>SDBT01001053.1_pt1 | contig 47091 bp, 67 predicted proteins | sample 2277101 | NCBI WGS metagenome assembly SDBT01 (sample SAMN10404973, study PRJNA504765) | marine sediment metagenome | isolation source: marine sediment core GS10_PC15, 103 cmbsf | place: Arctic Ocean: Southern Knipovich Ridge | collected 2010 | reverse complement strand
ACCGGACTAAAGGTAGCACCTGAGCGGAAACATGCGTGGGGTGATTATGACCCAAACGAAGAACCAGTTTACTATAGCCTTCCGTGGATGAAAGCATTGAAGAATCATCTTCCTATTGCCGCTGAAGCATTGGAAACTACAGTAGACAAACTATCTGTTTATGAGCCTTATGGTCTTCGAAATTTCATGATAGAAGATGACCTAAAAGACAGAGCAATTAAAACTCTGCCCATTGCTAAAGGTTTTCCTTACATTAAAAGTTCAAGATTGCATGCTTCCATAAGGGGCACTGGAGGTGTGGGTGCTGTACTGTATGAAACCAGAGACAAATCATTACGATATGTGACTTACTACTTCACCACTGGGAGCAATACCTTTTCATTCCTAATTGTTCCTAAAGGCAAAATGTTTCGGCTTAAGCGACATTTTGACCGTCTTAATAAACAGAAGTCACTCAAGCATCCTCCTGTTCTTAGAGACGGTCTTCTTGCAGAGCTGGTGAGAAATTCGGTAGACTTTTTGATGGCTGCTGATGAAATAGAAACATATGGTGTGAAAATCAAACGAGGACTAATGCTTCATGGATTGCCTGGCAATGGTAAGACAATGGCCTGCAAATGGATCAAAAAGCTGTGTGATGAGAGAAACATAACCCACCAAACTATCACCGCCAGCATGATCATGGAGTCATTCGGCAAAAATGAGCTAACTGAATTAATAGGCGGTACTGACCTTACATTCTTCGATGATATTGATATCTCTTTTCTGAGCAGAACCAACGATGATATGAGCGCCAAAATTGCATGTGCTTTATTGGCAGCGATGGATGGCATAGACAGGGACAGTCACTCTGTCAAAATTTTCACCACAAACGAGGAAGTTGAAAGCATTGATATTGCCTTCAGGCGACCGGGTCGCATTGATAGATGTTTGATTTTTGACAAGCCAACTTATGACTTGCGTAAACAGCTGATCGATAGTTGGCCCAAAGAGATCACCACTGAGATTGAACCTGTGAAAATTGCTGAATCCACGGCTGAATTCAGCTTTGCGGAAGTAGAAGCAGTTCGTTCCTTGCTAGTCACAAACAAACTGTTTGGCAATGGCAATTGGGATTTGGATGTTGCAGTCAAAGACTTCCATACGTATTCTTCTGATTTAGGGCGAAGTTCTACAGGGTTCTTTAGCAACAACAACAATTAGGAGACGATCCGGCGGGATGAGGAGCTTGTTTCGAAAACAAGTAGGGCGTTGTAAAACGTTTTGGGGGTTCGAGTCCCTCCGTCTCCGTTATGGATAATTGTTATGTCTGTTACAGCAACCATTGTCACTATTGGCCCAAAAGGAAATAAGATGGCCTTTCTCGATCACACCATTGATGAGGCATTTGAACGATATCCATATAAGGATGGCAAAAGCAAACTATGGTTTGAACAGCAAGGGCAGATAATTGAATTTTGCGTTGTTGACGGTACGTTTTGGGTTTCTGAAGCACAAGAATCGTAAATAGTCGGCCATGAAAATTGAATTAGTACGCAAGGGCTCAATCCACTCTGTTGAGGTGAAGATGAAACTTGAAGTAGAAAGAGCCGATAACGGCTATGTGATTAGATATGTGGATCAAGACGGGGAAGGAGAATCATTCACTAGGATAATTGTTTTTGAGGAAACAGTAAAAGCTGGTCATCCTAAGTGTGAGCGTGGACATGCAGTGGAAATGCTGTATGAGATATTGGATATATTTGGAAATGTTGGCAGCAAACACGATGAGCATCGCGTAGAGATTACATGCAAATGTCAGAAAGAGAACCAAGAAAATTCAGAAGCGAGTGGGACAGCAACAGAACCATCTCCCGCAGAGCCAAAAACATAGGTTTCTGGTGTCGTACTTGTGACCTATGTATCGTCCATGATGGTCAGCGCTGTCCTGTTTGCAAACAGAGGAGCAGTAAACGAAACAAGAAAATTGATCCTTGATAAGGAAAGACCGATGAAATTACTGAGCTGTTTGGTCTTGATCTTGGTATGTGGATGTGGTCATTTACATGAAGTCAGAAGCAAGAACAAGTATGGCCCTGAATACAGGACCAATGCTACAGGACGTAATACAATTCGATGGACCGCACAAACAGGTGTTGAGTTCAAATGGGATCAAGGCATTACAACTGGAGTGACTTATCGCCGTCGAGACGTTGACAATGGTAGCGGCGGAATAGATAATGGGGTTTGGTTTGAATTTTCTTTCCCGGTATGGAGGCGTCAAAAGCCGGATCTCAAAAAGCATATCCAATTGTTAGAACAAAGAATAGCACAATTGGAGAAATAATGGATCGTCCAGTCTCTGACGCCGTTCTCCTTTGAGACTGGTAAAGGGGCAGAAACGACAAAAAGCATCCCCACCGATCCATGTTAGTGTATCTATAAAGTTCAAGGATGACCTTCATTTGGAGAGTAGGCAGATACGGTTGGCTGCACCGGATTGGAAATTCGGTTGGCCCTTCACAGGGTCATGAGGGTTCGAATCCCTTGCTCTCCGTTCTAGTAAAAAGTATGGATATCCCACGTCCGAGTAGGATCTCTCCCACGTGCATCATCTGGTAAATTGAGATCAGCCCAGGAAAGTCCATACTCCTTCAAGAAGTCAATACAGCGTTGGCATTTCACCAAATGTCCTACCTCGTAGCGTGGAGGGATATACCGATTGGGGTTGTGAAATACTCTCAAACAACATTTGAGTGCTCTATCTATTTCTCCTGTACGAGCCCACACTCGGAATGCATAGTACATCGAAGAATCCACATGTTTGCTCCGTGCTAGTAATTTAGCTATCTCATGTGATTTCTCATAGTGATGCTCTACTTCATGTTGATGCAATCCATCATCTATCAAGATATCTCCATAACGGTGAGCAAGTGATTCATGCAGAATCATCTGCGTGTACAATAGACCCTCTTCTTCCATTTGTTTGATAAGTTCTTCAGATCTTTGGAATAGATCCGACCACCCCGAGCGATCAGATCTAGAATTTTGGCTATATCGACCGTCTAACCCAAAAGCCCATATCAAGATGCGCGATGACACGGAACTAACAGTTGTTTGTTTGTCACCAATAATTTCCTCATACAGCCGGAAGTAATGTGTAAAGTCTGAAATGTCATAGTTCTCATTACGAAGAGTGCATGCCAGTCGATATGATTGTGGAATACATTCGGTACTCCATCGGGGTAATTGCTTTCGATTGAATATCTCTTTCTCAAGAACTTCCCTACTTATTTTCATATTAGACTATAATGTAGAACGAGATATGATTCCTGCTATTTTCAATTTAGACGAAATCACAAGAAACAGATACATGCGAGTCAGGGCTCAAGCTCTCAATGAATCCATGTCTTTTGATCCTGATATGCTTTTCCTGAAAGTAGCAGGGTCACTTATCAGGCATGACAACCTGACTCCAAAGTCCGATTTTGACTTCGTCTTATACACAACCAAGGAGGCTCTGCCCGCAAGGCTGGAAAAACAAACTTCAAAATCCGAAAAGGAGATCATGCTACGTAATGTCTTTGAGATCATACAGAAGACTATCGACCTATCATGGACAACTGATGATTTGTATGAACAATATTATACTGTACTCGCTACTATGTTCGATGAGTCAGATGTCATTCATTGTTCAGAAATAGGTCAACTGTTGTTTCGAAATCGAGATTTGTTTTTGTTTAGAGAGGGGTTGCTTCATACTGTTGAAATCATTCGACAAACGGGTGATGAGATTTTGCATCCCGGCAATCTCTATAAAGAAGTGTATAGATGGCAGATAAATAGGTATGGGTTTTCGACATCCCAAGCTAAATGGCTGTTATATGCGATTCATCTTGCAGAACACATTGCAGAGACGGGACAAGTCAGAGTAACTTTTCCTCGCTACAGGACAGGTAATCGCAACAATTTCCAAGAAGTATACCATCGCTCCTTGGAAGCATTGCAAAAATACAGTTATGAACATCTGCCTAATCAAGATATTGCGGCATTGCAAGGATTAGCGGACGAGATCAAAAATGGACTTTGACGAAGCAAAGAAACGAGCCATAGAGATAATCCTTGACTACGATCCTGATACCATTTTCATCAAGCCGTGCGGATCGATGATGTGGTACGGTCAGCTCACGCGATTCTCAGATTATGATTTCGTGTCATACGGATACAAAACAGGAAGCCTGTGGTTTCCGGGACCACACAAACGCAAAAAAAAGGAAGCGATTGATCTATACCTATTCGACATCAGAGAAGTTATCGATCAAGCAATCAATCTGCCTCTAGATTTGAGTGCTCCAAGGCTTTATCATCAGTATTACTTCTACCTCGCAAATTTTGCATACAAACAGAATATCTATATGAGAGCCATGGGGAGATATATTGAGAACAACATCCGACTTTTCATTAACAGAGAAGCATTACAACATGTTCTTGAATATGTAAAAGCTGCATTTGGAATTCTCAGACAAAAAGATGAACAGTATGAGAGGCTCTCTCCTGCTTTTGCGAAGCGTGGTTATCACAAAGACATGGCCAAGATCCTTCTGATGGCTTTGAAGATGTGTCAATCTATCAAAAGCAATAGGGTTCGCACAAGATTTCCTAAAGAGCGCTTCGTTAAATACATTGAATTTGAACAGCTTTACAATCGTGTAATCAATGACATTTCTGATCCTTCGTTTGGGTTTCTTCCTCCGAAAGACGATCAAAAATTAAGACATTTGCAAAGCTACGTTAGCTGGCTATAATGCTGTAGCTATGGATTTGTTTTTGTCTATTGTAGCTCGTCTGTCGCTGGCTATTTTGCCAGCATTGATAATGTTCGTAGCAATCGCAAAGCTTCCTAAAGCATTTGATGACGATCTATGCGTTCCGCTGCTTTTGATATGGCTTTCAGGCATAGTATATATTGAAACAAGATCAATCGGGAGGAGGGATATATGGAAATAATGAAAGAAATCATAGCAGGCAATCTACACAGCACAACAATAAGCTTGAACGACAATGATATATGCAAGACACAACATCACCAGTACGATGGAGATGTCCATTTGTACATTGGACTTGATGCAAGTGGCAAGCCAGGATTGATCACCGTACTTCACCCACCAAAGGATGTCCAATGAGTAACATAGCACTTTTCGATATGGACGGGACCATTGCCGATTACGATAGTCAACTCAGATCTGATCTAGCACAGATCAGATCTCCTGATGATGCAATAATAGGACAAATGCATGGAGTTGATCTGCCAGATTACATTGAAAACAGGATTGATCTGATCAAAACCCAAAAAGGCTGGTGGGCAAATCTTCCACCCATACTCGCCGGATTAGATCTGATGCGGTGTTGTGTTGACATAGGATTCAGCATTCACATTCTAACCCAAGGTCCAAAACGAACAAAAAGTGCATGGACAGAAAAATGCGAGTGGTGTGAGAAATTTGTTACTCCTATTGCTCCTGATTATGGTATCTCTGTTACTCGTGAAGGGGAAGGTCGTAAAAAGGGTGAAGGAAAGGGTCTTCATTATGGAAGAGTCTTTGTAGACGATTATGCTCCGTATATGCAGGCATGGCTGGACCACCGACCAAGAGGATTGGGTTTGATGCCCATGTCTCACGAGTCCCTTCGATTCTCACCTCGACAAGTGCTTAGATATCAACCGGGTTTGCGATACGGCAACAGCCTAGGAACAGTTGAGAATCATTTAGCCAAATTTCGAGAGCAACATCCTGACTTACTACAAGCACTTGAACATGCGTATAGTCGAGGAGACGGTGAAGAGTAATGGACAACATCCTTTTGTGAAATCGCTACGAGGGCATGCACGGTTGAGCGTCAGTAACTTTAGGTTGGGCATGTAGTGTAATGGTAACACAGCCGGGCACAGGCGAGATGCGGGTTCGAATCCCGTCATGCTGTTTCGGGGCCATGGCGCAATTGGGAGCGCGCTTGCATGGCATGCAAGAGGTTGAGGGTTCGAATCCCTTTGGCTCCATTTGGTGATTTATGTTGACTTGTCCTGTCTGCGATATGGATGTTTGGGGATTTTGGTATGGCAATAAAAATGGGCCAAATGCCATAATGCCGTGTCTTTGTGTCGTTGATGACCAAGCTCTCGAAAGTATAAAAACCAGCATTTCTCCAATGTCAATGTCAATGACCGATGAAATGATAGATGTGCAATTTATGAAATACATTGCTAAATTCTCAGACGGCTATGATGACGATGATGACGATGACGAAGATGACTATGACGACGATGATGACTATGACGACGATGATGCCGACGACGACGACGATGATTTTGGCTTTGGTGGCGATTGGTGGAAATAACTATGTTAGACTGGTTTAAATCTATTTTTCGCAAAAAGAAACGACCTTCTCGGATACTCAGGGATGAAGATCTAGATCTGGTCAAGCCAGGCGAGATACCTTGTACCACTCTTATTTATGAAGAGCCAGGTGTTGTTATCGTGAATGACTATGCCGTTCAGCAATGCGAGGATAAGAAAGATCGTGATGAAGATCTGATCCAACCGCATCAAGTAGTGCATCCTGATCCTTTGGCTCGTGAGGTTATTGCCAGAACTATGTCAACGGGCAATATTGTTATAGGCGGTCGTAACGATGATGGATCTACTGAGATTCATGAGTGCGACATAGACGAATAAGGTCATCATGGTTGACGCTGCTCAAGTAATTTACTACCTGGACAAATGGCGAAGAAAAGGACATGACTTTTCAATCAGATCTAGAGAAGATGGGGTTCTAGGAACATTCGTACATTTGTATGTCCTTAAACATCCAGGCAGTTCTATCCATGATATTGTTTCTTCTTCTAGCGACGAAACAACATTGAAGGCATTGGTGGCGGCCATGAAAGATGTCGATGAACAGGCCGATGCCATAACAGAAGACTATGACAACTCCATTAAAGAGGGCATTCAAACTTAGCCTGAAAATAATTGACAACTAGAGCATATTCCTTTAGAATGCGGTCGGATCATAAACTGTAGCCTAAAGGAGTAGTTCTATGCAGACAGCTCAAGAAAACGCCCGTGACCTTGTTCTTCCTCCAGGATCGTATGCTTATGTACAAACAGAAAGTTCAGGGGCCATTAAGATTCATGTTGGTCCACATACCGTAACTGTTTCTGGACAAGAACGCCCAGTCAAGTATGATCCCGCAAACAGAAACTTCTTCAGGTGCGGTCAAGAAGACGCTGTTTGTCCATTTGTTTTTGCGGCAGAAGGCGATTATATCGTCCTTGAGAATCCGCATAAAGAAGGTAACTACCCGCCCATCTCAACTGCATCACCAAGCCCAGAAGCAGGCCAGATCGAAATGGGCAAACGAGTGGTCATTCCTGGCCCAGTCAGTTTTCCGCTGTGGCCCTGTCAAAGCGCAGAAGTGATCGAAGGGCATGAGCTTGCATCAAATGAGTATTTGCTTGTCAGCGTTTACAATGAAGATGAAGCTCGTCAGAATTGGAAAGAAGCTATCTCCGCAGTCAATCCCGTAATCAAGACCGATGGCGATGGCGATGGCGATGGCGAAGAAGACGATACTAAACCCGCACTGGTTGCTGTCACCGACATCCGAGCAGATGAACTCAAGATGGGGCAGGTTCTTGTTATTCGCGGGAATGAAGTTGCCTTCTACATCCCACCAACTGGCATCGAAGTCCTAGTCGATGCAGAAGACAATTACATCAGAGAGGCAGTCACGTTGGAGCGGCTTGAATACTGCATTCTAGTCGATGAAGACGGAGAGAAGCGATACGAACGTGGTCCTGCGGTAGTCTTTCCAAAACCAACTGAAAATTTCATCGAAGATGTGGGACACCTACGCAAATTCAAGGCAATTGAACTGCCCAAAATGGCAGGGGTCCATATCAAAGTCATCGCCGACTATGACAATCACAAAATTGGCGAGGAGCTATTCATCTCGGGCGCAGAACAGTCCATTTACTTCCCCAGGATCGAGCATTCAATCATCCGCTATGGAGATCTCGACATCCACTATGCTGTTGCAATTCCTCTAGGTGAAGGCAGATATGTCCTCAATAGGAATGCTGGAGAGATCAGGACTGCCAATGGTCCTGAGATGCTTCTGGTTGATCCTCGTGATGAAGTGATCATCAGAAGGATCTTATCACCCAAGCAAGCCGATCTGTGGTATCCAGGCAACATCGAGGCAGCAGAATACAACGAGCGCCTTGCAGAAGCATCCAGCGCTTTAGAAAGAACCGGCGGCTACGTTGATGAGGCATCTTATGCCAAGTCTCTACGAAGCCTTGGAGCGCCAAAAAGGCGCAAACGCCAGATAGCTGCTGGCAGTAGCACAATGGATTTTGAAGCAACATCAGACGAGATGCTGGCTGATGAATTCAAGCGCGGCGAAAAGTTTACGCCGCCTCGCACTGTCACCCTCGATACCAAATATGATGGCGTGCCCGCTATCAATGTCTTCACAGGCTATGCAGTTTTGGTGATCAGTAAGAGTGGGGAAAGAAAAGTCCACGAGGGTCCATGCAACATCCTTCTGGACTATGACCAGACTCTGGAGATACTAGAACTCTCAACAGGCAAACCCAAGAATACGGACAACAAGAAGAAAACGGTCTATCTAAGGACTCGCAACAACAAGGTCTCTGACATTGTTGCTGTGGAAACCAGTGATCATGCCCAAGTCAATGTCAAGATTTCTCTCTTGGTTAACTTTGAGGGAGAAAATGATAACTGGTTCCATGCCGAAAACTACGTCAAGCTCCTTAGTGATCATGTGCGATCTGTTTTGAAGGGCATGGTCCAAAAAATCGATATCGAGACCTTCTATGCAAACCATGTCGCCATCATCCGTGACGCTATTTTAGGCAAATCAGCCGAGGGTGGCCGCAAAGGCATGGTCTTCAAAGAAAATGGTATGGTGGTTAAAGATGTTGAAATTCTTGGGTTTGAGATCAGAGATAAGGAGATCTCTAGTCTGCTATCTGGTGCTCAATATGATGCCGTCAAAACAAATGTTGATCTTCAGAATGCAAGGCGGCGAATGGAGACCAAGCTGAAAGTTGAGGAGATCAATCGTAAGACCCATGAAGCTGCCCATGTAACTCATTTGCATGATATGTCGCTGGCGTCTGATAACATCATCAAAAAATCCGAAAATGATATCGCTCAGATTCAAGCAGATCTGGTGTATGCAAATGAAAGGCAGAAAGCAAATGAGGCCCAGGAAGCTGCTGCCAATGTTGAGCATGCCGCCAACCTGAAGCGAGAAAAAGAAGAAAAAGACCAAAAGCATGAATTCGAACAGAAAGAGGCAGATCTCTTTATGAAGAAGCTTGAGGCCGAGATCGAAGCCGCAGTCAAGCGATTCAATGCAGGTCAGGGAGCCTTCTCAGAAGCGTTGCTTGCTCTCAATAGAGATGATGTCATGATGAAGGTCGCAGAGGCAACCAGTGTGGCATCAATGATAGGCGGCAAGAGTTTCGTAGATGTCTTCCAGCAGATTTTCAAGGATACGCCTATCGCTGAGATGGCCAGGAAGTTCGCTGGCAAACTTCCTGCTTCAGAAGAAGCCGCGTTGAGCGGTTCGTTCAATAAAGAGTAGTTTCACTAATAAGGGCAGTTTCACCACGGGTTGAAACAGTAGTTTCCAAAAAAGGGCTGTTTCCCCCCGTGGGGAAACAGGGGTATTTTGGAAAGTGAGAGAGAAACTAGTAATTTATGGCGGATCGTTCGACCCTATTCACGTTGGCCATCTGATCACTGCCGCCAGCGTTCTAGATTTGATCAATGCCAAACAAGTGATCTTTCTGCCATCTTTCAGACAGCCTCTCAAAGAAGGTCAAGATACTGCCAGCTTCAAACATCGATGTGAAATGGTCAGGCTGTCGGTACTTTCCAGTGGCACATGTGAAATGATCAGGCTGGCAGCCAATATAGAAGAACTTTCCAGGACATTTTTTGCTGTAGATGAGAGCGAAGCCAGACATGAGGGACCGAGCTATACCTTTGATACCATCACGTTTCTGAAAAAGGTCTACGCAGACTATGACATCGCCTGGTTGATGTCTGAAGATTCATTGGCTGACCTTCATAAGTGGTATCGATACTTGGAGTTGCTAGATCTCTGCCAGATTCTGATCGCTCGAAGAGGCAACAAGTCACCATATAATTACAGCGAGTTAAAAAAGAATGTGCCAACAAATAAGTTCATGGATCTGATGAGCAGCATTCTTCCTACTCCGCAAATCGAAGTATCATCTACTAACATACGACAAAGAGTGCAGATGTCTAAACCAATAAGGTTTTTCGTCACTGATGAGGTGGTGAAGTACATCTATAAAAATCATCTCTATCTAGACTCCAAATAAAAAAGGGCCTACATCAGAGGATGTAGACCCTTTGGGGCGCGGGGAGAGGAGAGTTACTCGCTGTTTGTGACTGTCGCACCTCTTGCAGTATCTACAATGTTTGTAGTGGATACGTAGCCAAAATCGGTATTGACAAATTTGGCACCTTTAGAGACTGAAGGATGAGCAGTAGCATCAGTAAGTTCTGTTGCTAAGGCGCTGTTGGCAACAGAAAACTTAGCGCCACTAGCAACTGACGGATGGGCAGTTGAATCTGTATGTTCTGTATCAGTAAGTTGTGTGATTGCATCAGGAGTCGTATAGATTCTGTCACGAGACTTAAAGAATCCTGTCCATGCACCGAAAGAGCCATTCACTTGTCTGGTTCTGGCCCGATATTGTAGCCTGCCAGGAAGTATGATCTTCAAGGTTGACTGATTGAGCAGTGTGACATCCGGGACATTAGTGATATCCATATTGCTATAAACGTGGATATCTTCCGAACGATCAGCTCTTTGAATATGGTATTCCACATTTACATCAGGATCGTTGAAACCAGAATTGATGATAGTTGTCTTGGAATCGTCATTTCCTGTTTGTGATACAGTTGCATTTCCTTGTGTAGTTACGGTAGTTGGCATAGAAATCTCCTCTTAATCGACATACTGATCCATATATTTAGAGGTATTTGGTTCGAATCCCTTGAAAATAATCATGAAAATGTGCCTATGTCGTATAATGAAGCAATGTTAAAGGCATATGCTATATTTACGGCTGTTTTTTTCATTGGTTCCGTCATATACGGAATCTGGTTGAATAGAAAAGATTTTTGAAAAATTACCAATTATGGTGTTGACAGCGTCTAAAGATGTTGTATAATTCCCATGTAATCGAATATGTCGCGTCCGTAGTGTTAGCGGCAACACGTCAGCCTTCCAAGCTGAAATCACGAGTTCGAATCTCGTTGGACGCTATGAAAGCGAGAGTTGTTATGATGATGCCTAATTACCTAAAACCTAGTATCCCATAGACTTCGGTCTGTTTGACTACTACGGGCTTGTAGCTTAGTTGGTCAAAGTGCTGCCCTGATAAGGCAGAGATCGGTGGTTCGAGTCCACTCAAGCCTATTAGTGTGTATTAGGCCAGGAAGCTCAATTGGCGTGAGCGCCGCTTTCATAAGGCGGAGGTTGCGAGTTCGAATCTCGCTCTGGCTACTGTTTGAGGTTTTTTAATTTGTTGGTTGTAAAGCAACCAAATGGAAGGAGAGAGTTATGGCAAATGCATCACTTTTCAAGACGACCCGAGGGACGAAGACTCGTAAGACCGACAAGGTCAACGAAGCTGGAGGACGAGCGTACAAGTTTGGCGACAAGCATGCGCTTGCTCAGTTTGCAGCAACTGGCTGCCTGAATTCAACGTTCTACGCAAATGCTCAGACACAGCTTGATACAGTGTTGAAGCAATGCGAGAATGTGGACCCCAGATTCATCGCCCAGACTGCTGTCTACGCTAGAGAGCGTGGCTACATGAAGGATATGCCAGCACTCCTGTGCGCTGTGCTTTCTGTTAAGAGTACACACTATTTGAAGTCGATCTTCAATCGTGTGATCAACAATGGTAAGATGCTTCGTAACTTTGTCCAGATCATGAGATCTGACACTATCGGACGAAAGTCGTTGGGTTCTGCTCCGCGTAACTTGGTTCGACAGTGGCTGCAAGAGCGAAGCGATGATGCGCTCTTCAGAGATACTGTTGGTCAGAATCCAAGCATGGCAGATATCATCAAGATGGTTCACCCTCGTCCTGCAAATGGTCGTAGGGATGCTATGTACGGATATCTGTTGGGCAAGAAGCATGATGGACGACGCTTGCCAGAACTGATCAGACAGTACGAGCGGTTCAAGGCAACCAAGGAAGGTTCTGTACCACAGGTTCCATTCCAGATGTTGGATTCTCTGTGCATCGGCAAGAAGGAATGGACTGAGATCGCCAAGAATGCGCGTTGGCAGATGACCCGAATGAATCTGCGAACTTTCTACAGACATGGCGTTTTTGAGTCCGACAAGATGGTCAAGTTGATCGCAGATCGTCTGCGTGATCGGGAGTCAATTGCTAAGGCAAACGTCTTCCCTTACCAGCTGATGATGGCTTACTCCATGTGTGATGACAACATTCCACATGAGGTAAAGGAAGCATTGCAAGATGCGATGGAAGTCGCACTTGAGAATATTCCAGCCATCGATGGCAAGGTCGTAGTTTGTCCAGACGTTTCTGGATCTATGACTTGGGCTGCGGTCACAGGTGAGCGCAAGGGTTCTACCAGTAAGGTACGTTGCATTGACGTAGCGGCACTAGTTGCGGCGGCGATGATCCGAACCAACAAGGATGCGGTAGTTATGCCATTCGATACCGCGATTCGTAATCCACGGTTGAACCCACGAGACAGCGTCATGACCAATGCCAAGAAATTGGCAAGCCTTGGTGGCGGTGGAACCAATTGCAGCCTCCCGCTGTTGGAGCTTAACAAGAAGAAGGCCAAGGCCGATCTGATCGTTTACGTTTCAGATAATGAGTCTTGGGTTGACTCCAACAACCATTATGGCTACAATTCCGGGACCGAGACAATGGTCCAATGGAATGCTTTCAAGGCTAGAAACCCAAAGGCGAAGCTCGTTTGCATCGATATTCAGGCATACGATAGCACTCAGGCCCAAGAGCGTGAGGACATCCTGAATGTCGGAGGTTTCTCGGATCAAGTTTTCTCCATTATGGCAGAATTTGCTAGTGGGGACTTGAATTCAGAGCATTGGGTTGGTAAGATTGAAGCGATTGAGGTTTAATCCTGTGGGTCAGCCCACGAATTCCCTTGCTTGGGCTGACCCCAGGATCTTTTAGGAGATTCAAGACTCGAATGCCGTTGGGACTACATGATTAAAACGTCTCAATAACCCTTGTCGAGTCACTTTGAAATAGGAAGAAAATGGCGAATGCTGGCGGGACTACATTGAAAAAATGGAGCCTTCTAGCACGGAGCGGTCATAGATTCCACGATCTGCTGTAAAAGACAGATTCGTTTTTCCACTCCGTCTCTCCAAATTTTGTCGCCATCTTCTATGTCCTCGTAACGGGTCTGCCCAGGCAGAATGTGGAATCTTGACTGAAAAAACATTGTGGCGAATGCTGCATGGGACTACATAACCAAAAAAGTGATGTCTCAGCAAAACCTTGTCGCTGCAATTTAACCTTTAATGGCGAATGCCAGTAGGACTACATTGTAAAGATGTCTTGCTAATTCTTGTCGCCATCTATCATGTCATATAAATACATCAAACCTGATCCAGCTATTGAAAATGATCTCTGGGAGGATTACTTCTCACACAGATCTACTGAGGTTCGCAATAAGCTATTCCTTCTATACGAACCGCTATTGGGCTATCAAGTTATGATGGCATCCAAAAAATTACCAGCCCAGATTAATTATGAGGAAATTTATTCTGCGGCTTGCGATGGGCTAATTAATGCGATAGAATTGTTTAACCCGTTGAAGAAGGCTCTATTCAGTACGTATTGCCCTCAACGTATCAGCGGAGCGATTTATGATTGGGTCCGAGACATGGACAGGCAATCTCGTATTGTCAGAATATTTGAAAAGAAACGATCAAAAGCTGAACAAGATATACAACTAATGGGAGACAGTCATCCAAGCGATTATGAAGTGTCTAAAAATATGGGCATATCGATGAAGAGATTCGACCATCTTGCATCTTTGTCAGCAGTAGGAGATGAAGTAAATTTTAGCGCCATGGATAAGGAAAGCGAGAAAGATAATAGAAGCCTAAGAGCAACACAAATTGCAGACACTTCTGATCCAACCGAAAGGATCGATAAAGAGTTTATGGTGGATAGCCTTCTTAAAGGCATGGGCCAACAAGAGCGTATAGTAATCATCTTGTATCATTGTGAAGAGATGACTCTTCGAGAAATTGGTTGGGTATTGAATCTGTCCGAATCCAGATGTAGTCAAATAAATTCTACAGTTCTGGCTCGTATTAAGGAACGTTTAACTGGCAGCGGTAAAGAATTTGTTGAACTTTTTAACAGCGGAGTTCGCAGCAAGAATGGCAGAAAGCATTTGAGATACGCTTCCTTCGTATAGTTTGGTTAATACGCTTGCTTCGTAAGCATGAGACATCGGTTCGAATCCGATAGGAAGCTTTGTGCCACCGAAGCTCATTTGGCTGAGCGCTGTCTTGGTGGCAAAATAAATGCTTGCGTAGCTCAGTTGGTAGAGCACCTTCCCGGTAAGAAGGAGGCCGTGGGTTCGAGACCCACCGTAAGCTTTTTTGAAGGAGTTTCATATAAGACCTCTTAATAGGGTATTAGGAGGTTTATATGAACCCTAATGAGAAAGGCTTTATAGCCGAACAAAGAGTAATACTGCGAGCAACAGAAAAAGGATACATGGTTAGTCGCCCACTGCGAGACGACTGTCGATATGATTTAATCTTTGATGACAATGATAGTCTAAAAAGAATTCAGGTAAAATATGCTGATGGAAAACCTTCGCATTCAACAGGTGCAGTTCCACTTAACTTGGCCAAGAACAACAAGAAGAGCGGCTCGAAATATAAAGAGTACACCTACTCAAGTGACGACGTAGACGTTGTTTTAGCATACTTTCCTGCGTTTGATAAGTTCTGTTGGTTTGACATCGAAGACTTCACTGGCAAGGCGCATATTTATGTGCGATTTGAACCACCGGCCAATGGACAAAAGAAAGGTATCAATTTGGCTATTGACTATGATTGGTGATCTAATATAATAGCCCATGTCCGGATAAATGTTATCCGGACACGAATAAGGACATTATGTCCGGATAATGGGAGATGTAATGAGTGACTTAGATGATCTTCAGAAATTTAATGATCGCGTCGAAAAGACTGTAGAGGTAGAGATCGATTTTAATGAATTGGAAACTCCTTCAGATCGTCCTACGACGGCAAAAGATAAGAATACTGATGTTGCTGGAGATCTGAAAATGTGGGCAGTCGCTGGAGATTGCTATACTGGTTGCGAATATGCGTCAGAGAGCTTGCCTCCAGGTCAATATACTGTTCGCACTAGCCAAGAGCGCGGTATATTCTTCATGAAACATCATGTCAGCTATGACAGCCTGATTAACCTGCCTGACTCCGCATCACAATCTGTTATTGATGAAGTCCAACAATTCTGGAAACTAGAAGACCATTTCCGCCGACTTGGCTTCTTGTGGAAGAGAGGAATGCTTCTTTGGGGTCCTCCCGGATCTGGCAAAACTTGTACGGTCCAACTTCTAGTACAAGACATGATCAAGAAAGGCGGCATCGTAATTTATGTTGTTGATCCCTGTATCACTAATGCAGGGCTACAAGTGTTACGTAAGATTGAGCGCCATAGAAACGCCGTTGTTGTATTAGAAGACATTGATGCTATGACCAAAGAGTATCAAACCGAGCTTCTTTCTATGCTCGACGGAGAAAATCAAATAGACAATGTAGTGTATTTGGCAACAACTAACTATCCTGAAAGATTGGATAAACGCTTCATCAATAGACCAAGCCGATTTGACATCATCAAGCTAATTGACATGCCCAGTCCAACCGCTAGAGAAGTGTATCTCAAGACAAAAAATCCTCGTCTCAAAAAGGTCCCTAAAGAACTGGAGAGTTGGGTTGAAAGCACAGAAGGATTCTCACTAGCTCATCTCAAAGAACTCATAGTTTCTGTAGAAGTGTTCCAACGAGATTTCGAGGAAGTTCGACTTAGACTAGAGAAGATGATGGACTGCGCCGTGAACTCCAGCGATATCGGCAAAGAAACGTTTGGCTTTGTTACCCAAGCAGCAGGCTTGCGAGCATCTGGAGCAGCTGTCCGCAAAAAAAATGCCGTAACTACTTGAGCGGCTTGCCTTTACCATAACCCTTTTTTCGGCCTCTTTTTTTGGCTCTGGACCTTGCAGCTGCTGAAATTTTTGGTTTACTAGTACCCCTTGGCTTGGATCTCTTGGGTTTAACTGCTGCTGTCGTCTTTGGCGCAGAGGCAGGAGGCGCAACTGCTTCTTTTGGCGCTGCTTCTTTTGGCGCTGCTTCTATTCCGGCTTCTTTCTTGAGCCAGTCTATTAACCAGCCGTACAAGACTTTACGTATAATTGTCCACATGTTATTTTCCTCCGACCTACCTGTTAGTCTTTTAATTCACACATTCCTTTAGTTCTAAAAAGAAATTTTCATAAAAGTGGCCCAAAGCCATTGCATCTGGTTTGGTTGACGGTATACTGCTCAATAATTCGTAACGCATTGACAGCGAAGCGATGGTTCGTAGTTGGCAGTTTCAGGAAACTTAGGCGTGAAAATAGTGTTAAAAGTTTCCATCAAAAAAAGTTGCAAAAGTCTTAGAAAAGGGCTTGCAACCGAAACGAAGCATGCTATACTACCTACAGATCAAGCAATTGATCATGCTCTTTAACAATTTAATAGGCAACGGAGTCCAATCTCGAACCGAAAGGTTTGAGGTCCTGTTGGAAACAACAGGTAGCCAAAAAGGCTCGTAGGGAATCGATGGTTGAAGCGGGAGACAAAACCGCTGTATCCGGCAACGGCAACCACGAATACAGACGCCAAAACGCAAGGCGCGGCTGTCGTGGAAACATGACAAGGCGGCAAGACATAAACTCAGTGGCGATGGCATCAAAGCTGAGAGGGAAGTCAAGCCGATAACCTACGGCGGGCATCGAGGTAAGGACGAATCGACATATAAACTTCGCAGCAGAAGCTTTCAGTAATGTTAGTGGAGTTACGAAGAACAAAGTCGGTTAATCGGGAAGACGCAGAGTTCCATATGATAAGCCACGACGTAATGCAGTGGCGAGGAAATCAACGTTATATCTACGACCCTTACTGCAATGCGGGATAAGATCAGGACAGTCTCATAACTGCACTGATTGAAAACCCTCCCGAATAGGGAATATGGTGGTCGCACCGAGATAGCATTGTTGAGCCTGGATCTTCATCCAAAGAAGAACTCCTAGAAACGACGCTGAAGAAGCCCAACAGCGAAACAAATAAGGGCAGCTGGTGCTTAGGCACGGACCAATTGAAGCTTGTAAAGCGGAGAGTACCGAATGCAGCGAAAGCGGCAGGAGGCTCAAAGAAGAGCAGGTGAAAGGGTAACAGTGAGTACGCCGTCAGGTTGGCCTGTTATTTAGATGCGTAGCGTCCAAATGGCGAGGCGGACTACCTGATCGGAAAGTTATGAGATTAAAAGGATACAGGACTCCAAGGACATTGTTATTACCTCTAGTGGTTTGGGTTAAACCAAATCTCAAATGTGATGACAGTGAAAAGGTCTGCCGGAAGCCTGGTCGTGATGCAGTAATGTATCAAGGCCAGGCTTTTTTCTTTGTAAACTAGGGCTATTATCGTATAATCAGCATATGGAATCTATCACTGAGTGCAAAGACATCATATGCACTAATCTTAATCATCCTAAACGGTTGACTCTTAAAAAACTAATGGAAAGAGTAATCAGATCTTTCCCACAACCACCAAAGTGCTTTGAATGGGGTTGCGGGCAAACAACGTTGCATGTCATGAGACGATGTTCATTTGCAGAATGGATTTCCATTGAAAACAACAAGATCTGGTTTGATGATCTAAATCAGAAACTGGCAAAACATGCATCCCATAAACTCATCTATGCACCACCGTCAGATACGACAAAAGGCAAAGAATATTGGTATGACATGGAGCATAGAAACCCACATGATGTCGGCAAATACTTTCAGCGATATATCAATGCAATCAAGCCATATTCACCAGATGTCATCTTGATAGATGGACGAGCAAGGTTACAATGCTTGGATGCATCATACGACTACATTGCATATGAAGGCATTGCTGTCATACATGATGCACATAGGATAGACCGATGTTTGAGCGACTGGCAGGCATCTTTAAGCTTGTGGCCTCGTAAATGTTATGTCGATGGAATACTGTTACTTCAGAAATAAGGAAGCCAATGTCGAAACAAAAAATCGTGTTGAAAAAGATCAATGATGACGTATTCGAAGTCAGAGTTGGTGCCATTTGCGGTCTGGCTAAAAAGCAGGATGACGACTCCTGGGGATTGTCTCCTAATGTACGTATCTATGCTGAAGCCGTCCAACATAAGATCGGCATAACAATCGATGAAGAACAACAATCATGAAAGGCCATTGGCATGGCTTGGATCAATTGTAAAAAAATTGCCCAGAGAATAGACTACGAAACTGCATCTTTGATCAAAGAGATGCCAAACACTGAGGTAGTTCTGGCCGTTGTACAATGCTATGATGATGAAAGTTCTAGATCCTATGAAAGACAGATATTCACCCAGGCCGATAAGTTGGGCATCACCATAGTAACGGCTAAAACACGTGCGATATTAGTTGAATATAGAACTGTTATTGAAGATCTAAACAAAGACGATCTTATTAATGGCATTGCAGTTCTGAATATTGGCCATCAACTCTGTAACGCACATTCTTACATTGCACCGCACAAAAACGTGGAAGGCAATGATTTTGACGACAAGATAAACAGGGTTTCATGCACAGCCAGAGCCTGTTTAGAAGCCATCAAAGCTTCCAAACATGTCCCGATAAAAGGCAGCAAAGCTTGCGTCGTAGGATATGGCAAGGCGGTCGGCAAACCAGTAGCATATCTACTCATGAGAGAGCATGTGAGCAGCGTTGTTTTGACCCACAGGTATACCAAGGACTTGGATAAGTGCCTGCAAGACGCAAACATCATCATATCCGCCACAGGTCAAGCTGGACTTATTTGGGCTCATATGGTTTGCCCTGGCAGCATCGTAATCGATGTCGGCTTCAATCAGGAAAACGGCGTGATCTCAGGAGATGTCAAAAAGAATGTAGAGGCTATTGCAGAAGTTACGCCAGTCCCAGGAGGAATTGGTCCAATAACCACATCTCTTCTATTGCAAAATGTTGCGCTTGCTGCGCTAGGAAGATATTGAGTATAATAGGCTATGAAAATAGCCATTGTTGGATCAAGATCATTTGACAATTATCAGTTCCTAAAGAAGATATTAGACTGGTACGATATCGACACAGTTGTATCAGGCGGCGCAAAAGGAGCAGATAGTTTGGCAGCCAGATATGCTGTCGAAAAAGGAATAGATCTGAAAGAGTTTTTGCCAAATTGGGATCTCCACGGCAGAGCGGCTGGCTTTATACGAAACAAAGACATCGTCAAACATGCCGATGAAGTAATCGCCTTTTGGGATGGCAAATCAAAAGGCACTGCTCACAGCATTCGAATAGCTGAAGAGTCAGGTAAACCTGTACACAAATATTGGTTGGAACCAGATGAGTTTGCCCAACTCGGGCTATAAAGGAAATCACATGGACATAGCACTATCAAAACTGAAAGAAATAAACCTGGCAACCAAAGATCTTAGAATTACTGATCCATATAACGACGATGGTGGTAAAACCATGTTTCAGTATGTGCGAGAACAGGTCAAAGGCGTTAATGCCGTTTCAGTATGTTTCACAGACATAGAAGGCAAACTCCATATGCTTGACTATGATATGGAGTTTTTCATCAATAATGCAGACAACTTGACCTTCGACGGATCATCTATTAGTGGGTTTTCGAAGCAATCAGAATCAGATCTAATACTGAAACCTGATTGGAATTCAGTGTATCTGATACCATTCAGTGCAATCGTACCATACAACGCTGGCGCTGAAGCCGACATTAATAGAATCGTTATTTTCGCATCAGTACTCAACAGAGATGGAGAGATCTATCATTCTGATTTTCGCGCTCGTTTGAAGAAATTCTTAGAGACATGCAAATCTACAGTCAATGTGGCTGCTGAAATAGAAGGCTTCTTGTTTAAGGGCAAAGATGCCGAACAAAAATATTCCCTTCGGCAAGGCACCGGCGGCTATGGCAGCTTTGATTTTGTCAACAGTGGTGGATACTTCAACACGCTACCGGGTGATTCACTAAGAAGGTTCATTGATGAGGCAGCAGCCATCCAGCGTGCCGCAGGATTCGAAAATGAAAAAGACCATCCTGAAGTTGCGCCATCTCAGTTTGAGTTGAATTGGAAGTATACGACTGCCTTGATTGCTGCGGATCAAATACAACTCTATAAGCTAATCTGTAGACGGACGGCCCGCAATATGGGGTATACAGCATCATTCCTTCCTAAGCCTGTCGCTGATGTTAATGGCAATGGAATGCATATCAATATCTCTTTGTCAGAAAACGATATCAATATTTTCCACGGAACTCATAGAGAGAGTCTTTCCGAAGAAGCATGGAAATTCATCAGAGGCATTCTTTCTCATGCAGAGGATCTATGCTTGATTTGTAATTCAAGTGTTAACTCTTACCGCAGACTGGATCCTCGTATGGAAGCGCCAAACGAGATCAAGGTATCAGCAATAGATCGTGGTTCTATGATAAGAATACCATTTGGCAACAAAAAGTCTGCTCGCATAGAATTGCGAACTGTTTCTCCTGATGCCAACCCATATTTGCTCATCTATGCTGTCGTCTTAGCTGGCCTTACTGCGAATCATAGAACAGTTGGCCAAAATAGCCTAAGAACCGATATATTGCCATCAAGCATCTATCAAGCGATGAGAGATTTTAGTGGTAGTAAATTCATCACTGAGATTATGGGAGAAGCAAAGATGAAATTTCTAGATCGCAAACAAGCGTCAGCCGACAGATGCCCTAAATTGCTAGGGACAACCATCAAAACTGGTGAAATTGTGTATCACCACGAAGTCACAAATCAAAGTTTGTGGAACGGATTCTGATGGAGTTGAAAGACAGACTCAAATACAGGCTTTCCATGGCTGTAGACTTCCTTAGTTCTACAATCAAGGATGACAGTGATTTTGTCTTTAAGTTCAAAAATGGGTTTCCAGAACCTACAACATGCAGTTTGCTACACTGTCTGTATGCAGCATCATCACTCTATCTAACAGAATTTCTAGAAAAACCATATAAGCACATAACAGACTTGACAATGAACAGGGCTTCTGATATGATGTATACGCAAGACGACTTTGCCTTCATCATCGAAGATGTTCAGGGGAATAGTTTTTCGTCAACGAATGTGAACATAATGATGGCATTACTCCATCATAAAAGAGGGGAAGTAGAACAAGGTGCTAAATATGCAGCCACTGTAGTTGAATCAATCGGCAAAGAATTTAAGCCGTTCTATCATAAAGCCACTGATCGACACGTGCTAGACAAATATAGCCGAACAGAGGCAAACTATGGCTTGGCGATCATCACCTTCATGAAGTACTTTGAAAGCACTCGTGAAGCGGATTATCTGCATTATTCGGAAGACTTGATGGCTATGATGATTGATAGGCCAGCACTTTTTCACCCGCAAAATATGTGGGCATTGACATTGTTCGATCAAACAAAACAGTCTGCTATGTATATCCGAAATGTCATTAGCTTCATCAATGGCATACGCATAGATGGCATGACCAGTCTGATTGCATCTATGGCTCATCAATGCTACAATGCCTCAGAAAAATGTTCAGAATTAAGCAGTCACGGGATTGGACATAGAGAGAAGTTGCTGGCTCGACAAGAGTCATTACAGGTGGATGTCGATCATAATTTCAACTTAGACCTGAGTCGGTTTCAAGGATCGTTTGTCAAATCAGAAAGAAGTTCAGAGATACGAATTGATTATCTAGTCAACAATATCTCTTCATTAGCGCAAAGACTGGGAAGAGGAATCATATGATCAAATATGAACCAAGACAAGCAGACCGTGAAATCCTCAGATGTCTTGTAGGAAGTCAAGCTTACGGCACCGCCACAGCTGGCAGCGACGAAGATTTCAAAGGCATCTTTGTCCCACCTCGATCATCACTTATTGGGGTGAAGCCACAAAAGCCAACGATAACTCATTCACAAGATGATGTCAGTTACTCTTTGCGCCATTTTGTTAGCCTTTCTATGCGCTGTAGCCCTAATATTCTAGAACTTCTGTACTGCGACACAGACCACATTATGGTCTCCAGCGATGAGGGCAATGAGCTGCGAAAAAACAGAGACCTTTTCCTGACAAAACAGTGCATTAAACCATACGTCAATTATGCTAAAGAACAACTGATGCTGGCCAGCAAAAAGCCACAAAACCGAGGCCGTGGGCGCACGGAGTTAATCGAGCAGTTTGGTTACGATACTAAATTTGCTCTGCATACGATTCGATTGCTTGAGAGCGCCATTGAAATACTGCGTGATGGTACGCTAATTGTCACCAGACCAAACGCCAAAGAATTGATCGCCATCAAAGACGGATCCAGGTTCGCAGGTTTCGATGAGTTTTCTCAATACGCACAAAAACTCATAGAAGATTTGAAACAACTAGAAGACAAGACAACCCTTCCTGAATCGCCAAATATTGAGGCTATCAATGACTTGACAGTCAATCTGCATCTTAATTTCTGGAAACGACATCCTGATTGAGACAGGTACTTCATCTGATGATGATCAATAATATCTATGTCTCTAAAATTCATAGATGGATTCGATCACTATGACGGTGCAGATGCAACAGCAAAATGGGATATAGTTCCCAATGCCGTTGATTCTGTGGCTGGTCTTAATGGCAATGCAGTGCAACTTGATGCCGGTGAAGTTATACATAAGCTGTTTGTGCCAGCATCGACCACATGCATTGTAGGATTTAGCTGCCAACAGACTACCTTTGGTACAGATGATGGAATCATACGTTTTGCTGATTCATCAAATCTGATTCACTTAACCCTAGAATACACTTCTACAGACAATGACTTCATTGTTTATAGAGGAACAGAAACAGGAACTATAATAGCTCGTACGACAACTGGCGATTATGATCTTCAAGATACATGGCACTACATTGAGTGGAAAGTATTCATAGATGATACTATAGGATCATTTGAATTAAGATGGGATGGGACTAGTATTTTATCCGCCAGTGGCGTTGACACGAGAGACAGCATAGCTGATGGGAAAATTTCACGAGTTACCCTGAAAAGTGGAGTTAAATTCACATTATTTGACAATTTCTATATTGATGATGGAACAGAATTTTTAGGGCCGAAAAGAGTAACTACAGTATACCCAACATCAGATGGTGCCTATCAAGATTTTACTCCCTTGAATGGCGGATCTAATTTCGCAGAAGTAGATGAAGCTCTATTTGATACAACAACCTATGTTGAGAGCAGTACAGTATCAGATAAAGACGCATACAGGTATCCGGTATCAGCATTGCTCGATGAAGTGAATGCTGTTCAGATTAACGTGATTGCCACGAAAACAGATGCCAATCCAGGACTCATAAGAAATGTGGCAAGGATTCAGTCTACTGATTATTTTTCCGCATCACAAACGCTGACTCAAAGCACTTACCTTGACTTCACTAATGTTTGGGAAACCAATCCAAATTCTGGCATTGCATGGACAACACAAGATATTGCTTTGACAGATTTTGGAGTAGAAGTATTTACTGGGACAACATCAACAGTCAGAGCAACCCAAGTTGTTTTGGAAATACTACAACCACTAACTGGAACTATTCCTGATCCGCCATCAACATCAGGTTGCGATAATACTGTAAACATTCGTAAGATGTGGCCTCCAGTCATAAACGAACAGTTCACTCATCGAGGCGGCCCTGGTCTACCGGGAAGTGATACTCTACCAGAAAACTGGACAATCGCTTCAGGAGATTTCACTACTAACTCAGAAGTGGCTCTAGATGTTTTAGTTCCAGGAGAACTGTCTTATTCAGGGACTCTGGCTAATGACATCTCCAGCAGACACGTTACAAATTCAAACTATGTTGTCGTCGCCAGAACTTTCGGCACAGAAGATATGAAATTTGAAGTTAGGGGCCGAAGAACCGGCGCTGGTGACTACATCAGCTTCAGAGTAGATTTTGAATTCAATACAGTTGAATTACGACAGGCACTTGGCAGCGCTGTTACAACCTTAGAATCATCGACCCATACATTTGAATTCGATGATGTAAAATACTACAGCATTGAGTTATGGATGCTTGATGAAGACATACGAGGATTTGTCAACGGAGCCCAAGTAATTTGCGCCACATCATTTGAACATCTCACCGTAGATGGTTACTCATTATTTGTGCCGGAAGTTTTTCTAGATGATCCGCCTAGATTCTCCAAATTTGCGATACATGATCTCATCGAGTTTCCTGCACAGTCATTAGAAGGAGATAACAGCAATCTCATCTTACGATATAGGAAACTAATGAAAGCCACTATAGAGAATCCAGACACCAAAGATTGGGCTAGCTATTTGAAGGCATATAAAGCTTGGACCATACATAAGAACTTAGGAGGCCATCGCCACGAATCATGGGACGACCTAGGCTATGATATTCGCAATCCATTTACAGAAGACTTCTTGGTTGACTAATAGTTAAAATCTGATACAATGTGCTTGATGAGAAAGACTATGCCTAAAACTGTAGGATCTTTGATGGGCGTCTTCATCGGCGATGCGCTGGGCCTACCTCTAGAATGTTCCTCGCCAGATGATGCCAGACGCAATCATGGATATGTAGATGACTATGTGAGCAACCAGCATCATCCATATTCCAGTGTCGCCAAGAACAAAAAGGGAACATGGTCTGATGATACCCAGCTAACATTAGCTCTCATGCGTTCGCTGGCTCGCAGAGGACAGTATGATCTCAAAGACATCAGGCTTAGTCATCTTGAAGCCTATCAAGGCAAGTGGGGCAAGCCAGTAGGATGGGGGAGATCAACCCGCCAAGCTTGCGAGAACATCAAGAATGGAATTTCGCCTACGTATGTCGCAGATGGGGCTGGTAATGGACCATGCATGAAAATAGCGCCACTTGCTATTTACTACGTTTATCGTGCAGAATCTGTAATCGGCAGGTACAACAACAGTCTCAATGCTTCATTGTTCAAAAAATGCAAAGAGATCGCCATGATTACTCACGGCGATCAGAGATGCATCGTTGCGGCATACTGCCAAGCCAGGATGGTCATCAGAGCGATGCTGGATCAAATACCTGATCGCCCAGGGTTGATATCTCAGATATTTGTCCAAGATGCTCGGTACGCAGAAAGCAGAATAGACTGGCCTGATGATACGGATCTCCTTAGTGAACGTATCGAACAAATAACCACTCTTGACTATGAGACCGAAACCAGCGCAATTTCAAAAGCGATCTGTACTGCTCAAAGCTCATTCATAATGAATTCATACCCATTGGTCGCCTATTGTGTATGCAAATACCTGCCGTACCGCAACTTCAGATATGCAGTATCACAAACCATCAATGCAGGAGCCGATGCTGATTCCAACGGGAGCATGGTGGCGGCCATCATAGGAGCGAATCTCGGATTTGGGTCCATTCCGCCAGAATGGGTTAAAAATATCAGACAATCCAAGATGTTGCTACAACAAGTCAGAGGGTTTGAGCAAGCCATATCTGTAGATATCTCCGAAAAATAAAGGATTAGACATAAGTTGTGTCAAATATGAAGATCTCAGAACTTAACAGGAGATTTTCATATGAAAATAGGCAATAACAATAGCACTTTTCTACAGAAAGTTGCAGAGATAGCAGCTGACATGTCTGGTCCCAAAGAAACTCGATCTGAATTCAAAGACCAGATTCTAAAGATTACTTCAAAAACCGAACCTGCCTTGAAGGACATTTTAGCACAATTCATGGACCCAAAACCTATGCCAGGCGAGATGCCTAAGCCTATGCCAGGTGATATGGCTCAGCCAATGCCAGGTGATATGGGCGAAATGGATGAACTGGAAGATCCACTTACTGATTCAATTATGGATGATGGTGGTCTTGATCCAGGCATGGAAGGTATTGGTGGTGATGATGAAGCCAAAAGGCTAATGTGCGAAGCAATAGTTGCCTTATGTGGATCTCCTGAAGAAGCCCACAACTGCATTGATGAATATACTGCCGGTGGAGAAGAAGCACCACCTGATCTAGAAGAAGATCCTATGGCAGATCCAATGGCAGATCCAATGGAAGATGTTGGCGCAGATGTTGGCGCTATGCCTATGGAGAACCCGTCAGCCATGCCTATGGATGGAGCTTCGCCTATGCCAATGTAGTATAATGGTATATGACATTTAGCAAAAGTGAACATCTGGAACTGTTCGTCAAAGGGGGAATCGTAGGGCACATGATCGGTGATGCTCTTGGATTCCCCTTTAACAATTCTGAATCAATACCAACACTAGATAAAATAGACATGAAAGCTTCTGAGCAACCAATTGGATCATATACTCACGCCAGCTCATTAATGATTTGCACTATAGCCAGCATAAACGAATTAGGGGGCTTTCAAGCAGATGATCTCATGGAAAAGTTTCACGACTTTTATGTAGCCGGAACTTTTACTCCAGGCGGCGAATGCTTTGAGCTAGATGTAACTACTATACAAGCCATCAAGAACCACTCTACAGGCATGCCTACCGATAGATGTGGCCTAAAAGACGACCAAGCCAAGAACAATAATGCATTGATCAGAATGCTGCCAATTGGTCTGTTTTATTGTACAGATCCTGCCAGTACCTTAATAGATAAAGTGCAAGAATCATGTCGATTGACTCATAATACAATTTCAAACGAAGTTTGTTGTTCTTTATATGCATTGCTGGTTAGAAATATTGTTACACAAACTTCCGAAAAGATCTTTGATGTTTTGCAGGCTCATTATGAAGAAAAAGAAGCCCTTGAATATTTGGACCACTTAGAGTTTGTCAAAACGTGGCGAGATGATAATAAACCTTGTGCCGGAAAATATGTGGTTGATAGTTTCTGGACCGCATGGAATGCTTTCTCTGCAAATCAATCTGATTTTAGAAGGTGTGTAGTAAATTCAATGAAGTCTGGCAATTCATCGAATGTTGTAGGCGCTCTAGCAGGTGGCCTATCTGCTTTACAGAATGGAGTTAACGACATTCCATATCGATGGATTACAGCATTGCGATTAATGGACAACCCTGAAACTGCAACAGAAATCACCAAGTTTGTCAATTATGTAGTAAACAAATTAATTCGTCTAAACTTGAAAACCCCTTGAAAACATAGTAAGATTAACTGACATAGCCTAATGGAGGAAAGTTATGCCTAGAGCAAAGAAGGACGCAAAGACTGTCGGAGTCGAACAAACATATACTGTTGGATTGTGGATGACTGTTGGCTGGAGTTCAGATTACAAGCAGGGCGTCAAACCAGACGATTTTGCAGTATGGAATGTGGTCGAAGGAAAGTGCAAACTTGATTGTAAATATCAGGTAACTGTCCAAGCAGTAGATTCTTGGAAAGCCCTTGATATGGCTCGTCAAATGTATGAGTCTAGGGAAATCACGACGGAAGCCGCTTAAATAGAAGGACGAAACCGCTTAAAAAGAAGGACATCTTCATAATAGTGTATAATCTCCTGATTAGTATTTTTTCAGGAGGTTATAATGAAAGGTGTTGTAAAGTGGTTTAACAAGGATAAGGGATTTGGTTTTATTTGCCCGGCAGACAATAGTAGAGATATTTTTGTTCACTATTCAGATATCGTTGGCGAGGAAACATTCAAAACACTTATTGATGGTCAGAATGTAGAGTTTGAAATCGAAGATGGGGCTAAAGGCCCTAAAGCCAAAACGGTAGTCGTAGTACCAGGAAGTGGTTCATGAGAGAAGATACAGAGATTCGAAAGTGCAATATTCGCGTCACACCAAAACGTGGAGAAAAGCTCAGTGAAACCCTCAGGCGTTTCCGCAAAATCACAGAGAAGGAAGGCATCATTAAAGAGATCAAAAAGCATGCCTATTATGAGAAGCCTTCAGATGTGCGAAGAAGAGCCAGAGTAAGAGCAATTCGCAAAGCAAAAGCAGAAGAACTGCTTAGAAACTCTCCGCCTCCCAAGACGGATAAGGATAAGGATAAAGAAACTATGAGAGATCGTCGATAACTGCGTTCATTACATTATTGAGCATGGCAATGTCTTCGCTGCTTGAACGACATGTCAAATCATTGTAAATTTCAATGATTGGACATGATTCGCAGGCTCTTTTACATGCTCTAGAACACAATTGTTTTGCGGTAAACTCTGCATAGGTCAGAACTGGATCTATTTCATAGAAGAATCCATCGAACTCAATAATCTGATCATCAGAACTATCTGCGCTAAGATGAGCAGCAATGAGCCACCGATCCTCATCTTTATAATGACTCAATAATCTGATGAGTGAACTATCGTGGAATAGCGATACGCTATGACTGTTCAATTGAGTGGATAGAAGGTCCGCGTGCATTCCTTTGGTCGCGGTAATTGAGTTCTCCATAACTCCTGACCTTTCTGCTTAAAACCATAGAAAAGATTGACTTCATACGCATGTCAACATAGCATCTGTTTTGGAGATTGCAACCTACTTATCCAATACAGCAACGGCAGCTTTGACAACATCCAAAAGATCCCACTGGTCCGGAAGGTGAGATTTGAGATATGGACCAGGCTTGCTTCTGTCGCTGTATAAACGCTGATTGCCAGGATAAACGTTGATCAACCATCGGCGATGCGTTGGCGTCAGTTGGTAATGTACGTCAGAGCAACAATGTAAAATCAAATGATGAGCCGCAGCCAGATTTCTGGCCGAAGCAAACTGTTGACTGGCCGATGCTCTGCGACATGATTTCTCAAGTTGTCTTTCGGCTTTTCTTTCCTCGAAAATTGAGTAGTCTTCTTCACTCATGCCGCTTTTATCCCAAGACGTTTACGGATAGTATCGAATCCCATACTTGCTAGACCAGCCCCAAGCTTACAGAGGGTATTATGGTAACCATCTTTCAAGTGATGTCCACCAGCATGACCCAGTTCATGAATAACTAACCACTGAACCTTGTTATTGATCTCGTTGAACCAGGCTCTGCCCAATGACTGTACGTAGAATACAAGATTGCCAGTTGATTCACTAGTCCGCTCATAATAAGCGCTGAGATTCTGTCCCTTTTTATCTAGAAAGCTAACACTGACATCAATGTTCAAAATCTTCTTGGCAACTGCCTGAGTATACCGAGCGACATCCTTCATTCCTTGAGACAGGTCGTCATGCTTCATTGCAGTAGCAGTTCCATTGAAGACGAGCTTACATGGAGTGACTTGACCGGCAGGCTTAATTGCCTTAGCAGCACGTGCATTCTTCCATTCCTGTTTATGCAGCGAGTTGCCATGTATAACATTATGCCCTTCAGAAGTGGCCTTCATGTTTGCTTCTAGATCGCGAGGATCGAAACTGACTCTTTTCTTGCCGAAACGATGATCAAGCGCTGTAGTGATTGCGGCATTGCTACAGCGCTCGTCACTAGTGGCCGACCGAACCCAATCATCATTGGCTTCATCGACCTCAATACTTCCATGCATCTCGTTGAAAACAAGAGTTCTCAAAGTATCCAGATACTTTGGAGTGACATTATCACGATTCCAATTGATCGGAACTTTCTGGAGAATGTTGTAATGCCACTTGTCGTCAGTTTCAACAACCGGGATCCCAAGCTCATAAATTGAAGGAACTTCACTGGCAGTCGGCTCGAATACCTGAACGGTAGTCTTGCGGGTCGTCGGCCTCATGATGCCGTCCTTGCCAGCAACATACGTCCGTAGACTTGCCTCGAATTCTGCAACAGGCTCACGACATTCAAGAACTTTACCGTTGAAAGTAGTTTTGATGCCAACTGGAACAATCAACTGACCAATGAGGTTAATGGCTTCCTCGCACTGCTCACGAGTCATCTTAATGATTCCGTAGAATTTGCTGCCGCAAGCTCTTTTATGGCCAGTCCTCCGTCGCCCATGCTTGTCAAATTTCAGACTACCAGTGGTAGATGAAATCTCTGCCGATTCACATATCGACAAAACCAATTTTTCACCAATGTTGAATTGTCCTGCCTGAGTTGGATCTTGCTTCTTTTCACTCTCAGCAAACATGGTATATGCGTGAGTCAGATCCTTAAAACCATCAGGATCATCGTCCTCTACGCATAATTCGCAGAATGGACGACCTGGCAATGGCCTGAGAGTGATGTCTGCCGTTGTGATATTCTGGTCCCATGCATTCTGAAACAGTTCTAAAACTACACGAGGGATGCCACGACGTTCTACTTCTTTTGCCAGTCCCTTCCTTGATACAGCTATCCAGTCGTCCATCACCATCTCCTTAGTTATTGCTTCTAGAACTAATCATGATGTTCATATGACATATGCTATCACATATTGTGCTGCATGTCAAGTGATTGTTTAGCCAGAACTACTTGACAACATGATCGAAATCCCATATACTGTATGTTATGCTTGCTACGAGGAAACGACGATTGCTGAAAGAAGCTCTGATTGCGCTATATCGCGAGAACCCAAAGTGGCTCAGTTTCCCCATATACTACCTGCCTTTCAACGAGGAGTCTGTAGAAGTTCTGGGAGAAGCCGTAGAAGCTTTCCAGGAAATGGAACAACTTCCTTGGCCGGATCACAAATGCGTGATTCTGACCGAAGAAGGATATGAGTATTGCACCACAAAAGAATCGCAATTTTTGACCACCCTCGTTTTTGACAGAAGTAAGCCACATCCGCCTCTCGATGTACCAGAAAATGTTGATGAAGTCAGTCGGTCGGGCGATCTCATTTGGATGGCAACCACTCATCTATCGAAAGACAACAAAATCCGTCATATTCCATTGGGATACTACGTTCTTCAGCATATCGACATGCCCACAATGTATCTTCATGATGCTGGCCAGGATGGCAAGATAGAGCTTGTAAACGGAAAACATGAAACCGTCAAGATGTTTCCAGAACAGGCTATGGAAGAAATGTGGCAGATAATGGAGACAATCAAAAAGGGATTTGCTAAAAATACCGCTGATGAATTTGCACTCGACTCTAACCTGACATGGAAAACGCTTGCAGAACGATTCGAACAGTATCAGAATAAAATTGCTCCACCTCGAATGAAGCAGTTTTGGTCTATGATTCCTACCATAAACAGTTCTAACGTAGAAAAGTCTTCTATTTCGACCAGAAACAGCTTCTTATTCGCAGCCAATATTCTCGCCGACTTGATCAATATTGTGATGCCCTGCGGACATATGGTCAGAATGAAGTTCGATGATGGATTCGGTTGTAAAAGCCTGCGGCATATTATCACCGGCAAGCCTATCTTCACCTTCATCAATTATGAACGGCTATATCAAGCCACTGTCAATGATAATGCAAATGGAGACAGAACCGTTTCGCCACATCACCGCAGAGGACATATTCGCTATCTGTGGAAGAAAGCTGGCGTCAATCGACTAGCCTTGCCTATCAGAGCAAAAGATCGTATACTACTGGCCAAGGCAAAAGGAGTCGAGCGAGTCCATGTCTCGCCAGCTTGGATAGGACCAACAAGCCTTATGGTCGATGGAATGCTATACGACATCAACATCGAAAATAGATTACTTCCCAGCTTATGATACATGTATGCAACAACAAAAGACAACCTGGCAGCCATTAAATTGGCGTTGCCTAAGAATGTTCCAGGTAGAAAAATACGCAAAGCTATCTCTGCATTCGAGAGGATGATCAATAAAACCGAAGAGATGCTCAGTCTGTTTGATGGAAAAGATGGAGAAACGATATCGCCAACAGAGTGGGTAAAGGCCAGAACAAAATTCGCGCAAATAAAACAAGCAGAAGTACTGTCACTAGAACAACTGGCCCAACTGAAAGATGACCCTGATTGTAGAAGAACCATGAAGCGATTCAAAGTTCTACTACAAGAAATAGGAATATGATCATGTGGAGAAGATCATTCAGTATTTCAAGCATATGGCTCTACTTGTCGGTCTACCACACCACTCATCTCATCACGAATATCTGTTACGATGTTGATCTAGCGCCGCATTACGTGGTGCCTGTAATATTCTGGCTTGCATTCTGCTTGATGCGTAGCAATGACAATCGAAAGTATGCCGTCATCGATCTTAACAACAAACTAGTTCCTAAAGGTCTGAAGGACTACGCCAAGTGGGAAGAAGGGGCATTCGTTATCGAGACCTATTTCAGCCGGTGGGAAGGATTCCTGCTCAATACCATCATGTGTCGAGCATCTGGCATTGATCTTAGAGCAGAGCATCTATCTTACTGGGTCCTACGAGATCCATTCAGAATAATCGAATATCTCATTTCCGTGATAACCTTCACAGTCTGGACTTTTCGACTGAGCCGAATACCATTGACGGGCCTAATAGGAGAACGCAAAACATGGTGAGAGATTGAAAGCATACCAATTCAAATTTGCAGGACAAAAACTAATAGAGGCATTAATTCTGGACATGCCAATGCATGTCAGAGCTGCCTTCGATTTGATGGATATCAGATTTGATCCAAAGGCGAAGATCACTAGCGGCTCAGCATTACTGTGGCAAGAAAAACAATATGGAAAATGGGTTATCGAATGTGTGGTCGCAGTTGACGGCACTAGCATTAAGCTGCCACGACGAGACTACTTAACCGAAACAAATGCCAGAGAAACGCTCAAAGAACTTGGCTTTCAAGACGGAGCACTACAATGATGTCACTCTGCGTTAGATGCCTGCATTGTGAGTTCACCAAGAAACTAATCCACGTTTGTAAACATCCATCTGTATCAGTAAGACCAATAGGATTGCCCAAAACAGTTCTTTGTATCAAAGTAAACCCAAATCATGATTGCGACAGTTACAAACCAAAAGACAGATTTACTGCATGTCAAGACCGCATTTTAGAGCGTTCTATAAAAAAAAGCTGACATGAACCTATCTGGGCTATAACAGAACATCCCACAACAGACATCACAAAGCATACCAACGACTTGCGTTCATCATTTCTGCACATTTTTGGCTGAACTGACTGTTAATAGAAACAGCAAATATTTCACCTAAGCCTTGGCTCATCAACTGCTTACGGTAGAATGCCATCAATGAGTCGGTATGACTCAAACTTCAAACCTCTTTCAAGGAGAACGCAGATGTCAAAAGGCCAAGGAATGACCAGTCAGGTCCCGCAGAGTCGTGGTATCCAAGTTGGATCGCGTGTCAAGTACAGGAACATCGATACGCCAGGGGCGTACATTTCTGAGGACACAGGAGATTTGTTTAGGTTCACTGGATCCGCGCTGAATCCAGGGCATTCGCCGAATCTGTGGATCGAATCAACAAATCCGCAGATGTTTGTGAAGATCAGTGATGATCCTGCCGTTCAAAGCGAGCAAGCAGCGCTGTATTGCGGCAGCCACAACATCGCTCACAACATTCCCACATAGTCACGTCCACCCCACGTGGCTTGTAAGCAAGACCTACGGCATTACTGTCGTAGGTCTTTTTTTGATTAAACCTTGAATGGGCTATTTCTGAGCAGGATAAGGACATTCGAAGCCGCCGTAGTCCTATGTTTGCTCACAAGGGCATCCAGATCCTTCTGGATCAACGATCTCAAAGAAGGGCTCGATGTATCACTTCGCTCACGATAGAGCGTTATGGCTTGAATGTGCCACTCCTGAGCGGTATTAGGACATTCGAACAAGTCATGTATCGTTTTGGACCCTGCCATCCCCTGTACAAACCCAGTAGGCCCATAACAATCTCTTTCAACATTGCAGACAGATCCACAAGCTTTACAATTAATTTGTTCTTTACGGGGTTGACCTTCAATATGGGCCATTTGAAAGACATTAACGCCTTTCCATCGATCACTGATGAACATGATTTGTCTCCTAACAAATGCTTTAGACTAATTCTGAGCACCCAAGGTGGTCCTACATTAAACCACGCTAGAATTACAGATTGTTCGATACCTGATCCTTAAATGTCGTCCATGCCGTCTCAGTATCATCACGAGCAGTAACATACAAAGGCGTGAACAAAGTCTTCATATCCGCATAAGTAGCAGAATTGAAAATATCATTCGGATCAACCTTCCTTCTGAACTTCTGAATGAGCTTACGAATCGCTCTCGTTTTTGCAGCAAGATCCTCTAAATCTGTCAAAGCAGTGTCAATCTCATCCATCTGTTGTTGAGTAGCAGGCATGGACTATTATACCATTTGTAACTATGGAATCCTCTAACTTTGGGATAAATCAGGATAGTGTGCTAATATATCAGGAGGAACTACTTTGCCATCACGAAGCGCTTTCTCCACGATGGCCCTGTGAGGTTTGTCATTAATAGTCAGATTGACATTAAGATTCTGGCCTAGAATTTTCGCAGCGTAAAATCTATGATGACCATCATCAACAAAGAACTTGCCATTCTCAAAAACAACGTCTATGGGATCTGACAAGTCAATCCTTCTGGCCCACTCCCCTCTCCTCAATCCACTGGTTCTTTGCTCTTCGATTGTATTGTCCCAATCGTCACGCCATTTGACATGAAGCTGATCAGGACTAAGAGTCTTAATGTCATTTCTCGCAAACCCAAATGCGGCACGATCAAGATCATCAATGCTCATGGAAGCGTACTCAGGACCAGTAGGAGACATTTCCCAAGGTTGATTCTGTGATATCTTCTGCAACCAACTCATTATGTCTTTTTGTTCTCATGTCTCTCGTCTACCTTGCAGAATAATCATTTTTGTAGTAATTGTCCCTCTGGTAACCGTTTTTGTAGAATCGTAATCGTTTTCGTAGGAATTATACAAAAACCCGCTGCCCTCAATGAAGAAGACAGCGGGCCTATACAGGTCACGACCTGTGACCAAGAAAAGATAAAGGAGCCTACCGCCATTTGTGGCAAAAGTTGGCGGTAGGCTGGCATGGATATTACCGCAGAAGCGGCAATGCCAAAACCCGGTCACTTAAGGAACCTGCTGCCCAAGGCTAACTAAGGCAGCAGGCGGCACCATCGGATGCCTGAACTGATCATGACTGGATGATACCACTGTCAATATCACCTGTCAATCATAAAAAATCACAGGAAATTAGATCTCAATCCAAGTATTGTGTCTGCATGAACTGGTTTCAGAAGATAGCATCAGAAGAACCTAATAAGATATGTCCAGAATGCTATGCTTTGCATGACAGCAGATATGTCTATACCGGATTTTGTGTTAATTGTGGCGCAAGCTTGAAAGAAGATACCGAATGAGCTGGCTACAAAAAACATCCCAAACCGAATACCCTCTTGCTGGATCACTATCAAGTGAACTACAAGTACTAGAAGATGTCCCAAATACCGAATCCATCCATGCCGGATTTGAATCAGAGAATGACTATGTAATACTCCCAGGCATCCGAGAAATACCAATGTGGGATGGTGATCCGCATACTACTTTCTATGCCGCAAATGATATTCTACGCAGTAAAGAACTTGCCGCAGAAATACAACAGTCAGGAATGATCAAACCACTAATCGTAGGCATCGATCTAGATGGCAATGATTATCTCATCGAAGGAGTACACAGGTTTGTGGCTTTGCATCTACTTGGAAAAGCAACTTTTCCGGCAGTGGTGGTTATAGAACAACAAACAGTATAATGAGACATGAAATTCTTAGGCATTAATCTGGTAGGACATGATCCAGGATTTTCTATTGTAGAAAATGGAGAGATACAAGACGTTCTAGAATTAGAAAGAGTGGATGGAGACAGATACGCAGATAATTGGACATTCACAAGAGTCAAACGAGTCAATAAGCTAAACAACAAACAGCTTATGGCCCATGCACGAGAATATGTCAAAAAAACCTCATTCTTTTGGGATGCTCATATACAAGAAATTAATGATGTCACGATGAGCGGCCCAGGCAGCCCAGACGTAATCGAATTACAAAGAAAATGTTCAAACGCTGTAGTTAATGCACTAAAAGAAAGATACTCCGTAGACAGTCAACGCATCAACTATGTCAGCCACCATGTTTGCCATGCTGCTTCTGCTTTCTTCACCTCACCATTCAAAGAATCAGTAATCATCTCTTTTGATGGACATGGGGATGATGGAACATGTAGAGTATTTCATGGCAAAAATAATACGATAACACCCATAAAAGACTATGAACTCTATTTTGGATGGACCTACAAATTCAACGTATTCATTATCAATGATGACTTTGGATCCAGAACTTCCTCGCCAGGTAAAATAATGGGACTGTCCTCATACGGTGAAGTAAACCAAGAATACTATGATCAAGCAGTATCATTCATACTTAATTTCAAACCTCATAAGGCCAGCAGCAGCCAGAGTGATCAATATATCAAAGATTGTGGTCTAACAAAATTTCGCGGAGTAAAAGATGAAGAAGCTCAAAATTGGGCCGCCAGCTTCCAAAAAGCTTGGTCAGATACATTCATCGATAAAGTCGTCAAACCACATGTGCAGAAAGACCAAAATTTATGCCTGACCGGAGGATGCGCTCTAAATGGCTTGACCAATTACAAGATATTCTCTGATGTCACAAAGAACTTATATGTCCCACCCAATCCAAGTGATTCTGGCTTGGCTTCTGGCGCTGCTCTGCATAGATATTATTGCAACCATGAGTACCACCCTAAGAATTTCGAATCTGCACTCAAGGGAATGAAAATGATAGATGCCGAAGAGATGCCTTCTTATCTCCTCAGAAAAGAGTATCGAGGAGAGGTAGATCTTGATCAAATATGCGAAATTATAAATGCCAACAAGACCGTTGCAGTGATGTCAGGAAAATCCGAAATCGGACCACGAGCCTTAGGAAATAGATCTATCATATGCGACTGCTCTAAAGGTGAAATGAAAGACATCATCAACAACAAAATTAAGCACAGAGCGTGGTATCGTCCTTTCGCTCCAATAATTCGTAAAGAAGATGCTCAAGAGTATTTTGATTTTGATGGAGACTCCTACTATATGTCGTATGTAGTCCCATGCACAACAAAATGTCAAACCGAATTTCCGGCAATCACGCATGTCGATAATACCGGGCGACTACAAACGGTAACCAAACAAAGCCATCAGTTTCTCTATGACTTGCTCAGTAACTACAAGCGGTTGTATGATCGACCAGTCCTATTAAACACATCTTTCAATATACAAGGAAATGCAATCATCTCTTCACTGAAAGAAGCTTTCAGAGCATTCGATGAAACCGATTTGGATGCCTTGCTGATAGACAAACACATGTGGACAAAGTAAATCTTTCTTCCACCTTTTCCGGATCTCGATTTTTTGCCTTCTGCCCGATGCGAGGCTATAATAGATCATATAAGGAGCAAGATCATGATAGATATAGATTGGGATAGTATTGATGAACATATGGACCAGGTAAATGCTTCGTTGGTCAAAAAGTATTTTGCCAACGTTCTAGGTAAGATGCCTGATCAGATAATTGTTGTGTTAATGAGTTGGATGGTAAGTCATGTTCCTGATGAGCATGAGCAAAAAGGTACGAAATGCAGTTGTGAAGATAATTGGGAGAGAAAGACTTGTGATGTTATAGCAGAAGCAATTAATGAGGAATATTCTGCTCGTGGTCCTTAGGAGAATAGTATGCGAAAAATCAAACGTAAAGAATGGGACATAGGCTCCTTCCAATATGGTCAGGACAGTAGTGGGGAGGATTTGTTCAAAAGTGAAGTTCTGCCATTTGTCAACAGAGTTGAAGTCATATCCATAAACGAACATATGAACTATGATAGCGGTGACTTATACGTTACAGTCTATTATCGGGATCCTCCACCACTATAAAAAATGCCACCCATTCATGGTGATGAATGGATGGCGGATCGAGTTTGCCTCTGGGCTGAGAGGCAATCTGTGAGGACCCGTAATATAGCCCAATAAAAAACTATGTCAAACTATTTTTTCGCGCAAATAAAATCACAGGGTTATTATGGCAATGGCTCGCCAGGACCACCACCACCTGCCCCTGTAGGACCAACCCGAGCTGGATCCTCACGACCAAAAATGGTGAAAGTTAACGAATTGGCAGTACCAGACTGAACGCCTATCGTACCTGTGGCTCCTGTAGGACCATCACGACCTAAACCCCAAAATACTTTACTCTCGTAAGAATTACCGCCAGAAACGCTTATGTCCCATAATGTAGCAGTCTTCTTGTCGTAACTTACTTTCTCATTCGGCTCAGTAAAAAACATACGAAAACGAGTAGTAGGACCAGTAGGACCCAAAACATTGGCTACTATAACGTTCTCAACCAAACCCTCGTTGCCCGCACTCGGCTCATAAATGGTAATGGCCCCAGTGGGACCCGGAAATGCTTGCCCTAATACTCGATGTGGTGCCATAACGTATTATACTTCATACTATGTTGCGTCATCCTCACGACCAAATATAGTAAAGGTCAAAGAACTCGCGGTTATAGATTGAACGCCTAATGATCCAGCAGGACCTGTAGGACCAGTACGACGGTTGATGCCCCACGTAACACGACGATTAAATGTCTTACCAGAACCAACCGCCTGATCAAAATACAAGGCAGTCGATGGATCAAATGTAGGATTAGAACTCTTGTTGGGATCTAAAAACATGCGAAAAAGAGAACTAGGACCAGTTGCACCCAAAACATTGGCAACCGTAACGAAACGAATTAATCCCTCTTTGCCAGCAGTAGGCGTGTAAATAGTTACCGGACCAGTTGGACCCGGAAACGACTGACCTAAGATTTGTTGATTAAATGCCACCTATTTAGCTCCAACACAATATACAGCAAAATGATAAAATGACCTCTCGTCAATTGCTTAACCCAAAGAACTTCAACCAAGATAACATCTCCGATAACTTCGCAGTTGCTAAACACATACTTGTATCAGATGCCCCATAATACATCTTAACCTCGTCAGACTGAACCGTGACCCCACAGGGGAAAACCACGTCACTCACGTCACCAGAGCGCTCATATGAAGCCTCAGGACCAAATACCCACCCCTCACCACGCAATAACAACTTAGAAGGATCCAGTAAGTCAAACAACGCTAAACCACAACGATACAAACAGCCAGATGGAGTATAACGACCACTATGGTAAAGCATCAACCAGCCATCATCCGTCTCAATCATAGGAGTCGATGCACCAACCTTATGAGAATCCCAATAACGACCACCACGACCCTCCAATACCGGAACATGCTGACCCCAATGAATCAAATCAGGTGAATATGATACCCATATCGAAGCATTGCCACTGGCAATCACAGGACGATGATACATCACCCAATACCCGTCTACCCGACGAGGCAATACAAAAGCATCCTTATTCTCCGCGAAAAATACCTGACCCACTTTCTCAAATGACTCAAAATCAGTAGTACAAGCTATCGAAACACCAGGACCAAAACGACTGCAAGAAGTGTATACCACCAAATAAGACTTCAACTCCGGAACCCAAGTAATACGAGGATCTTCAACCCCATCCTCCTCGAACTCCGCATCATGATCCAAAGTCGGCTTCTCGTCTATCTCCCAATTGTCAATGCCATTGTCTGAAATGGCCTTACATAGATGTGAACGACCGTCGAAATCCTCACAACGACATAACAACAAAGTCCGACCATCCTGTAAAAGAGTGGCCCCAGCATTGAATACTGTGTTGATAGAATAAGGCCAGTCCTTGGCCGACAAGATGGGATTGCTCTCATGACGATTGAACATGTAGCGGCCTTATTGTGGCTGTTGAGGTTCTTCTCGCTTATTGACTGAACTTCGATAAACGTCCACAAGTCTATCATATTGTGCATCACCTGGGCCGCCTATTCCCTCCGCTAATTCGCTTATCTCAGGTTCTATTTGGAGCCCTTTAATGGCACGAAGTAGTAGACTAATCTGCTCTCTCACTTCTGGATCCGTACGGGCAAAACGAGCATTTTTGGATAATGTTTCTTGTATTTGCCCCATCATCTTTACGCAATCTTGTAACTCTCTTAAAGCAGATTGCCTGTCAGGTCCTCCACCACCGTATCCTCCACCGCCTTCTTCATTGCGTACATCCAAAGGGTTATCCTGAGGATGTCCCTGTTCTGGATTCCACCCTTGTGCTTCCTTAGTCTGTCTCAATACATGACCACGAGTCTTACCATTCGCAAATATCTTCATAACCTACTCCTTATGTTCTAAAGCAGACATACGACCTTCCAATGTAGCTAAACGCTCTTCAACCGACTGTGGCTCGTCCGGTACATTGTCAGGAATATTACACTCACTACTCTTGTTACTAGCAATATGCTCCAATGCCGCACCTACATCCACCAAACCAAAACCAGTCTCAATGTCTCGACCCGCTTGACCTAAATCAATAGCAGTCTTCTTCAAATGATCACGAATGTCCTCTACCCCATTAATAGGTGTCTTTCCACCTTCCTTACGATGCTTGGCAATGATCAAAGCCACTACCGCTGCGGCCCAAGGAGTGGCCATAGAAGTACCACTCATGACCTGATAGTTGTTAGTCGGAACCGTTGATAGAATATCCACCCCAGGAGCCATGAAATTCAAGTCTTTACCGCCCTGACTAAACTCAGCCCGTAAATTTGCCTTGGTCAAAGCACCAATAGAAATGGTCTCAGGATAACGACCTGGATAGTCCAACCGCATTGAACCATTGTTGCCAGAAGCACAAATTACCGGAATGCCCTTACTGTGAGCCAACTTAATGGCATCATGCATCGATGGTATTGTAGTAGGACCACCCAAAGACATACTGATTACATCCACTCCTAAACCAACAGCATGAAGAATGCCCGCTGTAACCGCTTCATAAGATCCACTGCCGTTGTCTCCTAAAACCTTGATAGGCAATATACTGACCATCGGAGCAACACCTACAATGCCCAAGTTGTTGTTATTCGCTGTTATTATACCGGCACAATGTGTACCATGACCATCACCATCATTTACGTCGTAAGGAAATTGATCACGCTTGCTCTTGGCAATAGCTTTCTTCCAACGATCCTTCTCAGCACGATAGATACGATCTAAGCGATCATATTCAGCACGATTGTTGAGCATGTTGTGAAAGTTGTAGCGAAGACTGGCCGGAACGAAAGAATCTACCAGATCCTGGTGGTTGGTCTGAGCACCAGTATCTAATATAGCAACAGTGATGCCTTTACCCTGAGATTCTGACCAATGCTCAGGTATGTTGTAATTGGTGATCTGATAGCCGACAGATTGTGATGCATGTTTCATCACAATACTGTATCGATGAGTGTCTGGCAAAAATACGGTGTTGTCCATAAACACCATATTTACCAATTTTAAGCAGAATCCTTGTCCAGAATGCTATTCTTTGATTTCTAACCAAGTGATTTCTTTATCATGAAGTAGGATTATCTGGAGAGTACCCCAAACTTCTGGTGGCATCTTTATGTAAATGGATGAAACCCAACCTTTAGTGCTAACCTCATGACTCACAATAGAGATTATCTCTGCATGGTTACATACTCTGTTGAGCAATCTTACTTCGTCTGCTTGTATAACATTAAGCCTAACAATCATTGTTTACTCACCCTTCACCGCCGATGTCAATCCACAAGTTATCAATGCAACGATCACAGTCACCACAGTTGCAGCTCATCATTTTGTCCTCCTATTCACTCCTAGGCGTGCGACCCACAAAGACAATACGATAACTATTCTCCGCGAAAAGTCTTTTTAGATTACTTTCACGATCTTTCTCATCAATCATGGTGCTGTCATTAATCTCCATGGCTGCATTGGTAAAGGAACTGTCAGCTCCGTCATCTCCGTCCACTAAAGCAGTAACCTTCTTGTGATATTTGACAGGTATTGATTCAGGAGTACCTATGCCCATTAACTCCTTCTTGGGAACGCCAGCCTGATGACAAAAGAAACCCAAACAGCACATAGTCTTGATGGCAGTTAATAATGCAGTATCATCCGTCGCAGTTTCTATGCCATCACCAGCAAAGCGCCCGCCTCTACACCACTTGGAACGATCAATCGTAATTGTCTTCTTGTACTTCTTAGCTGCCATAATTACCCCCTTGGCGTGCGACCAACAAAGACAACACGATAATCATTCTCCGCGAAAAGCTTCTTCAGCCTCTTTTCACGATCTTTCTCGTTAATCTTGGTATTGTCGTTGATTTCCATTGCCTTGTTAGAGAATGCAGAATCCGATAAGCCAGCTGTGGCTGAAGCCCCACCGTCTACGCCCTCATCTATGTTTACCAAAGCAGTAATCTTCTTGCCATAATTGTAAGGAACTGCTTCAGGAGTGCCTATTCCAAGCAACTCCTTCTTAGGAATGCCCATCTGATGACAAAAGAAACCCAAACAACACATGGTGCTAATGGTAGTCAACAACTGGGCATCATCCATATCTTCTTCGTCAGTAAAGCGCCCACCACGACACCACCTGGAACGATCAATTGTAATTGTCTTCTTGTACTTAGCTGCCATATAACTAGTCCTTCTTGTAAGACTCTGCTTGAGAAGCATCATAGCCATCAAAGGCATGCAAGTCAATTAGTTTGTTAATCAACTCATCCGGAGTCTCTTCTGGTTTGGGAATTGGAGTAGAACCCTCAGTTTGTTCAATCCATTGAGCAATCAGGAACCGATCCATCTTTTTGAAGATCTCCTGTACTCGTTCTTTGATATGATCTTCCGAAGCGTCCAAGATGAGATCTCGGCCACCCTCAACGCTCAAAGCGTAACGTATGAATCCTTCAGTCTGATTGCGTAACATCAATAAAAGGGTCCATGCTCTTCCCAGGCTTTTTGAGAGATCCGAAACAAATGAAGAGAAGCACCGAAACCATAACCTGGACTCTCTTCAAGATATCTGTCTATCGTGGGAGTTGTTCTTTGAGCACCACAACCGCACAATAGCAAGGCCAGAAGTAAGATGATTTTCTTCATACTCTATTATACCATTTAATCACATACTCTCAGCTGCCCTTATTGCTGTTCCAATTCCATCACTAGGGTCTGTAAGATCTGTATGGCATCTTCTGGCTGTAAGTCTGAATTCTCAGACTGCATGAAATCTCTCAGTTGGTCTCGGAGAGCGTCTGTATAGACCTCTAAACGCTGACTGTTGAAATTCATGCCTTGAGATTCATCAACTACTGATTGCTCAATCCTTCTAAACTCTGAATCATCAGGCTCATGGAGCTGAGATGGCTCAAAAGGACCACTATCCAAATGTGGATCATCAAATAAACCAGATGTCTTGGAAATGCTTGAACTTACTATTTTTTTCATGTGTGTCTCCCAAAACATATCATTACTCCGCGAAAATCCAGAATCCTGGTTTATTCCTGATAGTCGAGGACTGTTTTAGGGAAATGGACTAGTCTATCGGTCCATAGAGTTGCGCTACAAAACGAGCTACATTGTTTATCGTGTCAGTCCTGCCAGCAGGACTGCACCACAATTCATGCATGGCATCCGACACCTCAGCAGGAGATACATCACACTGCTCCAATAGACCAACTTGAAGCTCATGACGCATATCTTCCGCACCAGCAAACGACTGAATACTGCCATGCAATCCTGTAGCCCATAACTCAAGTTTCTTCATATCAAATTTAGACATTGTTGTTTCTCCCTCAGTGCTTTTTGATTTGTTGTCGATAGACTTGACGAGTTCCAGATGGAGGCGGTTTGATGAAAGAACATTCTGAACAGAGCGGCCTGTCTTCTTCTTTCTCTGCAAGATGAACCACCCGCATGGGTTCTTTGCACTCTTTGCAAAATTCTCTTATCAGAATGCTGCCTGGTATGGGATCGCCTCTGTCTTCTCTGCATCTATACGGAACCGCCATATCTTGTCTCCTGCCCTATTATAGCATCTGGCGACTACAATACTAGTATATTTTTTGGGACTCAATTAGGGACCCCCGTAGAGCAGAAGTAGGACCCACACAGACAAGGGTAGCTGGCTAGTCACGGAGACCACCCGGGAGGAAAGCATGCTTATGGGACCAAACAATGACCCGGTGGGGTGAACCATGTCCTGGCGCGATTAAAAAGCATGCTTTTTTTACCCGTGTCTCACACTTATGTTGGGTCATCTATTCTGGGCGGGCTATACTATATAGCCTGGGCTATACTATGTAGCCTAGGCTACACTATGTAGCCATAGGAATAGCCGGGGGCTTGCGCCCCGGCCTTGGTGGCATCCCTACCCTATCGGGCCGCGAGGCGATCCGCCTCCGCGATCAGATGGTTAAGCGCTCGCATCCCCATACCTCGCCCGCGCAGGCCAGGCGATAGCTCGACGCCCTTGCCCTTGGTGATCGCAAGCCCTTCGATCCCTGAGTACCATACTCGATAGACGCCGTTCGACACCCTAGTGACTCGCATGATTAGCCCTTCCCAAAGAGAGGCAAGGGCGCGCCATCGGGCGCGCCCTTGCGTTGCGACTGGCCTAGACTCCGCCCGAGCCTAAGCTTCCTGTAATCAGATCACGATTGATCATCGTGGCTAATCCCATCGTCTCGCGTGAAGCATTGGCGGCATGACGACCGTAGCGGGCAAAGCCGTCTTTCTTTACTTCGGTGACGCCATTGTGAAGGTTCCAAACCGTGTGGTCGCCGAAGCGCTGTGCGTTGCGTTCGTCTCTCCATTCCGCCAGTACGTTCGGCAGCTCCGTAGTCGTGATGACTTTCTCGTCAAGCGCCCGGATCAAGAAATCGTGAGCGGTAACGTCGGTGATCGTGGTCCGCTTCATCGCGGCGATCTGATGTTCTCGACGCTCGGCAAATTCAGGCAACCGAGTAAACGCCGTTTCGATTTTCTCGTCCAAGTCTCGCATGATCCATCGAGTATGCTTTCGCATGACGACTACCTCCGCGGCCATGCAGAGATTATCGCAGACGAATACTCGCTCGCCAGCGCAGATGCCTGCGGTCAATGACTTGTCAACCGAATTGCGAAGGCCCATCGCCAAGCAGACATCATCGCCACCGAGCGGATGCCGAAGGTCAAGCGTACCGAAGAACCGCGCCTCAGTCATTCCGCCACCTTGCGTACCACGTCGCTTGCTGCCATCGCCGACGCCGTACCTTGCCTTCGCTACCTCGAACCCGTGACGCTTCAAACCCGCAAGCGCCCGGTCCACAAGCGTCTTGTGGGCAATGGGAACGAACGACCGGGTGGCTCGCGGCATTGACATACCTTCCAAATCTTCGTAACTGACCGCCCGCGCTCCGCAATGCAATGCTAGATTAGATGCCACCATAGTAAACCTCGCTTTCAATGAGACTCTCGATTGACCGAGTAACATACTCGATCTAATAACTGTTCTACCGCGAACCGTTCCTGTTGTCAACAAAAAAAAACTAGTTTTTTTGTAAGTAATCGGGGAACGGCGGGCAGCTGACCCAAGATAAGTGTGGGATAGTTAGAAGTGGGGGAAATGTTAATCGCAATTCTGGGGGAGTAAACTAGCTGTTGAAGACTCGCTCGACTCTTATTCCTGACCCATCATCGGGTGCAACATCTCGGCTTGGATAGCGAATGTCCATGCCCTTAAACAAGCCAAAGCGAATTGTTACCATGATGCAATTGGTTTCTGCCTCTACTCCCTTGAATGCGTAGCCTGAAAACCAATCCCTCAGCGGCGCGAAGGGGTTAGAGGTGCCCGCCCAAATCTTATTGACTAAGACCGGGTCTCCGGGTTGCAGATCGTCTCTCTGCTTTTTGATCGTTACCAGATGGATCATCCCTCGGCGGATTGCTCGGGCGTGGTCTGCTCGTTTCCTTGCTGCTCGTCTTTCAGTCTCCGCAATTTCCCAAGGGTCGCTAATCATGGTTCTATCCCTTATGAACGGCACTGGTCGTTGTTGTCCTACTGCCTAAACTAATACTATCAAGAGCGGTAAAGGCATCAAACAAAGGGGATCGGCGCTTACTGCCCTTGAAAAGATCAGCATCTTTGAAGCGGTCGCACAGATCATCTCTCAGAATGAGAGTTCCACCGTTGGTCATCCAATTGCGTAATGCCTCTGCATACTCAGTATCTTTACTGGCATAATCGCAGATAGCATCCATCAAAGGAATAGCGTGTTCCCTGTCATTTTGGTTTAACTGACAATATATGTACTCTTCTGTCAACATGCTTTCACTATACCACAACCGGCACTCGGATGCAATCTTATTCTGCGCGTTTTTACACTTATGTTGGGTCACTAGGATGGGATTAGGGACGGAATAAATTCCGTCCCTAAAGGTGGGATTGAGTCTTAACGTACCCGAGTCATCTTAGATCCTTCCTGGCCTATCCGGCCCGTCTTACTTCCTTCTCCACCAACAGATCAGGAGCGAGAGTCTCAACAAGCTCCATCAAATCCCATTCCATTCGCTCATCTTCACCCGGATCGCCATAATGGTCGATGATGTCCAACATGGAGATATTGAAACAATCAAGGATGTCATTGGCTGCCTCGAATGAATCTCCGTAGGCCCATTTGCCAGTCGGCGCGGACCGGAATCGAGCGCTTGGACAATGCCCAAAGGTTTGCAGCGAAGTATGAACCCATCGCCCTTTACCAATAAACGGTTTTTCTCTGGTGTCTCTCAGTGATTCTCCATTGTGATTGCCTTTGCG
>SDBT01001052.1_pt1 | contig 47126 bp, 60 predicted proteins | sample 2277101 | NCBI WGS metagenome assembly SDBT01 (sample SAMN10404973, study PRJNA504765) | marine sediment metagenome | isolation source: marine sediment core GS10_PC15, 103 cmbsf | place: Arctic Ocean: Southern Knipovich Ridge | collected 2010 | reverse complement strand
ACATTACCTTGTCCAAAGAGGCCAACGACATTGCTCGGGATTTGTATGCCGGGGCCAAGCACCGTGAAACGGAGAAAGGCTAAGGACATGACGGATTGGGAGCATGTTGGGGTTGACCTAGCCTCCGAGGACACAGAGGATTACAGCGTAGTTAGTCTGTGGTCACGCGGGCATTTGGTGACGTTACGACGCTTTGCCTCATTATGGCGTTGCGCTGATTTTCTTTCTCAATTGGTTAGGCGCTCGAAACCCAAGGGGTTGACTGTGAAGTATGAAAGGGAGAAGGGATAGTGCCCAAGGAAACTGTGCTCGTAACTGCTGGCCCCGGAGCGGGAAAGTCCACATGGATGTGGCAAATGATCCTTGCCGCATTGGAAGCGGATAAGGAATACCGGGTGTGGATTTTCGATAACGAACGCAAGATGCGCGGGGTCGCTAGGTTGTTCGGGGGTGTCCCCGAAGGTGTCACGATCCTGAATACTCATAAGCATGACACGACAATGGATGCAGTCCGCGGGGTCTGGAAAGAGATACGAAACGAGCCCGAGGGGTTTGGGATTGTTGCCATTGATATGATCGAGAAGTGGTGGGAGCGGGCGCAGGAATATTATGTGCAGAGGTTAGCCCGAGGAGTTGACGGTGAAGAGGGGGACGATGAGGACCTTGCCTTTGCCGAACATGTGACTAGACTCGCGGCCAAGAGGCATGAGAAGGCTGAGGCTAGGGGTACTATCCCGAAAGAGGTAAGTCCCTTTGAGTCCGGGTTTGTGGACTGGCCTGTGGTTAAGCAATGGCACAATGCTATGTTGGTGGAGAGGTTGCTGTATGACATGCCTTGTCATGTACTGGCGACATGTGGATCACGCGGAGTACGTCATCCGGTGGACGAAAAGGGACGTGACAATCCAATACACGATGATAATGAGTTGATCAATCTGTGGACACCTTTTGGGTCTGTACCGCTGGGGGAAAAGAATAACTCGTACAGGTTTACGACTTTGATGGGGCTGGAAAAAGTCGGGATTGGAGAGCCTGTGTACAGGTTGACGCTGGTGAAGGATCAGACGAGAATGCTGGGTAAGCCCAATCCTATGTTTGAGAGGAAAAAGCTGGAGCCGGATGACAATGGAATATATGATCTCTGGTTGGAGTATTCATCAAGGGTGCCGGGTGCGCCACGGGTATTGGAGATAGATAAATGATGCCAGAAGATCAGGAATGGTGTCCGTGGTGCAAGCATGAATATCATGGGCAAGACGTTTGCGACGTGCGCTCCCCTTCGGTATTGGAGATACAAGCCGGGAAAGAGGGGCCGTCCTGTAATTGCAAAGGACAAAGCACACACGTTCCTATTCTTCAACAAGCAGTTCCTTCGCCCCAGAAGCGTCCGGTAGAGATTGGGGGTCCCACAACCCGATTGAAGTACGGCGATAACTACGTCTACGTAACGGTCAATCTTGTCAAGGACTCCCCGTTTGAGGTATTCATCAACGTAGGAAAGGCCGGGACGGATGAAAGGGCTGATGCAGAGGCCGTGGCAAGGCTGACTAGCTTGTGGTTGCGCTCAGGGGGAGAGATACGTGAAGTAGTGAAGCAGTTGTCAGGTATTGGAGGACAGACCCCGAGTTGGGAAAGCGGGGAGTTGGTGAGATCGGTGCCTGATGCGTTGGCTAGGGTGCTGAGGAAATATGTGGGGGAGAATGATGCCTGAACAACGATGTGCGAATCGGGAATGCACACTCATTGAAGAGGGGCGGCTGGCGATGACAAACGGTAGCGGTATCGGACCGTGCCATACGGATGAGATGGGTGCCTGCCCCCGCTACGTGGCTGCGGAGCCGCACCAGTTCGTTAGCGGAGAAGACCCAGCAATGACTTCGATATGCGCTTTGTGTGGATTGCTTGACGAAAACGACATTCACACTGAGGCCCTTAATTTAAGGGAGACAACGTGATGTTCCTTTGTATTTTATGCGGAGAACCCGCTAGCAGAAGTGTCGTACACATCGGGCAGAAACAATATCGGTGTGATTCCTGTGATGATAGGATTCGAGCAGCTTTGACGGAGAGAGATGTCGCTTACGCAAGGGCTTATTTTAGATGGGAGATAGATATACTATCGAGGGCGAACGGGCATCCACTAAATAAACTTGCTTATGCGAACCTACGTCGTGCTCAACACGACGCGGAAGGCCGGCTAGCGGTCAAGCTGATAAGGAAAGCAGAATGATACACGACAACGAGTACAACAGAGGATTTCAAATGGGCATCATTGTGGCAATGGTGTTTTTCGGGCTTGGGGGGATACTTACCTTTGGAATCGTGGCAGCGGTAACATGGTAGATAAACCCCAAATTCTCTGTGACCATCGGGACTGGGACAGGGCTCTGGACGAGCACCGCTGGGCAGAGCAGATTCAAGACGCACTCCCAGATACCAGTGTTGATATAGGCGCGTTGCCACTGGGTGATATTTCGTGGAAAGGGTACGACTCCTTCCCGAACCTAATGGAGATCAAACGAGTTGATGACTTGATTGACTCTATGAAGACTGAGCGGTTTCAGGATGAAGTGGCACGGATGATAGAGCAGAGTCAAGGGATTGAAAGCGCGCTGCATGTCATGATCGTGGGCAGGTTTACCGCGGACGCTACTGGGATGTATGTGTATGACTTAGTAGAACCCACAATTCCCATGATCGAAGCCAAGATGTCATATCGAGGGGATAGCGAAGTGCGCCAGAAGAGCCCGCCTTCATGGTATGGAGGTTGGAGGCCGTACTCCATGGTGGTGACGTATTTAGCTAGTATTCAAGAACTCGGGATTGCTGTGCATCACACGACCCCGGAGAGATTTGGGCTGACCTTTGGTGCGTTGTGGCGTAGGAGTCAGAAGTCTAAGCATCATGTACCGGCGAGAAGAAGGGTTACGATCTTGTCTGATGATGTACAGGCTTTGACTGCTATTGGTAGGGGCGCAGGTAGGGGTGTAACTACCCCGGCAGCACAGAATTTGATGAAACACTTCGGGACGTTCTTGAATGTGATGAATGCGGAAGTGGGGGACTTGGTGCAAGTGGATGGGGTTGGGCCTAAGTCCGCGAGGGTGCTGTATGAAAGGGTGAGGCGGGAATGGAAACGATAGTCCTGTATGACGATGATGGGTGCCATATTGAAGACTGTATAGCCTGTCGCCTACGAGTACCCAATGTTACACAAGTCATACCCGGAGCTGGGAACTTCGATGCGAAGTATATGATCATAGGCGAGGCCCCAGGTGAGCAAGAGAATAAGACGGGCTTCCCGTTCTATGAATTCGCCCCAAGTGGACAGAGTGTGAGGGATTCACTGGCTGACTTAGGGATTGGGATAGATCAGTGTTTCATAACCAACGTAGCTAAGTGCTGGCCGCAACGGGGAGCTACTGGAAAGCAGAAGAAACCAGGTAAGGTGCCTACTGAAGCGTGTCGGCATTGGTTGGAAGCAGAGATACAGACCGTGAATCCCGATGTCATTGTGACACTTGGGGGTGCGGCGCTGAAGTGGTTCTTCCCAACCGAAAGTATTGATAACGTCCACGGGCAGGTGTTTGATTGGAAAGGGAAGACGTTAGTAGCGTTGTATCACCCCGCGGCAGGGATGCACAACCCCGGGCTTAGCCATGTGATTGAGAGGGACTTCAAGATTCTTGCACGGGCGGAAGAGATTCATGCTGAGAAGGGTAAGGTAGAAATTCCATTCGAGGTCTTGACCCCGGAAACGTTCGATGACTTCTTCTTGTACCTCAGATCGTATGAAGGAATGATCGCAGTAGACTTTGAGACTACTGATTTGAGGACACATGTGGCTGGGATCGTAGGGACAGCCATAGCAACCAAGGAGCGGGCTGCATATGTACCTCAGAAGTTCCCCGTGCAGTCTTATCTCCCGTTTCTAGAGCAACTGCCCCGGGTTGTGGCGCATAATGCTAAGTACGAGCACGGGATCATGCTCAATAACGGGGTCGCACCGAAGCATCTCCTAGATGACACCATGATTCTAGCAGCAGTTCTGAATGAAACCCCGAAAGGGCTGAAGTCTATCGTTCTCAGGGAATTTGGGTACCAGATGACCAACATCGAAGAACTGATTGGAGAGAATAACAAGCATCAGTTGTCGATGTCGGAGGTCCCAATCAAGACAGTAGCACCCTATGCCTGTGCTGACGCGTGGTTCACGCTGAAGTTATGGGATAGGTACTCTGAAAGGATGACGGATCAAGACTGGGATGTGTATAACATAGAGAAGAGATTAGTTCCAGTAGCAGCAAAGATGGAATTACAAGGGTGTAAGCTGGATGTAGAGGCGATTCAGGCTGCTGCTGATGAACTGGAGCCTATGCACGAAGAGTTGGTGGCTGAGATACGATCTTACGTAGCCATTACCTCTCAGAAGTTAGCTGAGAACTTCAATCCTAACTCCCCGCCGCAGGTGCTAGAGTACATGCAGCGTATTGGGGCTCATATCAGCGAGACGGGTAAGGATACGATGCACGAGATAGCACCGGATTACCCAATAGCAACCAAGATCGTCCGTGCGAGGCACTTAGATGTGTTGAAAGGGCGGTATGCTGCCCGAATGCGGGCTATGATCCCGAGAGCATATGGTTCGGTGAATCCTACGGGGACAAAGACAGGCAGGTTCTCATACTCTGGATGGAAACAGAGGGGTGAGCAATGGGGGATTAACCTTCAGACCATCCCGAAGCTGAAGGTATGGGAGGATTACAACGAGGGAGAGTCCAATCTGGTACGCCGTTGTTTCATTCCCGATGATGGAAAGGTGCTGGTAGAGTTCGATTACTCGCAGATGGAACTGCGGATGGCAGCACATATATCCCGGGATGCGACTATGTGTACTGCATACAGAAACGGGGTAGACATTCACACACTCACGGCGAAGGGTATGTACGGGAATCCCGATGTCATCACTGATTCCATGCGTAGGATAGCTAAGATACTGAACTTCGGGTCGTTGTATGAGCCAAATGACCGGGCTGCGTCGTATGTGGTGAGGCGGAATGCTGCGGAAGCCGGGATATACCTCTTGGATGATGAATGTCTTGAGTTCATTCGGGCAAAGAGGGATACGTACCCCGGGATCGTGCAGTATTACGATGATACTCGCTGGCAGTTGCAGCAACACGGGCAGGTGGAGACTATCTTTGGTAGGGTGCTGAAGCTGTCGTGGTTGACAGGGAATACTAAGACAATTTGGAAGGCGAACAATGATACGCACAAGATTGCGGTAAACATGCCAATTCAAGGATCGTGCGGGGATATGATCAAGATAGCGTTGACGGAAATGGACCTGAGTCTACCATCAGAGACAGATATGATCTGGACTGTGCATGACTCGGCGCTGGTACAGACCCCGCCGGAGAGGGTAGATGGGATTGCCCGCTGGGGGAAAGGGACAATGGAAGGTGTAGCTAGTCTTCGAGTGCCTATTATCGTTGATGTCAAGGTCGGGAAGAACTTAGCGGATATGAAGGAGGTAAAGGTAGAAGTATGATACATGACGCCGTGTTCAAGAAAGCAACGAAGGGGTTGAGACTTACAAAAGGCCAGTCCGGGGTGTTAAGGCTAGTCTGGCTGGGACAGACTAATGCGGCTATAGCCGAGACGTTAGGAATCGGGCTCAAAGGGGTGGAACGGCATGTCCAGAAGTTGCGTGGGATGCTTGTACCTCCGTTGGTGACAGGGAATCCGAGGGTGGCACTGGTGAACGCAGTATGGGAAAGGGGAATTCAATGATAAGGTTGTGGCCGTGGAGTAAGTTCCATCGGTTATCAGAGGAATCAATTGATCACCGAGACAGGCTGACTAGGCAGATCAATCGGGGGCAGGAGGAAATAGGGAACAGACGAGACGATCTGGCAAGCTTATGGGTAGCTTGTCATAGTGTAGATGCAGCCGTCAATTACCGCCGCATCCACATCGCAATGAACGCAGCATTTGACGGTAAAGCAAAAGAACAACCGGAGGTTTGGAACTATGACCCCAGAATCAAGGAAGAATTTGACGCCCAAGGTAGTAGAGTTCAACCCGATACCGGATAACGCAGAGGGTTGGGGGCAATTGTTGACAGAGATTACCGGGGTTGCAGAGATGAAAGAACGGGCCTCGGATAGTCCAAGCACGGGTATGATCATTTGCGGGCCGTATCAATTGGAGGGGTATCTGGTAAACTCGGCTGTAGTCCCGCCCCTGTACGAAACCCGGATTTCGATTCGGGTGCCAAACCCCCTTGAGGCGCATTCAGTGTATTACGAGGAGGTTTACAACTCAGGAGAAGGATGGCAGGCTGACGGACCATGGGTACAGGATGTCCCGAAGATAATGGCATGGCTTGGGACTGTACGGGATGGGGTGAAGGAAGAAGTGAGAGTAGAAGCTGACCGGCGGGCGCGGACAAAAGAACAGAAACAGGAAGAAAGGTTCGCCAGTATGCGAAGGGTTGCGTCTGAGTATGTACCCCCGGAGGTAGTTGATGCAGTTCAAGTTTGAGGAAACTCCACGACCTGATAAGTGTGATGGATGTGGAGGGCTTGAACGGTACTTGTCATTCGTAACTGTGCCTCACATCGGGCTGTGGTGGTTATGTTCAAGTTGTAAGACTCTGTTTTGGAATGGGAAGCGAATACCGCTGATTGAAATACCGGGGGTTAGAAGATGACAAGGCTACGCAACGCGCATTCACTAACAGTTGTGTGTTCCTGCGGGCAAGGAGTTGAACTTCTGTTTGAGGTAAGGATCGAGGAGCAATGGGATGATGAAGCAAGACGAGGGGTTTCCAGAAGAAGATCAACCCGAGGTAGAAGACTACGACATGGGATATCCCCCGGATTGGAAGGAAATGTCCTGTCGGGATAAGGCATTGTTCTTTCTTGAGGGTGAGTACAATCGTGACCCCGGGGCAGCGGTATTGACGTATGAGTTGACCGGACTGACGTATGCGGTGTTGGCACTAGGGCAGAAGAAGTGGTGGGAGTTCTGGAAATGAAAGTGATACCGCCGGGGGTCCGTTACGCGTGGATGGATAGTGCAACAGACTATATCTACGACGAGACAGTAATGCTACGTTCAATAGCCTTACATCGTAGGTTGTGGTTCCACATTGCCATGTTCATACTACGAATAGCTGGCCTCTACGGACAAAAAGTTTGGGTAAGGCTCAAATGGAGGAGGATTAGATCATGAGCATAGAGACACTACACCCCGGGCCTACAAGTGCAGAGGTTATACGAGATATCTTCGCAATGCACTTCCCTCCTTCAAGAAGCTATCAGGTCATCGATCTTACCTATGGCAAGGGGACGTTTTGGAAATGGGATTACAAGTCTGCTGGGGTTTTACTCCTAACGAATGACTTGTATGTTTCTGCACCAAACCAATGGCCCGATCAACATTTGGCCCTTGATTTCTGTGATTTCACAGGAGGAACAGACAGAGGCGTTGAAGTCGTTGTCTTTGATCCCCCATTCTCAGCAATGGGTCCGGCAAGTGATGGGCAGAATGAGCACTCAGAAAGGTATGGTGCTGCCCGGCATCAGGGACACGGGATCAAAAATGTATACGACATTCGAGAGTTACTAGTAGGAGGCATCAAGGAAGCATGCAGGATAGCAACGCGGGGTGTGATAGTCAAGACACAGGATGTTGTAGAGTCGGGCCGGTATCATGACAACGTAGGACTAGCCGGGGAAACTATTTGTGAAGCCGGGTGGTGGGTTGAGGACAAGGTGGAGTTGTTCACATCACGGAGGCCGCAACCGGATGCCGCGAGAGGGGCAAAGGTAAAACACTTCAGGAACAGGCCAAGTTATTTCATTGTGGCGTACCCGAACCCGCCGAAACGCCGATGAATAGACCCTTCAGTATCATCACAGAAGAACAAGCTAAACACTATTTCCCAGACGGGAAAATTCCGTCAGGGATAGTTGTGTCGGAGTACATACACGCCGATGGGGAGGAGAAGTCAATGACATCATTAGCAAAGCGCTTCGTGCTTGACCACGGTTATGTGGAGTTACTAGAACAAATGGGGGATGACTGGACGCCTGCTAGCGCTGCCCGTGAGTCAAGGGGGCAAGGACTCAAGGGGAAAGAGGCTGACACCACGCTACTCAAGACAATGCTCCAGCAAGGGCACACATCTCCGTTTGAGTTCGTGCGATTCCGGTTTCGAGTGAAGCTGCCCATCTTCGTCGCCAGGCAATGGATTCGACACCGAACCGCGAGTGTCAATGAGCGCAGTATGCGGCTCGACTCAGGAGGCTTCGAGTTCTACATACCAAACAGGTGGAATACACCTGGTGGCGACAATGAAGTCGACACGGTGACTCGGGGCAACCTTCAAGACTACTATGCCAAAGCTGTGGGGCTATATGAGTCGCTTGTCACCAGCGGTGTTCCCCGTGAGCAAGCCCGTATCGTCTTACCAGTCGCGGTGTACACTCAATGGCAATGGAGCCTCGACCTCCATAATCTGTTGCACTTTCTCAAGTTGCGAACGGCCCCCGCGGCGCAGGCGGAGATTCGTGAATACGCCAGGACGATAATGAGCATACTCGAAGAACGCATACCAGTAATCATGGACATTTGGAGGGGACCGAGATGCACCTAGGCAGAGAGACACCTACTTACGTGCCCAAGGGGACACAAGAACTGTATGCCGTTGACGACAACGGAATTGTCTGGCACACGAAACGAGGAAAGGACGCGTGCTGGGAAGAAGTAACCGATGGGGCTCACCTGAATTCAAAGGGGAAAGCAAAACGGATGACACCAAGCGGACGGCCTTTAAGAATCTACGTAGCAGGACCGATCACAGCAGATAGCAAAGCGCAGGAACAGAGGAACGTGGACGCGGCGATGGACGCTGGGATTCAGTTGCTCCAGATAGGACACATCCCCTACATCCCCCATCTAACATGGTATCTTCACATGTACGCGAAGGACCACGGGGTTGAATTCTCACACGCGGACTATCTCAACTGGGACAAACGATGGCTAGTCCTATGTGATGCGATCCTGTACCTTGCCCCCAGTCCGGGCGCTGATGAAGAGCTAGAGTTTGCCCGATATCACGGACTACGGGTGTTCAGTGGGATTGAGGATGTCCCGATTGTAGTCAGGGTTGATGGCCCCAACTACGAATGGGACAACGCCCTACGATACTCATCCGTAGCTAACATGCAGGTACTTGCAGGTAAGATAGCACGGGAACATGGATGGGATGACAATCCGATGGAAGTAGGATCAGCTATTGCCCTCATGCACTCTGAGCTGTCAGAGGCGCTTGAGGAATACCGCGCGGGACATGCGGTAGGCGCGATCCGCTATGAGGGGCCAGATGCGAAGCCAGAAGGTGTCTCGGTAGAACTCGCCGACGTGGTTATCCGCATACTTCATTTCTATGATCGGGCGGGGATTCCATTGCAGCAAGTTCTATTGCAAAAGATGAAGTACAATGACACCCGAGCGTATAGACACGGGGAGAAGCTGATCTAACGTGTTTACTTCCTACATCAGGGCGAAAAACCCCGACCTAGTTGGTGGAGGCTCGCCCTCGGTGTAGTAGACCGTGATGCGGACGCAGTCGGCCCACGCGAAAATCCCGCCCGTGTTGCCGTCGGAGTAAGCCTGTACCCGCGCACCGAAGGTCACACCGTTGATGTCCGCTGGCGTCCACGTTCCGCCCCAGAGATCGGCGGCTCCCCCGTACGTTCCCCACTTGTAGTTCCCGCCCCAGTTCCAGTCATCCTCAGCGGCCTTGTCGTCCCCGTGCATGGCGCCGGCCTTGAGAAGCCGGATTTTCTCGTCGCGGTAGAAGTACGCGCCCGGGCCCGTTGTGGCCTTCCGCAGACGCAGGCGGATACCGTCGATAATGCTCCCGTCCGGGATGGCGAAACCGAACGCCTTGCCGTCGAGATAGTCGCTGTACGCTAGGTTGACGGGCCCGGCGAAGCTGGCGGGACTGGAATCCTCGGCGGTGATCCTCTCCGGGTTGACCCAGGCGACACCTCCACCTACTAGTGTGTTGACGCCGGTTCCGGGGAGGGTGTCTGGGGTGTTTGCCATGCCTATACCGCCGCTACGCAACGCTCACGGAACATTGCACTGCGTCCGTAAGTACCTGTTTTTCTATGACATGGAACACACAGCGTCCGTCCGTTACTCACCTCAAACCTCAGTTCAGGATATAGAGCAATAGACACGTCGATTTAACCAGCTTGTTACTGATTCTGTCGCTGTCTTTAAAAAGACGTTTCTGCAAGTAGGACAAATCCTAGACTCAGACACTTGCGACGCACCTCCATTTTGATGTGACAGTATTAAAAACGAAGCCGACATCAAGTCTCGCTGTCGTTACAGTTGTGGTGGGCAAAGCGACCGTACTGGCCTCAAACGAAGCGCCCCAGGTTATCGCTCGCGCCGCTGTGCCAGTTATGGCAATCCAGAGAGTCTGCGCTTCCGTCGGTGTCCCCGACAGGTTAGTGGTAAAGGACGTGATGGCTTCCGCTTGGGCAGTAACAGAGTGGAACTCTACATTGTCCGTGTTGATCGTTGGTTCTGCGGCAGAAGCCTCAGTGCTAACTCGCTTGGTGATTCGCGTACTGCTTATTGCTCCTTGGACTTCAAGCGTCCCGCTAAGAACAAGTGTAGCTTCCGCCTCAATAGCCGCTATTACCTCGGCGTCTAATACATGCTGATCGTCCGCCAGTAGACCGCTGAGGTCTGCCACATTGATTTCATCACCCCCGGTATTCTGATGTGCGGCCGCATGTAGTTGCGCATGGTGATCGTCCGCGCTTTGCCCGGTTGTTTCAGCGTGCGTTACAGTGCCCATAGACACCTCACCGTCAGAGTGGGAGACTGCTATGGTAGCGATGTCCGTGCCGACGTTCGTTGCCGACGATGGATTCTCTGTGCCGACTGTGATGTACGTCGCGCTTGAGGTGCCAGTTGGCACACGGGTCGTGTGCGTCGCCTTGAGCACGTCATCCATGTAGAACTTCACGCTCACTCCGGGGTCGAGAACGATCCTAATGCGAATAAGGCTGTTGGTTGGGGCTAGAGCACCCATTGAGCTGGTCTCGCGGGCTGTACCGTCATGTGACTCCGCGGTGACAATCGTGGTGTTTCGGTCCCACCGGATGCCGAACCCCTCCTGAGAGAGAATCCCCGTGCCGTTTTCCTGCGCGAACTTCCACGTCACGGCCAGGCCGCCGACGCTGCCGTACTGAGTCACGAAGCTGCCGACGAACAGGACCTCGATAGGTTTCGACCAGTCTATCGCCGAGACCATCACCCCATTGCTCTGGCGAACCCAGTACAGCGTGGAGAGCTTGGCGGTGGAGCTTTGCGTGGTGCCGGATCGCAGCCGTGCCAGGAAAGGGTACGTGACGGCGGTGCCCGTGCCCGTGACCGTGGCCGTGAAGTGGGCAAGGTCATTCACGATCTGGAAGTAACGGTCGCCCCAGCGCTCCGTGAAACCGGCTGGGACACTCATTACTAAAGCGCCTGCACCGTCGGAAGTGGGAACGGTGTCTTCAGCACCCGCAGTTGCCAATTCTTCCACATCCAGCTCGTCATTCCCACCATCCTTATGGGTAGGGGCGTGTGATTGAGCATGATGGGCGGCTGCAATGGCCGTATGAGTGGCGATATCCGCGTCGACTTCAGCCGCGGTTTGAGCGGCATCCGCAGTCGCCTTTACATCATAGACAGCATCGTGAGTGGGTGCCTTGGTTACGCCATCGGTTATTGCTCCAGACTGAACAGCCGCCGCAATAGCCTCAGCATCAAGTACATGTTGATCGTCTGCGAGCAGACCACTCAAAGCAGCTACGCTGATCTCATCACCACCAGTGTTCTGATGTGTGGCAGCGTGAGACTCGGCGTGATGGTCGTCCGCGGTTTGCTCTGTCGTTGATGCGTGTGTGGGAACTCCCGGGTAGACTTTTCCTCCCCGAGAAATTAAGTACCTTTGGAGAATAATATTGAGCTTCTCAGGAGGCCAAGACATTAGACCAACTCCTGTGCTAAGACTCTAACTTTCCCAGATTCAACTCGGGGGGCGCCCGATTCTATGTTCGCACGGGAGCTTGCGATTGTAGGCATTCGTTTTATGTCAACATACCGGGTCGCGTTCCCGTCCGGGAATGCTTCACCCCCGATGATTCCAAACGGTACTAGAGGTACACTGTCTTCTGCGTCTAGAAGGTTCGTCAATGCCTCTTGAGCGTCGTGATGATCCCGATCACTGTCTGTGGCGGACTTCGTTAAGTCTATAACAAAGGTGAATTGATATAGCTTCGGGATTTTCTTGCGGTGGGCCGTTGTTGCATGGTAGACAATTGGCGAATTGGTAGTGGTACTGGAGTCACGGTCGAGGGTTATCTTATGCCGCCATACCCGGCAGGAGAACCCGGCCCCCGAGACGTACTTCATCTTCACATCAGAGTCAGAGCCTCGAATGATCTTGCGATCAGACGCGGATTCATATGTGTCAGAATACTCCAAGGCTGTCTCGATTGTGACGAGTTCTTTGTTGTTAACAATGGTATCCAAGTCTGCGAACGCCCCGGAGGAGTACACCAGAGCCCCCGATTCTTCTGACATTCCGCCATGATACCATGGAGTTACGATGTGGCCCTGTACTGTGTACTGATGCCCTGGGAATTCCACAGGGTTCACCATTACGTTCTCAAACCGTTTGAATAGGGACTTGGTTCCTGATGTTGGATAGTAAACAATATGGAGGTTGTATGCCCCGTCTATTGTGTTGTACCAGACAGCGAAAGACCGGACTGATTCCCCGTTCGTAACCCCTGTGTGCCAGATGTAATGCCAAGCTTGTCCGTCCCATGCCCAGATTGAGGATCGGGTCACGGCCCCAAACATTACAAACAGCCACGGTTCCGCGTCCACGATCCACCGGATGTGATTCCCCGAGGAGTCATAAGCAGTGGGAACCCGGGCTTGAGTTAAGGGGGATACATCCCGCCAGTTGCCTGAGTAATGGAATTCAATTAGTGCTTTGCCCCGGGGAATGTAAAGAAATCCTGTGCCCGAAACTGTGGGTTTTACGATGTTAACGAACGCCGTGCTAAGTCGGGTAGCGAATATCCGTACCGTTGCAAGGGTTTCGTTCGCAAGGTCAAGAAGATAAAGCCCCGAATCAGTGACGAGAAAGACCGCGGGGCTCCCCGCGGAATCAAAGTATTCAACCACTTCTGCCATTTTGTGCCCGGCCTCGGACACCCACATGTCTGTAATGACCGCCCAGTTATCCCCGTCATCGGTGGACTTCCAGATTTCAACACGCTTGTTGGTATTGTTGTAGCAAGCAGCATAGAGATTGCCGTGATAGGAGACACAGGAAGAGATCGGGTGGGATACGTCAGTGCTGGGTGTAAGAGTTGCCCAAGCTGATCCTGTCCACTTCCGATACAACCCCGCGGCTCCGGTGTCCGTTCCCCCGAAGAGATATGTGTCCCCGCCGTGTCGTACTGCACATCGGGGATGATACGCGGAGTACGCCCCGGCTGTCAGGTCATCAGATTCATCCCATTTGTTCGTGCTGACATTGAATTTAGCTGTGGACTCATTTGTATTCCCTGTGACAATCAGTTGTCCGTCATGGAGGGTGAACATGCGAAGGTATTCATGATCGGGGTTCCCACCAGTGCCATCATTCTCATGTGTAGACGCAAGTTCATTACTCCCGAGAGTCACCTGCCCATACCATCGGGTTTCAATTCCTTGGAGATCAAAGAACCCGAAGTAGCTCGGGTCCATGTCAGCGGGGTTTTCAAGGATTGGGCCGGACGCAACGTAGTAACCCCAACCTGCGCGGAAGTCACCCATAACCCATGAGTCTAAATTGACCCTCCCGGCAGCTTCTCGTTTCCCTACAGTCCTGATAACCTCGGGCCATGCCGGGTAAGATTCAATGAGAACATCGCCGTCGATTGCATATCTCTTCCCGGCGATAAGGACTCCCTCTCCAATTGCCATTAGATAGCCCCCACAGAGCGGGAACCATCAGGCAGCATGATTCTCTGGTCACGCCTGAATTCCCAGTACGAAACTTCTTCGGCCCGGGACCACTCGCCCCGGTACTGGATTAGAGCGCGCATGACAGTCTGGGTTATGAGTTCGATGTTCACGCCTATAACCCCGGTATCGCTGGTATCGGATGAGGGCAACCACGGGAGAGTCATACCATCTACGCGGATTACGCGGTCGGGCGTAGGCAGGTCCCCTACCAATCGTAGAACATGCCGCACGCGTTCGTGCCCCGGGACTACTTCCCATTCCCACGGATTGAGATGCTCCCATTGAGGAGCAGTCGTCTCGTGCTTCCCAAATGCAACATCATGGACCGTGAAGAAGTTCTTGTTGAGGTCGTATTCCCGCATGGGCAGTCCATGAGGCATGTACGCGGAGTCAATGTACATCGTGACCCCGGTGTTGGAAACGAGTTTGAAAGAGCACGGGCCGCGCCGGCGGATCGTTGTTTCTTTTGCTGTAGTCGCGAATGATGCCCCGCCTAGGATTTCAATAGTTAAGGTAATTTCCAAGGTAGCATCCGCGACTGTGATCGACGCAGTTAGTTCTTCCCATCCTGAACCACCGTGTGTATCCGTGTCGGAAGTTGTACCATCGGATAGTGTGATCTTGACGGCGGTTGTCCATATTGTCCATATCACCACCTTTACTTCGACTGTGCTACCTATAAGCTCAGGGGGGATTGCTGCTACCGCGTAGATCGTAGCGGCGCTCTCTGTCCAGAACTCAGCATCCCCGTCTGTGTCTATATCGGTGAAGAGGCCATTGCGAAGGGCATTCCGGGTAATGGCATACATATCACTTTCCGGACCAGAGATATGGAATTCAGCATCGGCCCGGATCGCGTTGTGAATTGCCGTATTGTACTCTTGCACCCGCCATTTGCGGTGGACTTCGTAGTAAGTCGTGACATCGGGAGTAGTAGTCCAGTTCGGGGAGATGGATACTGCCCCAGCAGTTGTGTTTGCAGAGATGTACCGTTCGGAGTCTGCTCCGAGCGCGTACCCTTCTCCCGCATACAAGAACATCCGGGCACCGATGAGACGGTCGGCAGTTGTAACCAAGAGGTTCTTTGTATCCGTGAGAGAACTGACAGAAGTCGCGGTTGCCACACCAGTCGCGATCATATCCCCCAGTCTTCGGGAGATATCATGTCTAAGTTCTTGCTGAGTTACTTCGTCAATGGTTGGCATTGCTTATCTCCCAAACGCTGCCGCCGCTAATCCCCCAGTGACAATCAGCATTAGCGTCATGATAATCCCAAACGCCCGCCATGTGACGAAATGAGGGAGGGAATTTTCTAGACGGTCCAACCGACCATGAATAGAGGCCACGTAACCTTCGATCTGCCCCAATGACCTTGCCATACTGGTAGGGTCAGGGGCAACTGGAATCGGGTCAACCAAGGAATGTTCCTTGCGAGTGTAATCTTTGGGGTTTTTAAACATTATATCTCCTGGACTTCCAGCCACACCTTCACGTTGTCGTTGCCGCTCACGTTCCGGCTACTGGCGCTGATCCGCAACTCACCATCGACGCGAAGGGACACTATACCTATTCCTCAGACAAAGCCTTGAGTCTATTCTGCCTAGCCTGCCGGGAGATGTACCGCATGAGTTCGTCACAGATGGTCTTTGCCCCGGGGTGATCCCGCTGGAGGACCGCAATTGTCACCTTTTGCATCATCACATCTCTGGCGAGAGCCTCAGCCCGCTGGGGATTCTCGTTGTGACGGGCAGCGGTTAATGCAGCCCGGGTCGCGGTCAGGTTTGCAAGCTGATCCTTCATGGCCCCCGCTGCGACTTCAAGTGCGAATTCTTTAGGTACTCCATAGTCTGCGGCATCTAAGTCAGCAGGGCTGATCATTACTTCCGGGTCTAATTCATTGTTGTCGGCCATTGTCCTGCTCTCCTATGAAGCTACTACTCGAACTTGCCCGCTTTTGGGCCGCCGCATTCAAACAGAGCCTTATTGACCAGATTAACCACAGCCTTAGTAGCCGTCTTATTACCTTTGATCAACCTTCGCAGGGCCGCTGTTGCCTTGGTTTCTGGTGCCCGATGCGCTGTCAGTTTCGCCAATGCTTCCTGTGCATTCATATCCTTGTTCCTCCTAACTGATTGGTCCGCTGGGTATTACCCCGTCCTCGATCAGAACGGCGTAGACAAGCTGCTTGATGTGTTCTCGATAGGTTTCAGATGGCTGTGGTGTTCCCGCATCAGTGGGTTTGAGATCACCAAGTCGGGCTCCAGCAATGGTGTGGGCTCCACTATCGACTACACAACCAGCATCACATTGGGCACTCCAGTAGATCGTTATCGTTTCCTCTCCAGCTTCGTCATAGGGCGTTCGGGTATTCACGCCTGTAATGTAGACTTCACATGCTTTCTTCGGTTGCCCGATAACAGTCGGGCTTGAATATACGACAGGGCTCATCTTGTCCTCCTGATCTATTCGACCCCGATGACCTTCAAGATGTCTGCTACCCCGATCACCTTAGCAGGGTTGGTGACACCGCTGACGATGCCACTCCAACCCAACGTATACGTGACTACCAGCTTTGGCAGAAATCCGGCGCCCTTGTCGGCACTCCAAACATGGTCATAATTGGCGCTGTCTGCTCCGGGGTCGGAGCGGTTCACATCACCCAGACACCGACAACAATATTTGGTCTGCCCGGTTTTATTCACGAGGCCAATACCAGTGGCGTTCAGCGTGATGTCGTTGTAACCGACTTGGGAAATGGGGTAAGTCAAGGAGGGATTAGCAACTGACAGCAGTATGCTACCGAATTGGTCAAAGTCACTTGTCACCAGCGTCACGTTCGCTGTGCTTTCATACAGCATAGTGTCGGCGTGACCTGCGTCGGTTTCGCTTTGATAAGTGTCTCCGTAGAGCGAGAGTACCACTTCGATGAGAATTACGTCATCAGGCAGCGCAGCGGTATCAAAGGCCATGAACCTGCGGTAGACCCAGTAAACATTCTCATTCCCCTCGTCGTTGTTCATAGCGAGCCAGTCGGTGCCAGCCTCTACCGCCGTGCCCGTTGCGGCATCATGGGCGGTGAAGTAAGTAGCATCTTTCTTATGAATATCGCCGTCAGCGGTGGTGGTGTTGTACGTCTCGGGACTCGCACCGATTTCTACGGGGTATCCGTACTGGGGGTTCCCAAAGTAACTGGCAGGGACGAGTTCTTCGTCCTCACTGATCTCCCACTGCCCGAGATTGAGAACACCCTTCTTGTTGTGCTTTATCAATATCTCGCCATGAGGGTCACTGGCGAAAACCCACTTTTCCCGCAGCCTGCCGTAGTTCAGCCGGAGCCTGCGCAGGCAGATACCGTAGTCCCACTCCAGGACGTTCTGGTGATAGTTCTCGTTCGTTGAGTCAGTGGGCAGCAGGGTCGGGCCTATACAATTCTGCTCGACACCATCCAGGTAAAGCTGTGGTTCCCACGCCGTAGTGGGATGCCCGTCCTGCGTGACAGTGATTTCCCCCCCAATGACCTCCGCCGAGAAGGTGTTTGTCTTTGAGTAGAACCGCCCACCAACAGCCGACCAGCCGACCTCTATGCTGTCACCCGCGTTAGTGACCTTGGGCAACGCAGAGGTGACCATTAGCCGCTTGCTCGAGTTCAGGTCGCGGTAGAACTTGGCGTAGGGCGAGTGGCCCTTGCCGAGTGAGCGGGGCGCGTAGTCCTGCGAGAACTCGACGTAGTCAGGGTCAATGCCCTGCCGCGCCAGCTCGCTGAGCACTTGCTCGTCGGTGACGACCCTATCCGGATCAGTTACCTTCGCTACCATTACGCTGCGATCTCCACCCAGGCGCCGTCCGGGTTGAAGTAGATGGTGTCCACGTCGTCATGGGCGTACCCAATCACCCGAACGATATCACCAGCCGCTACTGGGGCCGTGGCACTTATAGCACCAGGCGTAACAGACGCGTACAGCGGCCCGCCGCCCGTGGCGAACTGGTAAAGCGTGTCCTCTCGCATGAAGCCGAGAAGCAGAAGCCTGAATGAACTGGCGTTCGTGCCCGCTGTTATGGCGATTCCCAGCATCCCCGCGCACGAGGCTTCGGCATCGGCATCAACCAGCAGCCACTCGTTGTCGGTGTCTTGCAGGTAGCACAGTTCTCCGATGTCAATCGTCTCCCCAGCCGTTCCCTCGCACGTTATTCCCGACCACTTCTGGTCCGTGCCGATGGCGTGGTCGAGGATGAGGCTGTTCTCGCCGACGGTGACATCGCCGCCCAGCACAAGAGTGCTGTTCAGGACAACAGCGCTAGTAAAGGTAGCCTCACCTGCGCCTGAAACTATTAGACGGTTAATATCGTTTGTTGCCAGCGAAAGGCTAGCATTTCTTCGGTTTAAGAAAGTGATGTTTGCATTGCCGGATGATGATGTGCTTCCAAGATACCAAAGTTGTACATCGGGGTCTCCACCAGCATTTGATTTGTAAGCGGTAATTACTACACTGGTATTTACATCATCAGTAGGACTCTGAATATTTAGTTGTCCTGCGGGATTATCACCAATTGTCCCTGGGTAACTTGCTTTGATATGAAGTGCAGAAAGCGGTACTATCCCAATCCCTACATTACCACCACTCGCAAGAATAAGATCACCGGCGTCGATATCTATCCCATGCGAGAACGTGAAACGGTCGTCAGATTCATCCCATGAAAGTATCGGGGTGCCAGTAACGTTCACATACAATAGGTTAGCGTCGTCATCGCCTGTTGGTTGAACGGCCAAACCGGAATCGTCCACACGCATTGAAAGCGCTGCGGTGGTTGCTCCAATATGAACACCGTCAATGTTTCCGGCATTGATATCGACAGTGGCGATGGCCGTTGTACCAGTCGCAAAGTTCTGCGAGGCACTCCACGTCAAGCCGCCGCTAATAGTTACCCCCGAGATATCCCCCGAATTGATGTCAACTCTGGTCATTTCGTGGTTGTTGAAGTCTATTTCAACCGCACCATCACCATCAAGGGTCAGCTTCCCAACAGAATGGGTAATGGTGATATCACCAGCATTGAAGTTGACGATAGCTCCGCTTGACGGGAGCAGGAGGTCGTCGCCTACGGAAACATCATCAGCAAAGGTGGCAACAGTTTTCGCGATGCTCCCATAGCTTGCACCGCCTAAGACAAAATGTAGTACATCTGAAGCCCAGCCGAAACCAGTGTCCATTTCGGCTTTGTTGGGGATGAGTGTGGGATTGGTACTTGTGGCGGCTTCGTTGGAAGCAAAAGCGGGTCCTGCCGCGTTATTAGCCACCACGTTAGCCGGGCCAAGCTCAATCTGGTCACTCGTATTGAGTTTGATAATGTCAATGAACGCCGTGCCCGCGGCGTTCAGCCCCGCTATGACCTCATTATTCCCGAGCTTTAGCCCAATCGGGAACCAGATGTCCGCGGGCTCTCTTCTTCCGTCATACCTGAGAGGCATGTTATTCCTCTAGCTAGCTGCCCCGCCGATAATGGCGAAGTGAAGAACGACCGCCTCGCTCTTTGCACCACCTGATTTATTCCACAGACTGATTTGGAATGAACCTGCTGCAATTGCCGTCATCCAGAACCCATAGGCACCACTTGTCCCTCCAGAACCGTGACTGAGTACTACAGTATCGTAGGCACCCACGACACTGTTGGTGACAGTGAACGACACAAGCGCATTGTCATTCAAACTCGCACCGTTCATCGTGATCTGCCCCGAGGGCGTGTTCAGCGTGACGCCGGTCGATTTACTCGTGCCCTGCGTCACCGTCCCGCCTGCGAGAATAGCGGCGGCAACTCGCTTTACCCCATCAGCTCTAAGTGTCATTCCGTTTTCCCCTAGAACGTTTCGTAATCAATGTCTGCGTTGATGGCATCGAGCCCGGTGTTGCCATATTCGACCGTGATCGTATCCCCCTCCTGGAGGATGAATTCCTCGTTCCCATCCGGGGTGAAAACAATGTCCTGATCTCCCTGCACACTCAGATCAAGCGTCAGAAGGACGCGATCATTACCAATCGCTTTGGTTTGAGTGATAACAAGGTCTTCAGGATCCGTCGGTGTATCATCCACGTTGACGTGGATAAGATGAATCTTACACCGGGATGTGGGAGTGAAAGTGTATGAAAACGCGATAGACGACTCAGTAGCAACATCCGTAAGTATCGCGTCTTTAGGAGTTCTGATGTTGGGCATTTCGGGCCTTCCTTTGGGTTATTGCCCTGATTCTATTGTGAGCGAAATAAGTGGGGGTGTTAGGCACACCCCCGGAAGCCACTAACTCTTACTCAAGGAAGAGCTGAATGTAACCAGAGCCGTAAGTTCCTGAGTCAATGATATGCCCAACGATCTGATAACCATCGGCAGTCACATCAACCGCAGAAAGCAATTGCAAAGTTCCGTCCGACCACATGACGACTGATCGGTCGTTTGCTACGTCTCCCGCCCACGTACCCGTGTACGTGACAAACGCCTTGCCCTGAGTCTGCCCCCAAAACCACTGACCGATTGTGACGGTCGTAGCTGGGAGTGCCACCGCCGTCTCGTACCCAGCAGAGTTACCTGCCGGATAAACCGCAGCGTAAGGGTTCCTGTGACAGGTAATACCCGCGCTTGCGGCAACCACGGTTTGCACCGGGTCTTGAAGCGTGAGAATAACCTCCGCACCATCCGATACCGTGCTGGACAGGATACGATGGAACTCAAACTTCGTACCCCAAACTTCACAGTAGCCACCGGCCCAAAAGTTCACTACGTTTGCTGTGTCGTTGATCGTGATTACACTCTCGCCCGCTACCATCGCGTCTGCGTTCGCGTAGTCCTGAGTAGCCGAAAGCTGCGTTCGATCAACGTGGAGTCGGTATGGCAGGGTAATTGCTGCACCTGCCTTGCAGTATCGGAAAACCCGCTCGTCTGTTACAAGCTTCGTCCCGATTGCAAACTTCTGGATCGAGTCCTCGGTGTAGATGTCGATGTTCCGTGCGCCGGGGTCGGCTTTACTCCAGTCAAACATTCCATCCCTAGCGGGATAGAGTGCAAGCCCACCATCAAACAGTGGCGCAAAAGAAATTCTAGGTCCCATGACTTTTTCCTCCCTTACGCCGTGACGTTACCATCGGTGATTCCGTAGATTCGCCCGATTGCCATCTTAGAACCATCCGCCAATGCCATGTAGACCATCTGACGAAGACCCTCCGCGTTGTAATTCTCCAGCTTATCGAAGTGAGTAAGCTGAATGGGTTCCCCGTCCTTGAAGTTCTCGCCTCCGAAGACGAACGTCAGCCCGGGTTCCTTTCTGATCACCTGTCCGAACTTGATTGCGAAGATCGTGTACTCCGCAGTACCCGTGTTCTTCGCCATCGCGTCTGAACCTTCACCCGTGCCCGCCTCTTCAGCCACCATATAGTCCGACCGTACTATGGGAATTCCTTCCCACATTCGGACATGCTGCCCGAGATCGTCCATACCGATGTTGATTTGGCTGGCCGTAAATGTCGAGACACCTTGCTCCTGCGCGTAAGCATCGAGCCTGCGCCCGATTGCGGGGGATGTCAAAAGCATGTCAACACCATAGCGCATTGAGTCAATCAGAAGTCGGAGGTTGAAAACCGACAACGCTCCGCCCTCATCAATATTCAACGCATTGGTGGACTGCCCTAGAGGAGTCCTACCCGCGTATGCCAGTGCGTGCAGCCCATCCGGCTCCAAGTTCCCCGCGCTGAATGTGTTATCACCATAGATGAACAAGTCTTCCATGGTGTTAATGACAGCTTTGTGGTCCTCGAGAGCCTGGATGTTTCGATAGTTATTGTACGTCCCATAGACTGAAGGCAGGAACTTGTCCAACCTCGTCTGCTTGTACACCTCGGAAAGAGTCTTCATCAGTTTATCGTACTGCGTTTCCTCGTCCCAAGTCAGGACTGATCCTATCGAGGCTGATCGCGCTGTCGGCTGAGTCTTTTCTCGGAGCCATTCAAGCTGAAGTCCGGTAAGCTGCCATACTGGGAGCCGTCCCATTAGGCCACCTCGCCGAACATCCTCTTCTAGGACCCCGGGTACAACCCGAGCCTGCGTCAGCTTTTGCGCTTCTGCAAGAGTATCCCAGTGTCCACCTGCTGTAGCCACTGTACTCTACCTACCTTTGTGTTCCCGAACGCAGTCGATCCTGCGCTTCTGTGCGACGGTTTTCGGCAATGATTTGCCCCATCGCTTCCTCGGGATTACTTGATGTGGTTTTTCCGGCCCCTCGGCTTGCCAAAGTAGCACTGCCTGTGCTTATAGGAGGAGTTTCTGGGTCATTCCCGTCAGCGTTATTCTCGCCCGGGTCTGTCCCATTCCCTGCCATACTCCTGTAAAGCGTGGTCAAGCGTCCGAGGTCATCAGCATCCTTAGCAAGTTTCACAACCTCTTCGGGAATTTTGGCCGTAAGTGCGTCCCTCTTTGCAGAGTCAAACACTATGGCTTCTAGTTCCGTGTTGCGGTCGAGAAGTTTCTTGTCATCCGCTGTCCTCTTCACATCCGCATCTTCCTGAGTGTGTCTCGCCCGAACCTTATCTACCTCGTTGCCCAAAGGCGTAACCGGGGGTCTATCGCCACTAGCATCATCCGTGGTTTTCGCAGAGTCAACTTCCATCTGTCGAATCTTATCCGTAAGCGTCTGGTTCCGACCCTGTTCCGCTGATCTCAGCTTGCCGAAGTCAACCTCAAACGTCTCTTTAAGAGCAGTCGTAGTTGACTCCACCGCGCCTGTAACTAACTTCCCAATCTCGACCTTCTGCTCGTCGGTCAGACCCTCGATTTGGATTCCGTTCTCTTCGTCTGCCATTTGATGCTCCAATCCCCCTAAACCCCACAAGGCATCCGGGGGCGACTGATGTGCCTATCCTTAGTATAACACGCGCACGCGCGCGAGGGCTACTCTACCGGGGCTTCTTCCGCCTCCTCGGGCTCACTCCGCGATTCCAACCGCGCCAGGTTCGGCCTGCGCCCGTCTTCTTCCCACCATACCGCGGCTATGGGATTCAAGAAATTCAGCGTTGATGTGAACCCGAAGATGTTCAACGCGTAGTCTAATCTAGTACGTCTCTCCGGGTCCTCAAATCCCTTTGGAGGAGTGAGTCCTTCAAACTCGGGCGCAAGCAGTCTCGACGCCCGCTTCTGTTTTCTCAGATAGCTCGTGTAAAGCTTGTATTCTGGCCTGTTTTTCTCCAACGTTACTGTGAGATCATCCCCCCAGTTCCGTTTGATCTCTGTGATGATATCCCTGACTCCCATCAGGGCCATTGCATTGTCGTCTAAGTTCCAGTAATCCCCAAACAGGTTCCTTTCCGCGGACTGACGAGCTAGGTCAATTTCGTCCATGTTCCTTTCGAGATTGGCCTGGAATGCGGGCCGAAGCTCGTTTTCTACCCCGTCAACAAAGGAATCCTGCTCTGCATGGTAGTCGTCCCAATCAAGCTCTCCATCTCCATCCCGGTCTATAGGTCGGATGGAGTAATACTCATTCATCATCTCATTCAGTGGATGCCGAGCAGCAAGGATATCCCCGTGCTTCCGAGCGATGGCTTGGAATTCCTCGGGCGTAACGGGTACTTCAAAATACGGAGCCTGTTCGTTGAATACCTCCAACTCCCCCGTTTCCCGGTTTAATCTCCGACCCCGGAAAGTATTCAGCACGTTACTCTTCTCAGCCCCCCGGTCGGTTTTGTTCTTGCGCCAAACGTGAGGCTGTATTTCACCTGCGCGCCACTTGTCATTTTCTACTACCTGCTCTGCATCTATGACTTCGTTCTGGCGATCTACCGCCTGCCAAGCATCGAAGGTTAGCTGAGATATTCGCTTCTTCTCGGGCGAGAACAAAGATGAGGCTGAATAGGAAAAACCCTCTGCCCCGGGGAACTCTGCCATGATTTGCTGCAACTGCGGCGGGAGTGGCTTGATCTGACTCAACCAGACGCGGTTACGCCTGTATTCTTCAACCGTTTCTTTATCGACTCCCAACCACCATGAGTAGAATTCATTCTGGAGGTCCCGCAGTTTTCTTTCGTCATCCCCTCGGAATTTTACATTTCCAGTAGATGCCTGCACCCATTCTTCCCATGACACGCGGGCGCTAGCTTTGTTGATATCCTCCTGGGTCAGAACCTTTGCCCCTCTTACTGGAGTAAAGCTGCCCGTGTCTAGTTCATACGAAGGCAAGCCCATTTCATTCAGAACATTCTTAGTCCTTCTTTCCCGGAATCGGTCTGAGAAGATCACATTCCGCATCTTCCGGGCGATGTCAGATACGACTGGGATTTTAGATGCCTCGATTACACTCAGACCCGCGACCGCTGCCGGGGGAAGTAGCTGCCCCAAGTCCCCTTCTTCTTCTGTGACGAGGGGGAGAAGCAGTTCTTCAAGAATCGTCTTGTGTACCCCAGCATAGAACCCGACCTGCTCTGTCTGTTGCCATCTTCGGGCGAGCCATCCGGTAGTCCCGATATCCTCCATAGGCGGGTACTGACCTTTGTACATCCTTCGGGGCAGGTTGATAGCGGTCCCGCCCATCATGTTCACTTCCAACCACGAACCCTTGAATCCGTGGATGTAACCATCATCCGTCGCATCCCAGTATCTTCCCTCGGGCGAGAACATGTTCCAGACGATTGGAGTTTCTAGACTCTGCCTAGCAAGCCAAGGAATTCTTCTCATCTCATAGGGCGTGTAGGGGAAGATTGATCCCAGAGCTTCATCCACAACTGTCAGTTCGTCAAAGTTCGGGAAGTGCTCTCGCATGTCGGCAAGGGCTGTATCCCATGATTTCTGTCCAGCGGCTTGCATCTGCTTGTTTACCCGGGGAGTTATTGGGGGCCTGCCCACAGGTCCAATCGGAACCTCTGGCGCAGCGGGAGCACCACGGAAGATTTGTGTGCCCTCACCAGCGGGGCGGATGAGTGATTGATCCCAGATAGCAAAGTCTTGTTGGCCCTGTAGTTGTGGGCGACTTGCGCCCTTGAACCCCTTAGCCTCTAAAGTGCCTTGCAAGTCCACGCTGGCTTCTTGGGCGGCATCCCAGATATTCCTTTGCGTCGGTTGCTCAAACTCGGCAGTCCATACTTCACGAAATCGGGGGTTGGTTTTGCGAAGTTCGTTTCGGAGTGCTGGATTCAATGTGTCGTCAACAGCGAATATCTTGGCGTTGCGGGGTATGGAAAACTCAGAGATAACCTCCGTTCCTGTACGTGGGCGAGCACCAACAGATTCGGGTACGATAGGAAGGCGGCCTTCAGCATATCCCTGTGCCAACGCCCTGTCTGATGTGAAGTACGTTCCGCGACCCAACTCACGTCCAGTTGTCGGTTGTATCCCAGCCACTCCACCACCCTTTTGTGGCGGCACTTTCGGAGCCAACCCCGGTATCCTATCCTCTACGTATCCCGCTATCCCATCCAAGTAATCCCCTACCATAACCTCCATTTCAGCCGTGTACTTGGGCTGGATCGCTTCTGTTTTCAATTCCTGAATCATGCCTTCGATCTGGTCCCGCTGCGGGGTGAAGGCGTTATGTACCTTATCTGTCAGCCCTAATCTTGCTACTAATCCGTCATACAAGTCTCCAACCGCGACCTGACTCACTCCTGTCAAGTCCCCCGCGGAGGCCCGAACTTTCCTCATGACAAAGCCCACGAATTCATCCCGGTTCATGAACTGTGCTGACAGAATACTCTTTGAGACATGCTCACTTTGTGTTCCCACAATGTAAGCAACATCACGCAATCGCAAGGGCTTGTTCTTGAAATCCCGGGGCTTTATCTTAGGGGCGACAATCTCGGGCTCCCCAAGGGAAATACCAAGCTGATTCCGGGCCTTTTCCTTTGCCATATGCGCGTCCATGCGCCGAGCAGTTACGTCCTTCCAATGGGCATCCCTAAGTGGGTAATATTGTCTATAGATAGAGCCCGGGATTTTCTTACCGGGATTGGCACCAGTCCATTCTCGCATTAGCTTCAGCCCGGGATCAGTTTCCCACGCGTCTACCAAAATATTGAAGTCGTTCTCCAATGCCCTAGAAAAGTAGGACTTGCCCCAAGCAGCTACTTCCTTCTCCTCTAATTCCTTAACCATCTGCGGGAGTGCTTCTTTGACTTCCTTGATTATCCCTTCTATTTGGGTAACGCCTCGGTCGTGCAACAATTGCTTCTTCAGCGGGGACATCTTCCCGCTAGTCTGCTGCATGATAATAGCATTGACTTCCTCGACCCTTCTATTCAGCGTCCAGACCGAAGAATCCAAGTGATAGATCATGCTCCGAAGCTGGGACACGTTCTTTACATCCACTGATCTAACCGCGGCTAATGACGCGTCCAGATTGAGTTTAGCCCCTTCAATTGATCCGATGAAATCTTCCAACCCCGCATCAACCAAAGCTTCTTCCAACGCGGGCAGATCAACCGTATTCCTCGGCGTGTTCTCCACGTAGTTGTCAATAATTGAAGTCTGCTTCGGGGACGCCGATGCCCCGGTCTTCCACCGGCCAGCTATTGTTCTCGCTTCCCGCTTTGAAAGGGCTTCTACTCCCAAGTTCCTACCGAGTTCCCGTATCCCAGCGGGGCTCCCCGTCCCAATCTGCAACATTGTCATGTCTTGTATGTGTGCTCTCAACTCGGGCGCAATGATGTCTAGAGGAAACTCGTGGTAGACTAAGTTTCGCAGTCCGGGATCACCCGCGAGGATTGCGTCCTCGATGTGCATTACGGCCCGATTCACAGTGTACTTATTCCGCATCCCCTGAGACGCTATGTTCGACGCGTCTCTAGCTCGAAACGGGTTGAACCATTTCAGCCTGTCCATGACATGCGCGGGTACTTCCAATTCCCCGTAATGTCTTGTAATGAAATCCGTGATCGGGGTTGTCTGCCCGGCCTCGACTAACCCCGCCATTGAAACAGGCGTAGCAGCCTCTTCCAAACTCCTGACCATATTCGACGGGACATTACTATAGCCCCGAACTGCTGCCTGTGTTTCTTGAAAGTTGAAATATCCAAACCCACCCCGACCTGTTACCTGCTGGATGAAGTTCTCTTCGACGTTCCCAACCGCGTACCCGGGGAAGGCAAGAACCGCCGCAGACGTGGGCCTAATAACATACGCCCTCAATGTGTTCTGATATACAACCCTTTGAAACGTGTCTATCCCGCCTACCGTCGCACCCAAAAGCCCCCTAGCCTGTTGCCAGTCTGTATACCGGGCTGCGATGTTTTCCCGGGAAATTGCTCCTGTCTGTTCCACTAGCGTACTACGCAAATCCTGCGGCGTAAGCTGTGATATCTGAGCCCTTACCTGCTGATGGATAGTCTCTCCGCGCGCTTCTAACCACGACGCTGCGATAGCAACCGTATTATCATCTACCGCAGCGCCAAACATACGCACAACTTCACTCGCAGCTTCGTCTATTTGCAACTCCCCCACGACAAACGCGTTCGTAAGTTCTGTCAACCGGGCTTGTTCGTGAATCAGGTCCCCGGTTGACTTCTCAAGCCGGAGCAAACGCTTCCCGCCTTTATATCCCGGAAGCATGTGCTCAAACGGGGTATCCAACGCTGTTGCCAGTTCGTGCAACAACTTCCGGGGAATAACCGCCCGCTCAAACAGGACTCGTCTAAACTGTTGCACCGTTTGAGATAGTAACTTGCTCTTCACAGAAACGTCTACTGCCGCGCCGGTAATCGGGGCTCCATCCAAGGGCAACATCCGGGCAATAGTCTTCCCAGTCGGGGAATTAGCCTCGAATGCCTGCGTCACTATGTTGTGGGTCATTTCCCGGTCGGCAGTATTGACCTGACCTCGGGTTCGCGGGAGCCTCTTGTAAGCCTCGGCCCCTTTTCGGAACGGGTAATTAACAGCTTCTATGTACCCTCGCTCGACCGCCCCCAGACTTAGCTCGAATCCTGCCCCGGGCTTAGTTGATACGAATTTACTACTTTTGCCCACACTTTGCCATCTGGTGCCCGTGCCAAATCCGACTTTGTTCAATTGCTGTATGACCCGGCCTTGGCGAAGTCCTGCAAACCCACCAGGTAGTATCCGTAACTTCGTGGTTCCTAGAATTGGTATCTTCGCCATCAACCCGAAACCAACGTAGTTCAAAGGATCACCCAGGATCGAGAGAATAAACATCTCCGTGGGATAGTTCTTGGCGAAATACCCGTCCCCGGCAGCTATCTCTTTCGCTGCGGCATAAATGTTGTATCCGTGTTTGTCCTGAATATCCGCGATGGTTTCCCGCATCTGCTCAACATCACGCGGGGGAGCCCCCGTCATCTCTGCCATTGTCGGGGCAAACGGTGCTATGAGAAATCCCATGTTAGGCCGGACAACATTTTCCATGTATAAATCCAGCCCGCTCATTGCGGCTTTCAAAGGATTCCATAGTTTGAACGGGATAGGCCCGATCCTGAAGTCTTCACCAGCGGGAGCTGTTACTCCCCAGCGCGTACCCGCACCCGCAGTCCTTTGAAAGAAACTACGGGTGTCAGCTTCAGGATTCATCGAACTTGTCTGTTGTAGAAAGTCCAATACAGCCCGTTCTTTAGTGCCAAACGCGCCAAGAAGTGCCTGCCAGCCTTCTTCTTCGGGAGTTCGCCGTTCATCATCAGGCGGCGCTGAAGGAGGAGCACCCGGGGGTGCATTAGGCGGCGTGGGCTCGAACCCTACCAATCTCGGGAACTCTGGACTAGACCCTAGTGCCACTTGACATCCTCCCGCCTCTTCTGATCCCGCCCCTTCGCTGTGCTACTGGGGTTCGGAACTGTACCCTTGACAATCTTGCCTGTCGTAACATACCCCTAAGTCTGTCTTCTGAAATTCCCTCGGCAAATGCTCTCGGCTGTGTTCTATCCCGAAATCCTACCGGGAGTACATTCTGACGTTCTTCTTCGGGTAATAGTATTCCTAATTGTACCCTCTTTGCCGCCCCTGCTTCTCTTTCAAACTCCCGCTGTAATTCCCCACCAAAATCTTGGAGTAACAAACTTGCAGATGGACCCGTGAATGTTCTCCTCAGCCTTGCTTCTAGCTCCGGGGCGAAGAATGTGCCAGCACGGCGCTCTACAGCCCTGACCTCTTCCATAGCTCTGAGCGCAACCCCCTCACCACTGATATCAAATGCGGCCTCACGAGCCCTTCTCGGCAGGTCCACTTCCGCCTCAGCTAATGTAACTCTTCTTGCCTCAGTTCCCGTTACAAACTCAGCTAGACTCAATGCCTTGGCTTCATCCGTGGACTCAAACGCGAAGGCCCTTTCTAGCTCTTCAAACTGGATATCTGCTAGGCCCGCCCTAGTTGCGGCCTCGTCAACTTTTCTTATCATGGCATCAATATCTAACTGCGCCAAATCTTCCAGTATCTTACGCCCGCCACCCGTTTCAATCCAAGCACTCTTTGCCCGGGCCACTGCAAGGCTCAATTCTCGCAACTGTGCATCTGCATCCCATTCGGCCAAAGCACCAGTAGCCCGTTCTTCTTCGATTCTCCTCGCGTCTTCGAGGAATTGCTGTCCTTCAGGAGTACCTAAGAAGTTCAGCCATGCTAGTTTATCCTGAAGCCCGATCTCACGCTCTCTTAACCCCGCAGCCATTTCTCCAATTTCCAACTCCGTGAACCGATCAGCCATTTCGGGATTAGCTATAAACCACGCGTTAATAGCTTCCTGCCGGGCTATCTGCCTCGCAGTTTCATCCAACGCGGCAAACTCTGCACTTCTATCCAGATCAAATAACTGCTTCCGTAAGTCCTGTCCTTCTGTCGAGGCCCAGAACTCATCCTCCACTAACCCTCTTTCCTCTCCAACTTCCTTCACCCCCGCTTTCCGAGTTACCACATCTAGAAGCTCATTGAATTTTGCAAAGTCCGCATAGACAGCCGTATCCCCGGGCAGATTCTCCTCTTCCATCATTGTAATAATATCACCCGCGTCTGTTGCTCTCAACCCGGGATATTGCTTGAAAAATGCTTCTACTCCTCCGATCCCGTTCAGGAATGCCATAGCCAATTCATTCCCGCCAAAGAACCAGTCCTCTGACGCGTTTAACTCCAACCCCATTGCATCCCAGAAACTCACTGGGTCCTCATCGTCCGCCCCAAACAAGTTGACCTCATCCAAGAGCCCGACGATGTTACCCCTAAACTCCGGGTTCAGGAACAAAGCATTTCCCAGGAGACTATTTGCCCGCCTCCGTATCTCTGCCTGCAATTCATCCGGCAGATGTGATATCCTCGGGCCTAACTCTGCCGCTAGCGCAACATCCAACTCATCCGGGTCTGTTACGATCTCATCCGCATCTGCAATATGCGGAATCATCGCGAGAGCAAAGCTAGCTTCTGTGAAGATTGTCGGGTTGATCCCTAGAGAATCATACCCCGCAATAAGTCCAACCCCGTCTTCCCTTTCCCATTCCTTTATCAACCGATCTCCATCAGGAATCATTGACACTTGAACCCGAATTGTCTGCCGCTTTATCTGAGAAATTCTATCCCCCCCGAGGATGTTATCTCCAGACAACCACTCTAGAAACTCAGGCAGGTTAGCTCCGTAAATATCAACCCCTTCCCCGACTTCCTTTATGAAGAAATCCTCTGCTGCACTCAGAATCGTCGTTCGCATGTACTGGTCTAAGTGCTGGAATTCCACCCCGTGTGCGTCCATTATTGCCCGTGTCAGATTAATCCGGGTCTTAGTTGTCTCCAACACGGGGAGCCTGAAATTCTCCGTTGCCCAGGCCGACGCTGCCTCTACAAACTCTTCAGGAGTGCCAAATTCTCCTATCCCTAAAGCCTCCCCCTGAGTCAGTAAGGCAAATAAGCTCCCGCCTGCAGTTCCAAAAGCCTCTAGCCAAGCGGGACCGCCTTCCATGCCTGCGAAGTACGAGCTTAACTCGGTATTTGCAATGGCGACTAGATTCTTGGGTGTGTACTTCTCGAACTGTTCCCGCTTCAATACTCCAGGATCAGTCACGGAAAGCATGAAGAGGTTGAACTTAATCTGTCGATGAATGCCGTACGCGATCTCATTCGGAATATCTTCTGGAAGCCATGTGTCGATAAGAGTATCAACAACGGGATCAGGCCCGTCCATTACAACCCAAGCTTCTTCCAAAACGTCCCCAGCCGCGAACGTATCCATATAGACCTGCGCGAATACAAACCAGTTCGTACCCGGGGGACTTTGCCCAAACGCCTCTATGATCTCACTCTTATGCGTTTCTACGTACCTCTTCGCAGCAGGATTCGAGATATATCCTGTATAGAAAGTATTCCATTCTATCTCATTCACAACCCTGTCTATCGCCGTGTTCTCTTCCTCACTCGGGCTTACCAAGGTCTGCGCGGATGGCAACTCATTGAGCGAAGTCATTGCTGTGTTAAACACATTCGTAAGCCAGTCGGGAATCGCCCCTACAACGCCCGCTGCTATTCCAGCCGCTTCCATCTGATCCTCAAAAGGAACAGTCAAATCCAAGTCTTCAATAACCCTTGTCAGCGCGGCGAACTGTACAAGTGCAAAATTGTACTCCTCTGAGCCTTGGATAAGACCCGCTCCACTCGGAGGCGGTCCTAGTGCTATTTCGTCAAACTTTTCCCGTAGCCATGCGGCTGTTCCGGGTTCTGCCATTACCTATCTCTCTATCCCTGTCTTTGTGGTGCGGCAGGTCTCGCTGCCTGTGCTGCCCCGGATACATTCTGCGTTCTTGCTTCCGTGCTCAAAGCTGCGGGATCAGGAATACCCCGGGCCTGCGGAGTTTTCTGCTCACCCTCTTTACCCTGCCCTAGAAGCACTTGCAGGATAACCTCAGCTTCTTGCTCAAATATCTCCGCCTCAGCCTGTATCTCGGGGTCATCACTCGCTCTTGCCTTTTTCGCGGCCCTCAGAACCGCCCTCCGACCCCTCAATAGCTTAAATGTCTCCATTTCTAGGATAGCTTCCTCTTCCAGCCCTTCTACCTCTGCTTGGGCATCATCCACCAAGTCCGGGATCAGCTTCTCATACCCGGTAATAGCCGTGATCATATTCCTGCCCGTGGGATTAGCAGTCCTCCAGGCATTTATCCTCTCCATCAAGTCACTGGGCTGTGACAGGGATACAAACGCCTGAATTGCGGTATACTCGGGAATATCCTTTGGACTTACATCCTCTACAAACCACTTCCGCTTTCCAGTCGGGCCAGTAAACCCCGCAATAGCCGTCTTCTCAGCCCCTTGCTCTTTGAACGTATCCAGAATCCACTGTCCTAAGTCCCCATGTACAGCTTGTAAAACCACTTGGGATTCCTGCGCGGCTACCGCTGCCCCGTGTAGCAATTGTTGAATAGCAAACCCACTCAGGGTTACATCCATGGAACCGTACAGCGCATCCGGGACCGTAACCCGCTGGCGCATTCCATTCAGTCTCATCTCGTATATCTGAATGGACGGGTCAAGGGGATTCTGCGGCACCAATGTCATGCCGCCTTCACGCCTTGTAGAATCATACCTTGTTATTGACGGCCCGCCCCTCGGGTCCAACAACTTCTTCGCATCTGCTCTTGGCAGCGCCAAATGCGTGTGCTCTGAAATCTGCTGCGAAAGACTTCTCCTACCATGCAACTCAATCTTACGCAACATATCATGTTCATCCAAGTACGTCTGCGCCGCCGGGGCAAGAATCGACTGTACCGCCCACTCTTCTTTCCCATTCGGGAACGCCTCGCCCCCGAACTTGTGTATCTTGACGGGAATCTCGGGCTCGTTTGCCTCCCTTGTCATAGGTAGCAACGGGTCCTCGAAGTTCTCAATCGTTATCGAGTGCCATACTTCTGTCTTCGTGCTACTGACAAATTCCCGCTGCCAATATTCACTTACAGTGTGTTCCTTTATCTGCTGATCTCGCACCCACCTTAACGCATCCTCATTCCACCCCTCTACAATCCCCTTATTGATCAAATCCTGTTTACGCACCGAAATCTGCCTGACACATTCGGCGATTCCAAAATCGTCCATCTCCTCGTATACCTGCCGGGGGTCCCACGGCTCGATCAGCCAAACCTTTTCCCCCCGCATTTCAATTACTCGCCTGAATACCACCGCCATCCCGAATCTAGAAGCCGAGTCTGCCAACGACCTAGTAGTCCGGGGCTTTCCCCGGTCCAACATCCTTTTGTCATTTATGCGGTAAATTGCCTCTACTAACTTCTCAGCCTTACCGTGATTCCTCTTTTCCTCATCATCCATTGCAGTATGCAACGGCAACTGCCACATGATCAGGTTCCCGGACAGCATGTGGACAACGAGATTGAAATAAGACCTCGGGTCACTTGTCCGCAGATTCTCTTCAACAACTGCGGGATCACCAAATCTAGCCGCGTCAAAAACACTCGTGTCACCCTGAGTGCGGGGATCAATCCCTCGGGTTAGATATGCCCACGTCCTCATATACTCAACCCGAGTCGTAAATCCATCTTTCATCTGCTTGACTCGGGTGGCTACGTCTTCTTGCTTTGTAGGCATCGGTTATATCCCCAAAGAAACTTGCTCAGTGAAGGAGCCGCTTCCTTCTATTCTACCACGCGCGCGCGCGTACGTATGCGCCTGCGCGCGAACCTCGGGGTCGAACGCGAACAGCGCCGTGACTAGCTCGTCATCGTTCCCGCCGACCGCCGCTCCCATCGCCCTCTGCCCGGACCCTTTCAGATAGCGATAGTTCCTGATTTCCCGCATTAAGTTAGCACTCCTAATCCTGCACCCCCCATCAACCTTCATTATGTCCAAGAAATTGTCTTTCAACGCGGGCTTCGTTGCCACGGACATCGGATACCCCGGGTTCGGGTGCCCCTTTGAGTCTACGTGAACATAGATATTCTCTACTCCAAACTCGTATAACCAATCCATGAAGCCGTATTTTGCCAAGTTAGCTTCAGGCACTACTAATGCCCCGTTATACTCTTTCGACAAGTCTGCCGCCCGCTTTGCTAGCGGCTTTGCAGTGATCTCCCTAGACCTAACCCGTGCTAACGGCCCGTCTAACGTCACCGCGTCCCAAACTGTTATGACACTAAAGTCTAACGGCTTCTGGTTATCATCTCGTTGATCCCCAGAGGCTTGGTCTATGCAGACAACATACGGCCTACCCAGTATAGGCCCTACCCAACGGGTAAAATCATCAATCTCGTATTCCGGGGTCATTACGTCATCCTGGTGTTTGTCCACAATCTCCATCGGGAATACTGCACTCCCGATAGGCAGGAATGCCTCATCCGGGTTCTCAGGAAATTCCTGCTTGAACATATCCGGGCCTACATCAATAACCTTCCATCTTCGCCATCGAAGCTGGTCATCCGTCAGCCCGTGTTCCCGTTTTAGAAACTCTTCGTGGTCCGTAGTCTCACCTATAGCTTCGTGCCATCGCACTCCAGGACGGTAATCCAGCACATAGTCCGGGTCCAAAAACCAAGCAAAGAAATGGGCAACCTTCCCGCTAACCCCTGCTGTGGCTAAGTTCCACTCGTTGAAAAAGTACCCTTCTTGTCCGTTCGCAGTAGACTCTTCTACTCTACGACTAATCCCAACAGGCATTCGAGCTACGATTCCCCCAATCACTTTCACAGCCCTTGGCTCGTAGAAAGCAACCTCCGTAGCGAGGAGTCTATGTGTGGGCCTGCCTCTACCAAACGTTCCTGCCTCTGCTGACCCTACCGTAATAAATGATCTCATCCCTTTCTTGACTAATCCGTGATCAAATTCGATAATATGCTCGTTGTCCTTTCCCAGCTTCGGGCGCATACCTTCTGGCAACGCATCCACAAACAGCTTCGATATCTCAAACAGCTTCGTAGCCGTATCATCCCTTTGTGCCAGAATTAGGACCTCTAATCCCGGGATCACCATCGCATCCATGAAAAACTCGGCTTGAATTTCCGTCGTAATTCCTACCTGGGCGGCTTTGACTATGATGTCTGCCGGAGTCCGAGCTTTCCAGTACATGTCCTGCACTGGTTTGAATTTCATGGGCACTAACTCTGATGTCTTACTCTGTACTCGTAGAAGTAGCTCTATTGCATCCCGGGTATCACCCTGGACAGCTTTCTCTATCGCATTTCTGTACTGTTGCTCGCGATCCGGCTCTGTGGTCATCCTACCTCTCCTTTAGACTCCTATTTCATCTCATGCGTGAGACTCAGGGTGAGCCGATCTGGACTCCGTGATCTAGGCAGTTACGCAATTCGTTGTCAAATCCCGGTTCCGACGACAATTCGTATTTTCCAGGGGGTAAAACGACGGGCACGAAAACGGGGATGCAGAAACGCCGAGGATACCGACCCCCGTGTTTGATCTCAAATCGGGGGAGCAGTACCCCACTTTTACCTTTTTGTCCAATCGTCTCACGAAACGAAATCCGGTGAGACACTTTTTCAGACCCCTGTTTTTGACGATACCTGTCACTTCTGCCCCCTTTGTGGCGGGTCTGACGACGAAACCCGTCGCGGAGGGTCTGATGACGACGCCTCTCGCCGTGTCTCACGAGTTCGGCCCGGATTGGACTTTTTGATCCTCTCCATCTCAGAATCTGTCTCACGCCGTTTCCCAGTCCAACATTCTCAGACCCCGTTGGACACTTTTTTTGGGTGTATTTGGAAGGGCTTTCGTCGCGGTTTTGCCCGCTAGCTGACGATATCCGTCACACACCCTATCCCTACCTCTCTATCCCGTCCCGTCCAACCCTTCGACCCTACGAGAACACATCAAATCTTCAATTCTCCATCTCAAAAGTGGGGGAAAACCCCCCGTCCAATATTTTTTGTCTCAAGCCCCCTATATATAGAGTGAGACTTGGACAGAAAGAGGGGTACGTGAGACGGGCGCATGATCCGGGGGCTCCTGGTCCCATCAGTGAAACGGCCCGCCCCCTGTCACCGATGTCAGAGAGCAGGCCGCGGAGAGTAGGAGAGTGGGCTGAGAGGTCGTCTCGCGGCTCCCCCTGAGCACCAACCCGCCTACCCCCATTCTATCACGAGCGGGCCTCTCTACGGCCATCCCTGCCACTCACACCCCATATTTACAATACCCCTTAATGATGACCCCATACGAGGCGGCAAAGACATCTGTATCTTCAATAGTACATTGGAGTTGAAAAATGGAGGGAATTTTGATGTACCACCCTATCTTTCCTTGATATTAGAACAACTGTTCTAGACACCCCCCGGGGTACCCCATTAGAACATATGAGCTAATGAGGACGTATGTACTACGCGCTGGGAGGGTAGAACATATGAGCGGAACATGTGTGCTGATGAGGCATTAGAACATACGGGCTATTCCAAACCTGTATTCCGAAGATGGTAGGACAAAGTGTGAAACTGTCCATGATTGGGGGCATATCAGTACGTATGTTCTCATTCCATGATATACAATACCCACATGGATACAAGGTATTCACTCCCACACCCGCGCACAGTGTCCCGGATTCACACCCCGAAACGGGTAGAGATCGCGGTAGCGTTCGCGGCGCTACGTAGGGAAGAATTGGATGCGGGGAATGAGGCTATTGAAGCGAGCAAGGCGCTAGAGAAGTATCAACGGGTGAAAGGCAAAGCCTACTCACTTCCCGTTGCTATGCGCCCGCCCCAGGCAATGTTACAAGACACACAACGGTATCTCTCACGGGCAATGCCCGCCATTGATTGCGGCCCGCCCGTGTCACTGCATACCGCGGGGACGCGGCACCCGGTTCCGCTAGCAAGATGGTGTGAAATACGCGGGAAACGGGTTACACGACGATGCAACGGCGTTAAGGGTCACGAGCATTGCTCAGAATTGACCCTCAAGGCTCTATTCAACGCAAATGCACAGTCTCACCCGCGGAAACCGGGGCGCACCCGGCGTGGGCATTCTGATAACCCTCAGAAGCACACGCGGGTATTGCGTGAGATTGGATACCGCATAGCGATAACGTGAGCACTCAATAGAATACGCCGTCCGACTCCGCAGGACGCTAATCAAAGCGAGAATCAAGCCAGTAATCATACGTTGGCGCGGGCGTTTGGCCCGGTACATGATGCAATGCGATAGGAGCATAGCAATGTTTACCGACGAGAGCGACGCGACGACTGGTGATGACAACGGCGCGGATGATGCCGAAGGTGGGATCGAGAACGGCAATCTGTTGGCACTGTCCAGCGCGGCATTCAATTGCACCGCGGATGGCGCGGAATACGTGCTGACGGTAGCGCCCGCGGAGGGTGTCACGGTTCGTAAGATAAAGGGTGCGATGGTATTCACCTCTCCGCTACTTTCAGATTTGACGGGGATACAGGATGCGATCATGGACGCGAACCCGAGTTCGATGTCCAGCACCGCGAAGGCACTGAGAGAAGCGCACGCGCTGCTACAGGCCGCCGGTATCACCGCGAAGATCAAGGTCAAGAATTAGCTTGACCCGCGGGTGTGCGCCCGCGCGAGCGTAGGATTGCTATGCTTGATACAGAAGCCGATAGGAGGAATTGCAATGCAACGGCGCGAAAATGGTGTCGTTGTCTTCACTGAGGGTTCTACACCCGACGACGTGCGCGATCACGTAACGATAGAGATTCGCAATGCTATGAACGAAGACGGATTTGATCAAATCTGTTTCGTGCGGAACAATGATGGCAGCGATAACCTGTCGTTTGAGTGTCTAGGCATACATCGCGTCGTAAACGTCACAGTAAAGATGGCGAAAGGAGATACCATGCCCAAGACTCTCGAACAGGCAAAGGAGATGGCCAAGAAGAAAGCATACGCCGACTTGATTGGGGCCAGCTTCGGACCGTTTGACGCCATTCAATGGATGCGGACGTTGCCCAAAGAATGGCAAGATGAAATTGAGGACGTGATCGCGATTATATACCACGAAAACTGAATGCGCGGTGGTGTAGCCGCGAGAAAGGAAACGCAATGTCCCTGCTTGACGCGCTGAAACTGGTTCACGACGCGGCGGTAGATCATTCATCCTGTACAGGTAGTGAGTTAGACGACGCTATTGAAAGCGTCGGTGAGCTTATCACCGTATTGGAAGGGGAAAGGAAGAAACTGCGCGACGACTTGTTGACTATGACAGGAACGCGATAGTCGTGACGCGGAGTGGATAAGCCTCCGCGGGGGAGCATGACTTCTACCGTATGGTAGTGAGACGGTTAGAAACGTCAAGAACTATCGGGTCGTGTTTCCCCGCCGGGGTTTATCTCGGAGAAAGGAGGGAGATTGCGGATACCCACAGAAATGGGCTGAGTTCTACGAAGCAGCCTTGAAAGGATAACCAAACATGAGTAATCGCTCCTCACGCGTGCGGAAGCGCGCACGCAATAACAACTACGGGCCTACATTAGCTCGTTGGATGTGCCCGGATTGTGGAGCACGGGTGAAAATGAGGTTTTGGGGACAACATGTATGTAACCGCGGGAATGGCCCACCGGAGAGGGAGGCAGAATGAAGAAATTTGATCCGGCTACATTACTACCTTCCACAACCGCGACGAATGCGCTTTGCTTGAATCGGAGGCCGTAAATGGAAATACGAGAAGCTTTGGAGATCGTGTGCAGTCTTGCGGATGAGAATAAGCTGGCTGTATGTGAGCATTTTGCTCTGAACAATACGGCGTTGGTTCGTGAGGCGATGCGACAACGTGACGCGTTGGAATTGGTTCACGTTTTCATACGTGATCTGGTATTCGACGTTCACGGTCGAGTAGTTAGTTTGGAGGAATAAAGGAGACGTAGATGCTCGAAATTGACGACCTGTCGGGTCTGCTACGCAAAATGGCCGATTCAGTGGAGAAATCCAAATTTGACGATTTGACGCCAATGAAAAAGGGGCTGATTGTCGTCAAAGTCCTGAGCGGCCTTACAAAGGCATTCGCTGAGGCAATGGAGAAAGAGGTCGAATGATCACAAAAGCTCAGGCTATGTTCGGGCATGAATTTCACTCTGGGGACTGTCATCGGGCACTCGGCCCCCGCGGTGGATGCACAACCTACACGGTAGCATGGCGCGCGACCGGAAAGTGTCAGACTTGGATGCGAGATCGAAGACGATTTCGGGTTCCAATCAAACACGGGATGTTCGACTCCGGGTACATAGCCGATCACAGCGCACGGGAGTTCCATTCCGCGGAATCCTGCCCATTAAATGATCCGTTATATATCACATTCGTAGATGCGCCCCGGAATATCGTACCGGGTGTGGATAACGCGGTGAAAGTTATTGCTGCGTATGAGGCGAAGGTGAGAAAAGAAAGGAAGGATTGAGCATGGCACGATATCCAATGCTTCTCCACGAAATCACTGCGGATGATGTTGGGCGAATCAGCATCAGAAAACACTGCCCGACATGCAAGCAGGTCACTCATTATGTGAGTGTTTCCACCTTGATGGGACGCATCACAATACAGGATGTGGGAAAACGCATTTACGCCGTGCGGGATGAAGCTGACATGCAATGGGTGTATCAGGTTGATAGCGACGAATCACTAGCCAAGAGGCTGAGAGGGGAGTAGCCAATGATCTACCGGGTTGAATTCCAAGACTTCGAGACGAAGGTCTGGAAGTTGCTTGGGGTTTATGGTGACAAGTATCACGCACAGGATGGGATGAGAGAAATGGTGAAGGCCCATCCTGATGCGGTATTACAGATTACAAAAGCGTCCGGCCCGGACTTGATGTGGGCAATAGAGTACTGCTTATGTACACGGTATGAGCCTGATTGGAAACTCTGGCGGGCGTTCTCTACGCCTGAGAAAGCGGGTGTAATGCTCGCGAGGGTGAGGAAGTTGAATCCCGTTGTGGAGTTTCGGGTAAAGGAGACGAGAGCGTGCCTACGATAACAGAAGGGAGGACACATAATGCACTACCACGTCTACAAAGGGGTAAAGACCCCGTGTGAATGCGAAGCGGGGGAATCAGTGCTGGGGGTCTTAGCAAGTAAGCCAGCATTCGTCTCTGCAACACAGATTAATATTGGAAAGGAAATCAAGACTGCTGTTGATGCGTTGGACAGGGCTGTGAAAGGGGCTGAAAGTACAGGGCAGAAAGGGTTGGCATCGGCGTTGGTTAGGGTAAAGAATGCTGTTGACTACATGGGGAATCAATGGAGAGGATTGGTCGATGATTAATTGGAGTAAGTGCCCGAGTCAGGACTCAGTGCTTGGCATCAAGGAATGGGTAGAGAACGGAAGCATGGCATATCTCGGGGCTTTCTCGGGCGCTCTGATGCAGAATGACTTCATGAACGTCATGCGCCGGGCCGATGACTCCAATCTTGAGCTCCTTCAAGAGTGGGCATCGTTTCTGTACTGGGAAATCCCAAATGATTGTTTCAGGAACCCGGAACTATGGAAAACGAGAGGGGGGTTGAACGGGATAGCAGCGGCGGCAGACGAACATATCCGACAATTAGAAGCGGATGAAGCCAAGCTAGAAGTCGAGCAAGAAGCTCGGGAATTGGACAGGAGATAATGAATGAAGAAAGCTTTATCCTGATAGCCAAACACATCGTCGCAGTAGGAGTGATCCTAGTTTGTGCTGTAGTTGGGGCCGGCATATCAATCGGGAGGAAAAGATAAATGGAAGTCATCTGGAAGTACCCGCTACGCCGGGCCGCCCCGGAGATACAAGAGTTTGATGCCCCAACCAAAAAGGCTATCATATCCGTGGGTTTGGACGGCGAGGAGAGTCTTGCTGTTTGGATGCACGTTGATATCACAGGTGATCCCGACACACAGACATATGATCGGGTACGAATTATGACAGTATGGACAGGTAGACCATTCCTCGAATCGCCGAAGAAATACATCGGTACAGTACGGGTAGGTCACTTGATCTACCATATATACGATCAGAGCTAGGGCGCAGTCTTCAATGACTCCGCTTTAGCAGGTAACACGGGCTGATCTATCCATGCAGGGACGTACTTAGCTCCCTGAGCAATATGCCCCGCAACTTCAACATGGATATTCAATGACCCGGCTTCATCGGGCTGCATTCGGCCCGTGCCTTTGAGAACTGACTCAGCAGCGTGGAGAATGTTCCTCGCTTGAGTAGGAGGGGTTTCCGATGTGATCTTGATACTCAGGATTTCACGATACCGTCTGAATGCCAGCGGGACTAGCTCGTTTTCGAGGATGGTTTCAATATCGAATTCCTCGATGTTGGCTAGGGCTATCTTCATAGCTTCTGTGATAGAAGCATAGGCTTTGGTAAACGGAGTGCCCGCGCGCTTTGCGTCTCGGGATAACCACTTCCCCACGGTGCCCGCCGCGACCCCGACCGCATGTGCGGCTTTGGCATCTGATCTATGTTGCGGTCTAGCAGCGAGAAATCGTTTCTGATTATCGTTCAGGGAGTCTATAAGAGATGACATGGGAGTGTTGACTGATACCATAGACATAGTGTAACATGAGAGCACGGTTCCAGTCGAATGGCTGGATAAATGTAGTGCCAAACGGCATAGGAGAGTAAGAGAATGGGGTACAAAGTCATAACCGCAGACGAGCACAACGCGCTTCCTAAGCCCTCACGCGGGGGGGGTCGTGCTGTTGACGAAAACGTGCTTCTGGTCCGAGGGCTGAAGATCGGGGAGGCAATTCACTTCCACGATCACGACTGGATTCCCGACACGACTGATCCTCTGGCGGGCAAGATCACGAACGACGCAACCAAACAGGGATATCGGGTGTCTACTCGACACATCGTTCACACGATGGAAACGGCAGCGGCGTGGAACGAGGACAATCCCGATCAGGTAGAACCCGGCGACCCGTTTGGTCTGTCCGTTGTGAAAATGGAGCCCAAAACAGACGCGTAACCACACTGAAATCATCGGGGGATGATAGGGGCGGTACACAATGGTTGTTAACGCGACGTTGTTACTGCCCCGCCTTTTCCGCGGAGAGGGATGAGGTATGATCTTCCTCAAAGCGTGTACTCGTTGCCAAGGCGATATGCACGGGTCTAATGACCTTCACTTTGGCAAATATTTCCGGTGTCTCCAATGCGGAGGACAAGTATGGCCGTCACCGATGACCAATTCCGAAATCACGTCTCCAAAGACGGGGGACTTACCATTGCCCGTGATCCCCGCACTCGTTCAAGGCTCCTTAAAGTAGCAGCCGAACGGTTGGCTCTGAAAAGGGCTGACACTGAGCTTGCAGATCACTTGTCCGATGATGTAGGATGCCAGCGCAGGGGTGTGTTGAAGCGCAGGGCCATGCTAGCTAGGGTAGCCGCGGGGAAGCCCGCTACTGAAGAGCCAGACGCCCAGAGCGTGATCTGGTTTGCCTTTGGACACTCACTTCAGGACACCATGTTAGGGCCAAGTAGTGAGAAGCCGATTTGGTCTGAGGAACATGGTCTGTGGTACTCCCCGGATGGAATGGAGCTTCTCAAAGACGGGGACTTGTATGAGATAAAGAGTACCCGGATGTCCCCGCTAAAGAAAGCAGATAGAGAAGCGGGGTTGAGTGTCGAAGATGTACTAGCTTCTAATCCTGCGACACAAAATTGGTGGAAGTACATCATGGGGGTTATGTACCTTGAGGGGTCCAATGAGTATTACCTCGGCGTGGCGTGGATTATTCCGGCTGAGTTTGAGGTTTTTCATGTCCAGGTTACGAGAGAAAAGAGAAACGAAAACTGGGCCGATCTCACAGAGAGAAGGATGCTTAGGCGCGGGTGTTTGGACTCGGGAACGTTGCCGGGGTGTGAAACAAGGACATTCCAAAGGCAATGTGACTTCTGCCCGTATCTTGGACAAGAGCCGTGCGCAACAGATGTCCCCGTTATCAATGTCCGCGAGAGAGTTGCGGCTAAGGCAGGAAGCGTATAGGATAATCATCGCCGTGGTTCCGTATATCGAGCGTGGAGAGACAATGCACGTCAGGGCTGAGTCTCAGGCTCATGCTAAGGCGTTGTATGCCACGATAAGAAGCATCATGTATGAGTCTCGAATGGAGATCGAAAGTGCATCTTCGTGAACAGTATCCCGAAGAGAAAGTAATGGAGAGTCTCATTCGTGAGGGACATGTGGATGTCGCATATGATTGCGAGATACACCGTCCTGTGTTTAGCAGGCTGAAGTGGCTAACGTGTTTGATTCTTCGACACGTATGGCTACATTCAATCCGTGCTCCGGGAAGATTTTGTCAACGTTGTGGTGCTATGACTGCAACGTATAGAGAGTTCGGGCTCTAATAAGCCCTAGGAGGAACAGCTAGTGGATTCGATTATCGGAATCCTCAGAAGCGTTGTGAATTGGATTTGCATTGCCGCACCAATTCTCTTAGTGTCATTGTGGGCTCTCGTAGCGGGAGTGCTCAATGCACTGGAGATTACAGTTCGAGCAGCGGCTAATGATCGAGTGATCACAATAGTGGAGCAAATGAATGTGGAGCGGTCCACATGGCAAGGTGTATGGTCGGTTTTGGATAAGGTCCCCGGGCTGACTGTGGAAAAGCCCCGAAGGAATCCTGTAAAGTAGTAACACTCGGCCCTGTTTCTTGTAGTGAGAGGCAGGGCCTCACTTTCTAGTCTGTCGAAAGCAAGGCATCCCCCGTGCCTGATAGTTTTACCTTAGCTGATCTCGCCTCGCTTCGGGATGAGAATCGGACGTGCTATGTAGAGAACTGTCTCTACGCGGGACAGATTGCCGTACTCCATGGCCCGCCCATGGTAGGTAAGTCGTATCTATTGGGGCAGTTAAGTGTCTGCATTGCTAATGGTACAGACTGGGGCAATGGAAGGTTACTGATACCTAAGCCCCGGAATGTGCTATATGTTCAGACTGAAGGTAGCAGGTTTGACTTAGCTGAGAGAGTCAATCCTGTGTTTGCACTCATGCCGGGGGCGTTGGAAAACTTTCTAGCGTGGTTGCCTCGGAGATTGGACTTACGAGACGGGGATGAACTGCCCGCATTGAGAAGCCTTATCGAACAGACCGAGGCGGATGTGGTAGTGATAGATAGCTTGTCTAGCGGGAGTAGTGGGGACATTGCAAAGAAGGAGGTAGCATCTGCGATTGAGGTCAATCTTAGGGACATGATGCGGAGAAGAGAGGAGGAGTTAGCGTTTATAGTCATTCATCATGATCATAGAACTAAGTTTGATACGGCAACAGGGAACCCGATAGATGAAAAGGGAAATACGTTTGCCGGGAGTTATGTTATAGATGCAATGGCGGACCAAAGATGGTGGTTGGGGAAGACAGAGAATCAGCATGGGGTGGAGTATAAGTTTCATCAGATTAAGCATAGGGGTAGGCGGCATATCATCGACCCGTTCTCTATGACATTGGATGAAGATACCGGGATATTGGTCCCAGATGCGGCAGGGTTGGGGGACATTAGTATTCAGATACGTATCTGGATGCGCCCGAAAGGATTCGTTACGAAGGAGATGTTCCGGGAGTGGTGTGAGGGTAAGGGTTTCAAGAGGGCTTCAAGATACAGGCATATCGGGTTGTTGATGAAGTCGGGGCAAGTAGTAGAAGTAGTGGAGGATGGAAAGGCAGGGTATCAATGGGTGAATTTGTAAGGGTATTTTCAAGGTGCCGGGAACCCCCGGTGTGACATGTGAGGGTTGACACCCCTCGCGCGCGAGAGTAAACTAGGGGGGTAGTACCCCCGTTGGGCACCCCTGCCGCCACTCGGCGGTATGGTAACAAAGTGAGAGGATTGAAATGGCAGTACCGAAGCTGATCACCGATGAAGCAGAAGGTAAGCGGGTATGGAACCCGACGATACGAGTCAAGGGGCGGGTCACGGATTTCAACGTGGTCAAAGCCGCAAAGCAGACGGAGTTTGGAAGAAACAAGGGACAGACTCGGGCGCAGGTTAAGTTCACGATTGAAAACGTGACGGAGTTGAAGAGGGAAGATGGCACAGAGCCGGACACACAGACGTTCACGCTTTCGTATGACTACTCGGAATGGAAGCGGGAACTAGACCCGCCGTATGCAGCACCGGAACGCGGTGGTGACTGGTTCCAGTTTGTAGTGCCTGGATGGGCCGAAGCCGGGATCAACCTTGGCGACCCGGACATGTTGGCCGATAAGATTCTGGATCGCATAGTTGCGTTCGAGCAGAAAAAGTTCGATAGGAACTATGAGGTACAGGCCCGGGACCCGGACACAAATGCTCCGATTACAGACGATGTCGGGGAGAAGGTCATGGTTACGGCGGAGTACGCCAACCTATTCCCGGTCGAGATTGAAGGGATTAATTTCGATCCGGTCGAGGCTTATGCCAGGGCGAAGGAGTTGTTTGAAAAGCATGGAGCCGGGCCGGAGTTTGTAGGTGCGGCAATGGATGACGCACTGATATCGGAGACGCCTAAGCTGAAGCGGGCGATTCAGGCCGGGAAGTATGACCCGGTGAAATCGAAGCCGTAGGTTAGATATTGGGTGAGGCGCACCGCCACCAATAAGCGCGGTGCCTTATTTCATAGCAGCTTACTAGCTGAAAGGGAGTAACCATGAAAGAGGACTGGGATTTCAACACAACGGTTCGCCGAGAGGGCAACAAGAAAACGCGCGTGGTGGTTTCCGTTGCTATGGGTCGTGAAGATTTTGAGACTTTAACGCGTGAGGCTGAGGCACATAGTATGCCCGTCTCAACATACATCCGAGAAGCAGTGCGCAAACGAGTTCACCCCGTTCAGGTTGATCCTATTCAAGTAACCGCGGGGAACTCAAGTGGAGGTCCCCTCACAGTTATCTTGGAGGATGGCAGACGAGTCGATTAGGGAGGCGCACCACGACCCTAACAGGTGGTGCAAATTTGTAGGACGGGCGTAAGGTGAAGAGGACGAACGGCACCTGAGTAGGCTGGACCGTTCCAGCGGCCAACTGAGAAGGAAAGAGTACCTTGACTTTCCCATGCCCTTGGCCCGTCCTTTATCTTACAACCATAGCGGCGAGTTCACGGTTGCCCGATCAGTTCGAGTCTGATCTGTGGTTGGATCAACCGCAGCGAGTAAATTCGTGTGCCACGTTGACGGGTTGAATCGTGTCATTATGGACCCATTCTGCGGTTGGGGCAGTAGCAATGGGGGTGACGGGGGAAGGTCCCGTGCGAACAAAAGCGTGCCGTATAACTAGTCGAATGGGTGCGGCCACCCCGTTGCTAACAGAAAGGATTGACATGTCACTCACAGACGAGAAGCCCGAACCGCAACCCATAAGTGAAGCCCAGTATCTCCTCCGACCAATCATCGACGAAGCACAGCTAAAGCTTCGATACGATGTTCTTTGGCCGGAGTTTTCTATTGCAGAATTGATCTCTGAAGTTAGATACAAAGTAAAGCGGGCGGGCTTGACAAAGGATGGGATGCCGGACAGTGCTTACGATGACCTGCTTGATGCGGTCAACTTGGCGGCTATGGCAGCGGAGAATATGAAGCAAGGTAGAAAATGAAACATCAGTATCCAAATGCTATCCTTGCTGTACAACAGCTTGGCCGGGGCGAGATGATGATATTGAATCATCACAAGTGTGGAGTATCAAGGGCCGGCCCTTCGGGACGTACCTATTCCACCTGTCCTTTGAAGCGGAGTCTTCGAGAGTGGGCATGGAAACATACGGATTGCTCTAGTGAGTTTCATTTTGTTCATGGGAATGACGGGCGCTTGTATGTGTTCAGGGAGAGGGGATAATGTCTGAGCAGACGAACTACGAGAAGGCACTAGTACAAGAACCAATTGGCACGGCGGGATATCTCCAGTACGTCCATCCTCCTAGAAACCGTCGTAACTTTGCCCTCCTCGCCATCGCAGACGAGGTACGAGCCCTGATTGATCATTTGAAGAAGTATCCATTCCCAATCATGGCCCCGGACGGTACTGTGACATACATTACCTTGTCCAAAGAGGCCAACGACATTGCTCGGGATTTGTATGCCGGGGCCAAGCACCGTGAAACGGAGAAAGGCTAAGGACATGACGGATTGGGAGCATGTTGGGGTTGACCTAGCC
>SDBT01001051.1_pt1 | contig 47137 bp, 51 predicted proteins | sample 2277101 | NCBI WGS metagenome assembly SDBT01 (sample SAMN10404973, study PRJNA504765) | marine sediment metagenome | isolation source: marine sediment core GS10_PC15, 103 cmbsf | place: Arctic Ocean: Southern Knipovich Ridge | collected 2010 | reverse complement strand
TGAGAACCCTATTGCATTAATTCTATTCTTTCACGGAAACTCAAGTACCGTATCGGAATGGGTAAGATTTACTAAACGATATTACGAATGGGGATATTCCATTATCATGATGGAGTACAGAGGTTATGGTGAATGTGAAAATACACCAAAAGAGAATCTTATCTATGAAGATGCTATGACAACATACAAATATGTTGTAAACCATTTAAAGTATTCAAAGAGAAAAATAATACTGAACGGTGTATCTTTAGGTGGCGCGATATGCATTAATTTAGCTACAAAAGTCGATGTCGCAGCAACTATTGTAGATTCTTCATTTACAAGTATGTCAGATATGGCTGATATCTTTATACCATATGTAGGAAGCTATCTATGTAAATTATCATTCAATAGTATTGATTTGATAAAGAGAGTTAAATCACCAGTACTAATTATACACTCAAGAGATGATAAGTTGGTCCCATTCGAGATGGGTGAGAGATTGTGTAGAAATGCCAAAAGAGGCACTTTAATAGAAACATCGGGAGGGCATAACGATTTCAATTGGTCATCTGATGTTTCAAATTCGGTGAAAGATTTCTTTGATAAGGCTGTCAAGTAGTTTTAAAATGTTATAGATTATGTAGAAGTATCATAGTGTCTAGAAGTGTAAGTGAACACATTTCAATATAATCCTCTATAGTTAGCTGACCTCTATTTGCATTAACTTTCTGCAATGTAAGTTGTATGTTATCCATTGAGTGTCCGACAGTATTATCTTTTCTATCAATACTCAGTTATACATTTGACTATCTCAAAAAAATAAGTTGATTTTCTTCGATAGGGACGGAGTGCTAAATAGGTATGTTGGTCTCAAACAGAAAGAGGCACAGTGAACTTTTAAAAATCAAAGTAAAATCTCTAATCCACTAGGACTAACTGAGCTAAATTGCATTACATAAAGTATCGGATCTATCAGCTTACGTAAAGATTCATATGATTGTGAAGCAGTATCAATTCCACCTCCAGGTAAAAATTCATAAACCCCTACATTTAAAGGTCCGTATATAACAACAGCAGTATAAATTACATCAAGATCCCAGGAATTGATGAGTGAAATATTATCCAACTCGTCATCTGTGTAAGGTTTACCATTTACATTTTTACCAAAAAATTGTATCTCCTCTTCATCACCACGTATATCACCTCGAAGATGTTCTGCATCTTCTTTGTTATCATTTACATAAGGAAGAAGATACTTCACTTGTAAACCTTCAAGAATATTATGTCCGTTTTCTAGAGCATCATCCAATATCTCCCAATAAGTTCTACCATCGAGCCACACGGTGTCCATATTGATCATTTCAAACTCATCCATTATTTTTGCTGTTTCTCTCCACGTATCTCCATACATTTTTCTTATTCCATGCCTGTTACGAACTCTGTTTTTCCAGTACGATTCATCTTTACACAATATGTTGAACTTTCTACTCACTACACAGAGTAAAGATATCTCCTTAGAGGTGAGGTCTGAAAAGATGGTTTCTAATTGTGTGGTTGATAGATTATTCAAGTCTCTGTTACTGAGATGTAATCTTGAGAGTATTTCATTCACAGAAAACATCTTTAATGAGTTTTTTATAAATACAGAAGATAAATCAATTTTCTTATGGACAAACAGTGATAGTAAGAAACCCTGTATGACTCTCTGGTTGAGACAGCCTCCATGAATTTTAAAAGAACAGTCTTATGCCTTGGTTAGTCTTCTATCTGGAAATGAACTGAATTGCATCACATAAATTATCGGATCTATCAGTTGACGTAGAAATTCATATGATTGTAGGGCAGTAGTAAGTAATCCTCCAGGTAAATATCCACCCTTGCTTTTATACGAAAGAATAGCACTATAAATTACATTTATTTCTCTGGAATTGATGAGTAAAATATCATGTATTTAATCTTCTGTGTAAGATCTGTCTAAAAATTCATCTGAAAAATTTTGTATTGCTTTCTCATCATTCATTTCATATCTAAATGTATTTGCATCATCGTTGTCGTTATTTATTAAAGGTAAAAGATATCTTTTTGGTAAATCTGTGAGAGTATCAGCTCCATCTCGCAGAGTATCATCCAATATCTCTCTGTAAGATCTACCATCGATCCATTCGATATTCAAATTGATCATATTAAACTCCTCCATTCTTCTTGCCGTCTCTCTCCACGTACTTCCATACATCTTTCTTATCCCATATTTATTAAGAACTCTGTTTTTCCAGTACGATTCATCTTTGCAGAGTGTATTAAATTTTCTACTCATTCTACATAGCAAAGATATCTCCTTAGAGGTGAGATTTGAAAAGATGGTTTCTAACTGTGATATTGATAGATTATTCAAGTCTCTGTTACTGAGATGTAATCTTGAGAGTATTTCATTCACAGAAGACATCTTTAATGAGTTTTTGTATAAATACAGAAGATAAATCAGTTTTTAAAGAAAGTAATTTAGTTGCTGAAGAGAATTGTTATTATTGGTTCTAGAAAGATTACCTCAAAGAATTACTTTTGCTTTGAAGAGTTATTCCTCAATGCAATGATACATGAGAGATGATTCTTAAATTGATAATCAGAAGAATCACAATCGATCATCAAAATGGAACATCTCAAGACCTATCTCGATGATACAACTTCTTTGGTAGTCTGTATTCGTCTTCATAAATAAGATTTAAGGTGAGTAATTCATCTTTGACATTGTCTGGGAATTCTGTTATTTCACCTCCTCCAGACAACCATACACATGTTTTGTCGGAAAATGCCGGTTCCATTTTGTAATGAGATAATCTAGTTTTGTTCCTCGATAATCGGTAATGAATAATGTCAATTTTAAAAATTATAATATTCATCGTAGAATGATGCTTATTTCCAATTTTAAAACATTAAGTGGTTGAACGCACTAGATACTTCAAGCAATATTATCTTTCATGGAAGTAGTGTCATCTTCCTCTGGGATTATCACCTTCTCCGGAATATAAGCAATTTCGCCGATCACATCAGCGAATTTAATGAACAACGGTTGAGGCATATCCATTTTCATAGCGTTAATGATGGAGCAGACGATTTGGACGTTATCATTGTTATAACCTTCAGTCGAATCAATACGATCGAGGGAGATATTATAATGATTTGTCTCTAGTAAGACACTTCTCTTTTCTCCAGGACGTAGTACAGAAGCTGTGTATGTAGTTAACTTCCTTCCCGATAGAGCACATCGACCTCCTTGTTTCTCAAACATCTTATAGAGCTGTTTGAGAGTGATGTCAACTGTCATACTTCTTCGATAAAGATGCTTACGTTCCTCTTCAATAAGGTCAGAACGGTCTGTGCACTTATTACAAAACTTCGTGAATTTAATGTCAATTTCTCTAAACATCTTATCAAGCCTCGTCTGAGCTTCATCACGTTTCTCTTTAAAGAACTGTTCTTCGATTGAGCTTATCTTGACTCTCTTTGGTACTTCAGTCCTCTTCTGAAACGAAATAATATCTTGACACATATCAACCATTATCTTCTCTTTTCGCTCTCCCTTGATATTGTTGTAACCCCATGTAGTCATCTGCACATTGAGCTTAAGGTATTCGATACTAGGATCGATGCGATCAGGTGACATGTTATACCAACTGATGTCGCTATGTCTAGCAAGTTGATCTGGATCATAAGTCTTAAGATGTCTCATTTGGAAACCTGTCCCGGGACATACATGTTTCTGTTCCTCATATTGATCAATGATGAACTTCTCATCGATTTTACACGCTTCATCTCTAGACCTAACACCTCTCATCAGATAGTTAGCAAAACCGTCAAGAGTTGAATGACGAGTAGCATCCTTGATACTCTCACAATTAATACATGACGCTCTTAATCCATCTTTTGCGTGACCATTAGTTCCGAAGAAGGAAACATGTTTACTAAGTTTACATATATTGCATATCTTATCTCCCGAGGTTTGTCTTTCATTATTTACTTCATTTACACACTCTTTGCATTGGGATGCTCTTTCATATTTTCCATTGATGTTTTTACTGAAATCTTCTAACGGTTTTATCTGTTTGCATGAAGTACATACCCTTTCAGTAACATCTTCTTCTTTAACGCTGTGAAAATGACATCTATCACCATCTAGAATGACTGGAGTACCGCATGATTTTCCATCGGCTGTATCAGTTGACCCACATCGGACTACATTGTCTTCATGTATGTAACATTTACCATTCCTAAGCTTCTGCTTGCAAGGTCCTTTATTCCGTGATCTTTGGCGTCCACATAGCTTACTTTGTCCTGTCATACTGTTTGAGACTACCGGTATCAACTTTTAGTTAAATCATTTTGGATTTTCGATACCTTAGTGCACTCGATGACCTACGATAGACAATCTGAGTTATCAGGCACACAATGCATCTAGAATCATCAGCCTCTCATCAGAATCACAAGGAGCAGATGATTGGAAAGAAACTTTAGACTACATAACTAGTTTTGATTCTTATAATGATGAAGAAATCACCAAATACCTGAAATCCAAGATTAGTTTGTATGAACGTTGTAGTCCGACGAAACGAAGAAGATTGATCAAAATCTGAACACGTTTTAAATTATAAGGAATCATTGAATATAATCATATTCCTGAAGAGATCCTAAAGAAATAATTCCAGTTACTATATCATAATCATAACTAGGACAGTTAATACCTCCAGCTAGCGATTCTACATTAAAATGATCAAGTACAGCTATCTCCTCCGTAAAAATCTTCTTTAGTTCTCCTAATTCATGATTAGTAAATTTTCTATTCAATACTGATTGTGACCAACATTGAAGATAATTTTCATTATAATACATTGTTTTCATTTCATCTCCTTCTTTTATCTCTTCACCTACAAGTTCTTCAACTCTTCTATCTGCCATTTCCATTATTATATATATATAGCCATCAACTTTAATTTCTTTGTTTGCTATTTCTTTGTAAGTCATTCCATTTACCCATCTTTTTCCAAAATCAATCATGCCAACTCTGTATAGCATTTTTGCTGTTTTTCTCCATGATACTGAATCATCTTGAATTCCTTCTTGTGAGTATCTCTTTTCAATTCCGTAATCTATCCAAACTTTAATTTCCCACAAAGCTTCCTTTTCACATACATCGTTAAATTTTCTACTTAACAGACATAGTCTTGATATTTCTCCAACAGATAGATTAGTAAAAATATCCTGTACTAAACTAGGAGTTATTTCGTTTAAATCTTGTCTCTTTAACTGTACTCGTTGTAATATTTCATCTACGGTATTCATTTTATTCTACGTTAATAACTTTTTGTTAAATCAGTTTTGAGATCGATATGACAATATCTTCATCATGGTTATTTCGATGATAGTTCGATCATTTAATTCAAATATCAGTACATTACTTATATCAACGGTTAAATAAATCTGATCTCTTATTTTCATCGGGAGAGGGTAAATTAGCAATGAATTTACTAGTAGAACATTCTGATGAAGATGTTACTATGGCTATTCTGGAATTTATCATTGAAGATTGGGTTCGAAATTATTGGAATCATGTATTGGAAATTATATTCGAATAGTGAAATATGTTCAGATTAAGATTCGGCTTCAATTATGTCCGATGTGTTTAGAAGGAAAACGAATTGCTGACAATGATTTGATATGGAAAGTGAAGTGAGAGGGAAAAAGAGCTTAAAATGGAATAATGCAGGAAGATTACAAAAGATAAAGGCAATGAAGAAATGGTTGAACTTCTTAGTTATTGTTATTATGATAACAAGTATAGATCTTTCGAAGACGATGATAGAAAGATGATCACTGTCTCTGAGGTGAAATACGATTAGAATTGATATCTTTAAAACTCTATCTTCATCAGGAAACATGGATAATTACATCACTGAAGAAGACAGAAAATTAGAGCGATGTAAGATTATTGCTAATTGGTAGTTGATTATTCGAAGGAAACAAGTTATCTATATGGATGGGATTATATTGTATGATCTCTAATATTCACTAAAACTGATCAATTTAAAATTTCACATTACGAATGAAAAGTGAAGTATGACAGATCTTTCTGAAGAGTTTAAGGATAAGTTAAGTCTTCTTTCCGATGATATTCCTAAACCTGTGAGAATAAGAATAAAGAAAGGATATGTGATTCAAGATTGTGACGTGTATGTAGGAAGATCATGTACTATGGGAGGCTGGAATAAAGTGGAACAGGTAAAAAAAGGAAACATCAAATGGAAAAATCCTTTCAAGACGAAACAGAAGAAATACTCTCATCTGGGAAAGGAAGAGAAACTTCAAACAGTTCTCAAAGATTACGAAAACCACATTCGTGAGAAAATGAACAAAAATCTGAATATGATCGAAGAATTGAGAAGTTTCGGTGGCAAAACACTCGGATGTTTCTGTAACGTTCAAGGGACACCTGAGGATCCAAAATGTCATGCAACTATCATTGTGAAGTTATTCATCGAATTGATGGAGACTGGAACAATTGAATCTTAATTATCTTAAAAGTCACAATATAGATCTTTCGAAGACGATGGTAGAAAGATGATTACTGTCTCTGAGGTGAAATATGATTAGAATTGATAGATGCATTACAACAATCTAATATGAAGAGAATCTTATTGTTACTAGAAAACATTTCTTTAAATCTAACTAGTAATACTTTGTCATCATTAGGTAAGAGGATACGAGAGTTATGACCGCAGCGAGTATTCTGAAATCGGATATCTTCAAAGGATATCGTGAACGTCCAGAAGGAAGAATTGTTAGAGTAGGAACTTGTTGAAATTACGAGCAAACATTTACCTTCTATGGATTAATGGTTTTGACAATAGGTTTACCTCAACAAGATTATTATTTAAATATATTAGATCGATTTACACATAGAGTGAAAGAATTGCTTTTAAAATTCATGAATCGATTCCCAGAGTATAGAGATCTCGTTCTGAATCATAGTAAACAGTATGCAAAACCAAATCTTCTAAACCATGCATACATATGGAGTATTTGCCGCTTGAGCAAGCTCTGTTCATCAATTTAGGACATCTGGTACAACCAGTTCTAATACCTCGTTCTGCTATACTTTCAATAGGCAACGTAGCTGTTTCTTTCTCTTCCTTGTATATCAGTTGATATAACATACTTACTGCTTCTGCCAATAGAAAGCGAGTAAAATTAGATCCTTCACCGATTGTTATGTCAGATACATATTCATTATTTAATGGATAACTTACAGCAATTGCAATCTTGTTTCCTCTTATTAGGATTTCATCTTTATCCAACATATTTCTACTATCACTCTCAAAACCTTTGGGAGTTAACCTTACAGAATGAAGAAGATCTCCTTCTTCATTTAACACTTTGAATGTGAACTTCTTAGACATTGTTTAATCGTTTCTACAGTTATTAATCTATATCGTCAGTTTTAAATCTTTATCTTACCCTTCTTAGATATCTTCTCTTCACTCTCAGGTAAAGTATATATGACTAGCTTGTAAACTATTGTATTTCTTACTATCGAGTTGTGTAAGTATGTTCTTCTATATATCTTAACAACATCTCCAGGTTTACCATCTATTCGTTTAATAGCAGGATCTTTATCATGTATCCTAGCAAGTTGATCTAAGGATAGTTTAGTAGCATTGACAAAATTTCTTACCTGACCTCTTGAAAGAAGCTTGTGTCGAGGAACCAAAAAGTTTTCAAAGATATCGAAGGTTAATTCTTCAAACTTAAAGGTGACGAATCTATACCCCTGTTCAGTAAGATCGAATAGTTCTCTCAGAACTACTATACCTATACTCTTCTCTGATATGATAATAATGATTCTTGTGTCTTGGACCGTTTTAACCATAGCTTCGATATGTTTCTTGGCAGGTTTTGAATTGATGTAGTAACAATATTTTGGTTCTTCTCCCTTCTCGCTGGTATATCTCCTGTTGAGTATATGATCAGCATCGATGAACTCTTCCAACATTCCTTCTTCACCAAACTTTTTGAAATATGGAAGTGAAGATTCTTCTTCTGTGTCATAACCTTGACTTTGCAACATCTTTAGTTGTTGGTATTTTACTTTGTACAACGTCTTCTCCATATTTATTTTATCAGTCAACAAATTAAGGATAAGTTTTAACGGGTCTTTTTGGGGATTTCTCCTTCTATTACTCTTCTTATAGTGGAAGAATAAGAAACAAATGAACCTTTTACACAGATATATCTTTCAATAAACATTATCTGTCCAGGTTTTCCATTAAGTCTCTTAGCAACAGGATCATTTTCATAAATGCAAGGAAGATTTGATTCTTCAATATTAGGATTAGCTCTGTAAAAGTTTTTTGTCTGCTTAAAAGACAAAAGAGTGTGTCTTGGAACAAGATCGTTATCAAACGGATCATTTAACAGCTCTGAATACTGAAAACATGTGAAAACAAGTGCAGGAAAATCTATTAACGTTGATTTTGTATCAGAACCCAGTTTGCCTGGAGATATAATAATAATGTTATTTATACTACTACTTTCATCCAGCATTTTACGGACCTGATCTATCAAGACATCACCCGATACAGAACTAGATTCATTCATGTAATAACATTGCTTTTCGACACCTTCACTGTTATAGTATACCTTTGTTAAAGCTTGGGGTATAGTGATACCTTTCGATCTTGCTTTATCAATATAGTAATTCATAAACATGTCTTTCATTCCTTCCTCTTCAAAATTTTGGAAGAAAGGATATGCTTCTTCTTCGGAAGTGTCAAATTTTTGATATTTAAGCATTCTGATCTGATAGTACTTGACCTTATAGTATACTCTTTTTGTATATTCTGTAGCTTTAACACCGTAATCCATTTTTGTCTGAATGTGAACAAAACTCGTTAAATATATCAGTTTTAAATTAAATGGCAGAAGGAAGTCATGTAGCAATAATAGTATTTTTACTGATATTTATAGTTCTATTTTCCGTCTTTGTTTGGTGGTTAATTTCATCACAGAGATGGGACTTTGCTCTTTACCAACAACCCGATCCAACAGATACAACAGAGTTTTATCGTATCCATGGGACTGTTACACCTAAACCTCAAGTGGGAACACCATGCTCAAGTGATGCAGACTGCACCAGTGGACTGTTTTTAAGATGCGATGGTACTACATGTCTCTCTGTAATGGGAGGCGTATGCTCAACAAGCAACGATTGTGCTAATCCTAACAGTTGTGTTAATAAATTATGTACTTCCCCTTAAAATGATCTTATACCAAACTAATCAGTGTAAAGGTATCCACCAAAAATGATAAGAGATGTTTACAGAGGTTAAAGATCAAAGAGTACTGTCATTGGCATAAGAATCAAAGAATCATAACTGATGAATGTCCTGTCTGTTTAGAGAAAAAGGAAGAAAATATGATCCTTAAATGTAATCATTTTATATGTGAAGACTGTTATCACAAAACAATGGCTACCAAAGCAAAATGTCCTATGTGTAGAGCTGAAGTGAAAATCGACTATAATCACTGTGAGCTATGCTGTGATATCGTAGAAAGACAGTATGCTTTGTGGTACATGACTCTCTCTATCTTATGGATTATAGTCATCTTAGTTTTCAATAAAAGAGCTACATTTCTTAAAACTTACTCACAAAGTATTAAAGATGGAGAAAGTTAAGATCATTATTATCGGAGGTGGATTAGGGGGCATGAGTGTAGCACAGAACTTAATCACTAGGGGTTTCAAAGATATTACCTTGTACGAAAGAAATCAAAATACTGGTGGTATGGCACGTTCTAAACGTCTTACTAAAGACGATATGAAACCCATTTCGTATTGTTGGAGGATTGTTGGAGCCAGTTACAAAAATATGAGAGCCATGATGAGAAAGATACCGGTAAGAAATGGTAACTCTGAAGATAGATTAGTTGATATGCAGAGTATTTGGTTTATAATTAATTCAACATGTGTGAAGATAGATGTTTCCATCTCTACTATTTTCGGGGTTGTGAGACAACTAAAAACCCTGTGCTTATCCGATTTAATTAACATATCTAGAGCTTATCTTTACGGTCTTACAGCCTGTAAAGAGAGGATAGATCTTCACGATGACGAAACTTGGGAAGATTTTATAGGTCATCTTAGCAAAGATGTTCACATGCTCATAGTAGAATCATTAGGTCCCATGTTCGGAGTTGATCCTCATCGAGTCAATGCATCTTCTATTATGAGAGCTCTAGAAAATCTTTCTGCTATAAGTCCAAATCATAGTCAGGTTATGGATACAACGTGGGATGAAGGACTATTTAAACCTTGGGAAGAACATCTTAAGAAACTTGGAGTTAAAATATTCACTGAAATGACGATTGATAAAATAGATGTGAAAAACGACAAAATAACGAGAATACACTTCGTCGGTATAGGCAACAAAGAAAAAGATGAAGCTGATGTATACTTTATTTGTTTACCTGTTGAACAAGCACATAAACTTTTAAAGAGTACCCGATTGGGAGAATCATTAAGACATTTGAAAAATAATGGAAAACAACTAATGACAAATGTAGCAATATACTTTGAAGAAAGACTTTTTATGAAAGAGAACAGAACTGCAATATACATTCCACACACTCCATGGAGAATCGTTATAGAACCGTGTGGAGTAGTGTGGAATGAGGATATTCACAGAAAATACGGAGTGGGAGATGTCTGGTATGCTGCTATTGATTGTCAAGAATGCAAAGGGACTCTATATAAGAAGAGATTTCTAGATTGTTCACCTAGAGAGGTTAAAGAGGAAATAATGCATCAGATCTACTCTTCTGGACTTGATGATTTTCTGACTACGAGTTCAGGAAAGAAATTCTCTCAGGTTGAAGTAATTGAAGTCAAATTGTGGCCTACATATGTAGAGGGAAAAGATGGTAAGATATTCACAACTGAACCTAAATTTTCTAGCAATAAGAATACATTGAAGTTTAGACCTCATCCAGATATAACAGATTACATTGAAAATGCGTATATGGCTACATCTTACTGTCGGACATCTAGAGAGGCATTCTTAATGGATGGAGCATTCGAAAGTAGTGCTATAGCATGCAACGCTTTTATGGATAAAATTGATAAAGATAAAACAATCGAACGTGTGACCGTTTACTCAGGACACAGAAAATTTGGACATGTTTTCGGACCTCTGAGAAAATTGGATAATCTATTATTAAAGAATAATCTTCCACATATTGGATCAAAGATTCATCCTATCTTTATAATCCTTCTGTATTTCTATTTTATATACTTAGCAGTGAGAGCCATCTTTTAAAAATGATTTATTTTATCAATTAGTATTCTTGGTAAAATGGATGAGTTTTGCGACTGTTGTTCATGTATCTCTTTACAATTGGTAGAATGTTGTAACAATCACTCATTCTGTCCAGAATGTATGGTGAAAGAAGGTCATGGAACAAAATTTACATGTAATATATGTACAAAAGAAAAATGTAGTACTTATAATCACAAAAATGGGATGTGTTTCTCATGTTATATTGAGGATTCGTGCTCAAAACTTGTTCTCAAATTATCTGATATAGTATCTAGATTTCAAAACTTACCTTGTTAGAGTCATCTTTTAAAAGAGTGAGATTATTACTTCATGCGTTACCCTTTTATCGATCAGTAGGTATTCTTCTAAACTATCTCTCAACTCAGATGTGAAGTATGTATTGACCACTACAGTATGAACCAACATACCCATCAAAGCAACTTTGAATACTATAAATCTGTCATCTAATTCATGTATCTTTTTTGCAGTGTATAGAGCAAGTCTATCGAGATTACCTTCCACTCTAAAATCATGGGTAGCGATAGTATTAATATTACTACTCATGTCTATAATGACATCTCTAAGATCATCATCGAGCTGAATACATCCACCAAGATCGAAAGCCTCTTTAGTTGGGTTTATCTTCAAAATAGATTCAATAGCGTTGAGAGTGTATCCTCCTTTATTTAGAGCTAGGGATAAATATTCTTCTCTGGTAAGATCATGAAATGATTGAAGTCTATATGTATTTATCTCTTCATGATATATCTTTTCTAGACTCATTCTTGCTCCTGGAATCTTACTGAGAATAAGATTAAAACCACATACTATATCCTTTTCTCTTTGAATTTCAACATCTGTATCGGGGAGACCAAGTAATACTTTAGTAAGAGTCTTTATTAATTTTCTTTTGCCAGATTCTTGAACTACGGGATCATCAATGTAGTGATCTAGTAGTATGTAGAGGGTAGAATATCTGAAAAGTTCATCAATGAAGTCTCTAATACCATCATGAGATAATGCAAAACAGATGGAACCTATAAAACAACAAAATCCAGATGTGTAGTTAACCTCATCTGAAACAAGAAAGTTATTAATAGCACTTTTGTACCATCTGAAGACAGAATAATAACGATGGGATGATAGATTAAAGAGAATAGCTGTATTCTTTAGTTTATCATCATCAGATATAGAATTGAAATATTCACTTACAATTAGGTTCATTTGTTTTAGTAATCATAGTAAGTTTTTATGTAAAAATGATATCTTAAAGGATAGATATCGTGTAAGATAAACAATGTCTATAGGTATCAAGACTAACCTTAGTAAGCATTTCAAAAAGATTGAGCTCGAAATCAAAGAGGATGAACTAAATAATTTGATGAATATAGAGAGAATAAATATGCTTGATCTCGAGCTTCTAAGCAAGGTAATAAAGTATGTTAAGACGATTGATAATTCTCATATTAGCAGAAAGCTAGTTGAACTCAAAATGAATATGAAGAGAAATAACGATTTAATCGATGAGTTTATTGATGAAGTAGAATATCTACTTATTGATAGGGAATTACTTCTAGAAAAGCTGGATAATTTCGACAGATCAAGTACTATAGATAAGACCGTACTTTACACCAATGCTCTTAAAGGAATAGAGAATGCTGAGTTGTTCAAGGATAAAGGAAATCTATATCTAGAAGATGTCATAAGATATACAAAATTGTATATCAAGTTTGCTTATAACTACACTACCATGAGCTAGTTGTCATCTTCGTTAACAATATTCAAATCTAAAACCTCCTTGTAGACACTAATGAGTGACAAAGCTTAAAAAATCTATCCACCATTAATAAAATTGAATTTTTATTTCGCTCTCCGGAGTTTTAAAATGGAACCTGAAATAGACAGTTGGAGAAATTACTTCATCCTATCTGATAAGAAAACACATTGCCTAGGAACAGATGATTCTTATGTTCTTTTGCCTGAAAAGAAGAGAGAAAAATTCTGGTTCGAATATCTTCAAAGACAGAACCGAACACTCGCCATTAAAGAGATCTTCGATGATACCGTTCCTCTCATAACAGATTTTGAATTTATCTTTGCTGGTCAGAACCACAAAGAAGCATATGGCGACACATTTAAAGAAAAGCTTGTCACCATACATCAAAATATCATTATTAAACATTTTGACTTTTCCACAAACCTGCCACAAAGATTATTCGGATGCACATTCGAAGAGGATATAGAAAAGTTAGATTCGAAAATCTCAAAACTAAAGATACACTTTCACTTTCCATATGTCAAACTACCAAGAGATCTTGTCTCTAAGTTCTTCATACCTCTTCTAGTCAAGACTCTTAATGTAGATGAGGATATCTTGAACAGTATGAATAAAAAACCGTGTGAACCTTGGAGTAAAATCATCACTAGTAAATATAATCCCCTTGCGTTGTATGGATCATCTACGAGGATTCTAACAGGATGTTACATACGAGAAGATGATAAATGTGCTAGTGTTCCTAAAGTTAATTTAATGAATTATATCAAAGTCAGATATCACTCCGATATAATCAATGAGAATGTAAGTCTTCATAAACTAAAGGATCTAAGCTTAGAAGGAATATTTTTTCTTCCGTTCATACTATCATCTAACTTCGAACCACCAAGTGAAATTACTCCAATAGAAAATGAAGAGATAATAGAAGATGATACAAACTATTTCCCTGATAAACTCGAAATGGCTAAAGCTTTCATGAAAATGCTGAGTCCTCATAGAGCAACCAATTTTGCTTTTTGGATATCTATAGGTAAGTGTTTACATTCAATAACGAATGGTACTGTTATTGGGTTATCGTTGTGGAAACAGTTCACTCACAAACATTCCAAAGAAGGGGATCAAAAGAATGATAGAGAAGAGAAATATTATAATACATTCTGTAGAAATCCATTAACTGAAAAGACTCTTGGTTGGTATGCATCTAAAGATAATCCAAAAATGTATCACAGGTGGAAGAAGAGATGGATTGAATCTGAGCTTAGTAGAAGTTTATCTGATGGTGAAATAAGACAAACATACATCGCAAAGTTGTTTTATAAATGCTACTGGATGAAATACATATGCTCAAGCTACAAACATAAAGATTGGTATACCTTTAAGAATGGTACATGGTGCAGAACAGATGGATATGTCGCTATGAAGAACGAAATAGATGGTAACTTTTCTGACATATTCAGGAAAAAAAGAGATTATCTCAAGCATCAAACAAAGGATATTGATGTGAATCAGGATAAAGAGTTCATTGATCGGGTAAACTTCAGGATTACTATCATAGAGAAGTTGTTAGATAGCCACCACCTTGGTTCTCCTGGTTGGATAAATAGTATTATCACTCAGAGTGCTATTTACTTTCATAAAGATGATGTTGAAAATCTCATGAATGATAATGTAAACCTCACAGGCTTAGCTAATGGTATTATCGAAACCTATGAAAATGGAGCATTCTTCAGAGAAGGCACACCAGAAGACTATGTTTCCAAGAAGATAAATATCAGCTGGATCGATCTTACACTGGATAGTGGATTAGTTATTAAACTAATTAACTATTTAGAACAGGTTTTTCCAGATAGAGAGTTAAGAATGTATGTAAGAAAGATAGCAGCAGGATGGCTTAAATCAGGAAATCCATATAAGAAGTTTATCATATTTACAGGTGACACTGATGCATCAAAGAGTATATACAAAAAGCTCATTGAAACTGCTTATGGATTAGATGTATATGTATTCAATATTCCTATTACTATGTTTACACAGAAGAGGAAAAGTGGTCCTTCGCCTGCGATGTCTCAAGGACAATGTGCAAAGTTACTTATCTGTCAAGAGCCTGATAGTGACGATGTAATGAAGGGAGGAATGATTAAAGAAATATCAGGAGGAGATTCATTGTTTACTCGAAAGCTCTATAGTAATGGAGGTTCGATTAAGGCTACATATCAGGTTATTGAAGTGTGTAACAATCCTCCGAAAATGGACGATGTTGATCCAGCGATAGAACAAAGAATGTGTTTTATTCCTTTTATATCGTTGTTCAAACGCAAAGGTAGGATCTTGACCGAAGAAGAGATAAAAAAGTATGGAGATAATATCTTTGAAGTCAATCCATTCTTTGATGCAGAAATACCTTCATTAGCTAGAGCATTCATATGGCTGTGTGTTCACGATTATCCAAGATACATTGAAGAAGGGTTAGAAATTCAGCCAAAAATAGCTAAAGATTACACCGAAAAATACTGGGAAAGTACTAATGTTTACAATCTCTTTATTAGTGAGAATGTTGAACAAAAGTTGCCTGACTATGAGACATTATCAGTGAACACGATATACATGGACTTCACCAGATGGTTTAGACAGTGTTATCCTCACACAGCTAGAGTTTCTAGAGAAAAGTTTATGAAGAACATTTCCGAGAAAATTGGAAATCCTTCTGAGGGAATATGGACAGGAATGAAAAGTAGAAATATCAACTCAGAATTTCAAAGGTAGTTAACTTTATCCGTGTCTACTTTTAAAATCTCTCATGGTGCATCCAGTTGAGATTTTTCGTCAAAGTTCTTTTTGGATACTTGCATTAATCCGGCTCCTTTCGGGTGATCAGGAGAAAACATCGGTTGTTGGATGTACTCGATCAAGGAATTCATGTCATCACTCCACTCTTTGTCTATTTGTGCCACTATTTCAATCCACTTGCCGATCTGATCTTGTGGGATTTGATCCTTTTCTTCAAGACCCTCGTTTGCGCTGATGATATAACAGTTCAAGAGGGTAAACGCACCGTCGATGAAAGTACACATTCTATCCGCGAAGATAGTGTTGCGGATGATAGCATCACAGTTTTTTATTCTGTTGGAAGATCGTCTTGTCGCGACTAAAGCAGCTATCATAGTATTGATGTGGACGCATTTTTTGTTTCCTGCCATCAGTTTGATCTTCTAAAATCTTTACTCGTTTAAAAACAGAGAGTAAATATTAGAATTCATCATTTTTGAGAATTTGAATTACCTCCTGTTACTAGGTGTCGTATAAATGGATACCTCTATCTACATAATTCTTCTCGATGGAAAGAATTATGGATACTGTGATACAGAAGAAGAGGCGAAATCATTCGTCGAGATTTTAGCTAAGAAGAGAGGAAAACTGTTGAAGAAACCCTACAACAAGATACTTTATGATTACAGTGATAAGAGTATTATTGTTAATGTTCAGAACGGTGGAATAATATTTGGTAAACATGTAGCACATGAAGCAGCAAATATTCGATACGAATCTGTGAATAAAGTTAAATAGAATTAAAATATCTGAGAAATCATGAACAGTTATAACCTCGCTTGGATAATAATATCTGTATTGCTCCTTATATCATTCGTAGTAATACTATGGTTATATGTTAGATGTCTATCGACAAGAATGTTAAATACAGAATGTTTGTCATTGTTAAGTGACTTTGCAGTTACTATCAATACTGATGCTGATTCTACTCAGGAGCTCACTGTAACTAGTCTTAATGATGCATTTAACGTATGTAATCAAAATGTCTGCACTTCCTTTTCTTATAATGAATCTCAGAACCTTATGAAGATACTAAGCATTAACTCTCCAACTTCACCTTCAGATTCATCTAACATCTTTATTCGTCAGGTTAATACGTTTTAAAAGATAGAGGGTCTCGAGAACACTGTAAAATCACTCTCCTTTAAAATAATAGTTTCGAACTTGATCAGGTTCTTTATCTCTGTAGTAAAATGATAAGTAGGGTGTCTTGATGTCGATAAAAGGAGTTTGAAACTCATGAATACACATACTTCGAATAATTCTCTTTCTTTTATCGCAACACTTAACTCTTCTCTTTGGTTTTGAAGTTGAGAAAAGAACTTAACCGCTAAATTATAAATATCTTCGCTTTTAGTGTAATGATATTTGTTGTGCTTGATCCACATAGGTATCGATTTTAACACCATACTTCTAACGCTCCACAATGTGGATGTAAATCCTTTCATATAAGGATGCTTAAGAAGATCTGATTTGGCAGGTCTAGTTCTAAGATCAGGATCGAGAAGGTATAGAACGAATGAATCAATAGGATTATTTACAGAGAAGGATGAAGGAACTGAAGGAGGTTTAAATCCATCTACTTTAGCATTGTATTGTGATCGATTTATTAGTGCCTTTCTCATCTTATCCCAATATTTGATAGCTTTCAGTGCTTTATCTCTATCCTGATCCTTGAAGATCACATGATAGTACATCATTTCAACAATAGTACATCCTAATGCCCAAACATCAATAGATGTTGAAATTTGACCATATTTCCATGCTTCAGGAGATCTATGTTCAGGAGAACAGCTCAATACACTTTCATCACTAATTATCTTGCTCAGGCCAAAGTCAGCTAATCTAACTGTATTATCCTTCATCAGAATCACATTATTTAGTTTAACATCTGCGTGAACAACATCTAAGGACCACAAACATAATAATGCATCCACCACTTGAAAAATCCATTTTTTTACCTGTCCATCTGAAGGATCAAATCTACGTCTCCACTCACTTAGATCATCTTGTCCAACCTCTTGAACTATATACATAGTGTTGTCTTTGATATAAGATTCTGACGCAGATATAAGATGTTTATGTCTCACATCTCTGACAATAAAGTATTCCATGAGACTATTCAATCCTTCTTTATCGTTACCCTCTATAGTCTTAACTGCCTTGTAGCTTTTTGTCTGTCTGTCATAACATCGATATACATCTCCATATGAACCACGTCCTAACCTATCAAGTTTTTCAAGTTTCCCTGTCATGCTTTACTTTTAAGAATTAAATTTTTATCGTTCGTTTAATTATTCCTTCACGTGTCATGACTATACACTTGAACTCATTCATTTTCATATTTCTGAAGATGGATGTCATCAGAAACATATTTTTATTGTACTGAGCAACGATAACAGAATCTATAGAAGATTTATTCATAAATTCATTTACCATTACTGGAAATTTGCCCTTTGCTATGAAAGATCCACTATTAAAATCATCATAGTTTAGATATCCCAGCTCTAGAAGAAGTGTAATTATACTTATCATCTCAATGCTACTATTTCTGAATGTCAAAATTGTCATCATTCCTGTGATTTTACTTGTCTTGAGTGTGTCAATATAGTATTTAGGAGCCATATTCGCAAATTTTCTTATTTGTTGTATGTAAGTTTTATCTCTCATAAATTCCTCTAAATCAGAGCTAGTGACAATACTATTTTTGAGCATGTACTGATAATAGAGAAACAAATTACCTGGATGAATTACAGATAAAATTTTACTCTTGAAAATATATGAATCTTCAGTATAAAAATAACCTGAATAATCTCCTGCAAAACATCCTAACCATTGTTTATCAAACTCACTTTTTAGCTCAATCTTTTTGTTCTTCAGATTAGTCTTTTTGTTCTTTTGTTTGGCCCTTTTCTTCCCCTGCTTGGTTTTTCTTCCCATCGTTTACTCTTACTATGAAAAGTTTTAAGCTTTATCACTTTTTCTTAGACACTTTCGTGATAATATTAAGACGAGCACGATATATTGTAAATTTGTCTAATTTCTCAAAATTTTCGGTGATATAGCTAATTCTAGATCCTCTTATAGAAACATTATTCTTATCGTCCATATAGAAGAATATGAAACCGATACCAATGTACTCATTGATAATATTAATCAAATCTTGTACTTTAAGAATACTAATCTCTGCTGTAAGCTTATGTTGAGTATAACATATCTCTTTGTTATCATAAGATGTAATATCGTGAGTACTATTTAGAATTTTCCTAGAGATCCTAAATTTGATATTAGGATTTACCTTCTGCATTTTGGAAACAGTTCTTACTATCTTCTCGTGAGAGTTGAAAAATCCTACATAATGAGAACCCTTAAAGTCGTATGATACTAAATAAATAGACATATCAAAACGAATTAAAGAGTGAAGATTGCATGATAATTTACCTAGCGGGATATTAATTCCACACTGTTCTCCTGGAGTTATTATACCTCTACAACGATCAAACTTGGGAGCTTTTTTACCTCCATGAAGATAACATCTTGTCCCACATCTAATTCTATTTTTACATCTTATTTTTCCTTTTGTGAATCCATCACATTGATACATATTTCGTTTTAGAGAATGATAGAGTAGATACATCATTTTTAACCACATTGACATTTATCTTTGTCTTTGCTAGTCAAGTATGTACAAGAGCATATTTGACATTTATACACCTTGTTTAACTTATGAATTGCTTTGTGCTTTGATAATTTAATCCTAGTGTCGAATATCATTACACATTCATTACATTCATATAGTTGACGAGAGAAGTGATGAATGTGATGAAAAGTATTATGTTGTATCACCCTAATACAGGAGGTAAATTCAAGGGGACATTCCGGATATGAATACATTCTTTTCTTTACAAGGTGACCATGATAATATATCATTTTTATGAAATGGTTTTAAAATTCTCACGTGACTACTCTATCAATGGTCGATGAAAACGCTGATTGATAATATTAGAGCAATAACAGCAACTATACCATTTATGACAATATTAGACGTTATCATAGACTGTCTCATACTCGGAGGTTGTTCAAGATCCTTATCTTGCTTAAAACCGTTGTAATTAAATACATTGACTAATGAATAGACCAGTACAAATAGAAGAATCACTGCAATAGTGACGCTTGTATACCTAAATGCCCACTGCATACCCATATTGATTTACATTGGTATAAAAAAACATTTTCAACATTTTAAATCAAACTTTGATATCTTCTCAACATTAAAACTTCATAATGTAGTTTCTTCATAAGATGTTCAGATTTACATTTACCCTTAGCCAACAATCTTACAATTCTATCACGAGGAACCTTATTTATTCTCAATAAAGTTCCATCCTCTCTGTACTCGGGTACTAAAATAGTTTTTTGAAGATACCAGTTAACAAAGTAAAATTTATTCTCCTCACATAGGTTAGTAAAACTCTCTGCATAATAAGAATGTTCAGATGTAATAATAGGCCTTTCTTTACATGAATTTGATGCTTCTTCGAGAGCATTTTCCATAGCACTTAATTCTAAATCTCTCATATTGAGAACAGGATTATCTTTACCTTCAGGAAATATATTACATGAAGTGACAAGAGGTAATAGTCTATCCCAATTATCGACAACATTCTTAAGCTTCGAAGCAAACCAGTGTGAATTAAAACCCATATTAGTCTCTGAATGAGTATGTGTACAAAACATAGCTACTGTTTTATCGTCCAAGAGATGAAGTCTTTCAGCGAACTCTTTAGCTAAAAACTGACTGTAACCTCTCGAGATCATACATTCTTTAATGGCTCTGTAGTTCACTAGATCTTTACAGCCCACTAACTTAGCCATGTTTTCCGTTGTTTTAAGATTTACGAATTATCTATTGTAAAAATCTTCTTAGCAACTACTTTAAGTGTAGCTTCAGATTTGTAACATAGGTCAGCCATGATAGTTTCTTGTTTCTTATCTTTAAACGTGATACCATTGATACGAAGGAAGTACAATAATAGAGATGCAGCAGATATTTGCTTCATTCTTGTAGCAACAATGTGAGGATCTTTTTCGAATACTCTGTTTGAGACAATAAGTACATCTTCATATTTTTCACTAATATTAAGCTTCTCGCAGTAGATCTTAAGAAGATCTTCGACAGTCACTTCGATGTTGTAGGGACGATAACCTGTTTCGAGTTCATTATACCTCCGAAGAGCAGCTTTCATATTTTCCCCACTCATACCTAAGGAGGATGCTATATCTCTAGGTTGAACAGGTATACCCAACCGCTGATGAGCGTAAAAGATACATGAAAACTTGAGATGGTTTACTTTGGTTACCCTTTTCGCTTGAGAGTTTTTGATCAACTCAAAATAGATAATCTTAGCTTCCTCCTTAACTTTACTGTCTATCTTAAGTGAGTTAAAATCAATGGGACATTTGTTCTTTTCAGCTATATAGTTAAATTGATCTTTTGTGTAAATTTCCTCGTCATTGTAAAACCCTTCATCATCCATTTCGAAAATAATAACGATGAGCTACCACATCAAAACCACCAAAGAATCTATCTATTCATTAAAAAGGTTGCTAAAAATCAAATCTACTTCGAACAAATATAATTCCAGCAAGGTGGTCTATTTTTACAGGGTGATAGGAAATGTTTATATAGTACCGTTTGCTTTTGGTAGAAAGTTCTCTCGTGTACTGCCGTTCAAAATAGAGAATGTTGATCATCTCAGATTCACTGGCAAACTGAGAATACAACAGATATCAATGGTAAATGAGGCAATTGAGTTTCTCGATAAGAGTAATTCAGTACTATTAGCACTTCGACCTGGGCAAGGAAAGACTGTTATATCAATAAACCTTGTAACTAGATATCTTAGAAAAGGATTCAAAGCTTTGGTGTTGGTCAAATCTAGAACTCTTCAATCTCAATGGTTAAAAAGTATCAACATGTTTAGTAATGCCAAATCTATAATGGTTCCAGCTCCATCTTGCACTAAAAAAGACGAACAAGAGTATCTTTCGAATGTTGACTCGTCGGACATTCTAGTCTGTATGTATACAAGGATTAAAAGGTTATCATCTAAGACGATTTTATCTATCGACATTCTTATAATAGATGAAGCTGATGAATTTTGCACAAAGGACAAAGTCAATTCCCTTTTGACCACTAAACCATCCTATGTGATATGTGCTACTGCTACTCCAGAAAGAGAGGATGGTATGCACAGAATGCTTCGATGTATGTGTGGATACAATGATGTAAAAAGGAGCAATGATGATCCTAATTTAACAGTTACCAAAGTTAATATGCCATTTGAGCCTGACATTGAGATTAATAAAAAAGGAGATCTCATGTGGACCACTATGACAAACTCTCTACTTCGAAATGACGAAAGAAATGCAATGATAGTAGATCTAACTATTGATTGTGTTGAAGAGAAGGATAAAGTTCTAATTTTGACAGACAGAATTTATCATCCTGAGGTTCTTGAAAATATGATTAAAGAGAAGAATAACACGATAACAATCGCTACCATGTTTGGAGATAAGGAATCTTATATTGACTCTCAAGTACTGATAGCTACTAAGCATAAATTGGGAAGAGCGTTCGATGTGTCTACCTTCGCTACCGACTATGATGGAGTAAAGATAGATACTTTGATCATGGCAATTACTGTTAAGAGTTCTACTTCTCTCATACAAAGTGTTGGAAGAGTTCAGCGTGCGAACTTCTCAAATATGTACTTTTTGGTTGATAATCATTCATGTTACAGAAAGCATTGGATTCTGTGTCGAGATCTTTACAAAGAGAGGAAAGCTACCATACGTGAAATCACTCTGTAATAGACTAAAAAATGATGTGTTTAAAACTTCATCCTGAAAGCAAAAATGGAGCAACTAGGTAATGGTACATACTGTGAAGTGTTTGCTATTGATAAGAACCATGTTTTAAAGAAGTACAGATATGGGATGGATTACGCTAAAAATGCCATTAGAGAATTAGCATGTATGACCTTTCTGAGACATTATTCTATCCCTGCTGCCTATTCCAATAATATTATAATATTCAATAACAAGGACATATATGTGAAGATGAAAAGATTAGATGAAGTTGTTCTCAGACCAGAATTTCTAAGACGTTTTCTTGTTCACATATCTTCAGCTCTCTCATACTGTCATAATTTTGGAATAATCCATAAGGATATCAAAACGGACAACATAATGTATGATTTTGCAGAAGATTGGTATATTCTCATAGATTGGGGTTTAGCTAGTATTCTGACTACAGAACATAATTTTAATACTGAAATAACTTCACAGTACAAACCTCCAGAGTGGTTAGGAGAAGAAAATTGCAAAAACTATGGAGGAAAATGTGATATATGGGCACTTGGAATAACAGTTCTCATGCTCTTATTTCCTCTGGCAAATCTGCACGAACTTAAAGAAGAAAAGGTAATACTACAGTACTTTGAAGACAGAATTGGAAGAGATAGAAATGTACGCATAAAAAAGCTCAAAGACAGGACAGAAGATTTCTTCGAAAGTGATATCTTTGAAATATTAGTAGATATGTTGGACTTTGATCCTGACACCAGAATATCAGCTAAAGACATAACTGTTAGACTAGGGTGTGATCCAGAGAAACATATATACGTTGATACATGTATCGACATTTTTCTCAGAACAGATAAAACTACAGCAATGTTCAAAAGGATGAAAAAATGGATAGAAAAGGCTACTCGTGAGCTTGAAATAATAGAGATGTGTAAGTTCACTAGTCTAACTCTTGCAGATAAGTTATCCACTAAATTCACTATTATAGATAAATACTTTGAAGTTGCATGTTGTGCCTGTATTAATATATCAGCACATCTTTATTACGATTGTTCTACAATAGCCTTACTTGTGAACTATTGTGACAACTTTGATTGTGATAGATTGATAGAATGTAGAAATATCTTTCTCAACAGCATTGGCTTCAATATCTTACCCTAAACTTTTAAAAGTTAGATGTAAAGTATTAAATCATTATCCTTAAAAAATTTTTCTATCGTTGCGCATATCTCTTCCTTATTATATCCATATTTGATACTTCTCTGTGTTCTTGTTTCTCTTGCATACCATCCGTAGAGAAGTTCGATCTTTTCGCCTGTTAATTTAATTACACTTTCTGCAGAATAACCTTTTTCAATGAGAAATCGTCTCCTATCCCTTCTATAAGTAATAGAAGCTCCCAATGGCGGCTTAAGCATATAATGAAGAACAACCTTTTCTATAAGATCTTTTACAGTCCAATCTCCACAGTTCTTTCCTTTTTTCTTCTTTTTACCAACTTCACCCCCTACTCTATCTCTTATTCTCATCTTTCCATCTGCAGTGGCGATAGTAGCATAAACTTTCTTTTTATCGAAATCATTCTCTATTCTCTCTTGCTTTTTCTTCAAAAGTTTTCCATATCTAACTTCTTCAGCTGGTGTGGCTTCCCTCCAACCATTCTCATCCAAAATCTTCATAAGATTTTTGAAATTCTTGTATGAGGTAGTAACAGAAAATGCAACCTTAGTGATTGGTATTTGGTTCTTTATTATGTGAACTTTTTCACGGTCGAGAACCAACATTCCTAATCTTTCTATTAATTCAGGGTGAGTTCCATCGATCATCGCTTGTTCAAGTATGTCAATACGAGTTACAGTTGGTAGCTTGTAGTATAAATCCCAAAATTTAGATCCACTTGTTTCTAAAACCTCTATTACCTTCTTGTCATCAACGGTATGAATTGGAACAGGATCTTTCTTAAGAATAGCAGTTAGATTATCAGTATAATATGAATCACTAAGATAAGATTCTTGAATAGGATAATCTCTTCTGAGATATACCTCATCTCCGTAGTTCATAACGTAAGATGTCATTCCAAATTTGTTTAATACTGGTATTTTCTCTGAAGTAAGTTTACGAAGAGCTCTAAGAATATATTTTCTCGTTGACCCTTTCATTCTTTCAGCTATATCATCAAATGTAAATCTTGAGGATTCTGAGAATAGATTTTCGATAACATTTGCAAGCTTATCTATAACTTCGTCGTTGTACAGGATATTATAAGTTGAGTAATCAATCTTCTCATCTACATCTGTATTACCACATTCATATGAACATTCATTATAGTCACACTCCGAAGAGTAAGGAAGATCTGTATCTCTTACATTTCTTCGTCTATTGATCATGCAATCAATAGCATATTCTTTTGCTATCCTCAATATTCTGGATATACTCTTATCCTTGAGTTGAGCCACTCCATACATACGAGTATCTATGGATTCTATCAATTCATTCTCTGAAAGAATTGATGCATGTTGATAGATCAAGATTTTTACTCTTTCGTCTTTCTTCATTCTACTAAGTATGGCAACATGACTTGTTGCTCTTACTCCTCTTCTGATAGCTTGATAGTTCTTCGATTCGTTCCATTCAGATCCAGCGATTTGAACCAAAAGTATATTTCCAAGATTGAATCCATGAATAATTAATGCAGAACTTATTATTACACTAATTATCCTTCCATCATGGTTTTCTGGAGAGCTAAGAGTATCAAGAATTTTAAGTCTTTCTTCTGAATCAACTTCTGTTGTGATAGTTGCAAACCTCTTATAGTCATCTTTAGAACTAATATTTTCTACACCTGTAAATAGAATATAACCGTTATAAAAGAAGATAGCCGTTAGTATGTGACTTCCTAGGGTAACATATGGACTATAGATCATACATGTTCTGTATTTATACTTCTCTTTTATCTCAAAAATTGCTTTATACTTTGGACTGTACTTATGTAAGTTTTCCAAACGCAAAGCATTTTGCATTTCAGGAGACATTCTAGGCAAAATATGAGGAAGTTGAAAAGGTTTTGGATATATGTATTTATGTTTTTTATCTTCATAAGTTCCATCAGGATATACAAAATTAGATACTGCTCTTCGAGATACTGCAAGACCTACTGTGCGAGAACTATCTTCTAATTTAGCCTTTTTGTAAGCTTCTATCTGTAAAGGACTCATTTGAGATGTAAAGAGAGTTCTGTTTACTTGATCACCTTTGAGTTCAAAACTTAATTCTTCACCTATCACCTCAAGATCTACTCCATTATCAATGGCTCTTACATATGATATCTTTCCTCTAAAGTAAGGTTCAAGTTGTTCTTTAGTAGCTTTAGACCACCATTCTTTACTGAAATTCATTTGAGACTTATAAGGAAGGATGAGATTAAGAATAATTCCGAGCTCAGACGGATCGTTCTCCATAGGAGTAGCAGAAAGCAGGAGTATTTTGACCTTAGCTATATGGAGAAGATGATGTATTCTCATATAAACCATTTCACTGCGAGAAGGGTTTCCCTTGTTCTTCATAAAAGTCTTCAAGTCCCCTTCCTTCCCATTCTCAACTATGTCTCTCTCTTTGTAAAACATTTTCCACTTATCGGGCGTTAAATCCTTACTCGCTAACTTATGAACTTCATCGATTACTATTAATGATCCGGCGAAGATTCTCTTGAGTTGTGCATCAGTTTTGTTCATGAGATAAACCCCAAAAGTAATCATGGTGGATGTATCATATGAGAATGGAGGATTTCTGATCTCTCCATTATTTTTGACACTAATACATTTGAGAGCGTTTGTTATTGCGGTTTTGGTGGCACGATGTGATGTTTTCTCAGACTGTATATTCCAAAAGGTTTTGCTTATTTTGATGACTTCAGATTTAAATTGAGCACCTAAAGGTTCGTTATGAGTTAAAATGTGACATGTATTAATTTCTAATTCAGGATGATCTCTCATATGTTCAGCTACAGCAATAACAGTGAGAGTTTTGCCTGTTCCTGCTTCAGCGATGATCAAAAGACTATCACAAAATCTCATTAATCTAGGAAGAAGCTTTTGATGAGTAAAATATTCCCAGCGTTTAGGAATCTCTTCTCTTTGCTCCAAACTGAAATCTCTAAATTCCTTCTTTGAATATACAATAGTTTGAATGTTAGGGTCATTTTGGCTAGGATAAAGTGGCAAAAGGTCTGATAAATCCATATTCAACACAGGTTTACATGTTGCGTAAATATTTTTTTTAACTTATATCAATTTTATGAAGTGTAAATTTAAATAGTTACTTTTTTACTAAATGTCCTCTTAGTTGGCCATTTGGCCCTCCTTTTCTCTTTATCTGAACTTTCGATGATGACTACTGTTTCATTTTCTGGCCTTTCGATGATGACTACTGTTCCATTTTCTGGCCATCTAGCAACTATTCTCTTTGCTTCTTCTGGTGTTATTATCGAGTTCGTTTTTATCACGATTGTTAGCGCCTCTCGGAAGTGATGAGTTTTTCCAAGAGTTCTCTTAATTGGCCAATCTTTCTTTGAAATTCTGTCTGTCGTTAAGAACTCTTCCAAGACGGCATCAAAAGCTTTTCTAATCCTGACACCTCTCTCGACAGGTTTCAGGCCTGGACCAGAGTAAACCAACTTTCTTCCCCATTTCATGTTCTTTATTGGAGTTTTTGCTATATCCTTGTCTCTCTTCTTTTTGATCTTTGTCAATCTAACAGCATATCTATCAGTAGCCTTTTCAGCTTTAACTATATCACCCTTTCCAATATGTTTCTTAATAAGAACTTCACCCTCCTCAGAAACCCTCTTAAAGTTAGCATCAGACAGTTGAATAATCTGTTTTCTCTGAGATGAACATATTGCTTCAATCTCCTTCTTAATGTCAGCTTCAAATCTAACACAGTAAATTTGTTCGATTGAAGGTTGAAGTACATTGATAGCGTAGTATAGAGAGTCATATCTCATTCCTCCTTTGTCGTATTCTTCTTTAAGTCTCATCTTAGGACCAACTTTGTCTTGTTTTTCGTCTTCTACTACAATGTAGTTTAATCTATCTCCTGGTCTTATACGATTACCTTCTCTCCTAAGACGCTCAATAAAAGGTTTCATGTAGTAGGTACTTTCAGCTGAATAGATTCCTATACCTCTGTTGGTATAAAGAGTATTTACATCAACAGTATGAGACATAATATCATTAATTGCTCTTGTGATGATATGATCAATATCGTCTCTAGATTCACCTTGCATGATAGCCATAATAACTTCGTTGTATACTTTGACCTTCCACTTGCATGAATCTCTTTTAACCATTACACCACCCACATAGATAGGTTTGTTCCACTTGAGTTCGCCTGTTTCTATATCTCTTTGAATAGCCATGTATGTCTTCTTAACAACGACAAAGAAGATATTGTATGTCTTTTCATATTCAAGTTCCAAAGCCCCTACAAATCCATTTTCAGAATTCATATACTCCTTTCTCAGATATGAGGTTACATCCAATCCTATCTTAGTCCCTATTTGTGAACATTTTCTATGATTAGAGATTTTCATATCGATAAAGATAGAATCGGTATCGTTATAAACAACTTTAGCATCATCATAATTCTTCTCAACATAGTTATTAGTGTCATTAATGAGTTCTCTTCCGATAGCTGTTACTGACATAGCTGCAGATAATAGCGGAAGTATACCTTTCTCAGCAGATGCTCCTTGAAAACCATATACCGAGTTAGCCCCTATCTTGAGAGCTTTTTGTTTGATGTTAAGAATTGCTTTCTTGAAGGGATCCTTTTCATTCTTCATCTGATTCTTAGCAATAGATCTCTTTGAGAGTATTCTTTGAAGCATGAGGGGAATTACTCCAATTGGGTCCTTTGCGAAGAAGAACTTGTAGTGAACAGTTCCCTTTTCAGGTTTCTTATCATCTTTGTTTTCATCCCATTCAATGATGTTGTACTTGTAAAGTTCTTCCTCGGGAATTAGAGCAGCTCTGTCTGGAGGAACGAATGTGCTGTAACATATGTTCATAGATATCATTAAAGATGGATATAGACTCAAGAAATCAAGAACAATGATATTCACATATCTTCCAGGTATAGGCTTTTTGACAAATGCACCTTTGTAACCTTTTCCCGTTTGTTTTGGCTTGTCAACGATAATACCCAGTTTGGTGCATTGATCATAGATTTGATTATATACCCTTATTTGCTGACCTCTAAATAGGTCTCGTATTGCTACGAAAAAAATGCTACTAAATTGGACACATCTAATCCACATGCTCGTAATCTCAAACATTTCAAGGACAAGCTCAGAATCAACAACATTATATTCTCCCAGTCTGGTTATCTTTTTGACAGCTTCTTTCTCCTCTTCAGGCGTTTTTGCAGCGTCAAGTTCATCCTTTGCTTCAAACATCTCTTTGTATGAAACATCAAGCTTCTCTTTACCTAATAATATCTTAGAGACTTCATTTAGGGAGTAACTTTGAAACTTGTAATCTCTCTTAATCTGAACCATCATGTCGATAGTGATTCTACCATCTATAATAAGGTTCTTGAAAGAGTTATTGCCATATGCGCTTGAACTCCATGATTTTTCGTCAAAAATAGATATTCTATTCTTAATTCTCCCCATACATTCCCATTTTTGAGCCTCTATTGCCAATCTCGAATTCATGTAATCCCAATCGAAACCAAGAATATTCCAACCAGTTAAGATATCTGGATCAAGAAGTCTAACATGATGTTCGAAGGATCTTATCACTTCAATTTCATCATCAACCTTAACTACATCAACACCATCGATAGGATTACATTTACATTGAGTGATCAGAATTTTCCTGATGACGTCATGTTTTTTGTAAACAATAGATATTGTAGTAATAACATCAGTCGCATTCCACTTGACAGGGAAAGCATTGTGACGAAAACTATGAGCTTCTATATCAAACGATAGGATACCAGGATATGTTATTATATCTGACTCGACAGGCTCAATAGAAGTAGGGTTAATACAAAAATACTCATTTTCAATAGTTGAGATCTTATTTTGTGGAAATGCCTTCATAACATCACAACTAAACCAACCACTCGTTTCAACATTTCTCTGAGTTAACAACTTTCTTATTGAGTCTATTTGAGTTTCACAGGGATCTAGTTGAATCTTTCTTCCTTGTACCCAAAAAGGATATTTGAGGTTAGATTCACAGTTCCTCATCGACTTTTCAGTGTCAAATTCAAGATGAATGAAAGGATATGTCTTATTATCATAATAGTACAGTTTCTTCTTGTTCATCAACCATCCTCTTATAATATAATACATTCTGTTTGCTTCTATACCTCTGATCTTGAGAGTTTCAATGATGGTATTTATATCTCTGTTACTCCAATTTCCAGGAGGTAATTTCCATACTCTTGATACAGGAAAGTTAAGTATTCTGATAAGAGTTATTTTGGAAGATTCATCAAGACCCCAACAGAATATTTCTGATTTTCCACTTACATTTAATTTTTCTTCGACAGTCCAATCGAGTGCATGAATAGTAATGTTATCATTAGGCATGCTATTTTTGTGAATCTTGGTATCTTAGAAGATTAAATCATTTTTGACTCAATAGAATTTTAAGACTCACCTTGTCGATTTTTCATAATTCTCGTTAGTTGATCCACTAGACTTTGTTTCTTCCCTTTGCTTGGTTTTTCTTTCTCACCTGTCTTAGGATCTATTTCACTAAATCTATCGATATACATCCTAAGAACGGGCATTGTATATGTATTTTTTCCTCTTTTCTTGGTGTTTACCTTAGACATGTCAGGATAGTAATCTTCTTCCTTTTTCTCTGTCTTTATCACACCCTTCAATCTTGGTAGAGCAGTCTTTCTCTTAACCTTAGTGCTAAATATTGGCAATTCTAAAGTATTTAAATTCTTGGTTATCCTAACATTTTTTGCAAACAACGATTCATCCTCGAGTATAGGTATGTTAATCGGTTCAATATTAAAAGAGCTAAAATCTACCTTTCTTTCTTTGAAATCAAGAGTCGGTTTATTAAGGGGAGCTCCTGAAACAGGAAGTGCTGTACTTTTTTCTTGTCCAATTCTATGAGGCTGAAATGTACCTATATGCGGAATATCAGAAGATATCCTCATTTCAAGGATTTGAATTTTGCTTGCATCTTCTTTCTCTCTTGGGGCTTTAGGAATCTTTTCTCTCTGTTGAGGAGCCTGAACTATAGAAGCGTGAAATCCACCCCTTGATATGGGTTTAACTTTCAGACCACTAAACTTTGAAAAGCGTGGTTTAGGTTCTTCTACTATAGGCAATTTAATCTCCTCTTCTACCGCAGAAACTTCAACAGGTATTCCAGGCATTTCCACAATAGCTTCAACTCTAGGTATTGATGTTGGTTTTGCATCTTCCTCAAAACTAGCAGTATGAGGAAGTTCAAGAGGTGGAACTATAAACGGAACATCTATTTCTTTAAAAGGTTGAGAGGGTGGCTTTCTTAGTTGAGATCTAAAGCTGGATTGAAACACTGGTTTAGAAATTTTCTTCTCAGGCTCAGCGACAGAAGGGATTCCAGGAATTTCAACGATAGGACCGGGAAATTTAGAAGGTTTAATGACTTTGGGACGAGACCTAAATACTGGCTTGGATATTTCTTCTTTGGGCTCAGCGACAGAAGGTTTAGATCTACCAATAAAGCTGGATTTAAGAGCTCTCGGCTTTGATTTAGGTCTCACGAACCTAGATGTTGAAAGTCTAACAACAGATTCAGTTATTTGAGGAGAGACTCTCGGCTTTGATTTAGGTCTCACAAAACTAAATCTGGATTGAAATACTGGCTTGGATATTTCTTCTTTTGGCTCAACAACAGAGGGTTTAGGTTTAGAAGGAAAGGCATGTTTAGGTTTAGAAGGAAAGTTAGATGTTGAAGGTCCAACAACAGGTTTAGTTATCTGAGGAGGAAAGGTCAATTTAGGTTTAGAAGGAAAGGTCGATTTAGAAAAAAAGGCAGATTTAGGTTTAGAAGAAAAGGTAGATTTAGGTTTAGAAGGAAAGTTAGATTTAGATTTAGAAGAAAAGGTCGATGTAGAAAGAAAGGCAGATTTAGGTTTAGAAGGAAAGTTAGATGTTGAAGGTCTAACAACAGGTTTAGTTATCTGAGGAGGAGCTCTCAATCTTGAGCGAGATTTAAAGCTAGATGTTGAAGGTTCAACAACATGTTTAGTTATTTGAGGAAGAGCTCTCAATCTTGAGCGAGATTTAAAGCTAGATCGAGGAGGAACTTTAGGTGAACTCATATTAAATTTCGTTGTCTCTATTCATAACTCACTTTGCTGTAGTGTATTTGAATAGGAAAGTAATTAAACGTGCAAAATATCAGTTTTTAAAAACTGATCTAATTAAAAATAGCTCTTTAAAGTCCTTAAAATGATTAGTCTTCTTCATCTTAAACAGCTATTCGGGGATAGCGCAATAATCGATGTGATTATCCAGAACAATGAATTCCGGAAACCTCAATGGGTGTATGAACTAAAATACATGTATGATGAAATGGGAGAATGTGATACACTTAAACACATTGATATAACAAAGAGTCCAAAAGATATATTCATGAACTCCCCACTCATGAATATATACAACTTACACATCATGAGAGAAAGATTTGCAACAACAGTGAAAGATGCTGTTGTTGAAGGAATCTTTAGATGTATAAATAAAGATTGTAAATCTATGAGAACTACAGCTTCATCAAAACAAACACGTAGAGCGGACGAAGCAGCAACTATAACAATAGTTTGTAGTGAATGCAAAACAACATGGAAGATATGATAGTTTTCTCTTTTAAAAGTCTTATGATCCTGAGCAGAGACCATTGATACAATTAAGTCCACTCACACAATTTGAGCTTGTACTACACAAACCCCCAGTTTGAGCCAGACATACCTTGTTACTAGAACTATTAGGATTAGCTCTATTCTGACAGACTAGTTTGTCATCACAATCACTGGTTTTGTTACATGAGCTACCTAATCCTCTGTCATTATTATTCATGAATATCACTCCAGCAATTACCACTATGATAAGAATGACAATTATGACGATAGCGATGATCCATATCGTACTAGTACCTCCCTTTTCGCCATTATCGTCGATGCTAAACTCTGCTTCGTCCATTCTTTACTAATGAGTATAAAAGTTTTTTAAATTAACCCAATCTCCATCAATTCAATATATTTCTTGTGCAATGAAGGGTCTACTTCTTAACTTTTTAACACACTAATCCGAGTTCCTCGAGAAGATCAATCTTTCCAAGATAAAGGAGATTTTAAAAATATTAAAATTGATATTTAGCATTTCTCAATGATAGGAAACTTGAAAGAGATGAATGAGTGTGTTTATCCAGAGTGTATGTACCATGGTCTTAAAGATAGCCGCAAATTTCACAAGTGTGAATTACACAAAGAAATGTGTGACTATATGTTAGATGGAAAACATACATGTAAACTAGTCTCCGTTACACATTTCACTGATGTTTATAGTAGACATGGATACAAGTACAATGGTTATTATTGTAAAGAACATAGTAAAATGATATGTAGATGGACTAGTTACTACGGACGTTCATGTGAATATCTGGCTGTGAAAAATGGATTATGTGAACAACATATTTGCATCGAAAACGATTGTCAAGAAATAGTTCATGAAACCGAGGCAGAGTCATATTTAATCAACGATGGATATTGTAAGAAGCACTATGTTGGAAGCAGAGTCAAACATTTTCATTAATGATGGATTTAGTTGATTTTCTAGTTACATTTTAAAACTTAATCTTATTCCATTTACTTCTTAGTATACAACTCTGTGCAAAGAAGTCCAACTAAGTAACTATACCATTATCATATTTAAAGGAAGACAAAAGACAAGTGAAGGCTTTATATCTCTGAATATAATAGTAAATAGATATCATCATTAACTGACTCCTTTAAAGATCTCGACGAAATACTTTATATCTCGAAAAAAGATTAAAATTGATGATTTCTAAAATCTTCACGTCTGTCAGAAACTACTACTATGGAGAAAATCCGCGACATTTACTTTCAATGGTTCGACAAAACAGTACAAAGATCAGATGTGGATGAATATACGATCAGAGAATTAAAGCACCATAGTAGAGATATATGTCGCAGATCTTTGAATACTAATGTAGTTAATTTGAACGAACTGTCGATTCATAACACTGACTTTGAGTCTGATTTCAAGAGAACAGGAATGTGTATCCTACGAAAATACACAGGTGAAACATCTCTTGTTATAGCATGTGGGAATTCTCCTGTGTACATCATGAAAATTGATACTTCAAATCATTTTCATGAAAACTCTTACACAATAGATCCAAACATCTCCATGAATCCGTCTATCATAGGATTGTTTGGTTATGATACATTCAATGAGATTCCTGATGATTCTTTCGATTTTATAGTGATGGAGAATCAATGTTGCATACCAACCGCGTTAGCCTTCAGAGAGATTGACAGAATGGCAAAATCTGGTGCTGATATCAAGATCAACTTTAAATTCCCATACAAGAACAGAATGTTTGTTAAAGAGGCTATAAACAATTAAGAAAAGAGCTCGTGCGTTTAGGCATTTTAAAAGCTATTCAACTAATCCGAGTTCCTTGAGAAGATCGAGATCATTAACTGACCCTCGTGGCGGCTCGCCTATCATTTGTATGTTACTAAACTTTTCGATGAAGTACTTTAACATATCAATCTTTCCTTTCCAGATGGTGCCTTGACAGAGAACTTCGTGTCGATCAACTTCTTCCGCACTCACCTCTACCAAATTATTCCTGTATCAATGCAGAAAAATTGATTTTTACATTTTATACAGTTTATAAATACAAACACTGTAATGACTTCGCACGAAGAGTGGAAATCATTACAGTGTCTAGGATTACCAGCATACAGTATATTGACCGAAAGAAAGGTTAAGAATGTGGGAACCAAGCGAATGCTGAAAGGTCGAATATTTAAAGGTGAGCACCATTTTAGACTCAAGAAGATTGATGGAACCTTTGTTAAACTTACAGTAGAAGAGTTGATGAAAGTATTTAATGAATCACCATCTGAGGATAAGCCAAAATGTGTCGAACCTAGTTCAAGTGATATAGATGAAACTACTGATGAAGTTTGGAGAAGTCTCGATTTCCTTGACTTTTCGAAATATGAAATTTCCAATCATCAACGATGCAGGAATATTCAAAATCATAATCTCGTTAAAGGAAGTCTTGAATATAGTCGTCATGTACTATGTTTAACTAATGATGTTGGGAAGAAAATTACAGTAAAGCGATACAACATGATCATGCATGCGTTTAGGGGAATTCCAAGAAAAGATCAAACTGTTGATCATATCAATAGAATTGCCAACGACGACAGACTTAGCAATTTAAGATATACAACTATTAATGAACAAGGCTTGAACAGATCAGCGACTACTATTAAGAAGAAAATCGTCCAACAGTTCAAGAACAATATCAAAACGAGAACATTTATTGATGCTGAAGAAGCCTGTAAGATTGTTGGAGGTCATGTATCAGATATGCATAAAGCTTGTTTCAACAGGAGATCATATAAGGAATTTGAATGGTGCTATCTTGAAAATCTAGACCTACCTGGTGAAATATGGAAGGACGGCACCGAGAGATTTCCTGAAATCAAATCGTTTATGGTATCCAATCTTGGAAGAATTAGAAGACATCGAGGAACAACAGAAGGCAGCCTTCTTAATAGTTATTACAGAGTTGGATTACTACATCATGATGAAATTTACAGATCCAAGGGTATTAATAGATTAGTATGTGGGACATTTTCTGACAAGAGAAGAGATGATCTTCAAGTAAATCATATAGATGGAGTTAAGAAGAACAACAGATTTGAAAATTTGGAATATGTCACTCGCCCTGAAAATGTTGAACATGCTCTCAATACCGGTTTAACCAATACTAGAAAACCCGTGAAACAGTTTTCAATGCAAGGCGAGTTTATCTCAGAATTTAATAGTATGCATGAAGCAGAGAAAAAGACAGGTATTCCTCATGGTAATATCTCTAAAGTGTGCATAAATAAAGAGCGAAGTAGTGCAGGTGGATATAGATGGTCATTTTCTGGTAGTATTATGGAAATGAAATCAACTAGATCCTCACCTGTTAATCAACTTGATTCAGATGGCAATGTAATCAAGACTTTTAAGTCTATGGTGCAAGTAACAAGAGAATTACCTATTTATCTTGATTTAGTTAGAAAAGTTTGTCAAGGGAAACTGAAATCAGCTAAGGGATACTATTTCAGCTTCGTTTATTCTGAGGATATCAATCGACAACAACATAAGACAAAACCACTGAATCAACTGAGTTTGAATGGAGATCTTATTGCTACGTTCTCTAGTGTACCTGAAGCCTCTAAAGATCTCAATATTCCAGAGGATGGTATTTCAAGAGCTTGTAGAATATCTTGTATATTTAGACATTTTAAGTTTGAATACATTTAAAAGTTAATCAACTAATCCAAGCTCTTTAAGTAAGTCCAGATCGTTGACTGATTCTCGTGGCGGCTCACCTATCATTTGTATGTTACCAAACTTCTCGATGAAATACTTCAACATATTAATCTTTCCTTTCCAGATGGTACCTTGACATAAAGCAGCATGTCTATCTACTTTCGATCCAAAAGGGACTAAGCTATCATTAAGGTGAATTAGTTTAACTCTCTCAATACCTAAAATCCTATCAATATCTTCATAAAGATCATCGATACCTTCTGTTGTTCCCAAATTGTATTCACCAGCACTTGACACATGAGCAGTGTCTAAGCAGAAATCGATTCTGTTAGCGATATCATCAGGAAGACACGCAAGAATATCAGCTAATCCCTGTATGGTAAAACCAAGTTTGTTACCCTCACCTGCAGAATTTTCCAATAGCATGTGTCTCTTCTTAGGATCACCATTGAACTTCGTTTGCTTTGTAAATGCATTTGTTACATTCTTACAAAGTTCTTCATATTGCCTTTCTTTATCCACACATGAGCCTGTATGAACGACAAGTTTTGCTCCTAACAATGAGCACATATCCATATGTTCAGCTAGACAGTTGATAGAACCGTGTTTCTTCTGACTGAATTTTGGATCTTTTTCAAGCTTGCTACATCCACAGATGTTGATAGCCAATGAACTATGTACATTCAGGTTAATACCATTAGAATCAGCATACTCTTTAGTGGCAGCAATGTCTTGAAAATCACATTTAACAGAATATCCACGTGGACTTGCGACGTACAGTTGAATCGTCTTAAAATCGCATCGCTTAACACTATCGAGTAATTTGGGTAACTTTCTCACGTGAAACCCAAATCTAACGTTTGTCTTACACTCCATGTTTATCATCGTGAGATAGGTTTTATAATAAATCAATTTTAACTATCAAAATGAAAGGCATTATTATGTTCTACCCCTTCATCACCAGTAGTTATCTTAATACAAATATATACAGATACACACAAAAGAATGATAAACATCCACATCTTTTTTAGCACAAAGGAGGAAATATTTGAAATCATTTTTAGACTTGAAGTAAATGTCTCCCTTTGTTCTTGTTGTATTAATTATCATTGCAATACTTCTTATTGTACAGGCAGCAATAGCCATCAATCTGTTCAATAGATTAAATCAAGGAGGAACAGATCAAACATCGAAAGGGGAACAAGTGACAAGCATCATCTTCCTCGTAATAGGGATCATTTTAATACTGGCAGCCCCATTATGGTATTTTTGGAGTAGTACAGCTAAGACTACTTGAAAATTAAATTTTCCAAAAACTTAAAACATTAGAGAAATAATAAAAATATAATAGGAACATACTCACCTAAAGATGGTACTGTGTGGTAGTAATGAAACTAAAAGTGGTAAGCCGTGTAGATATTTAGTCAAAGATGGAAAAGGTAGATGTAAGAGACATTCAGGGGAACAACTTCCTAAACATAATAATACTGTAGCTAGAGAGAACCAATGTGGTAGTACTGAAACCAAGAGTGGTAAATCATGTAGACTTCCTGTTAAAAATGGCAATAATAAATGTGGTAGATTTCCAAAATTACGCCTTGGTGGGTTTTCCAAATGATTTGAAATTTCTCGAATTACAGCAATTCTTCATAACGACTCACTACACATAGGTCAGCGAATGAAAGCAACACTATTAAAGTAACTTGCACAATTTGCTAATCGATTACAAAGAAGAATAAGACCTGACTGAAAATTTATCATCGTTTAAGATTAAAGATCTTATTGATTCGATAAATAAGTTTGTTGGTAAGAATAGCATTTGGATCTTATTGCGAAATGAACAGTTGACCATAGTTGATTTCGATTATAGTTGCAAAGATGGTGAAATTAAACATTCCTTCAAGATCAATGGACTAATCCAAAGATTTGCTATTCAGTTGTTCAGGATTTTTAAATGTCAGATTAGTATGACGAAGTGAAATTTCAAAAATGTCGCCAATTTTTTATACAACATCAAATCAAAAAATAATTTGATTTGATATTATATCTGGCAATTTGTACACTTTGTTTGTTTCTATGCAGTATATAGGATTTTTCTCAGAATCCTGTATTGTTTGATTAACAATGATACAGGAGTTCCAAGAAGAAATACCATTGATACATTCAATCATAATATAATTTCTTCCAATGAAATCATTCACAATAGTAATCAGTTCATTAATCTTCAAAGATGATATCGTTTTGGTCAAGAGATGAAAATATTTTATATCTTCTTCTTGAGAAATAACACGAGAAATGGTTGCTCCTTTTACTTGATTAGGAACAATATCTTCTATCTGCACATTAATAACATTTTCAACATCAGACAAGGATGTAAAGATTCCAATTCCAACAAAATGTGAATTTAATGCATTACAAGTTAAACTATGTGTTCCACCATAATATTTAACTATCCAATAGGAAGCATTTTTATCAGTATGAACATCGCAAGATTCAGGAGAAATGCGAATTCGTGGAAAGGTATATTCTTTGTTTACACAAGTAATACAACCTTTTCCAGTCCAATCTTGATCTTGATGTGAAGAACAATATACTTTTCCTACTCTTTTGCATCTAAACATTTTCTTGGTTAAACCTTTGCATCTATTTGCATCGTTTAGAGGATCTTCCCTATGATTCCAACAATATTCATTTCCATATTGGCGAAAGTTTTTGCATTGTAAACCATCTTTTCTAAGGTTGATACATCTTCTTCCGTCATATTTTGTTTTGGAAATAGTGAGATTCATAAAATTGGACTGTTATTTTCTGCTCTCACCCAAAATTAGAAATAAAATCAATTTTAGTATAAATAGAATTCATTAATTTAAGCCATCTATACAGCATATCTGAACGGCGATAGATCTTTTAAAAGACTTTTACCACTTCCCTTTGTATACATAGTAGATTGCGGCAATGATGATTACACTTCAATGAATTCTATGTATCTTTTAAAATTCCAGTACGGACTCTGAATATATGTTTTCTTTAGATTGAAAGCAGGGAGTCGAATGAAATGAGGTCGGTAAAATAAATCGTTACTTATAAATATTTGGTAGACATTTAGGAAAACAACTTCCTAAGTGTAAGGGTATTACAGCTAAAGGAGATGGATGTTGTCGTATTGTTAAATCTTCAGATGGTTTCTGTAAGAGTCATAGACTTATACCTTTACCAGAGGTTATTCTTGTGGATTGTGGAATGATTTCGAAAAAGGGAATTGTATGCAAAATTCAAGTAGCTAAAGGTACCATATGCGGGAAGACATCCGAAGAAAATTACTAAACCTATTTTCGAACATAAAGAAGATAAATGTAAGCTCTGTGGTGATACAGAAGAATGGAAATGGATGAAGGATTTTGCAGTTTCTGGATATATGATCTCTTCTCTAGGTAAAGTCTACAGTATAGGTAAAAGTAAATACTTGACAGGTACTTTAACTGCTACCGGCTATACTAAAGTAGGAATAACATTAGATGAAGATGGTCAGACTAGGAATAAAAAGATCCATACTCTCCAAGGAATAGCTTTCTTTGGACTTCGATCATTATATGGAAACGACAGATCTGAAATTTCTATGGATCATCTTAATCGAGAGAAGAATGATAATTTCACTTGCTGTAACCTTCTTCCAGCTAACAGATCTAAACAGAATAAGAATCAAAGTCATAAGAGACCTACGGGTAAGATAATAGTGAAAGTTGATGAAGATAATGAAATACTCAAGCAGTATAAGAGCATAGAGTTTGCATCTGGTGAACTGAAAATAGGTAGTAAAAAGTTGTGTAGATACATCATCACCGGAGATCTTTATGAAGGTTATCATTATCGTCTCTTTGGGAAAGAAGATATCAAAGATCAGGTGTGGAAGTCTACTGTAAAGTTATATCTGTATTATCAGCCTTCAGCAGAGGTATCTGACAGTGGATGGATACTAAGAGCTGATGGTGCATTAACTAGAGGATATGATTTTGGTTTATACAAGTCCACCTCGTTTTTGGATGTTAGCAAGGGAAAAGATCATAAAGTAGGTAGACTAATGCATGATATTGTATGGAGTGTATTTAATGATAAGCTCGTTCCGGAGGGTTATCAAATCTCTCATCTAAACTGCATTGGAAAGGACAATCGATTAGTTAATCTTGAGTTAGCTACTCAACTTGAGAACCTGATGACAACAATACATCAAGGTTTGAAGAAGACATGGTACTTATGTTGATTATATAAGTATCGGTGAAGCTGCTCGTCAAAATAAGGGAATTTATGCTGCAAATATAGCTACAGTATCATTGATAGACAAAAGAACAACTGGAAAGTGTAAATGTGGAAAAGGATTTACCTGGTCAAGAATCTAACAAGCTCCATTATGGTATTTTTACAGCAGTAAAGCTAAGACTACTTAAAAGTCGATAAAAATGATTAAATTTTTGCCCTTCTCCAGGAACAAAACTACCAAGATGTCTAATGAGGTTAAGATTATTTTATCAAGAACTTTCGTTTTTGATGGTTTTAAGAAGTTGAGTCAAGAACAGAAGGAACAAATTAGCACTATCGGCTATGAAGATGATGAAGATCTTTCAAACGAGAATTATGTTTTTGTTGTCCTTGAGTTTGAAAGAAAAGAGTACACTCTAATTCATGGATTTCCTGGTGACAACCCATGTGGAGGATTTTTTGATAAAGACCAAAATGTTATTATTGAAATAGGTGATGGAGCTTGTGATCCCGATGATCATCCAATCTCTAAGTGGTATGAAAAAATCCATCATTCTTCTATGGTAGGAAGAATATGATTTAAAACTGATTTATTATAAAATAAAGTTTACATAAGCAAAGAATATGGATCCATACTATGGTAATATTTCATGTCAGTGTAATCTCAAAAATGGAAATCCGTGCACAAATGGAGCATACTGGAGGGTGGAAGAAGAGCCTGCACATTTTAGGTGTGGAAATCATTCGGAAGACATTGAAAGAACCAAACTGGTGATCGACCCAGGCAAAAAGAAAAACGATTTGATTAAAGAGAGATACAATGAAGCAGAGGAGGCCATGAAGTCTAACAAAGGAAAAGGAAATGTTATATGTGGGAAGACGAGATTTAAGATAAAAACTCCTTACACACAAGGTTATTTTAATGTTTTCCCTAACTATCGACATCAAGACCGAAAAGGTGGTTTTGGATGTTCTTCCCTATCTCCTATGATAATTGGTCCTATAGAACATGGTCAACCTGGTCTTCCTAACTCGGTTAATCTTGAAAACTTCTATCAAGGGAACAAAGTGTTCAAAGATGAAATATATGGAAAGAATGATGAAACAAATGAATTCTTTGAAACACAGTTGATAATGTACAATGATAAAATTCCTCACCGGCACAAGATAGGACATAAAGGTAAAACTCCAAGATACTGGTTATGGAAGACGAAAAATGGAAGTTATGAAAAACTTGGATATATTGATTCGAGACAGTTCTATTGTACCTTCTATGAGAGAATGGTTAAATATCTTCCTGATCTAAAGAAGTTGAAAGAAATGGTAGAGGAAGGATGGAACCTTCAAATACTTGGTTATGATGGAAATTCTGATCTCACTGTTGACACCATTGAAGATGCTTATCTTGATGTTAAAAAACCTTTTGGGCATGAGAGCGTTCTATTCACCATCCTAACTATCCCTGAAGAGCAATATCCATGGACAATTCACAAAACTGAAGAACTATGGTCTTAAAACTCTTGTAACATTATTTAACAAGAGTAAATGACAGGTCCTTATATTTTTTACCTGATCCTTGGACTAGTAGTTATATTAAACATAGTAGCGATAATAGTATGGTTAAATATCTTTTCAAGCAGAAAAGCTTGCGAATCAAATGAGTCCCCTATTTATTGCTATACATTTGTATGTCCTTCGGGAGATCCCGCTACTCGAATAAATTCAGCTGGAAATACTGTGAAGTCAGGTAAGGGTGTACTTGATCCTAATCTCTTCTGAGTGTTTCTTTAAAATATCTATGTTTCTATAAAATGAACACATTCTTGTATGTTCTAATAGCAATATTAGTATTATCTTTGGCAGTGTTCGTGCTTCTTTTCTTAGGTGAGACATTTTTGAATAATAGTTGTCTTAGTTTTAATAATCCTTGGTGTTATGATGATTGGTTTTGTTCAGTTGAAAATGGAGGGGATCCAAACAATGGTTCAGACTTTCCTGCCAAAAGATTGCAAAAAGTAGCACAAGATTGTGACAGGGCCATGAATAGCGACCCCTCAGATATTTCGTTTAATCTTTGTATTAACGCGTGGCCTAACGTACTTCCCGACGGAACAGTTGCTTAAAACAAAAATATAAAGGATCACCAAAATGGCCTTGAATTTTACCGCCTGGAAAAACTTAAAAAATATCTGATTCTACTAAAACATGACACATCGATGTGGTGACATCACCATACATGGGGTAAAATGTAGATACAGAGTGAAAACCGAAGATAAGAGATGTTCTTATCATCCAACAGGTGCAATGTTCTTCTGCATTAAGAAAATGTCTCGAAATAGACCTTGTGCACAAAAAGTAATGACCAAGGATACAATATGTTATCGTCATAGCACTGCTGAAAAAAATCCCCTAACATGTATAAAAATCTTACCAAGTGGAAAATCTTGTAATAAATTAGTTATTGAAGATAGTAAGAGATGTCCTGATCATCCAATTTATATTGAATGCGGCGCTAAGACGAAGAAAACAGGACTACCTTGCAATCAGAAAACTCCTAATGGTATCATATGTTATAGACACCGAGAAGAGAATGAGAGAATAAATCCAAACTTTGAACATGAAGAAGATCGATGTCCTCTTTGTAATGAATTAGAGAGCTGGAAATGGATGAAAGACTTCGGATTTTCAAAGTATATGATCTCGTCTCTGGGAAAAATTTATAATATGGTTACTAGTAATTACTTGAAAGGAGGGCTCTCTAAGATGGGTTATCAGCTGGTTGAGTTAAGTTCTGATGTGGGAAAACCCAAAACTAAAGGAATTCATGTGTTTCAAGGCATTGTATTTTTCGATCTTGAACCACTGTATGGTGATAAGAGATCTTCCACCACCATGGATCATATCAATCGAAGAAAGACAGAAAATTACACATGTTGTAATCTTTTACCCGCTAGTCCATCTCAGCAAAATAAAAATAAACCTAATATAAGTCAAAGTGGTAAAGCGGTTCTTAAGATTGCCAAGGATGGTGAAATTATTAAGTTGTACACAAGCATAACGAGGGCTAAAAAAGAATTGAAGGTATCAGGAGAACTATTAGGAAGATATCTTATCTCTGGTAAAATGATCAATGGATATATGTATCGATTCTTGAAGAAGAATGATCTTAGTCCTCAACAATGGAAATCAACTTCTATCCTTTATCCTCAATTTCAACCTCCAGCAGAAATATCCGATAAGGGATGGATCTTGAGAAGTAATGGAGCTCTGACTAGAGGGTTTAAAAGTGGTGGTCTGTACTTCTCTACCCACTTTGGTATCGAAGAAAAATCTATTTCTAAGTTAATGCACGATATGGTATGGACTGTATTCAACAATAAATTTGTCCCTAAGGGTTATGAACTTTCTCACAAAAACTCGACTGGTAGAGATAATAGATTGGTTAACATTGAATTGACTACACATTCAAAGAATATGATGACTACAATATTCAATGGAATGAATAAAAATTGCATTGCTGTAAGACAATATTTTCATAATGGAACTTACAGAGATCACATTAGTATTGCAGAAGCTGCTCGATGTACTACTGCTAATGAATCAAGTATCAGACGGATACTTAAAGGAAAGTTAAATACATCTGGAAAGTGTAAATGTGGGAAAAGGTTCACTTGGAAGAGTCTCGATAGTAATGGATTTCCTGTAGAGTCTGAAATTATACGGTCAAAGAAGAGAGATAAAAAGAAAGATCCTGTGAAACAATGTTTTCATGATGATACCTATATAGATCACGAAAATATCGACAAAGCTGTTTTATTCAATACTAATGTTTCGAGAGCAGGAATACTAGCAGTGTTAAGAGGAGCTCAGAAAACATCTGGGAAATGTAAGTGTGGAAAGATATTTGGTTGGAAATGGCTTGATGAGAAAAATGTACTTCCCGACGGAACAGTTGCTTAAAACAAAAAAAAGTGGATCACCAAAATGGCCTTGAGTTTTAAGAACAGAGACATTATGAGAGTGTTATATCTCGTCAAGTCCAAAATTTAATTCTTCTATGTCTTCTCTTGATAATACACTAAACTGCATAATATATGGAATAGGATCGATCAACTTTATTATCGATAAAAAAACGCTTTTTATTTCTATGCCATATGATCGGTAGGACTGTGAAGGTAACAGTGGATAACTCTGTGCTAAAACAGTAAGAGTAGCGAAAAGTATTGAAAATTCTTTGCTCCTGATTTCCAAGAATCTATCAAAGTCATCATCAGTAAACTCTCTGTCTATATCATATATATTGTCTTTAACCACCTCTCTAATAGTTTCTTCGTCTGCAGGACCCAAATTAATATACTGCAACTTTACTGCTAAATCACGATCAGGTATAACATCATAAAAAGCGTTCACTTGAAGAGTGATCAGATATTTAAGACCTTCCTTCCTTTTATTCCATGCTTTTGTAAGAATTTGTTTGTATGTTTCACCATTAATCCACTTCTTATTCAAGTTAATCATGTTGACTTCCGACAGTAATTTAGCTGTCTCCCTCCATGTTTCTCCGTACTTTTTATCAACTCCGTAATCGATCCAAACTTTGTTTTGCCATAGAGATTCTCTTTGACATACAGCATCGAATGATCTGCTTACTCTGCATAATATTGATATTTCTGAAATGGTTAAATCGAGAAACATTTCCTGTATTAAATTAGGATCTAAATTATTCAAATCATTTCTTGTAAGATTCATTCGTTCAAGTATTCTATCCATTTGTTCCATTTTTAAATGATGAAGATTTTTATGTCAATTTTGACACAACATCGAACTTTTTATGACATGTGAAAACCCATAGAGAAGGTGCCAGTATTTCAGTCTTTTGATGAGGATGAATATGATGAAGATTTTACTCCAACCACCTCAGTCAATTACGATGGTTGATGACACATCTAACTTAGAGTTTTAAGAGTATAAGTTTCTACACCATTTTCTGTTTCAGGGATTTTCCTTTAATGTATGTTCTAAGAATTTGGCAATAAGTTGATCATTGTAATACTCATATTTCTCCCGAGTAATCCAATTATGTGCTCTAGCAACATCCATCTTATTTACTAATATTTTTCGTAGTGGTATAGAATTCGCAGAAATGCCGGATTCAACGATTAACAAATCTAACACTTTGTAACAATCTTGTTGGGTTTCTAGTACCGAATAAGTACTAATTGGTATTAACTTGTTTAATATTTTGATAGCTTCGTTAACTCTATCATGATCCGTTATTGTTTTGTTCTCAGAAGTTGTCATTCTTTGATATTCGTTGCTAATGTTAATGATTATATCACTTTTAAGATACGCAGATAATTTCCATGTTACCATTTTTATCGATTACAATCTGCTCGATAAAGATAGCACTACTCAAAGCATCTCCTTTGATTTCCATGTCTTTCTTAGCTTCCTCCCAAGGATCACCTCCTAAGAAAAGATCACCATCTTTGTAGAGAATATCATAGTATTCTTTGGTCATTACCTTAGAGAGACAATGTTCAACAACTTGAACAGCTTTTCGTTCGCTGACAGTAGCTTTAAATTCAAGAGATTGAAAGAGCATACTGTAACGACCAACTGCAAATTCAACACTAGTAACACATTTCTTCTCAGAGTACTCTCTTTGAAGACTGTTAATATATCGAAAGCTTCTAGTAGGAGCCATGTTTATCGTTCGGGATGAGATAAAAAATTTGATCAATTTTGATAAAAAATGACATCTTTAACTAGTAAGCTTTTTAAGAACTCTACCGCGTTTCGAGAGAAAACATACTCACAGCGTCACTGCCATTCCTACTCCTTTGCGATACAAGTAAATATTTTGACATTCTTAACCTTTCCATCAACAAGGATCTTAATTTTCTTTACATCTTCTTCTCTGTCTAAAGAAACTAAGTAGGGAATATTTTTATCAAAACATCCATTAAACATATCAATAACAGCTTGAACACAACTCTCAGGGGGAAAATTTCTAACTTCAAATAAAACTCCATTCATTTCTTGATTCAGGAATTCAGACACTACTTTTCTTGCATCTGGATGTTCCGACCATTTAACTGTCTTAAGCGGTTTCTTCTCTTCACAAACAACTGAATTCTGTCTCCGCATCAAAGTAGCAATATCTTGAAGAATATTTATCTTATTGACATCATAGTTAGGGATACAACTATACCTTATATTAAAATCAGGACTTCCAACTGCTAAAACTGAAAGTTTAGCAGCCATTGATAGATAATCAATATGAAGTATGTGTTCGTCTTCTATGTAATTGGAAGGGTAGGGAGTATTCACTAGAATGTAATCAGTCTTAGAAGTCATTCCAAATTCTTTGTCAAGTTCATCATATACAGTTTTTCTCTCATCTTTGGTTAATGAAGGGAGTAAATTCATGATTTTCTTGTGTTTAAGATTATTTGTATTTCT
>SDBT01001050.1_pt1 | contig 47162 bp, 52 predicted proteins | sample 2277101 | NCBI WGS metagenome assembly SDBT01 (sample SAMN10404973, study PRJNA504765) | marine sediment metagenome | isolation source: marine sediment core GS10_PC15, 103 cmbsf | place: Arctic Ocean: Southern Knipovich Ridge | collected 2010 | reverse complement strand
CCAGTACCCTCAGCCGCGACGTTCTGCGTTTCTTTTCCTCGCCGAGCCTTTTCTGCTCTTCTCTGATCACCACTTCCTCCTGGGCCGCCTGAACGCGGAGCCGTTCGGCGTTTTGTGCGGCTATGAGAGCGGCAGCCTCATCACCTGTCATTTGACCGCTAAGGGCAAGCCCCGTCCCTGCAATGGACGCTATTATCCCCGCTGTTTTTCCAGCGATGCCAAGCGAAAACGCCCCGCCTGTTCTAAACAGCCCTGCCGTTGCCGGCAGCGTCGGTCCGGCAACCCCTGCGGGTAAAGTGCCGGCAGCCGTTCCAAATAATGATGTTCCCCCCGGAGCAAAGGCCCCGAACGCCGCACCGCCTACCGCCCCGAACAATGCACCCCTACCCACATCGCCGCCGGTGATAGCAGCCGTCCCCGCGCCTATCCCCGCTCCGATAAGAGCCGGCACAACTAATGGTGCTAAAAATGGCATATTATTCTCCTTTACTTTTTCTTACCATGAAGTGCATGAAGTTAATGCCTGCCGCGACTGGCGCGAGCACGGCGGGAAGTTTTTTAACTATATTTTTCTTCACTTCCTTCATGTTCTTCATGGTAAAATTCCTTTTTTTGGTAAATACTTTTTCGTTATTATAGTATACATCAAAGCGTCTGTCCCGTCCGTATGATAATTTTCCAGCCTTGCTTCATATTTGCCCCCCAGCCACTTCGCATATCTTTCACCTACTGGAAAATCACTTCGCAGCGGAGTCTGCAGCCGCCATATTTTATATTCGTCTATTTTTTCATACATCCACTTTTTTGCATGTTGAGGATCAATATGGTATTTCCCAATATCAAACCGATTCGCCATCCAATGCTCACCCACCCCCGGCCAGCATAACCATATCCCACCGCAGCTGACCGGTCTGCCGTCGAACATACCGGTAACGGCAGGCCCCTTTTCACCCATGACCCGGGCCCAGCCCTCGGTAAGTTCATTAAGAACCAGCCCCGGCTCCTTAGCCCCTGCAGTTATAACCTCAATAGCATGCTCCGGTAAATATTCAACCAATTCAAACATCATCACCCTCGCTTTTCATTAATAACTACAGTTGGCATTGACTTTTCCTTCCCCTGATAACTGAATGATATTCGTATTGACGTGACCCAAACCAATTCTTTGTAAACTCTATAGCTGCCTGGTCATCATATTCTTTGCAACTAAACAGGTTGATATAACACTCACCAATCAAGTCAAGAGTATGTATCACAATATCAGATGTAGAAATAAACTGAATCGCAGACGTTCCCAGAAGATGAACTTCCGTTGGCAATTCTTCTTTCGGCACGCCATCATAATCACAGAAATGCAAATCCTTTCGCTCCATCTCTATCAGTTCACACAGTTGTTTCAGCCATTCGGTAATACTTTCCCTGTTGAACTTGCTAACGTCACAATGATACAGATCTAATATCAATTCTTTTCCGTACATTTTCTTCCCTTTAATTAAATATCTCAATTTCCGGTACGATCGCTCTTAGCGTTACCGGCAACGGTTTATCCTGCTGGATATAAACTGTGCTCTGCTTTTCGTAGCCATGCTGGAACGTCGCCCTCGTGAACCCTGTAAATAATGGTACGGAATCGCTCATAGCCGTTTCTGTTGTCTGGAAGTTTATCGCCCGAAGATTATCGGCATCGACCCCGTATTCGACGCCAAGCGTCTGGTAGAAATCGAACGTCACTCTGCGTATCGACTTTATTTTCGCCATTGTACTACCCGTCTGACCGCTGAAAATTATCGGCAGTGTCTCGAGTATGCTGGTGTAGGGCAGTCCTGCAGTCGCTTTATTAGCCCATCGATCGATCGTTATGGAATTACCGTCAACAACTTCATCGGCCACGGTCCCGCCGTCGGCGAGTATAGCGACCGTTTCCCCTTCCAGATGGTCAAGGCCACCGAAAGTATTCTCTATGCGTTGTGCGGTCCCGCCGGAGGTATATTCTGTGAAGCCGGTGGAATTTATATCAACGGCATCGGTACTGTCCCGCAGCTTGAACGTCTTATCCGTTATGTTCGGCTCGCTTATCGTATAGATATTGTAATTAACTTCCGTCATACCAACAACGCTGCGAAGTTGTATTTGATCACCGTCAACCAGGTTCGCATCCGAGCCGTCCACCGGGTAACTCGAGACGGTTACCACCGCCGGCGTCGCCTTGGTAATATCCGTTATCACAACCGCATCACCGCCGTCGAACTGCAGGCCGGAATCCACAAACCACATATCCGACTGCTCATCGCCCCAGTCAAGTGGCTGCATTTGCTCCACATACCGCTTCGTAGCCTCTTCGATCGTCCTGTTGACTACCAGCCATACCTCATCTTCTTCCGTCCCTGGTATGACTGCCACGCTCTCTACTGTCCCATCTGTAATGTGGCGTGCCCATGCGATAACTTCCTGCTCCCTTTTGTATGTAAAAGATAACAATATCCCATCGTCCCGAACACACCACAGGATCGATTCCGGCCGTTCCTGATATGCTATTTCCTTGATCCCTGATTCTGTTATATGCTCCGCCAACAGTGTAAGGTCGGGCGAAACATATTTATCGCGCTCGAGGCTGAAAGCAAACTCCCGCAACTTCCTGTTCCCCCGCTCGACGAACAGTATCTGGTCGTTTGCGATCACCGCCTGAATGGAAGAGGAACCCGTATACGTCTGCTGCCGGTACGTTGGTATTTCCTCGGCGGATATCGCATCGTGCGGGCTGTTACCGCCCAGCCTGCCTGCACCGCCAAGTGTCCCTATGAAAAGGAAGTCCTGACTGGCCATCCACTGGATCGGGTTCTGACCGGGCAGTGAATAGATCAAAGCGTCGGCTGCGAATGTTCCAGCTGTGAAATTATCGAAATCCCCCGATTGCGACATCCATATCGTCTGCGGATAGTTGTTTATCCCGCCGTAGACAATTCTTTCTTCATGGAAGATCACGGTCTCCGGCCAGCCGTTCTTGTCCCCGAAATACCCCTCCGCCCATTCAGTGGTCGCTGTTGTGTTCCCCAGGTTTGACCGCACAGTCGCGTTGACGTCTGTGGTAGTATTAAAATCAGTTATTTCAACGACGCCATCGAGTTCTACAGTCAAGGCCTCGAAGTTGTAATCAACCGTCCCCGACGAGCCGGAGTCCAGCCTCACCCTGTAAAGTGCATCATCAACCAGTTCCGACCGGCTGAAATCAAGATTACCGTCATCTTCATAATGCCGGGTCATAACATCCCGCCAGGTCGAGCCGGAGTCATAGCTCCGTTGCAGGATCACCGTCCCCGTCCACGTTCCGTGTGTTGTAAATATATACTCCTGGCTCTTTAATACGGCCACGGTATCTGAATTAACGGGCGCGTCTGAATGCGTATGTGACCCTGACACGGAGTTATTATCCACAATATGCGATAGTTGCCAGATAGATCCTACATGTCCCGATTCGAAAATCGCGGATGACGCCGTTAATGTAATATCGCCGGTAGTCGCCGAGGGCGTTATCGTTGTATCGGTAATATTTATCGGCTGAAAGGGGCCCGTTATCAAATTCACATCGTCGATCGTCCACGAAGTATGACCGGTGCGTGTCAGTTCCCGCGTTTCATGGTCGGGGTGTACCAGCCACATTACATCCGCCGATTGAACGAACTGGATATTGGGTAGCTGGGCCGTTGTGTAAGTAGTTACCAGCTCGAACGGATCATCGCCGTCCAGGATAAGACCACCGTTGCGGTAAGCCCTCATCAAGAGGTTAGTGAACTCCAGCGCGTAGGTATCGGTCTTAGAGAACTCGAACGGTATCAGCCGGGCAACGCCATTCGATTTTGTCGTAGCAATGAACTTCGTCCCCGACCGCCGGCGGACCGGACCCTGGGACAGTACGATCATATTCTGCAACTGCTTACAGGAATTGCTATATTTAACAAAACGATCCCGTCTTAGCATCAAAGGCGACCACTCACCGCCGTTAAACTTATTGATCGCGGGGGTCAGAAGAGCGTGGCAGTTGACAGCCACTGCCAAAACCAGAATTACGAAGCACGAATGCCGAAACAATGCCGAAGCGCCAATTCCTGAATATTCTGACTTCTGGTTTCTTAATTGTTTTGTCATTCTGGTTTCCTCATTCGGAATTTATCTTCGACCTAAGTTTTTAACTATATCTTTTCTTCATTTCCTTCATGCTCTTCATGGTTCAACGTCCCTTTAACCACGTCGATTCGCCTTCATCATTACCACCGTCGATATCACCTTCCGCCTGGTTACGCCCGATCGCTTCCGGCAGGACCCGCAATCTCAGGTCCCTTTTCATTGAGTCCATCTGTAGTTGGCCCGCCTCTGTTATTCCTATAAGTTTCGGTGCCATATAGATCGCCAGTTTCAAGGCAATGTACTCGATCAGCCCCGGTGAGTATTTCGATACGTCGGCGACGCTGATGTAATCGATATAAGCCGAGTCACCGTCATCGTTGGAATAATTGTTTGTATAAAGCTGCCTTCCCCTTACGGCATAGGCATATTTCTTTCTATGATTACCCTCATCGATCTGCGCGATCACCTGCAGGCAGTCATCCGGCAGATTGAAAACAAACTCATAGTCCGCCTGCTCGGACACTTCTGTTTCGTTACCAAGATCAGCAAACTTCGTCAGCCCCGTCCATTCCGCCCTCGACAGGCATAAACTCGTTACCACCGGCAGCAGCCGCCCGCAGAGTATTGCATTGTCGGATTTATCGGTAAGTGACTGGATCAGGTCCGCACCGTCCTGGATAAGTGCCAGGTTACAAATATCCGTCGTAGTTTGAGCTACCGTCGTTTTAGCCATAACAACCTCTTTTCTGTTTACATTAAAACGTATCAATTATTTCCTGATACCACGTTACATCATCGTTTGCATCCGCTATTTGTTCAGTTACATGAGCCTTCACCCAGTTCGGGTCACTCCAGTTTGTCAGCCTGATATTTGCCTCTGTCCATTTTGCTGTTGCATTGTCAAGGCCGTAAAGCTCTGAATAGCCTCGAAGTTTACGCTTACCGTCCTTATCCCAACCATAGACAGCGATAGCAACGTGGTTCTCCCCTATCTTAACAGGCTCGGTTTCCATATCCGCTGTATTCGATAAACTCAAAGCAACCGCAACGCCCGCCAGTAAGATTGCAATTATTGTACTGAATATTAACTTTTTCATTTTACGTGCCTCCAATTAATTCTATAAACATATTTCCATGCTCAATTTCAGTTTTTTGATTCTGGTCATTTGAAATCCAAAGACTGATTTCTTCAGTTCCATTTGGACAATCAATAACACCCACACCAGCAATTTGTATATTATCATTTGCATTAAAAACGTGTGCGTGGCCTTCGCCGTTGTCTCTTATGAATGTTGTAGTATCTATTGTAATTCCCCCATGTATTAACGTCCCAGCACCTGCCGCAGTCATAGCTGACATGTCCCATACAACTTTATATTTCCCAGCTTTAGTAACTGTTATATAATGCAAATCACTGACAGCAAAGATGGTTGCATTTAATTCTCCTGTTTCCCAACCATCGTTTGCCGAAGTGGTGCCATCATCTTTTACTTCAACCGGATTAGCCGTTGCAGAAGTATCCACAGTTATAACAGCCGCCGCAGGTACGTCCATGTGCCCATAAACCAAGCCTGTCCCGTCACCTTCCCAAAAGGTCTTGCCTGTTATTATAAGCTCACCATTTATTGTTAGCATTGGCCCGGAAGCATGATTCTTGAACAAACCGTATAAAAGAGCGTTAGTCCTGCCCAATGCTTCGCTTGTGCGGTCCTCGTTGTCTATGATTAAAGTATCCGAACCTGTTTCATCAAGACCAGAATTGTGACCTAAGAAAACATTCCTGCTACCCGTAGCATTAAATCCTGAAAATGCTCCTATCATTAAGTTATCTGAAGCTCCTGTAGAAGTTAAAGCAAAAGAGTTGTTGCCTATTGCAATATTGTTTGAGCCCGTGGTAAGATTAAATCCACTCGACCTTCCCATTAAAAAATTGCTCCCGCCACTTGTAACATGTATTCCAGCAAATGTCCCTGCGAAAAAGTTATTAAATCCTGTAGTTAAGTCCCTGCCAGTCTGAACCCCCATGCCAACGTTATAGAATCCCGTTGTAATATCTCTCAAGGATTGATAACCAATTCCAACATTGCCCGCAGCCAGGAAATTATCACCACCACCACCTGACAAAGAAAAATTTCCAGCGAAAGGTCCTACGAATAAATTTGGAAAAAGCTGTGCCGCATCGCTGAACGTATGGAATACTTCTTCACCGTTTTGTGTAATAGCCCCCGCTGTAGCTGTATCTCCTGAACCTGTTGTAGTGACTATATCAATAAGTCCGGTAACACCAGTGTCACCGTTTACAGTCAAGCCTGTCGTTGTTATTACACCAGCACCGATGGTGCTGGGGAATATAATTGCTCCGGTTGCTCTGGCAATTGACATGCAATTTATTGCAGGATCAGCATCCACTTTGGATTGCAGAAATAATTGTTTCCCTCCACCGGCAGCGTAACGGAAACGAAAACCGGCCACACCTACATCTCCCCAGCCTTTAGAATTATCGTCAACCTCCAACATCTCAACCATAGTATTGTCGTTACTGTCATCAGTTCTGATAGAGACAAAGGCATCACCAGCCGTCTCGTATACAGTGATATTACTGCTATCAAGAGTACCGGAAAATACTATATTACCGGTTGCTCTGGCGATTGTCATAATGTTGACTTTTTCACCACCGCCAACCCGCGACTCTAAAAATAATTGCTTACCGGCTCCTGTGGCATAACGCCACCTGTAACCGGCTACATTCGGATCCCCCCACGAGTCAGAATTATCAACTAATTCCAATAATTCCAACATCGTGTCGTCGTCACCCCCGTTGGTTCTGATGGACACATTGGCGGCAGCATCACTATTAAAGACTGTGATATCACCGGAACCAACAGTGCCGGTAGAACTATAATCACCTATCCCTGCACTTATATCAACATCTCCACCGGCGATATTAACAACCCCTGCATAATTACCTCTAAGAATTGAAGTAAAGCCGTCTGTTATCTTTGAGGCGGTCAAAGTCCCTGCCGACAGTGTTATATTATTCGTATCTATTGTCCAATCGCCGGTCAGGTCAACTGTTCCGTCAGCATTTACATAAGTCTCATCTAATGCCCCATCCGGTATGCCGGTAAAGTTAGTACCGTCAAGTGTAGGGCTGGTTACAATGCCTATCGTTATCGACCCTGCACCATTCGTAACATCTGTTTCATTTGCAACCGCTGTTATCGTCGCTAATACAGGGTCGGTCGCACCGTCACCGATAGGTATTTGACCGTTTGCTGCTACCCCCAAAGCCGTAATCGCTCCTGTGCCGGAACCCAAAAGCAAACCGCCGTCGGTTAATATAGCCGCTCCTGTACCGCCGATACCAACCTCAAGAATACCTGACGAAAAGAAAGAAGTTGCCGAATCGCCTGTTAAGGCATTACCGGCCTCACCATCACCGTCTGCATAAAAACCATTCGTATCCGTAGTAAGTTGAACGCCTGAAATTGAACTGCCCGTATGATTATGCCCATCATCATTTATAGTCACATTCCCGCTGACCGCGTCAAAGTCCGTATTGTCAAAGGAAGCTGCTCCTTTTGTCGAACCATCATCATCGGCATCGTTAATTGCGATTGTGATATCGGCGTCAGTTCCGATTATTACATTGTCGAGATTGGCCCCTGCATTTACCGTGATCGGCGATGTCGTTACAATGTCCTTTGCCACTATAACATCCAGCGTAAGCGTAGCGCCCTCGCTCGCCACCGCCCCTCCCGTCAATGGAGAAGTCGTTGCAACCGATGTTACATAGCTTCCTGTTGTATCCGTTGTCAAGGCAACCGAATCAGCCTGAATCGTCCCTGCTGAGGTAACGTCAGCCGAACCGTCGAAACTAACCGTCCAGACAATATCACCGCTCATTGAAATACTATTGGCATCAGCTAAGGCGGAGGCCGTGTCGGCGTTACCAGTCAGATCACCTGTAATATCACCCGTAATGTCACCGATCAGATCACCTACGAAACCCGCCGCCGTTAATATCCCTGTTGTCGTATCGTTGCCGTCATTGATAAGAAACGCATCATCAACATTTAAGGTGTCCGCGGAAAGCGTTATATTCGTACCGGCAACAAGATTCGTATAGCTTGAAATGTCTATCTTAGTAGCGTTCCATGTTCCCGTGACGATAGTTCCCAAAGTCGTTATATTTGTCGTTGCCGCCCAGACAGCATCTGAGCCGTTTGATCTCAGGATCGTACCGGACCCCCCCAACGTCAACCGGGCCCAGCTGGGAGTTGAATTTCTTACTAATAGCGACCCTCTGGCCGCGGATGCAATGTCGCTATCGGTATGGACCGTCGAGAGTATATTATGCTGGCCGGCAGGACCTATGGTGCCAACTTTGAATATAGGCTTATCAGCTATCGGGTATATGTCCCTGTCACGGGCATGAACACCAACTGCCAAAATCAGGATCAAAATATAGAGCAGTTTTTTCATTAAGTCTTCACAATATGATGATCGATCTGCCCACTAATGGAGTTTGCTCCGCCGGATTTCAGGTTCAGTTCTGTATTGGCCGTCAAAAGCAGCGGCTGTGTGGGCTTGTAGCTATATTGATGGGCAGTGGTGAGGAATGTCAGCGGCCCGATTATAGTTGTCGTATCCTCCCTGATGGTCAGCGTATCGTTGGCTGGGTAATGCACCTTGATCTGATCGATCGCGATCGCAAAACCAGCACCCGGGTCAACGATAGCTACCTCACCCGCCCCGGCGTTGAGTCCCGCACTGGAAAAGTTCACCGTCGCCCTGCCGTCCCCGCCGGGTCCGGCATGTGGTACCGTTTTCAATGCTATTGACATAATAATATCTCCTGAAAAAGGGGCGGGTTCTGCCCGCCCCGTTAATTAAAAACTTTATTGTGCTGTTACCGTTACACCATCTGTAAGCGGTATAAAAGTCATATAAACATCAAACACACCAGCTTGTTGACTGTTATCGTTGTTGACTTCTATCATGCCTACAGGACAGAACCAGGGGTACATCGGGTTGCCGCTGCCAACTTCATTAGTGAGAGCCAGTATCGTCGGTACCGCGGGGTTTGCGGCAGAAAATACTATCCGGTCGCCGTCGTTTGCTGCAACAATATCAACAGCAGAAGTAAACTCAACGTCTTTGTCGGTATGGTCTAAAAAGATCGTCCAGACTTGAGCCCCATCAACATCAGTAGTACAGTAGAAAGATAAGCTGGTTATCATTATAGGCCCGCCGGCAACCGCAAACAAATTGTCATCGTCAGCGACAGCCATATTCATAGTAACTGAATACTCCGTGCCGGCACTAAGACCGATAGGTGAAGCCGCAAAGGCCGCCCCCTGAAGTTCGTTATAAGTGTTGCCTTTCAGATAACAATCAGCCGCAACGATCGCCAGATCAGGAGTTGCAACATTTGTAACAATGAAGTTGTCCTCGATCCAGCCTGTTGTAGTTGCGAAAAGAGATATACCAGGCGTTGTATCCAAAACGCTTGCAGCGTCACCAATATAGCCACACATGATCCTGTTGTCCCTGATGGTAACGAAGTTAGAGGCCGCAGTCTCATTGAAGATATGAGCATCGCCAATATCGCCTGCGAACTCACAGTCGTATATCTGAAGATAGTGAGCATCCTCGAAATTGATAGACGATTTCGGGCCTGAATTTGCGCCGAAATCACCTAAGAACCGGCAACCTCTGATTATCCCTCTGTCACTGGCCGATCCATGGATCTTGATCGCATCAACGAACTCATCCGTCCCTGTAGCCACATTCTCAAACACGCAATCTTCGATTATGAAATCTGTGCAGACATCCTCAACAACGAGAGCGAAGGCTACTGCTGTTACCGATGAGATGAACTTAAAGTTTATGATCCGAGTACCGTCACCGGCAGCTCCAATTATCATAGTATCGACATCGGTATCATAGGTAAAAGCCGGCATATCTAATCCGGTGCCAAGGCCAATATAAGTAACCCCGGCAACAACAAGATCGATAGCTCCTGCTCCACCCATAGTTTCAGCGTGACCGGGTGCGAGAAAAACTACATCACCACTGTTCGCAGCTAATAAAGCCTGGACTTCTTCCAGGTCATTTACAGCGTTCGCCCAATCTATACCGGTAGTCCCGGAAGCGGCACTGTCAACATAAAAGACATTACCAGTCCCGACACCATAAAAGGCCAAAGCATCGTTCGTTAATTGCTGCAAGTATTCAAGTCTCTCAAGATCAGAACCATCCGCAACACCGGTAACATCATCAGTGGTGGCACTGAGCGGCATTGCTATTCCCTGCTGGTCGATAGCATCCACCCCGATATTGCCTGAACACTTCAAAGAACCTGGGTCGAGCATCGTAGCATAATCATTTGAATACAGCCTGTTGTCAGTCAGTACGCCTGTTGCAGCACCTGTCAACCTGATAGCATATTTAGCCGCAGTGGTGTTACTTATCACGTTGTCTATGATAGACAAGTTCGTACAAACTGCATTTGAATAGATACCACCATTCGCAAATTCACCGAAAACATTGCATCCGGTTATCGTTGTTCCGTCAATAGTACCGTCTGTAAGGTCGATAAAGGTACTGGCGTGAGTAGTGGTCGCAGCGGTGTTGTTGTATGTGCAATCCTTGACAGTCAGTTGAAAAGCCGCCGCATCAACATCAATGCAGATCACAAATTCCTCGTTAGAGCCTTCGCCCTTAATGAACGAAATATTTTCAAGCGTACATCCGAGACCGGCATCTTCGATCCGAAAAGCCGTAACTACCTGATCGGCACCAGCCTGCAGGCGAAAGTTCTTCATCGTAATACCGGCTTTGTCGATAGTGATCTCGTCAGTGTTGTCATTGCAGGTCAGTAACGGCCTGGCGTCGCCTTCGCCCAAACCAATAAATGAAATGTTATCCGCCTCGTTGATAACAATATCGCCGATCTCTTCATCATGTCCGGCGCCGACATAGACAACATCACCGTCAGCACATGCAGCCTCGGCAAGTGCTATCGTTGCGTATGCGTTCTCCATAGTCAGACCAGAACCGTCGCCTATAGCACCTGTGATGGAACTTACATAGCGAATCGTTGCCGAAGAACCTAATATCGTTGCATCTTCGAGGTTCAGTTCATCCTGCCGGAAAACCCAGATCCCATCGCCGGTTGTTAATTGTGAGGTGAAGGCAAAGTTTAAGGTAAATTCTCCGGTTGCAGAGTCATAGTCGATAATGTCAATGACCTCACCTTCGGGGGCTGAACCTGCACCGTCAAAGTCTAACATACACTTCAAAGACCAGCCGGTATTAAAATAATCGTTCCCAAAACCCGCCAGCGTTGTTGACGTCGCCTTGGAAGTATTGGCGGGATTACTCGTACAGGATGCCGCAAAACCAGTGGCGTCGATAGAAGCTATTGCAGTGGAGAGGCCGGCTATCGCGGCGTCTGTAACGTCGATCTTGTCCGGTATGGTCGTACCTGTATCCTCAAGGATCAAAACTGTCTCGGCCTTTTGGAGTACAACGTCAGCGTAGATACTATCGCCCTGGTCAGTTCCGCCGTCACCGACAAAAGCACCGAGCATAGACTCGTACGTTCTCGTCTCGACATTTTCGGTCGTCATCATTACATTGTCAGGCGAGACAAACATCGCGTCAGCGACGATCGCCTGCGCTGAACCGACCCCATAACCGATATTGTGGATTATGTCGCCGGTCGTAGCAGTGTTGAAAGATATCAGCTTACCAGAGGCACCACCATCTAAGTTGTGGATCGTATTATCCCTGATCATCATCTGAACAGACGAAGCGGCTGTGCCAAGAATGACATAATCGCTGAAATCACCGTCGAAACGGTTTCCTGCAACAATACTCTTATTGGAAGCGCCCTCGAACACTATCGCCGAGGATTCACCACCGCCGGTCTCAAACACAAAACTATTGCCGGCAATAACGAGCCTGTCTGCGGCAGCCGTAACGTTGAGAGCGATCAGAAGTTCTTCGTTATTACTGTTACTCCTCAGCTCACAGCCAAGCATTCTAAAACCGTCCCCGGTAGCCTGGACATCTATGCCTAACGTCGAACCGCCCGCCCAATCGCCTAAAAAGCGAAGATTAAAGATAGTTACATCGGGCGCGGTCACTGAGACGGTAGATGCCTGGGCGGTCAGGGAAAATTCCGGCATTTCGTCCCCGGAACCAAATCCATAGACCGTAATGCCGGGACAGTCGAAGAGCAGGGTTGCCGCACCTGTAACTTCTTCTTCATGCGCCTGCGCGACATAGATATAATCTCCGGCGTTGTCCGCACACAGGTCGATCGCTTCCTGCAAAGTATCCATAGCAGTCGCCCATGATGTGCCTGCAGTCGCACCGGAGATGGATGAATCTACATAATACTTCGTTCCGGTCCCTATCTGAGCGCCGTCGATAGCCTCGAAGTCGATCAGGTGGAAGTAAAACTGGTCATAAAGCGGGCTTCTTGATCCTACATAATCACCACTAAGCAGATATTCAGCGGATGATAAAGCCTGAACCTGCGGCGTCAGCACAAGCATCAGCAGCAGGAATAATACTAATACTAATTTCTTCATTTTACTATCTCCTAAATTTCGTATTTCGTATTTCGTATTTCGTATCGCGATACGCATCACGCACGACGATATACGACTAAGTTGGTTCCTTCTGGATATTCAAAGGACTAAGCGGCTCCATCCCCATCCACGAACTAACTACCAGAGCATTCGCCGTTCCGCCAACCAATACCATCTCAGCCTCAAGATATTTGTGGAGCACTCGTGTAGGAACCGCTAGGCTGAACTGTGCACCCGCTACAAGTTGAGCTGCGAACAACGGGTCTTGCGCCGAACCGAAGGCGCCTATCACCTGCTCGCCGCCGGTACCGGTAGCGAACGTTGCTGAATCCGAGGTAACAAGCTGAAAGTAAAGGCCGGAAGACGCGGTTCCATCCTCAGCTGTTTTTACGATCAGGTTCCACCACAGGAAGCCTAACTGCGAGTCTGTAGCACCAAACTCTTCCAGGTCGAACATATTCCCGGCGGTACGGCTCTCTTGTGATCCACCGCTCAGATCCTCGCCGTCCCAGATTTCCCATCTTTTATCCATAAAACTCATAATTCTATCTCCTAAAAAGGATTAACTGATTAACTTTCCTGCCCTCCGAAGCTTTAGCGAAGGAGGGTCACACTCACCACCAGCCACCGAAAATTATCACTTTTCACTAACGACTACTCACTAAGACGTAACCGTACTCTCATTGATCTTAATAGCATCTAAATGCCGGACAGGCGCGCCGTTAAAGTTCAAAACTTCAACACCACTCAGACCTTTTTCCAGAGTGAAATTCACATTGCCCTTATCTTTGAGCTTGATCTGCATCTGCGTTTTGAGTTCCGCGTTTGCGTACAGCCTGGTAGTTGCAGGGTTCAGGTGACAGCGATTCATTAGTTCAATGAGTTTGTTTTCATTGAAACTATTGCTCCCGCCGATAGTCGCGTTGATATTGCAATATCTGACTGTTGACAGTTCGTCTTTGATCGCCAGTCCCGTCCACCACTTGAACTGAGTTACATATGCGTAGAAGGCGAGCAGTTCGGTTGATGGATCTTCAAAAACCTTTTCTTTGTCCTTATCTATCATCTGCAGGCCGAGTGTCCCGCGATTGGCTGCCGCTGCCGGGTAGATACCATAAGTCTTCCGGCGGCCCCAGTCGACTCCGTAGATACTCGATCCGCCGCTGTTACCACCGTCGATAACGTTCGTCTGGTCGAGGTCATTGAGCCGTATCTTCAGACCGTCGAACTTCTCCGGATCATTTGCCGATTCGCTTTCAAGATAGGCGTCGGCTAACTGCTGAGCCAGGCCTTCGGCGAATGCGATGTCTTCAGAACGTCTGAAGCCCATCGGGTCAGGTGCGTTATCGACAATGTCTTCGTCAATTTCGCTTCTCGCCTCAAGTAGAGCAACCGGTTCGATAACAACCTGGGTAGTCGATACTTTACTGGCAACACCACCATAGGCCTTACGCCACGTACCTGTCGGCAAAGACGTTCTGCGACCTATTTTCTCGCTCAATATCTGGTTGCACTGGAACCATGGTATATCGAGCAGCATCTCGTTTTTTTCGACCATTACTTCCGCGATCTCAAGCAGGTCCTTGTCGCCTGGTGCCAGGCGGTTCGCTAATTCCCGGAAGGTTAGTTTGGAATTGATATTAATTTCTGCCATTAGAAAAACTCCTAAAATTAAATTTTAATTCAGTTAATTAATTTCGGGAGGTTTCCGCTTACGCGGGCTCGCCTTGCCGGATGCGTCCGACCAGCGACCTTCTTTCAGGCTGGCACCCGGGTCCGTTTCAGGAGTGTCCGGGACATCTCCCCTCCAAAGGCCGGGTATCCATTGCCTGCCGCGACAGTGCGCGAGCACGGCGGGCGGGCCGACCCCGGAGGGTTATTTTTATTTCTTCTTTCGTTTATTCATACTTGAATAGGTCAGGCTGCCTTTCGACAGGTCCTTCATCGCTTTACTACTGTCCTGTTGTAATTTAGCACGATCGGCCTCTTCCTTAGCCAGTTTCTTTGCCACCTTCTCGGCTGCTTTGAATCTGTCGGCATCCTCAGTAATAGCTTTAGCCGTTGCTAATGTATGGGCGTCGCTTTCCGCTTCCCATCTTGCCATTTCCTGCGTTGGCGATTCGGCTGCATGTGCCATTTTTCACCTTTCAAGTTTTTTTTATCCGTTTGCTGCTCTTTCTTCCATTTTCTTATAATGCAGTGCTCCACCGGGCTTACCATCACCTTTTCTGGCCGAGGCGGGCATTGTCCTGCCCTCTTTTACCGCCATTTTCGCCAGTTCGTTTATACCCTTAAAGAACCCAATGTGGTCGCCAATACCCTTTTCCTCGATCATCTTCGCCGTATCGGCATCGAAGAAAGCCTCAAGGCAACGTGTATTCAGTTCCGAAGCTACTTTATAGTTAGCCTCACCACCGCAATCACTTGTCAGCTGAACAACAGCTGCGTCCTGAGCTGCCTTATCGGCAGTATCATTCTTAGTCAGCATCGCCGTCACAACATCGTTGTGCATTTTCAGCATCCCTGCCATCTGGCCCTGACTCATTTTAAGATTAACCGCTTCACCGAGAAAAGCCTTTTCAGCAGCGAAGTTATAATTAGTATCATCTGCTCCGTCAGGCCTCAGTCCGTCCAGCTTAAAGCCATCAACGTTCGCCACCGCACCCGAATGCTCTGCTATCTGTCCGGCGAACTTATCCTTAGCCGCCTGGTCCGCATCGTCACCCGGAATATTTATATGCGGCCTTCCGACAAGCTTAGTCGCTTCATATCCACCAATCACCCCTGCCAGCATCGTAGGATACTTGGCAAGTGCGTTCTTCTGCTCTGGATTTTCCATTATATCCGCATGGTCATGCAACCAGTGACCGTCACCATCCGTTATCCCCGAAGTATCTTGTACTTGATCTGCCATTTTCTTTAAACCCTTTCAATTTTTAAACACATTTTTCACCATGAAGTGCATAAAGTTTTTAACTATATTTTTCTTCACTGCCTTCATGCTCTTCATGGTCCAAATCCATTTATTCTTTCGGTAAAACGTAAACACCTTTTTCACCACCGAGAGCAACCATGATCTCATCGGCCTTTTTGATCTCGTCAGGGGTCAGCCCTGTTCGCAACTTTGGAGAACCGGAGGCAAGTGTAATATACAGCCCCGCCGCCTTGATCAGCCGCTCCTTTTGAGTCGGAATCTTCGCCCCGCCAACATCGACTTGAGTAACAGGCTTGAGGAAGTCTTCCCCAGTAAGCTTCTCACCTGTTATAAGTGCACGCACCACAAGCGTATTATTAGCCATGCCGGTAAGATAAGGCTTGGTATAAACTTCCTTGTCCGCCATCTGAGCCTCATGCAGCTGGTCTATCTTATCAAGAATGTCATCAAGTCCGATAGGTGCTCCAGGCTCAACCTCGGCAAGCTGCTCCTCCAACTTTTCGTAATTTACTATCAATGCTCCCACCGCTTCCGGCGTAGTCGCATCCGCGATAGCCGCTACCAGCTTTTCCATTGACTGGTTCTGCTTGATCCCCAGCAACTTCGCATCGTCCTGCAACTGCTTATATGTCTTTGTCATTTTTAACCTACCTTTCAATTTGAACCACGAATACATACTAATTATTTTTCACCATGAAGATCATGAAGTTAATGCCTGCCGCGACTGGCGCGAGCACGGCGGGAAGATTTTTATATATTTTCTTCACGTCCTTCATGCCCTTCATGGTCCAATACAGATTTTTTAACTGTTCGGGTCAACAACTTTAATTCCGTCTTTGTCTAGATCAACCGACGCGCTGAACTGGATCTTCTTTTGTTCAAGCAACATTACTTTCAATTCCGCAACCTGCGTCTCAAGTGCCTTGATCCTCAACTCATAGCTTTGGCAGGCCTCTCTAAGTGCTATTATGTTATAAAGCAAAAACGTTTCCTCGCTATAACCATAGATCTGATAAATACTGTTCGGCGGCTGACTAAGGAAGTCTCTCAGGTCTTTTGGCTTTTGTATCTCGTTTATTCCAAAAGCTAGATTGCACAACAACACAGTCACAACCAAAATCACTACGATAATTATCACTTCTTTACCTTTTTTCATGTTCTACTGTCCTTTCTTATCCACAGATTAACGCAGATTTTTAACTACTGATTAACACTAATATTTCTACCTTGCCCGTTGACGAGTTTTATTCCGGGTACTATTATTAACGGCTTTTCTTTCTGCTTCACCGTCAACACAACGAAGTTCGGGTTATCAGCTACCAATATATGATTAACAAGATCGTCCGGCACCTCATCCAGCATCTTCCGTGAAAACGGTATCGGCCCCTTCGGGACAGCAAGGTTACTCTTACTTGCCCCTTCCAACAGCAAGTACAAACATTTCAACAGATCACGAATAGTAAGATCACAAGCAACCTCCTGGCCGCAGCACTTCTTAAACTTCTTACCACTACCGCAAGCACACAACTCGTTACGCCCCTGCTTTTTAGCCGACTGTATCATTTCATTTCCTTTAATTATTTTCACCGTGAAGTACACGAAGGAAATGAAGTTTTTTAACTATTTTTTTCTTCACATTCTTCAAGATCTTCATGGTTCACTCTTCCGTCGCCTCAACATTTTCGATCTTCTTACCTGCCAACGCTCTTATCACCGCTTCACCCTTCATGCCAAACCCTATCCCGCAGCGAGCGAGGATCGTCTTTACCGTGTTCTGAGCTATCTGCTGCTCATCGTCTTTTGCAATGTTCATAAATTCACACTCGTCAACGATCTTACCCAAAACCTTCGGACCCAAACGACTCGTCAAAAACAAGTTCTGATAATCCTTATCAACCTGCGGGTTCTTTTCCTTCATTATCCCACCCCTTCCACAGCCGCCGCTATCGGGCTGTTCGGTTCTACTGCTTTACTTAGTTTCGGTACGGCGTCGGCTATCTGACTGCCGGCTTCCAGAGCCTGCTGCTCCCGTTCCTGCTGGGCAATAGCTTCCATGATTTCCGCAAACTCATCTTCGGAGACTATCGATTCCATATCGAAGCCTACAGCTTCCAGCGTCTTTTCCAATAACTGTGCCGACTTTATTTTATGTTTATCTTGCGGCCATGTCTCGACGTGGCTGTCGATAATACCCTTCCCTTCAAGATACCTGCGAACGGCAAACGCTTTCTTCTGTGCCTGTAACAGAGGCCCTATAAACTCAGCGTCCACCTGCCCGTCGGTCATTTCGAGTACAACATCCGGCGGTTCCGGCAATCTGCCGGCGTTCAACTCAATACTAAAGAACCGGTCATCGATCGGAGTAAGAGCATCGTTGACCACCCTCTGGATATTCGTACCCCTCAACAAAGCCTGTTCACCCTGTGCCATGATCATCGTTGTTGCCGCTTGTGGAGCACCTCCGGAGGTAAGATTGCGAATAACCATCAGGAAGAACGGAACATCAAACCATCGCTCGACGTTAGCGACTATTCGATCACGCTCTTTGTCACCTATCGGATATTTCATACCAGCGTTCGGCATTTCCTTAATGAATGATTTATCCGTTGGGGCATAAGAAGTTGACCCCGGCTTCCTTCGTATCTTACCCCTCATATCCTCCGATGCGTAATATGAAGGCCGAACATATCCTTCACCAGCCTCCATGAGCGTTTTCGAGGCCGTTATCTCACCACGGGCATCGTGCAGACTGAACCATGCAGGAGTCCTTGCATATATCTCATCGGTCGAGATCTCGTACCGCCAGACAGCATGAGGCCTCGCCCAGTACCCGGCAGCCTCGAACGGCACCTTACCAGTCTTAACTCCACCTTTGGCGGGTATTTCAAGCAGATACGTCCGCCACGGCCTCGCCGGCAGTATATCTCCGAACTGGCCGGAAACTTTATCACCCTCCAAAAGACCTTCGAAGATAGGATCATCGTCCCTGTAATATACCTGCAGGACATCGATATCAGTGTTCAGACCACCTTTAATAGCCGTCTGCGTAGTAGGCGACATTGCTTCCACTTTGATACCACGCTGCTTAAGTTCTATCTGTAACTGAGTAAGCGTCTTTTTGAACCTTCGATGATACTGGACAGGCACACCGAAAGAATCGAATCGGAAATAATTCTCGCGAGGATGAGGGACAGTGCACTCGATCTTCCCGGTACCTTCATTCTCCTCGGAAATGATCGCCGGCGTTCCCACCGACAGAGCACCCCTGAAATAAGGACCTAAACACGGATAGAAGCCCGACCGGGCATAAACAGCCAGCATGTGATCTTCGCAAGCCTGAAGCCATGCAATAACCTCATCAACACCTTTAAATTCCGGCTGAGGCATTGTATATTTCAGCCAGTCTATAGACCTCGATACGATAGAACCCTGCATCCCGTCGGCCATTATCCTCAACGCCGACGCCGGGGTACCGTTGAATGTATCGCGTATCCGCTTCTTATCGGCGGTGTCCTGAAACTCGGATAAGCCAGGCCGGAATATCTCGATGATCGCCTCGAAGTCATCTTCGTAAGGACGGCGTTCAGAGACCATCTCACCGTCCCGGATCATTATCCGCTCAAACAAGTTCCCATTTTCCCATCCAGTAGCCATATTTCGTATTCCGTATTGTGTATTGCGTTTTTACAGTCCCAAAAGTTCTGCTCTGCTTGTTTCGGCTCTGCCGAAGTCCAGGTCCCTTGTCAATATTGTTCGCAACCGGCTCCGTCTTTTTCCGGCAAGTTCCCGCTCTTCCTTTTCGGCGGCTGCAACGTCAACTTCCACCCTCCTCGGTACCGGCGAAGGCGTCGGAGCAATCACCTGTTTAGGAGCACTTCCTCCACCACCGAATTTATATCTTACATTCCACCCGCCAAGCCTCGGATGTCTATTACAATTTTCAAAAGTCCAGTCCATTTCAAACCTTTCTTTGAACCACTAATTTTTTTTCACCATGAAGTTAATGAAGTGCCTGAAGTTTTTAACCTTATTTTTCTTCACTGCCTTCCCGCCGTGCTCGCGCCCGTCGCGGCAGGCATGATCTTCATGGTTCAACTCCTGAGATAATCCGTCCCTTCCTCTTCGACAACATCCAGCCCCAGTGCCGCCGGTACAGCATGTGAAAATCCTATCCTCTTATTGTCAACTATAATGTGGTAAAGGTAGGCCAATGCTCCATGACTGTAAGCGTCGGCAATATGACATTCCGGCCCGGGAACTGGATTCTTATTAAAAACTATCCTGTCATCGGTACTCATAGCTTCATTTTTGGCCTGCCGATAATTAAACAGAGCCGGAACACCTATCTTTCCGCAGCTTTCCTCATTGAAAGTAGCTTTACTAAGCACATCCCGAACCGCCCTTATACGGTCATCGAAAGAGTACTCAGGCAGGCATATAAAACCAATACCAAGCTTTCTAGCTTCGTCAAGTATAAGGCCCCCTGTTACCGGGTTCTTCCGATTACTGCCGTTTCTAGGATTCAGATCCCATCCGCAATAATGTTGGGCGTATGTATAAGGCCTGTCCTGCAACAATTTAGAAAAATGTTCCAAACCCTGCCCTGTATTATCATAATACATTTCTATTGATCTGAACTCTGCCCTTATGAACTGGCAGAACCATATTGCCGTATGAATAGTGCCTGTGTCCCAGAAACCAAACACCTTAGTCAGTGGGTCCCAAGGATAGAAACCCACCCTTTGCTCTTCTTTGACCTTAACCATTCCATGCCCGAAATAGGCTCCGTCAAGGTTGGCGATAAATGCTTCGTCCGGGATAGATGGATGTTCTTTGTATATATCCTGTCTTAAAGTTTCCTTCTTTTTTACGTACCATGCTTTATGTGCAGGGCTTATAACATCACCTGTTACCGCCTCGATCTTTTCAAAATACTCAGCCATTTTATCATCAATTATGACGTCCGCAGGATCCAGAACATTGCTGTCTTTTTTGTACCAGGTAAAGAAGTGAAACTTAAAATCCATCCTTGTCAGCTTAGTTCCATCTATTTTCTTTTTCTGAGCATCTTTACAGAGTAGGTGGAAGTCATTTTCAATACCCTCAGCAGTTGACTCTATAATAATAACACCGCCAGTGTGAATCGTCTCTAAAGCACCTGTCTTAACTTCTTTTGCCCTCTGCGGTGCGTGTGCGCACAACCAACCATATTCCGAAACGTGGAGCAGCTGGAGGGTCCCGGACCGCATCGATACACCTACATAGATGCTGCTATCGTTTGACAACAGTAACTCACTGGCTTCATTCTTAATTGCCGGGTTCCTCTTTTTAAGAACCTCCGGCATGTGATTATAAGCATACTTGATCTTATTCCTGAATATCTTTTGAGCATCTTTAAGCTTATGGGCGATTATTCCCGCGTTGGTATTGGAATTAAAGAAACATTCATCGAGAAAATATATACATGCAAACGTAGTTATTCCATGCTGCCTGCTCTTTAGAATAATATTGAGCCACCATAATGCCCTATACAACAGCAACTGTATGGCATTGAGGACAAACTTAACCTTCCGCCCGTCCTCGTTACGGATCCAGTATAGATTATTCAGCCGCCAGAGCCTGCTTTTTAGCTTATCTTCAAGCTCAGCCTCACTCTTAACTCCATCAGGCAACTGTGTTTTCACTTGGCAATCTTGAACCGCTTCCATCAAGTTCCTCTAATAATTTACTCAACCCATCAACATTAACATTGACCTCAGCCGTATCTGTCCACCGCTTTTCTTTTTTACCCATATTCTGATCACAATATTTAGCCGCCGTAACGTCAGAAGGTACAAACTCCTCCTCTACTTTGATAACCTTCAATTCCTCGGTTGTCATTTCGTCGATGCGTTTCCTGATAGCGTTTTCTATAGCCCCTTTAGTCAGCTTCTTATTCAGTTTCAATCCCAGAAGGTTTTTAGCGTAAGTTATAAGATCTTCCTTATTGAACCGTGAATACGACGGATGCTTCGGCCCGGTCACTACCGGCTCTTTTGTAACCTTTACTTTCTTATAGCCCTGTGCCCGCTTAACAACAGCTTTATGGATCTTACTAAGCTCCACCCCCTCCTTAACCAAAGCGATGTTCTTGCGGAGGTCCATTTCCGCAACATCAATAGCAGCAAGGAACTCCGGCTTGAACAGGTCATTATCCAGCGTTCGCCACTTCTTCATAGTCACATAAGAAACACCCAGTGCCCTAGCAATAACACCAAAAGCCAAGCCACCGGTCCTGGTCAAAGGGATCTGACTGACCAAAACACTCACCCGCTGAGCAAAAGAAGGATCATACTTCTCCACCTTCGCCTGCTTCTTTTTACGCTTAACAGCCTTTTTAGCTTTCTTTTTTGCCATTCTTCCAATCCAACACAGTCTGAGCTACTTTATAAATAACACATACCACGCCAACAATAATAGCGTAAGGCAGCTTATCGGCAGCACCATCGGCTAATTGACCGACCACCACGATACCTGCCATCGTCATACAAAGCTTTTTCGATACACCGTTCATTTTTACCTCATTTATTCATTTCAAAATCCACATCCCTTGCCTTAAATTCCATCTGGTTCGCTAACTCCTCCATCTCACTGGTTTTCTCCGCCTGGTCAAGTGTAAGTTCCCTGCCCTCCAGAGACAGTATCGCCTGGCGTATATCGTGCACATTCCTGATAATATTCTCGATCTCAACTATCATCGCTCCTATTAGCCCCACTATTAACAGCACTAAGAACATCAAAGAACGCATCCACCGCACAGCTTATAATGTTGTCCACGGCATCTGCGAGATCATTTTCCACTGTTTCTTTTAATTCCTTGTCATTGTCCAAAGCGATAATCACATCGGTGATCTTCATTTCCAGCGATTCCTTTGTAACCCCGTGAATCCCCCTACGCTCAGCCAGCTTCTTAACAACCGGCACAACAACCAACTCCATCAACAAAGCCGTCTCAACCGTTCCCATTATTTTGCTCCGCAAAATCGTATCCAGTATTTCGTATCGCGATACGCAATACACACGACGCAATACGGCAAAAGGTTTTGCGCAAGCAAAAACCTGTGCCAGCTATAAACTACCACAGGTCAGTAACTTTTGAACAAACTTTTTACACAATCTTTTACATAATCTTTTACATACTATCTCCCTCTGCGGTCATCTCCACCTCATCCCAAAAATCCGCATCTTCTAATATGCTTATCAATGTAGCTTTGTCAGCTGATGCAGGATACCGAAGTTCACCTTCACCGCACATGTCCCGCAATGTCTGTTGGTCAAATTGTTCGTAATAATCATCCTTCATTATCCAACACCTTCCGCTCCAGTTCCTGCCTTCTGGTCTCTACCCACGCTTCACTGGCGCCTCCTGGAGCAACTTCCAGAAGTTCTTCATGCTTCTTGACCTGATCCGTGCCCTGACCTTTATTATTGTAACCACAACGCCAGACGGCAAAGAATAAAACCATCTTACCCTTCTTTACAACGACAACCTTCAAATCCTTTTTTTCAGCCATCGTATAACACCTTTCATATCCTCAGATTAACGCAGATTACTTTTTTATGACCATAAACAATATAAGACACAGCAGCAGATACTCTTTACTCACACCCGACCAATGCGAGATCAACCCGATGACAACCAACATTATCCCTATCGCAAAATAACGTGCAAGCGACTCAATACAACCTTCTTTGGAAAACTCAAATACCTTCATTTCAACCTACCTTTCTCCACAGATTAACACTGATTTTCAACTTCTATATCATAAAGACCCAATCGGCCCTTAACTGGAAAAGGAGATATATGTCTGATATTCCTTAAATACCATGCAAATGCTCCCTTATATAGATCACAGCAAGCAAGTGGCTCATCCTCTCCCGTCATAATCCTACAGTCAAATAAGTCGGCTACGCAAATCCCTGCACCGTATTCAATTTCAAATAACCTATACCCAGTGTTCTCTATAAACGCTTTTTCTGTTACTTTAGACATTCTCTTTTTACTGGCTACAATAAGAATGTCCCCCCGATACTTTGTTGACCATGTTCTGGTTTCAATTGTTTTATAACCACACGCTATCATCCATGCCCACGGCTGTCTCACATTTAATGCTTTCATTTTTCTCCTTCAATCTGTACCTGAGGCATTAATTTCGGTTCAACTACATCTAATCCAATTTGTTTTGCTAGAAATTGAATTGACACCTTAGCCGCCTCCCCATCCTCATCTCCGACAAAAAGACGTGAGGCTTTGTACTCAGTTGTGGGTACAGTTGGAGTAGGATAATCATCCGATGATAACTTCGTTAAACTTACAGTCAGTGTGTATATGTTCATTTCAACTCGATCTCCTTCCCTAAACTCACACCTTTGGCCAATCGTTTCTCGAAATGTCCACCAGGCCGCGTATCGTCCGGCTCAAATTCACTCGGCGGCCAGTCACCAGCGTACAACCCTCCAAATTCCCAAAAGTCCACCACCAACTGCGTACATTGCATAATATCGTGCCGGTCCGGATTCTCACCTATCCCGAACGGCAGGTCGATCACTGTATTCAAAAGAAACTGCAACTGCTTAGGGTCCTTCAAATCAGGATAAGGCACACCCCGAAACTTTTCAATATGAGCAGCCGCCAATGGTTGCTTTTCCTTTAGTAGTACTCTTTTTTGTAGCCTTGGGTAATCAAGACTGCCTTTATTTCTCGCGTTGTATGCCACCCGCCGGACAAACACCTTACCTGGATAATGGGCCAGCCAAACACGCATCGGTGTAAGCTGAACCCCGGAAATACCACTCCACTTATTCAACGACGTAGATTCATAAACAAACAGCATCCCAGTCGAAGCATCACGATAAACAACAGCAGTATGCCCGATCATCCGCCAGAACCAGTCCTTATGCTCGCAGTTGATGATGTCAAAAGTATTCAGCGAATGCCGCAAAGCAGTATACCGACACAAACATTCACCAACAGCCAAACATCCCTGCCTATTCATCCTTCACCTCACTTTCTGGATACTCCCAACATTGCAAGTCAAGTGGAAACAGTTCCATATCCCTGGGGTATTTCAGCAGAACACGTTTTGGTTTACCTCTTTGATGACCTTCTGACCACATTGAATCAAAGTAATTATCTGCGGTATTTTCGCTTTCGTGGAACGTATACCCGTTGCCAGAGTCTTCAACCCGCCACATATGGATCTGCTTAACAAACACCGCCACGCCGGCAGCCTTGCACTGCCGCACAAGATTACGAACCCACTCGATCTTACATTCCCTGCCCGGATGCCCACCAAGCGATTCAGCCCCAATAATAACCTGATCGAGGTGAAACCTGTTGTCATAATCACCTGTCGTAATATAATGCTCTTTAGTTTCTTTGCTCAATAAACGAAAATCAATATCCCCAAGCAACGGCTCTGCCGATACGAACCTGACAGCAGCAGGGCATTGCAAAAGGTACGGGATCCTCTTATCAGCGTTCTCCTGATCCTCACAGGTTGTGCCAAGGTGGATGTTGGGATGGTAACTACCCTCCCCAAAATATCGCCAACCTCCATTATCCATATGCCGTTCCCACATCATTTTAAATGCTTGTTCCGGCCTCTTAGTTAATATCTGAAAAATGTGTTGAGGACATTGCTTGATAGTATCGAAGATATGGGTTAAAAATCCGATGGTTACTTGCTCGTGAAACGTATCGGACATCGAATTAACGAATATCCGGCGTGGCTTCGTCCAGTGCAGGGGAAGTTCAAGAGCCTTTTCGTCACAGAATACTTCGTTGTTCCATCTTCTTTTTTTATTATTTACCACTTGATAATATTTTCCAACACCTATTATGTCCTCTGGATTGAATAACTTACCTGCCTTCACCGCTGACTGCCCCGCCAATCTCACAGCCATCCGCCCGGCGTAGCAATTCAAACATCCAGCCGAAACTTTCGTGCAGCCAACAACCGGATTCCACGTCTCATCTACATACGGTATTTTCGTCCCACCTGTCACCATAATGTCACCTCTATTCTTGACTTTCGTTATCGTGTTTTTGAGCACGTAAACCACTCAAAAACCTCTTTTCCGTTTTCTATGTTTTTTCACTATTTATAAATCCTTAATCTTAAACACTTTACACCACACCACTCCCACCCTCTTTGTCAATTACGGTGTATTATGTTCGTTCGTATTCCATACCTACCTTTCAAATCACTGTTTCAAAGCGATCTAAGCGTTCTCCATAGTCCTCTGTGAGCAACATCGCAGTGTGAATATACAACTGCGTCGTGGTGATCTTGGCATGGCCCATGAACATTTGTAATTCGTGCATTTTCAGCTTATTACCAACCAACGCCATAGTCGCAAAAGTATGCCTGCACATATGCGGGGTAAGGTGTTTCGTTATCCCCGCCAATTCCCCTATCCGCCCTATATGATAAGCCAGCGTCCTGCGGTTAAAAGGCTTCTTCAACGGTGAATAAAAAAGCCTTTTAGTCCTGTCAGATACCCTGAAATGTGCCGGCAGTGTTGCAGGGCGATGTTGCTTTATGTACATTTTAATATCCTTAGCCAGCCTTTTCGAGATCGGAACGTCCCTGCTCTTTCCACCCTTACCCTCGAACACTCTGATAGCAGGAGCGCCGAGGTAACGGGGCGTATCTTTGAGCCGCAACTTGCAGGCCTCCGTAACACGCAAACCCGTAAGCAGCATCAACTCGAATATCACATAAAAGGTCATTGAAACAGCATCCTCATTCATTCTCGAAACCAGATGATCCATAAACAAACCTTCCTCGGAAGGAGTAAGTATCCTATCCAAACCAACCGAAGACTCAGGTTTTCGCTTCATTTTAGCCATTTCAATTTCTTTCTTCATAGTCACCACACCAATCGCAACACATGGTGTCGGGCCATACAGCAAGCGAACCACAATCAGTGTTAGGATCGAAGTCTCCCAATACATGTTGTGGAGCGTGTTTTCGACATCCCCCCGTTTCAACTACATCTTCCTCTTCAAAACTTTCCCACCATTTACAAGATTTACATTCAATTTTCACCGCCATTTATTCCACCCTTCGACCGCTAAGATCAGAAATATCCCATCACGAACAGCAAAGGCCCACATTTCATTATTGCCCCTGACAGCTGCCAGAACGTGAATTGTCATACTCAAAAAGTTACTCACCATCCATAAACAGAAGCACCATCGCACCTTACGATTATTCAAAATCACACCCCCCACCGCAATAACCGTAGTAATAACACCAATTATCTCAAGCATTCTTTTCTCCACAGATTACACAGATTTATTCACTAATTTTTATTGCCCTAAATATCAATTCTGCAACTTGGGGAACAATGGCATTTCCATAGGCAATACATGCCAATTTTCGGGATAACCCATCATCGCTCCAAGCAATCCACCTGTCAGGTATGACCCAATCAGGTGTGGAAATTTTGTCCCAATCCACGCTACCAGTTGCACTCCATGAGTGCAGTTCTTTTCTGATGGAGCCATACAGCGAATTGGCTTGTAATCCTGACTTGCCCTGGGGGTAGGCAATAATCCACAACCGATCCCTTCTGTGTGGGGCACCAAGGCTTGAAGCTGGTATGCTGTGCCATTGTGCATTATACCCGATCTGGGCCAAGTCCCCGAGTATGACACCGAGCCATTTTCGCAGGCCGGGGACGTTTTCCACGATTGCGTAATCCGGTCGTAAAACCCTAATAATTTTACACATCTCTTTCCAAAGGCCACTACGACAGCCATCGATTCCGACTCTTTTGGGGTCTCCGATAGACACGTCTTGACATGGAAACCCGCCCGTAACCACTGTTTTTTCAACCACTTAACATTCCTCACAATTTCAATTCCAGGCCAGTTTTTTTTTAAAATCCTAGCACAAAAGGAATTAATCTCACAAAATACCACAGGGTTATATTCCTTACCCCACACTCTTTGGGCAGCCAAAGCAAACCCACCAATCCCTGAAAATAAATCTACATGTTTCATCCTGTTATCCTGTCGAAATTCTTTTACTTTTGCATTCGTACGCCAGTTCCTTTTTCAACCTCGCCTGGAACACCTTCATCGGGACCTCCCCTGTTCGGGCGTCAACCGCCCACTGCCAGACGTTATCAAATATCCGTATATTATAATATCCATCCTCGATCTGTTCCGTCAGCCAGTGTTGAATATCACCCAGACAGGTAATATCACCCTTGTTCTTCAAGATCAGCAACGGCCTGACAACCTCGTACCATTCGAAACTCACGAGGCGAACCGAAGACGAAAAACTCTTTTTTGCAAAAACGAAATAAATATCCGCGGGCGGTGCCTGCGGTATGTCTTCCACAGCCGGCAACAATTCACAGGTGTCATCTTCCTTTCGTTTAGTTCTCTTACGTTCTGTTTCGTTACGTTTCGTTTCGTTAGGCGGAACTTTCGGAATCTTACCCAACTTTCCGAATGTTGGGCAGCTTTCCGAATCTTCCGAACTTTCGGAAAGTTGGGTAAGCCATCGTAAATCATTGTCGCATAAGACACTTAACGCTTTTTCAATCCTTCCTTCGTCAACCCCGATGATATACGAAAGTTCAGAAACACTCTCCCTTATCACCCCTCTTCTATTTCTCGGCTGACTTGCCGCAATTTCCATCAGCTTGTGAAATATCCCGAAAACCTCCAATGCGTCCCTCCCAGCGATCGCCAGCAGCTTCCGATACCCCATTCCCTGCCGTGTACCATTAGCCTTCGATCGGTAATAATCCAACGGCCTTTTATATAACGGGTCCCCAGACCGAGCCGCCTCACTTCGGGTATTAACCTCATACCGTTGCTGCCATTCAACTATTTCGTAAGCCACATCGCCCTCCAGTCAATCAAAGTCATCATAATAATCGTCTCCTGTTATCCCACAAATACCCTGCCTTAGACACACCGAACATTTCTCCCTGTCAAAGAAACCCTTAAAAAATATCATCTTGATCAAGTGCTCCGCCCGTATCAACCACGTTCCATGAGCGATCTGTTCCGGCGTAGGTGTATATATCTTATTTTGCTTCCTAACGTAGTTCCTGCTGGCATTGACAACTTTCCTCCGGCTTGGGGAAATCCCAGCTTTACTGAGGCGCAAATACTCCGCAGCCTGCGCACTCCTGCATTCCTTACACGTCCGATCGTGACCCAGCTTCGTAGATGTCGTATAAAAATCATCCTTAACCACCTTCGGAACAGCACAATCAATACATTTAAACTTCTTTGCCATCCTTGATTGCGCCTATAAAAGTATAATTCCGATCCGCCCACAACGAGCGAGCGGAAAGAGGTTTATGAAAAAATATGAATAATTACCAATTAAATACATACTGATCAGTCTTTTCAGGCACCTTCCGACCCTTAACCCTGCGAAACTCCCTCAACTTCCGCCCGGCAGCGCTGGCCGCCATGGCCAACTTATCACTTATCTCCTGCGACCCCCGCGTTAGTTTCGACCGAAACTGCGGGGGCACTTTCACCCAGCCAGGCGGAACCGGACGCCCATCACCGCCCACCCGCCGAAAATTGAAGCTAACGTTCCGACCTTCCCAAACGCCTCGATACTGACCCATATTAACAACAACCCGTAGCATCATAAGATCCGTAACCCGCGGCCAGCAGTTATTGCTAACCCACACACAGCCACGCCGCTTCTTCCTGGGCCTTTGCTTATCAGCCTGCTGCAACGCCTCCAGGATGCGATTGTTATGACAAGGCCCCAACTCCTCGATCATAGCCAGAACCTCCGCCAGATCCCTGTCAGGATGAGCCATCACCCTCTCATAAGCCTCTTTACTTGTTTCCGTAACTGTCATATTTTTTTACCATGAAGATCATGAAGAACATGAAGTTTTTTATCAAAACAGCTTACCCTCTTCACCTCCGGAGTTTACCAATAACAGTTCAGTTTGTTTTTTCTTAATAACCTTTTTACCACCGTTAGTTGCATTACTCAGGGATGTATGCGCTGTAGGCAGCGATATGCGATGCCAACCTTTGTACAGATCCGTCAGGTCCGGATGGTCATAGTAACTTACAACAACTTTTGCCTCTTTAAACCTCTGCAGGCTTTCGCAAAGACGCAGATGATCATCGCCTCTTAGATCGTGAATGTATTTACTGCTCTTTTCAAAATATGGGGGATCACAGTATATAGAAACACCTGTTTCATCTTTGATATTATCGAGAAGATCAAAAGCATCTCTTTGAACTATCACAACATTCCGTAATCGCTTATGCCAGGCGGGCATTGACTCGACAACACTTTGCCATCGCTTAGCCCCCTGACCACCTCCAACGCACCATCGCATCGCAAACTGATAATTACATCGCATCGTTCCGGACATCCCATTAAGACCCATCCACGACGCCACGAAGAAATCATAAGCCCTTTGAACATGATCTGTGCCATAGTCGTATTCGATCCCAAAACATCGCTCCTTAGCCTCAAGGAAAAGCTGCTCCGAATACAATGTCCGGCTTACCTTATCGTATAATTTGAACGCCGAATCCTTATCCTGAATGACCTTCGCCAGATTGATCAGATCTCCATTAAGATCGTTGACAGTTTCCATCTCGCAAGGTCGCTTAACCATCAAAACCGCCATCGAACCACAGAACGGCTCCCAGTAAACCCGATGGACCCCAAGCTGTTCAATGATCCTGCAAGCCCGGTTCCGCTTACCACCAAACCAAGGCGCCAACGCTTTTATCTTCATTTTACTCTTCACGTTCTTCATGCCCTTCATGGTCCAAACCATTTAAAAGCTTTTCCGGCAGTTTATTCGTTTCGGCTTTCCGCCGGCAGGCTTCGGCCATTTCTTCATCCAGCATTGAAAAACAACCCTCACCACAACCCGGACACGTTTCACGCTGCGAACTACCCGTCCATTCATACCTGCAAGCCTTGCAAACATGAAACCAACCCTTAACCCCAGCACCCAGCGACTCTACAACATTGCCATCCTTATCCATAAAACTCCAATCCAGAACCACTAATTAACACGAATTTTTTTTACCGTGAAGATCATGAAGCACATGAAGTTTTTTAACTATATTCTTTTCTTCATTTCCTTCATGCTCTTCATGGTTCGCATTCGTTGAACAACATCTTCGCCGAAGCCTTTCGTATATTCCTCATCCCAGCCGTCCGGCCCGCCGTGATGAACACGGGCAAGCGTGGACCAGTCATAATCAACCAGACGCCCAATTACGTAATGATTCAGATATAACGTTACCATCATTGCGGCCCTGATGGGGACCAGCCTATCGTCATAAGAGAATTGCCACTTCAAGCCAGCGAACTCGTTGAGATCATCCACGTATTGTTCGGTGATCTGATACAACCCCACACATGCACAAGGCAGGTCACAGACGGCGTTCGGATCACCGCCTGATTCCTTATCCGCAAGCGCCGCAAGGAACCTTTCAAAAGTTTGTGGTTCGACGTTGGAAGTTGAGCGTTGGGCGTTCGGTGTTGTTGTAGTGGTCGCCAGGTACATAACACGGGCAGTGAAACTACCAACAATGATCACAATTATCCAAAGACACAACCTCCCCACCCTGCATACCCGGGGCGAACGCCCCCAATCCGTTACTCCAGTCATAAAAGACTCCTTTCTGTTTACACCCCCGCGTTTAGTTTCGTCAGAAACTGCGGGGGCTCAATCCGTTATTTTAAAAAAAAATGCTCTGGCGTCGGGCGTTTTCAACTCCGCTCTCAGGAATACCATGGGTAGGTATGCTTTTATTCTTCTTCCAGAGCATTTAGTACCTTATTCACTTTAAAAATTTGCCCGTCTCTCCGAGCTGTCACGGCACGTTCCACCGTCGCAGGTTTAGTTGCCAACTTTCCTTTGTGCGAGTCATTCCAACTATTTTGGTCCTTCAATTTCAACCGAGCTGTTGTTATCCCGCGTTTCACTGCCTAAGCCACATAGCAGTATGAATCGGCGTGAGCTTTCACTCTTTGCTCTCTATTCACTTTTAAAAATTCAGGCGGTTTTGTCCCAGGTCAGCATGGGAGGTCACCTGGTTTTGTGCCGCCTTGACTACTTGGCCGCTTTCCCAGCGGTTGCATTAGAAAGGAAACAACATGTATTTTTTATAAAAGCCAGCCCCACCCGTAAGAGCAGGGCCGACTTCGGAGGAGGGTGATGATCGTAATAATAGTCAGCAGTTGGCAGTTAGAGTAGACCAATCTAAACCGCCCGCCCCTTGCAATCCATTGCCGATACAATCCATTACTGAGGGCACTGCTGACTGTCCAATTTCAGACCTCCATATCTTCTGTTTTCAAAGAACTTTTGAACCACGCCTGCCGCGACCAGTCGCGACGAGCCCGACTCGGCGGACGGGCGCGAGCACGGCGGGAATTAACACCTGCCGCGACGAGCCGACCCGCTGCGACAGTGCGACAGCACGGCGGGCGAATTTTCACTAATTTTTTCAGGCACAGAGTCCACCCAGCTTTCACGCGGCTTGTCAATATCCATACTAAACGCATAACTCGGTTGTCGGTTTGTGACTTTGTGCTCGGCTTTAATCCATTCGCCTTGCGTTTTGCTCATTTGGTCAGGGGTTCCGAAGAGGCCTATTTGGTTATGCACGCACATTGGCACCTTAAATGCACAAATACATACCATTCCATAACTCCTCGCGATGTCTACAAGCTGACTCAAACTATATTTTCCTATAAGTACCCATCGCTTATATTTTCGTTCTTTCATTACGCTGCCCTCAACTTTCTCAATATTTCTTCCCAATCGATGTCCCTGTGGCTTACCTGAGCTTTCACTATAAAGTCCGTCGTACCCATTTTCTTTCAACCATCCAGAAACAATTTCCCTAATAGTCATATCCTGTTATCCTTTACATATCAATTATGAGTTGCAAAAGCTTTTTACGGTACATGTCAACAACATTATCTCTCACCTGCTCCCGGGGCATCCCTATCTTTTTAGTCCGACTTTCACTTATTCTACTGATTATATAATCCATCACTGCCAGCCTTAACGTTTTAAAACATTCGTCCTGCGTTGCGTCCTGTGCGTCAGACGGTCGCCGCAATAGTTCGTTCATGCCCGCGTCCTTTTCAAGAACCGCCGCTTTCAGATCTGAATGAAATGTCCCACTTGACTCCATAATATTTATACCTTTCCTGTTTTGAATTAAAAAAAAGTTGGGGCTGAGGCGGGGAGGGAGGAAGAGGAATATCGCCTCAGCCCAAACGATAGTTCTTTTGCGCAGAGGTTAATTTTGTGGTATGAAAAACGCATGAAAAAGAAGCCTGGAACAGCCGTCATGCGGTTAATTAACTATCGTCTTTTAGTGAAACATAACCTGAAACATACAAGTGAAAAACAGCAACATAACCCGTCCGGCAACATATATTATGGGACTCATTGTAAACTATGTAACATAACAATTACTACATAGCTCCGCCGATCTCGCAACCAGCTTCTGTTTGTCAACGTGTACATAATACTTTTCCGTAGTCTGCACGGAACTATGCCGCATCAAGGTCTTTGTTTCGTTCAACTTCATACCGTTATTGATCATATTAGTCGCGAAAGTCCCTCGAAGATCGTGAAACCTACGCGGCTTAACAGCCGCCCGTTTCAATAGATTCGCAAAGGACCTGCTGAAACTCCTGTCCGCCAGGCCTCTGCTCACAAAATCCAATTCACCTGCAGCTTTTCGTTCCATCATCCTTCGGTAATGCTTCGGCAGTATACAAACATAAGGCTGCCCCTTTTGGGCATTGTCCGTGGCGGTGATCTGATCCCACAATAACCTGTGAACACTGACCCGCGTTGACGTCAACTGAACGAACTCCGGAAACGGGACTATCGCCTGAACATGGTTCTTTATCTGCCATGACCAAGTCCTGTCCGTATCGCTCTTCGGCATTATACGGATGCAGTTCTTCGCGAAATCAATATCGCCCACCGTAAGGTTCATGACCTCACCGCGCCGAAGGCTCAGCAGCCCCAGCACAATGATAACCTTCCAGTGCAGATTCGCAACCTGGTACATCCGCTCGATCTCCGGTGCCTCATAAGGTTTCAGCATTATCGAATCCTCTCGAAACAACAACAATTCGCAAAACGGGTTACACTCGATATAGCCTCTTTTGAACATCCAGCTGAACAATGGCTTGATGTTCCGCAGATACGTATTGGCGGCTCCGGGCTTTCGCTTCTTACCGTTTTCCGTTACCCGAAGGCTGTTCTTATAATCCTCACATTCTCCGAACGAAATTTCACCCACGTCCATATCTCCGTGCAGCTTGACAAAGAACTTCACAGCCCTTGCCTTTATCGCTACCGAGGACTCCGCCAGATCCTGACATTTTAAATACTGCGTAAAGCATTCGCTTACGCTCCTTTTGGCCAACTCTTTCATAAAAACCTCCTTTCCGCCGGCCGTTCCAGACTGGCGAGGAATATAAATGAATAGTCAGCCGATTGCAAGTATTATGTCATGTTCCACTCAACTATTAACTTTTCAAAGAACCCCACATCACCCTCCATTGTCAGCCTATCGGCTGATTTACGCAGATTTTTCACAGTATCAGTTTTGTTCTTTTAGGTTTCTTCGTGGCAAGTTTTCGCGGTGTCACTTCGGCACTTTTAAATCTAACCACAACGCCGTCTACGACCGCCTCATAATCATAGTCCTCTGAATAATCTTCTTTAACCCTTTCCCAGTCCGCTGATGGAAATAATTTTACAACGGCTTCTTTAGGTTTCAATACTTTCTGTCTGTAATGTACACACCCACCACAAAAGATAGATATTTCCGCCCTTACCCACATTCCAACATCGAAACTTATACCAGATAACACATATTTGTATTTAGCTAAAAATTCCTCTACCAACTTAATTTGCTCTTTTTTTTCTTTGATTCTGGCCCTCGCTCTTTTGAATTGAGAGATTGAACTCCCTGAACCATCCGCATATATTGGGATGTCTTTTTCTTTTAGGTTTTTATTTTTAACTTCTTTTTTCATCCCATTATCCCATCAAAAATTAACCACCCGCCGTGCTCACGCCCGTCGTGGCAGGCGAATCAACACGAATTTTCACTAATTATTTTTTTTACCAAACATGCCCCTGAACTATTTACTTTCAGGGAACCATCTTCAATTATCACCTCAATGATTGAATCCTGAGTTGTTTTTTCATTCTTAAGAATTTTAGTTGCGAAAGGGTGAAGTTTTTCAAACAACTCTGCACACATCCATGAAACAGAAGGAGCAGACCAAGTCTGAAATTCTTTTGACCACAGTGGTTTTTCATCGAAAAAATAATAATTGCCACCCTCTTCTTTTATTATATAATATTCACTCATCCCACAATCCTTCCAAACTCAAAATTAAAAATTAAAAATTAAAAATTACTTGACACCCCCCCTGCTTTCGTGTATGCTGATGCGATTATGGAGGAGTTGGTGGTTACAGCATTTCGGATGGATCCGAACAAAGAAAAACCCGCAGCCGCTATCCGTACATTGACCTTTCGTAAGAAGTTAAAGGAATGTGGAATTTGCAACCGCGGGTTTTTTTTACTTCTTTTTAAGCCTTTTGATTTGTTTAACATAATCGTTATTCCTTTAACTTCTTACATATTAAATTATCGACCAATGGCTGTGTTTGTCAAGAGAAATTCTTTAATAATTCTTTATTTATTCTTCGTTGTGTTCATAACCTTTTTATTGACAATATGTTATTATGAATAAAAAAATTAAGAAAAATTTACTTTTGCCCGAGTGGTTAGCTGATCAACTTGATTTTGCAGGTGATTTGTATGGTGGTCCCGGTGTAGTCGCTGCCGCTTCAATACTCTCTTTTTGTAAAATGTCGAAAACTAAAAAGAAAGAAACTCTCAAAAACTATAGAGAGAATGAGATTGAATATGCTTATGCTGAGGAGGATGAAACCGCCGCTGCATCGCCTTCAAAAGCTGGTAAACATACCAGGAAGGGGCTTGGTCCCTCAAAAGTTGGTCGATCTCTTTAATGTTATGCTCTTTGTAAAAATCAATAACTGTGGGTTTTTCTTTGTTTAACATGGCTTTCTCCCCTATTTTGTGGCCCCATTGCTTTCGCCTCCTCAGGCTTTTCGACCACAATAATCAGGGATTCCTTTACTGTCAACAACAAAATAAATATTCTTTAGAATTAGTGGAAACCATTAGTGGAAACTAAGTAATTTAATAATTTAATTGAAAGGGAAAAAAATGAAAAAGACAAGTGTTGTGATCATGTTGGTTGTACTGTGTGCGGCGAATACCGTCGCATTTGACCTGATGGGGCCACCGACCGCCCAACTCAAACAAGGGCAATTCAGCGTTGGTGCTGAATATCTTTGGAGTGAAACAGATGTGGACGTGGATAATATTGTTGTCGGCGGTATCTCACTGGGTTCTGTTACTCTGGACAATTTCGAATCAAATAAAGTTTACGGAAATCTTGGCTATGGAATAACAGATGATTGGGAGGCTTTTTTGCGTCTCGGGGCGGTTAACTCGGAAGACAGCGATTTTGAGTTTGCTATTGGCGGTGGTACAAAAATAAACCTATCCGAATCAGAGGACGGCAAAGTGAAATGGGGTGTTTTAGCCCAATTAAGCTGGGTCAGCCTCGACTTAGATGATGAGTCAGGTTTGATAGGAGCAACACCATGGTCACTCACAAGTCAGGAATTAGATATCCTCGAAATTCAGATCGCCTTTGGACCTGAATATAAGATCAAAGAAAACGTTTCTATTTACGGCGGCCCGTTCCTTCATTTTATTGAAGGCGATTACGATGCCACAGCCACAGTTTCCGGGACACCCTTCGGCATATCTGCCGACATTGAAGAAGATTCTATCTTCGGCGGTTATATTGGTGCGAATATAGCATTATTTGACAAAACCTCTTTAAATATCGAATATCAATTCACGGGCGGCGGTCAGGCCCTGGCTTTAGTAATGAGGTGGAAATTCTGAAAGAATCGAAAGGGAGAAAATGTAAAAGATAAGTGTTGAGAATAATTTCGGCAAGAACTTGAATAAGGCAGACTTATTATGGGAGTAACGGATTGGGGGCATTCGCCTCGTACATATCGAGTATACAAATGTTTGTGGCGGTTGTTTGTGGCGGTTGTTGTGGCGGTTGTTGTTGTAATTTTTATTTTCCTGGTTTATGGTAAATTCAAAATATGATGATAAATAAAAGACGGTCTGCCCCTGTCGAAACAGACCGCCCGTCGGAGAAATATTTTTAATTTGCAAATTTGATTATCATTCCCGCAAAGGTTAACGCACTGCCGGTTATGGTACCCATTACCGTGAGAACCACAGTTACCCATACAGGTACCCATTTGCGCATCAGCAGGTCGAATTTTTCTTTCAGCCTGTTAATGGCTGACCATTGATCGGCCTCGCTGGTCTTTAAGTTGTCAACTTCCGTCTCAACTATTCCCATTCGTTCTTCCGGCGTTTTAGCCATGATGTTCCCCTTTAAAAATAATTAGCATTATCTTATTGAGTTCCAAAAGCAACAATATCAAAACTGTCCGGGTTGGTTGCTTTTCGGTAACACTTCAAGCGTTTCAACCATTTTAATATCCTATTGCTATCCAGCTATAAGCAAAACCAGATGTAGTTCCAGTGTGCCTCATTGAAAAGTTTGCGGCAGCTATTGTTTTTACATGAGGCACAAACGCTTCCTCATCATTCGTATCATCAAAAGGCGTTATAACTACACTAATGCAAGCGGTTCCAAACGCATCACCAAATGTAATAGTTTTCACTTCATTAGCACTAAAAGTTGCCGTTTGACCAGCTTTTATAATCATACCGTTGGAAAAAGTAGTGCTTTCGCTGGAACCACCAAAAGCTGCACCTGCAACTTCGTCAGTTGAAACAGAGTTATCGATATAAGCCTTAATACTCTGCTGTGAAGCAGTTGCTGTAGCTGAATCAGAGGCCATATTATCCTCATCTTTAAAGCCAACACCAGTGCCTGTATATGCAGTAGACCCATCTTTTTTTATAGCGTCCGTTAAGGCGGTAACACCGAGTGTAGTTCTCGCTTCCGCCGCATCTGCCGCCGCGTTCAGTGTCCTTGCATAAGCCGTCAGATCGGTTACTGCATAGGAATCCGAACCGTCGGTATATATCATCTTATCCGCCGCCGTCGTGAGCCCTGCGATAGACAGCACACCTGCATCGGTAAGAATGGTATTACCGTTTGTAGTGTAAGCGTGAACGTCCGAGCCTATAGCCAGTCCCAGACTTGTCCTGACGGTCGCTCCCGTCTCGGCCACCCAGTTGGTCCCGTCCCCAACGATAAAATTACTATTCGTCACCGCAAGCGCCGCAATATCATCCAGCTGTGTATCCCAGGCCTGCAGATCGATCCCCGTTTCCAGATTCGTCGTTACCTTGAAAGCCGCCTCACTGGTATCGTCGATATATGTTTCAGCGTACGGCGATACCGTAACTCCTGTAGTACCGTCTGTGGCGGCAGGATTGCCGTTAGCGTCGAAAGTGAACGTCCTGGACGCCCTGTCAACCGAACTCGGCAGTTCCAGGCTCAAAGCCGTTGTCGGGTCCCCGAACGGCACACTGAGATAAAATATCAGATCCTTATCAATATCCTGAATTGCCATTGTTTGTTTATCGAACGTCGTTTCCGTAGCCTCCGCCGGCAGTGACTGACCCTGTATTAAGTTCACCTCCTGCGTGCGCAGTGCGTTCCTGTGCAGAATGAGCGTATTACCCGATGCGTAGGTTGCGTCAGTTTTCAGGGTCCCGCCGCTGGAAAAGTCGTTATTCGTAGCCGACAGCGTATAGCCCACGTTCAGTACCAGGTCAGTATCAACCCCGGTAGAGTCCGCCCGAACGATCACCGCCAGCTCCGTCTGGCTCGTCAGTCTCATATCGAAGTTAAAGGTCGTAGCCGACCCATTAGCCGGAAACCGTTCCGGCACCGCCGTAGTATTAACAACCCCAAAGCACTGCTGACATCCCACAAACGACATTAAAAACACTAAAACAATAATCTTTTTAAACATGATCTTTCTCCTTGACAAATATTATCCAGTTTCGTATTTTACAGTTATGAACAAAAAAGAAAAACAAGTTTTATGGTCAGGCATAGCAGTTGTTGGTATTCTCATCTATGGTCGCATTGACCCTTTCGGTATAGGATGGCTCCTTTACGATTCTGATTTCTTCCCTGCTTTTATTACCACCGTTTTCATAACAACCTCCCTGACTCTTATCTTTAAAAAATAACCCTAATCAGTCGGTTCTCCACCGACAAGTTCTAATAAATCCTGTTCTGCAATAGCTTTAATAACCCGTTTGGGCCCAACCGTAGGTATTCCCTTTAACGTTCAGACACTCTCCGCCATCCTTATCCAATCTTTGGCATCACCGTTTCCGCTTACAATATCATCAATACTTGCCGCAATGGTTCCTAATTCACCAAGCGGACCAATACCAGCATCACCAAACCCACGCCTGGCCTGTTGTATGGGCCTGCCAACCAACGGCAACATATCTATCAGTGGATCCGTTGCCATTTCGATAAAATCTTCCTCATCTTCCGGCAGTCTGCGGTTCTTGAGCATCCACATCCACGCACCGGCCAGCGTAAGTCCTGTTATTGCCAGCCCCGCCTTTGCGTATTGCTTATTTTGCCAGTTGCCGGGTACATCAAAAGTTGCAATATTATATATTTGATTCAGTTGGTTACTGAACATCAAAAACCAATTCAAAGCCTCATTGGAGACATAAAGTTCAGGCAGGTCGTTAGGCGCCGCCGCCGGTTGTGATCGTAGTGTTGCGTTCTGGGCCAGCCTTATCCCCTCTGCTTCGCTTTTCCCTTCTGCCAGTGCCTTTTGATATACCGCGTTCCAGCCGATCGTCCTTGCAACCGTATCCATCAGATAAATCCCCTGCAGGCCTACCTTACCAACCTTTTTAAGAACACCATCATAGAGGTCCCTGTTCCGTAATTTAAGTTCCTCCAGCGTCCGCTCAAGGGCAGGGTGGCGTACCTGCGGATCGAGGGAGCGTACCTTTTCTACCATTGCCAACGGGTTCGCCGCGAACGCCGCCGCAGAGGCCGTCAGATGCCCTATACCTGCGTCAGGAAGGTAATACAGCCCGGATGGTAACTGCTTTGCCATTGTTACCAGATTAAACGCCAGATAGCTTACAGCGGCGTTACTTCGTAACACCCTCGAAGCGTTCGCCCAGAACCCAAAACTTTTAAATACATAAGGATTAGCAACGCGGCTGACGTAGTTGGTCGTTGTGGTTGCGTATTCACTACCAAAAACATCACCAACTGCCGAACGAAACTCTTTAGAACGCTCAATTCGATGCAGATCACGTGTCAACTTTGCGAAATGAATGTAATGTTCCTGCCACTTCACCTGCTGCAGCCAGATACCCCAGAGATTAAGCTGTATAGGCTTTTGAAATTCCGCCGGTATGTCCTGCCGTTCGAGTGTGAAGCCTTTTTTCGTATATGCCCTTTTCAGGTTAAGCGATTGCTTCAATTCGTCCAGAAGGTCGCGTTTGTCCGGCGTGTAATCCAGTTCCTGCCTACGCATTGGCAGATAACTATCTTCTTTGATCAGCCTTTTCTCCTGATCCTCGATGAAAGCATCTTCCAGCCTGGTATAATGCTGTTCGAACTCCGCTATTATCCAGTTGGTTAGTTCACCGAGTCTGGGGTCCGTGTTCTCGACATACCAGACGATCTCAGCCAGTTGCCTTGACCCTATCTTGTTCCCGAACACCACCGCCAGCCTGCTCCGTGGGTTCAGACTGAAACCATAAATACCTATTATCTCCTCAACTGTGTATTCCTTACCGGCGATTATCCTCTTACTTGCAAGATCGGCAGTTGTCAGATCGAGTTCAGCCAGCTTAGCCGCCCCTGCATCCGCCCTTGCGTCGATCGCCCGTAGTTCGGCGTCCGTTTGCTTATTGACCTCATCAGTAAAGGCATCGTGCATCGGCCCGTCGAACGTCGCTTTGCCGCCGTCGAACATATCGAATATTCTCGACGGTCGCAGGCTCTTCGATCGTGCCGCCCGCCAGGTAAGCCTCATCTTCGGTTTTTTCGTTGTGGCCGCGTTGATAGGATCTTCAGTACCTGTATTGAGCCATCGTTCGGCGGCGTTGATTATTGATTCTTCTTTTTCACCTTTCTCCAGTTCCCAAAGCGTATCATTTATCCGCGTACCAAAATAACTCACCGCATATTGAGGCTTACCGTCTTTTACAGATTCTATTTTCACTGTGATCTGCTCGCGGATAGCCGGTGGAGGCGTAACCACTTCGACCGTTTTTTTCTTTTCCTGCGAGCGTATCCTCTCAACTATTTTATCTCTCTGTTCATCGACACGCCTGGCCTCCCGTTCCTGCCTGAGCCGCTTCTTTGTTTTTCCGATAGCTTCCAGTTTTTTACGTTCTTTGGCCAGTTCTTCCAGTTCGGAAATTGTATATTCGTTCAACGCTCTTTTATTGATAGCATCCATTACCTTTTTCGGCAGGTCGGCGTTCGGATATTTCTCTAAGAACTTTCGCGTAGCTTCACGGTCGGCAAGTGTCTTATTCGCTCTGAACGATGGATCGATACCAGCCTGCAGGATGGCAATAGCTTCACGATAGAACAGGTCAACCGTTGACGGTGCCGGTTTTGCGATCTGCCGACCCAGTTTTTGAATATGTTCTCGCAACTCTTTTCTCGCTCGTGCCTTGAGCAAAATATCTTTATACCTCTGCTTTGCGGTTACGATCCCGCGTTCTTTACCGGCTGTGAATGCATCTATCAATCGCTGCTTAAAATCATCGACTACCAAAGGGTCACTATCGAACCTGTCCAGCAGCTCCTCGATCGGCAGGTTCTTTTCGGATTCCAGAAGTGAATCGGCAACGGTGGAGGCCTCTATCAGGTCGATCTGTTTCTGCTGCTTAGCCGTCAGGTCGGTCACACCAAGTCCCAGCCCTTTTCTGGTTTGCAAAGCAGTCCGTGCGTTCCATTCGTTCTTGAGCCGTGTGTGCATCCTGTGCGGCGTTTCGCGAGCCTGCAGTGAATACTTTTCCATCCACGCACTGCCCTCACGCTTAACCAGCTCCTCACCCATCTTAGTAAAGAACTCAGCAAACGTCATTTCGCCTGGATGTATCTCACCCGGCCCGGTCAGCATCATATCGAAAACGTCGCGGACCTCTTTAGTGATCTTAACGTCGATCGCCGTGCCCTTGATGTTCCGGTATATCTCTTTGAGCCACTGCCGGAACTTAGCGAACACTGCCCGCAGGTTCTGACTTGGCGCCTTACCCTCGAACAGGTACTTCTCGAACGCACGGGCGAACTTTTCTTCGTGCTTTTGGGTCCAGTTACCGTCAGTAACTTTGAAATGCTTTTCCGCCGCCGCCAGTAGTCCAGGGTCAAGTGTCCTGCGGAATACATGGGCCAGTTCATGCAGAGCCGACGAGAAATCCGGCTGCGTTAATCCTGTGATGACGGCCTTGCCGTCCTCTTTGAACTCGACCTTCGCTTTTTTAGCAACTTCTTTTTGTCTTGTAACCCTACGACTGACAGCCCTTTTTTGCAGTTTCTTTATTTCCCTGTCCACTTGTGCGGCTGAGATTTTCGTCACATCAATTCCTGGTGGTTCCAGCCCCGCCTCAGTAAACACCTCCTGCATTCTTTTAAAGGCTTTGGTTTCCGGTCCACCAACAGCTTTGGCCTGTGTTTTGCCCTTAACTTTTACATCCTTTTCTTTAGGCGTTGTTATCTCAGCAATACGTTTTTCGCTCGTCAGTTCAATGGCCTCTTTAACGTGCTCGGCGGTAACTATGTCCTTGCCCTCGATACGCGCAACCGCCTGAGCAAGCTGCTCGATCTTCGTCTGGTCAGCAGATGTTATCTGCCCCGCCTCAATACCCTGCTCGATGAGTGATTGGCTGGCATCATCAAAAGGAACTGGTTCTCCGGCTTGGAATAATACGTCACCCCTCTTTAGCTTAACACGCCCTCTTATTTCAGATAATTTAGCTTCCCTTTTTTGGGCCGTTTCGAGGATTATCTTAAACCCTTCCTCGTCTGTTATATTTTGGTCTTTTATTAAAGCCTCTGTAAATGCTCTGAACCCCGCCTCTTTGGATGGGCCTTCTGGTAAAGCGAAAACTTGTTCCTCAAGAGTGAAACCCTCCTGAAACAGCACATCCTCCGCCTTTTCAACCCCTTCGGCGAACCGCTCTTCGACAAACTGCTCTGTAGTCTGGCCCAGTGCGTTCGCCCTCGCCCTGACAAGTGCCAGTGCCGCGTTCGTCTGGTTATCGGTAAGATTAAGTTCCTCTTTGATCCGTTCCCGAAATTCCTCCGTTTTGGGTCCCGTCCGCCGTTCGATACCCGTCTTTTCTAGCAGATCAAGCTTCTTTTTTATTTCCTCACTGAAAACAACCTTCTCAGCAGGCTCTTCCGCCTTGTCAACCTCTTTTTTCTCCTCACCTGGCAGTGTGCTGCCAACCACCCCTATCCCCGCCTGCGTCGCCCCAGGCACGGCCAGTACACCTATCTCGACCAGCAGGTCCTCACCACGCGGAAACGACTGAACAACACGATCGATTATATTCCCTTCACCTTCCAGCCCCACCATTGCACGAAGTATCCCGCCGACCCTTTCTTCACCAAGTTCTTCAAGGAACCCGTGGTACCCCCCTCTTTTCAGCATTGCAGCTGTGAAATCCGAGATGGTCCCGCCGGGAAACTTCTTTTTCCACGCCGCAAATAACAATCCTTTAAGTTTACCAACGCCGGGGATCTTAGCCGCCAACGCCGCTATCCCCGGCCCTGATACTTCCGACAGGTTCTCGATGAACACATCACCAAAACCTTTAAGTGCCGCCATTGCGATAGAGTTCGGGTTCTCTGCTAATAATATTTCACCTTCCTGCGTCACCTGTATTCCAGGTGTAAGGTTTCGGAACGTACTGGCAAGTACCCTGTTCTGCATCGCAGCCGTTCTCGTTACCGCCCCGCCAGCCGCACCGATGACCTTGTGCGTCACAGTTCTAACCCCCTGCCTCTTTATGAGCCGTTCCGTAAGTGATTCAGCCGCCTCACGAGCGAATTTATTACCTATATTTGCTGCTCCGCCAGTCAAAAGAAACTCGATCATAAACGCCGGCAACGCAGAAACGCCTTCGGCTATCTTACCACCAAGCGACAACCGGGACATTTGCTCCTGGCGAAGAAAGAAGTCACCGAGTATCTTTTCGTCGATCGCTTTTTGCCTCATCCCTTCGTCGGATAGTTCGGTAGGTTCGGCTCCAACCTCCAACCCGGTAAGCCCTCTGGCCGCTCGTTTTTCCTCTTCGAATATAGGCTCTGCAACTTTGCCAAGCTCTTCCGCCTCTTCCACCTTTTCGCCCAGTTGACCGATGGTCTCGTACTTTGCAGCTGCGAATCGTTTCGCCGACAAAACCACCAGCCCCAGTTCCGTTGCGTTATACGTTGTGAACGGTGCTTTTCGTATCAGCTCTTCTTTTGATGTTATTATCTGGGCCGATCTCTTAAAGAACCCCGTTTTTGCGGCAGGCGATGTATATTCAAAAGGTGATAGTTCTTTTATCACCTGTGCCGGTTTCAGGACCTTTCCGAATCGTGTCCTACTGGCCATATCGAATTGATAGTCAATGACATTGAAGTCCAGCTTCATATCATCAGCCATCAGCATTGACGCCAGCGTCTTTTCCCGATAAGCCAGTGGGTCCGGCTGAGCATCGGCGATGACTGAATAAACGTCCGGCAGATAATCATCTATCGGCTGTGAACCCTGCAGGACAAGCGCCAGTGATTGTGATGTCGGCTCATTCGGGTCCGTCTGTGCCCCGAATACAGGGTCCCTTCGGCTCCGTATATCCTCAAAAGAGGGTACAACCGGGACGGTACGCACTTTCCCCTCCCGTATCTCGTCAAACGTCGCTGTTTTTGTTTCCGTTACTACCGGCATATTACTCCCATCTCGTATCTTTCCATTTCTCGTAATACCTTTTCGCCTTTTCGTTATCATCTATCGTTGCCACGTTGTTCACAAAGTCAGCGTAACCGTCCGGCTGGATCTCAAGATTTATCTGCTGTTCATCGAGTTTGAAATTTGCCTGCTGTTGGGCGAAGCCCAGCTTCGCCAGTTCGGCGGTTATCCGCGTATTGACGGCGGCCAGTGGTCTGGTATCAAGGAACCTGTTCCTGCCCCTGCTCCAGACATCTTCTGTAAGCAGGTTCATAAAGGCAAGCGATTGTTCCTCGGTCGCGAGCGGGTTAATTTCCCAGAACCGTTCCCATTCTTCGAGCCTCCTGCCGTACAGTTGTGTCGCTTCGAATGTATCTACTTCGCCCTTCTTTTTCTTAGCATCGGGGAACAGTAACCCACCTTCCACGAATACCCCTTTTATATGATCATTGCCAAGCCTTATCCTGCGTTCGAGCACCTTATCATCTGCTTTTTTCCGTGCTTCCGTCGATTCCAGCCTTGTCCGCAAACCCCTCGCCAATTCCGGTGTTATTTTTTGTTCTTGTCCCGGTGGTGGAGTGACCGCTCTGTCAATTTCACGCCTGACAGCTTCTATCTCTTCCGATTCTTCCCCAACCTCGGTTATCCTATCCATTAGCCGCGACCATTCAGGGAATGAATTGAAGTTCGCTTTTTTCAGTTCCTCTCGTTTTTTATTGATTTCTGTGGTCCACTTTTTACCCTCCTCTACACTGAGCTTACGCTGTGAAGGTGACACATAATCATTAACCGTTTCTTTAAGAGCGTCCAAATCCTCCTCATTATTAGCCGCATCAAGTTTACCGAATATCTCCCTATTGAACGGGTCCTTGATCTTGACCAGATTCTCCTGAAACTTCTTTTCCGCATTCGCTTGCGAGATAAGATGGTTATTATACCGTTCGTAATCCGTTGCGGCCATATTCGCCCTGTTCGTTTGCAGCCAGGTATCTGTAAGGTTATTCTCCCTCAAAAGGTCAGCCGCCGTTTTCCGCGTTTCATCATTGAGTAACTTCGTCGCCTGCTGCTGATCGGCGCGTATCCTGCTTATCTCGCTTCGTGCCTTCGTTTCCAGAGCAGCTTTTTGATTACTGGAAAGAAGCTCGAACAGTTGAGACGTATCTGGTTGTTGGCCGGCAGTAACGGTTTCATTTGCCTTTTTATTGGCTTCTATTAAACTTTTTGTTGCTTTTTCCCCTGTCCTTGTGTCTTTGCCATCAACTATAAGGTTTGGATGTCCCAACAACTTAAATTTACTAGGAAAGTGTTTCCGTGTAGATTTTAGTTCACCTGTTTCTTCAAACAATGCCCGATAATCATAAAAATGCAGGGGGTCATCTGGATTAATATTTATATTGTTTGCTTCGGCAACTTTAGCAAATTCTGTTTGAAATTTCTGTTCTTGTGAATCTGTTAAACTTGTTAATTTTTGAGTAGGTTTTGGGATTGGTTTTGCGTCCACGTTATCGAGGTACCATTGCGGGTTCGTATCGATCACAGCGTTGGCGAGGACCAGGTCCTTTTCCTCCGACGTTAAAAGCTTACTCCGCTCGATATCCATCCCCGCCGACAGCAGCCCGGCGTTAAAGTCCGGCGCCGTACTCATCGTTTGACTTGCCGCGTTGAATAACTTTACCTTCGCCCTTTGTGCCGATACCCCCCATGCGATATTATCAATGTCCTTGTCCCATTGCGGAACGATCCCTCTTATATATTGACCGTAGGCCTGCTGTGCCTTTCGCTGTTTGGTCGTATTGCCGATCCTTTTAAAATTCTTTTTCTTAAAGTCACCCCACATCTTATTTATTTCGTTATAGTCGGCATCCGAAGTTCGTAAAGATTGCAGGAACAAGTTTCGTGCCGAAGCCGTATCGGCTTTCATACCCACAAGATCGGTTTTCGCCAGTTCGTTATTACGGCGTTCCACCAGTTGAGATGTCACAATACCCGCCTGAGCGATCGCCCCGCCGAACTGTGCCTGTGCCTGCGGTACGATCGTCGCTATCGATGGGTCCGCAATCCCCGCCGGCGTTGTCCTCGGCTGCCTTCTCCTGAATCCCGCTAAACTAGGCATATTCTCACCTCAAAAATCGTATGTCGTATAGCGTATGTCGTATAGCGTACGCAATACGCATCACGCACGACGCAATACGATACTACGCTGCCAATGACGCTATCTGCGTCGCTCCCGTTAATAGTGTAGTTCCCGTTCTGAACCTGCTCGCTCGTCTTATATTGCTTGCTCTCAGCGTCTGCTGACCGGCTGCAAACTCCAATCCGAACCGCCGCTGCCTTCCCGCCTGGCGGATGAACAGCCTTTCCTCTTCGAATACCCCTGCTATCTCC
>SDBT01001049.1_pt1 | contig 47166 bp, 31 predicted proteins | sample 2277101 | NCBI WGS metagenome assembly SDBT01 (sample SAMN10404973, study PRJNA504765) | marine sediment metagenome | isolation source: marine sediment core GS10_PC15, 103 cmbsf | place: Arctic Ocean: Southern Knipovich Ridge | collected 2010 | reverse complement strand
GAGCGCAGCGAAGCAATCCCCACGTTCTCGTGAGAAACCGATTGCTTGGCACAAGCGGGGATTGCTTCGTCGCTCCGCTCCTCGCAATGACATGCATCATAATCATACTGAAAAGGTACTAGACACCGGTGAGTGGTATAACAGTATCAACACAGCCGTCAGCGAGGCCAGGTATGGCGACACCATAATCGTCAACCCTGGCACGTATAACGAGACTATCAGCATGAAGAGTGGCGTGAAGATCTATGGAGCCGGGGCTGAGGTGACGGTAATAAGCGGCGATGGTTCCGGACCGGTGGTTACAGCCAGCGGAGTCGAAATCATGGGCAATGCCGTCATCTCCGGCTTCACCATCACGGGCGGCAACGCTGACCACGGGGGCGGTATCTACATCCATAACGCCTCGCCGATGGTGGAGAATAACATCGTCATCAGCAACTCAGCGACTTTCTTCGGTGGCGGGATATGCGTCGAAGGTGGCTTGCCCATTATCCGCAACAACATCATCTTTAGCAGCTCGGCGGCGGTCTTCGGCGGCGGCATATATGTAGCCAACGGTTCACCCACCATTGCTAACAACACCATCTTCGGCAACTCAGCGGCTATCTTCGGCGGCGGCATCTTCAACCTGAGGGGCTCACCCATCATCGGCAACAACACCGCTCTCTCGTCCGGTGGTATCCACAACCACTACGGAGCGCCCATCAGTGACTACAACAACGTCTGGGGCAACATCCCCGATGACCACTACAATCTGACCCCAGGCACCCACGACATCCACGAGGATCCCCTTTTGGACGATTCGTCGGGTGGCAACTATCGCTTGCTAACGAGTTCTCCCTGCATTGACGCCGGCGACCCGGCCACGCCGCCAGGCACCGACCTCAATGGCGACCCACGCCCCCTTGATGGCAACGACGACGGCCAGGCTGTGACGGACATCGGTGCTGACGAGCTCTCTGATGATAGTTCTCTGCCATTCCACTCTACCCCGATTCCAGGCCAGCCACCCAAGCCTACCTCGTGAACGCTGAGCCGCACCTCGTACCCTAATACAAAGGAGGGCATCATAAGGCCGATTAGGCCAGGATGCCCTCCTTTTTTGCATTTGGCGGACCCGCCCAGTTAATCAAACCTTGCATTTTGCTGCGAGGTTGGCAAAGATGGACAAAGCCTGTATAATGGCAGCAGGTAACGAGGAACAAGTCAACAAGTTATGAGGTCAGTGCAGATGCTACGGAATCTAAGCAGCAAAAAGACAATCAAGCTGGCTCTGGCCATCGCGCTACTCATCGTCCTGGTGAGACCAACCAAGCCCGTGGTGCCCTTGGGCCCCCAGCAAGAAGTGGTGACCATCAACCCCAAGATGGGCGTTCACACCCGCCTCACCGACGAGGTGGAGGAGTGGAAGATCAAGCAGACACTCTTGATGGTGCGGCAGATGGGCGCGTCCTGGATCGTGGAGTACTTCCCCTGGGCCTACTACGAGGCGCAAAAGGGGCGCTTCGACTGGAGCCACCCCGACATGGTGGTGGATCATGCCCGGGCTCAGGGCCTGACGGTGGTCGCCCGGCTGGGCTTCGTCCCTGAGTGGGCGCGGCCTGAAGAGACCATCACGTCCTACCTCGATCAGGAACATTATGACGACTTCGGCGACTACGTCCAGGCCTTCGTGACCCACTTCCAGGGCCGCGTCGAGCACATCGTCATCTGGAACGAGCCCAACCTCAGCGTGGAGTGGGGGTATCGGCCCGTGGACCCCGAGGGCTACACCGAGCTTCTCAGAGTAGCTTATACCCGGGCCAAGGAGGCCAACCCTCAGGTGCAGGTGCTGGCCGGGGCCCTGGCTCCGACGCTGGCTCCAGAGGGCGATCCAGAGGGCCTGAACGATCTCGTCTACCTCCGACGGATGTACGCGGCTGGAGCCAGGGATTACTTCGATATCCTGGCCATCCACGCCTACGGTTGGACGTTACCCCCCGACGATCCCCCGGCAGTGGACAAGGTGAACTTCGCCCGCGCCGAGCTCCTCCGCCAAGTGATGATCGCCAACGGAGACGAGGACAAAACGTGTCTGATCACCGAGGGCGGCTGGAACGATCATCCCCGCTGGACCAAGGCCGTGCGCCCCTACCAGCGCATCGAGTACAGCATCCGCGCCTACGAGAAGGCCCTGGAGTGGGACTGGTGCCAGGCCGTCTGCCTGTGGGCCTTTCGCTACCCCCGGCCAGCCCAGGGCTACGCTGACTACTTTGCCTTTGTGACCGTGGATTTTATTCCCAAGCCCATCTACCTGGAAGTGCAAAGATACGCGCGGGGCGAGAGAGAATGAGGAAACTGAAAAGTAGTCGGGTGCTTTTGGCAATCCTGGCCCTGGCAGCCATCGCTCTGGCGGCCTGGTTCGTGCTGGCACGGTTTGGCAGAGAGGAAGACGGAACCTGGGCGTGGATACAGCGGGAGGGGCTGATGCGAGTGGGGATGGACGCCAGTTGGCCGCCCTTTGAGCACGTTGACGGGTCAACGGGCCAGATCGTGGGTCTCGACGTTGATCTGGCGCGAGCCATCGGGCAGCGCCTGGGCGTCGAGGTGGAGCTAGTCAACGTGGGCTTCGACAGCCTCTACGATGCCCTCTACGTGGGCAGGTTCGATGCCATCGTCTCGGCCCTGCCCTACGATCCACTGCTGTACGAAGACGTGGCCTATTCCATCTCTTACTTCAATGCCGGGCAGGTATTGGTCGTACGGGCCGATGAGACTGAGATCAGCGAAACGAATGACTTATCTGGCAAGAGATTGGGGGTAGAGCTGGCTTCAGAAGGTGACGCCCTGGCCAGGCGGCTGCAAAAGAAAATCGAGAATCTGAGTCTACAATCCTACATTGCTCCCCAGGACATGTTGTGGGCCTTGAAAAAGGATGAGGTAAAGGCGGCCGTGGTGGACGCTGTCTCCGCCTATCAGTTCATCGCTACTGAGGGGGGCGTGCAGGTGGTGGACGACCCGCTGACGGATGAACTGTACGTCATCGCTGTGCGGTTGGATAGCCCCTTGCTTCTGAAGGCCATAAACGAAGCCTTAGTGGAGATGAGGGAAGACGGCACCCTGGAACGACTCCAGGAGAAATGGTTCCGAGTAGTGAGCAATTGACGTCAAGGATAAGGTGTGCTAGAATTGGAGAACAGCGGGGGAGAAAGCCGAGGGTTCGGAATGAAACGTGCAGGGTTAAGGGATTTGATGCTGATTGCGCTTGTTCTTTGTCTAAGCGCCCTGTTGGTCAGCAGCATCTATGCGGGGAGCATCGTTCCCGGCAGTGTTCGCATGACCGATACCCCAGGCGGCGCGGAGATGACCCAGTTCGCCTCTGGGATAAGCGTGGTTTACCTTGTCTTCGACTACTCTGATATGCATAGCGAAGAGTTCATGGTAAGAGTTTATTATGATTCAGGCGAGGTGCTATTCGAACAGTCGAAGGTTTACACAGGGTCTGGGACAGAGTCCGTCGAGATATCGCTCGCCGGAGGAGGAGCTTTTCCTGATGGGCGGTATGTCATCAATTTGTACAGCGGCTTGTTTCATCTCAACACCATCATCTGGGATGTTGGTGGAGCGCCCAAGATCAAAACCTTCTTGCCCTGCATTGTCAAGCAATGGCCGCCCTCTGGTACCCCAACACCCACTCGCACGCCTACCATCACCACCACACCGTCGCCTACGCCTGGCTACGATCTCTATGAACCCAACAACTCCTTCTCAATGGCGTACCCGATACTCTCCGGTGACCTGCCCACTATAATCAAGGAGTAGCCAGACGGCTGATGACCGCAGCCGAATTTAACAAGGGTGCACGGATGGATCAACTGCTACTAAAAGACAAACTGCAAACCCTGCCCACCAAGCCCGGCGTCTACCTGATGAAGGACGATGGGGACGAGGTGATCTACGTGGGCAAGTCGGTGAACCTGAGGCATCGGGTGCGCTCCTACTTCCAGGCTTCGGCCAGCCACTCCCTCAAGCTGCACCGTCTGATATACCGCATCGCCGATTTCGACTTCATCGTCACCGATTCGGAAATAGAGGCCCTCATCCTGGAGTGCAACCTGATCAAGGAACACCGCCCCAAGTACAACATCCGCCTCAAGGATGACAAGCGCTATCCTTATATCAAGATCACCTGGCAGGAGGATTACCCCCGCATCATCGTCACCCGCCGCATGGAACGCGACGGGGCCCGCTACTTTGGCCCCCTCACCGACGTCCGGGCTGTCCACCAAACCCTGGACATGTTGCGTCGGCTGTTCCCCTATCTGACCTGCAAACGCAAGATCACAGGCCAGGACAAACGGGCCTGCCTCTACTACCACATCGGCCGCTGCGCAGGGCCTTGTATCGGCGCCATTTCTAAGGATGAATACCGAGCCTTGATCAAGCGCATCTGTCTGTTCCTGGAGGGCAAGGCCGAGGAGATCGTGGCCGATCTGCAAGCCCAGATGACCTCGGCAGCCGAAGCGTTGGACTTCGAACAGGCGGCCGGTCTTCGCGACCAGATCAGAGCCGTGGAGAGGGTGACCAAGCAACAGAAGATCGCCCTGGCGGTGGGAAAAGACGAGGACGTCATCGCCCTGGCCCGCGAAAACGATGACACCTGCGTTCAGGTGTTCTTCATCCGGCAGGGAAAACTCATCGGCCGCGAGTACTTCATCCTGGATGGCACCGCGGAGGAAGACGAGGCTCAGATAGTGGCCTCCTTCGTCAAGCAATTCTACGACGAGGCAGCTTACGTGCCCATGAAGATCATTTTGCCGACCAACGTCGAGGAGGCCATAGTTATCGAGACCTGGCTGAGGAGCAAACGGGGCAGCAAGGTGAAATTGCACGTGCCCAAGTGGGGTCGGCAGAGGGAGCTGGTACGGATGGCCGCCGAGAACGCCGCCGAGACCCTGGCCAGCCTGCGCGCCCAGTGGCTGCTTGACGAGGGGAGAAGCGTCGAGGCTCTGGCTCAACTACAACAGCACCTGGGCCTGGATGAAGCGCCCACCCGCATCGAAGGCTACGACATCTCCAATATCCAGGGAACGGCAGCCACGGGCAGCATGGTGGTCTTCGTAAAAGGCGTGCCCCGCAAGAGCGATTACCGCCGCTTCAGGATTCGCACCGTGGAGGGGGCGGATGATTACGCCATGATGCAGGAAGTGCTGCGGAGGCGCTTCAAGAGAGCCATCGAAGGAAGGGCCGGGGGAAGTTCAAAGCTCAAAGAGGCCGACGTCTGGACCATCCTGCCCGACCTGATCATCATTGACGGCGGCAAGGGGCAACTGAACGCCGCTCTGGAGGTCCTGGAGGAACATGGCTTGAAGGACGAAGTGCCCGCCGTGGGCCTGGCCAAAAAGCAGGAGGAGATATTCCTCCCTGGCCGCTCGCAGCCCCTCGTCCTGCCCCGCGACTCGCAGGGATTGTACCTCCTGCAGCGCATCCGCGACGAGGCTCACCGCTTCGCCCTTGGCTACCACCGCAAGCTACGAGCAAAGAGGAGCCTGGCCTCGATTCTGGAGGAGATCCCCGGCATCGGCCCCAGGCGCCGCCAGGCTTTGCTCAAGCACTTCGGCTCTATCGAGGCCATTCGCCAAGCGTCGGTCGAGGAGTTGGCCGCCGTGAAGGGGATGACCAGGAAAGCGGCGGAGGCAGTGAGGGAGAATCTGTGATCTTATGATGGTTGCGAAAAGAAACAAGCCCTTCGGGTTTAGTCCCCGAAGGGCTTTACTCTCTCAGAGTCAGGCGAGTTCCTCACATCCTACCCCAGCACTCGCTCCCTCACTCCGCCAGCAACTCCTCAATGGTCTCTTGGAGTTGGTCGAGAGGCGCAGGGCCTCCCTGCTCTCCTTTAAAAATCCAGAACACCGGTGCGGGAGAAAACTGGTTATCCTGCCCGATGGTGAAGTCCTGCATCACCTTGTCCGCCGTCTGACCCTCGTCCAGGCAAGTGGCGAAGGCATCACCATCCAGGTCCAACTCAGCAGCATACCCTTCGAACACGGCGGTGACGTCATCCAACTGGCTCCACTCGTCCTGTTTCTGGAAGAGCAGATCGTACATAGAGCAGAACGCTTCTTGCTGCCCGGCACATTCGGCTGCCTCGGCCGCGGTGAACGCCTGGACATGGTCGAGGGATGGGAAATGCTTGACCATGAGCCGCACCTTGCCCGTATCTACATATTCCTTCTCCAGCTCAGCCCATTCTTTCAAGAAGTGATTACGGTTTTCCGCCGACTGGAAGTCAACGAACTCGGCAAGGATGATCTCCGCCTCCTCTGATCCACAGAAGGCGTCGCCGGCGTAGGTATAGCCGGGCTGCTCCGGATTGGGATCGAAGGGCGTCGCGCCGGGCGGCAGCGGCGTGGGCGTGGGGGCCGGATGCTCCCCGCGCAGCGCGGCCTCAATGGTCTGTTGAAATACCTCGAACGGCTGCGCGCCGGATATAAACCAGTCGTTGACGAAGAAGGCAGGAGTACCACCCACTCCGGCGGCTGCGCCCTGTTCGAGCTCGGCCTGAACCTGGGCGGCTGTCTCTCCCGACTCTATGCAGGCAGCAAAGGCATCGGTATCAAGGCCCAGTCCGGCGGCGTATCCCTTGAACAGTTCGTTGGCGTTCGCTTGACCACCCCACTCTCCTACTGTCTCGAAGATGCGCTCGTGCATAGGCCAGAAGGCTTCGGCCCCTTGCTTGGCGGCGCAGAGCGAGGCCTGGGCGGCCGGCCGCGCATTGGGATGGAGGGAATCCATGGGAAATTGAAGGAAAACGTGCTTGACTTTGCCAGTTGCTATGTACGCTTCATACAGAAGCGGGTCCGTCTGTAGAGCATGACGGGCGCAGTATGGTCACTGGTAGTCGGAATACTCAAGCAGTGTTACCGGCGCATCAGGATTGCCGCGGTAGGGCGCGCCCTCCTCGGTGAAGCCCATGGCCACCTCACCGCTTGTGCTGATGGAGGGTAGAAGCACCTCCGTGGTTGCCGGCGTCGCCGGCGTATCGGTCGGCGGCGCCGATGTGGCCGTCGGCTCCGGCGTGGCCTGGGGGCTGCAAGCGGACACGATCAGGGCCGCGATGAGCAGCCCCAGGCACAGAAATCGTTTGAGATTCATATCACCTCCAGAAAGTAGATTGTCCGGGTAATTATAGCACTTTTGCCAGCCGGGGCAAATCCGGCCCCTCACGGTTCGCGGGCCGGAGATTGGCCAGTCCGTGGCGACCACAGAGCCATCAACACCGCTGCCATGAGAGCCAACATCCCGCCGAAGAGAAACGGCGCGGACGGGCCAAAGCCGTTCCATCCCCACGACGGCATGCCCGACCACAGCAGCCCGGCGATGAGCGAAGCCGGGAGGTCCAGGATGCCCAGCACGGCGTTGTACGCCCCGTAGGCCGTGCCCCGCAGCTCGGCTGGCACGATGTCGGCCACCATCGCTTTGGTGGTGCCGTAGGCCAGGCCGTAGTACGCACCGTAGACGGCGTACAGCACCCACACGTGCCAGCCCGTTGTCGCCACCGCCAAGCCGAAGTAGATCAGCGCGTAGATCAGCCAACCGCCGATGATGAGCTTGCGCCGTCCGATGCGGTCGGAGAGCGACCCGGCTGGAGTGGAAAGCAGGGTGTACACCAGGGTGAAAGTGACGAGCATCCCCAGCACCTGCACCACGTTCAGCCCCCGCTCGCTGGCCCGCAGCACCAGGAACGCATCCGACGAGTTGCCCAGGTCGAAGATGCCGACGATGATCATGAAGATGGCAAAGCGGCGACCCAATCCCCGGAAGGAAACTTTCGGGGCCTCGCGCTCTCTCTTGACCGGCACGTCCCGCGCACCGATGGCCAGCGAGAGCACGGCCAGGAAAGCCGGGATCAGGCTGATGAGCACTATTGTCTGAAAGGTAGCTCGCCCCAGAACCATGTTGCTGCGTTGCGCCATCCACACCACGATCAGGGCAATGATCAGCCCCAGCATCGCCCCAGCGGTGTCGGCTGCGCGGTGCAGGCCAAAGGCCAGCCCCCGGTGTCGCTCGTCAATGCTATCGGCCACCAGCGCGTCGCGGGGCGCGGTGCGGATGCCCTTGCCCACCCGGTCGGCCCAGCGCACGCCGGCCACCACCAGCCACGAGTTGGCGACGTAGAAGAACGGCTTGACCAGCGCGGACAGTCCGTACCCGGTCACCGCCAGCCACTTTCGCGCCCGCAGCTTATCCGATAGCCAGCCGGAGAACACCTTGAGCAGGCTGGCCGTGGCCTCGGCGATGCCCTCGATCAGCCCGATGACGTTGGTCTTCACCCCCAGCACGTTGGACAGAAACAGCGGCAGGATGTTGATCACCATCTCGCTGGAGATGTCCATGAAGAAGCTGGTCAGACTGACGGCCCAGACGTTGCGGGGCAGCGTGCGCAGTCCGGCCTTCTGTGAGGTAGTTTCTTCCGTCATTGAACCTCCATTTGGAGTTGGTGCTGGCACCAAGCGTAGAGGGCGTCGTAGATAGCGAAGCCGTGGAACAGCCGCTCCTCATCGGGGACATCCAGATAGTGGAAGCCCTCGGCGATGGCCCGCAGTCCCGCCGACTGGGGCGTGCGGTCGCGGTCGGCGGTATCGGCCCCGTGGACGATGTCGGCCAGCAACCAGAGTGCCAGGTCATTCTTGTCCAGGTCGAACTCATCAATCAGCACCTCGAAGGTGCATTTCCCCTCGCGATGGTCGTACTGCCCCGCGCCCTGGGCGTCGTAGGAGATGGCCCCTTCTCGCTCGGCTATCTCCAGCACCTCCTCGGCGGGCACGAACAGCAACTCTGCCTCGGTGTCAATGAACCGCTCGATCAACCACGGACAGGCTACGCGGTCTACCTTGACATTCTCACGAGTTACCCACTTCATGATCGTTTTTCCTTTCTACGGGGTAAAAACCAGGTTGGAGGCGATGGCTTCCCTCCAGCCGGTGGAGACGTTGGGGCATTGGCAGAAAGATGAATCCGTCGGTCATGTGCTTACCTCATTCAATGGGCCATGATGGGATCAAGTCGTCGATCGCCTCCATCAGGTGCACTGAACATAGACCCGGGGAGCCAGATTTCCTCATCGTTCCTCAGTTGACCAGCAAGTAACACCGAGAATTCTGATACCTGGCAAACGGGCTTCGCCTGACTCTCTCATAACTACCTGCCGAACAACATCGACCTCAAGCTTAGCAAGTATACGGATGCTTTCAAGATCCTTGGCGCCATCTTCCACATCAATTCGCAACATATCTAACGCGAACTGTTTGTCGTGTGACAACCACACTTGCCTGGTCTGGTCGCTTCGGATTTGATCAATAGCCCATGGCTGATTGCCAACACAGGTGTCGCGCAAGTGATAACCAAGTCGCAATTCCTGTTCTTGCTTTGTTCCGTCACTAAACGTTAACATGATGTGGCCTATTACTTTTTCATCCCACCCCTCTCCCGGCTCTGCCCCACGCCAAGATTTCACTGCGTAGTCAGCGATAATCAGAAAGAACACCGAAGCAACTTTCGTACACAGTGTACTCAAGTCCAGGATCCTCGCCTCGTTCTCAGGCGTCGGTGCAACCACTGCCATTAAGGCTCCATGATCTTGCGTCTCGATCTGAAAAGGCACTCCACCGAGGCTCGAGAAGCCATTTGGTGCTCCCATAACAGACAGGGCTTGAAGCTTAAGCCCCTGCTTGCCAAGAGGAAACTCAGTGAAACCCTGCTCACCAAGAAATCGTTGTTGTTCCCTAACCGTCTTCTGGTTCCTGCGAACCAGGAAAATCAGAAGAGCTATAGTGAGGAGGAGAATTGTGAAAGCCAGAATAACGAGCCAGCCCTTCCCCGCCAAGGCTCCAACTAAGCCAATAGCCGCAATGATGAAGCTGCCAACTGCGGCGAGTTGGGCAGCCCTTGTCAGTGGATCACGCATTAGCTCCACTCCCTTCTGCATTTCTCAAAGTACTCCAATACCAACTGCTTCGCCCAATACTACTCTACGTACTGCTCCTCATCCTTCCGCCGGGCGTTCCGGCGCGGGTGATGATGTAGCCGGGCACTCTGCCCTCGAACGCGAGGGCTCGTTGATGGCGGTGGTTCCCTCTCTTTCATTCAATCAATCGGCCACGATGGGATCAACTCATCAATCTCCCCCATCAAGCGCATGGTCTCTTTCAGAGCGACGACGATTTTCTGATAGTGGAAGAAGTCGTCGAAGGTGAGCTTGCGGCCTTTGCGGTCTTTGAGCCACTTGTGCAAGACCTGGTAGCCGCCGATCTGGAACTCCCAGACCTCTGGCTCGATTCCCTCAAAGTACTGGGTTTTGTTGATGTAGACCCGGCCTGTGGGCTTGGGTTCAGGCTTGGGCTCGATCTTCACCCGCACTTCATCGTCGAAGGTAAGCGGCAACCTGCGATTGAACACCTTCACTGATACGGGAGAGGCATCGGTGGGGATTTTCTTTTCCTCTGTGACCTTCTCTACATAGCGGACTTTCTCCACTCTGTCGGGGCCGGGCACGGGGAAGCTGGTGACGAGGTTGTTCAGCTCTGGTGACTCCATCAGGTGCAGGCTCACCAGCTCCTCGCCTTTCGCAGCCAGGGCCTTGAACAGCGCCAGGTCGGAAGTGAGGGGCAGGCGGGGGAAGTCTATCTTGAGAAGTTCGGCGTAGCGCTCGCGGTAGGTGGGGGAGTGGAAGACGGCGTAGGCGTAGTGGAGGATGTCCTCTGGGCCGAAGGTGGCCTCCAGGTCACCCTTGCCTTCCCGCACGAATTCCAGGCCCAGCTTCTCCTCGACGGCGGCGATGAACTTGGGAGAGAGGTTGGGATCGCGGGTTTCGTACTCCGGCCCAGATTCGAACAACATCAGGCTGACAACGCTGCCACCACCCTTGAGCGGCTGTTTCTTTTTGCCCACTTTGTAGAGGTAGAGGGGGAATATATAACAGTTCCGGTCTGTTGAGGCACACTTGTACTCTACTATGCGATTCGTTGCTATCACGTGGTTAAATGGCGGGGCTGTAATTTGTCGAGTAAGCACGATGCCCACATTAGGTCGCAACATATGGCACATAGTATTACGACGTGAACGCTCAATAAGAGCGTCATGGTAATAAATTGAGCGCACATCAAAAGGCCGATACAGACATCGGGTGAAATGCTTTTCCCACGCCTTGTCAGTGAACAAAGACCCTCTGGCATCCCTCAGCCTCCAAGTTGCAGTATCTCTCAGGTTGAAAGTTTCTGCGACTTGATCATCAGTTAACGCTTTGTCACGAAGGGCAGCGATACGTGATTGCAGACGCTCTGCATCAAAATCAATAACAATGCGATCTCGAGATGTAACAACACCAACGCTGTTAATAGGGAAAATGTCAGTCACGCTCCAACCTCTCTGGTATTCGCTGAGCAAGTCCAGGTCCTTGGGCACGAAGAAGAAATAGGGTGCTAACGACTTAAGCTCCTGCCATTCAGTAGTGCTGACGTCGTTCTCCCACAGATAGCGATACTTGCCTTCGCGCAACCCCCAGAGATCGGCATAGCGAATTTGGGCTGGGCCAATCATACCCTCGCCTTTGACGAAAATGCTGATGGTAACCCCTTGCTGGATGTCGAACACGTTCTCATCGGGCCCACCATCCGGCGAGGTCTCCCCAATTCTTGTGTCCCCGTGCAGGTTCAGCACGTAGATCTCATCGAAGGTCTTCATCAACTCCTCCCTCATCCCCCGATGGATCAGGCCAGAGAGGTAGGAGTGATTGGTGATCATGCCGATGACGCCGTAGCCAGTGCGCTCGATGCGGTCGTGGGCGAAACGGATGAATTTGATGTAGTCGTCAGAGAGGGGCTGGATGTTGCGCTCGCCACGGACGGCGGCTTTGTAGCGTTCCATCAACTCGTTGATGTGCTCTCCCTTGTTGGCCGAACTCACCGAATACGGCGGATTACCCAGCACTACCATGATGGGCTTGTCCCGCTTGATCTCCGCCGCGGCGTTGGCCTCATCGGTGATGAACCTGGCGAAGCCCAACGTCGAGGCCTGGGTGATCGCTTCCTCCAACGAATTGGTCAGGTAGATGCCCAGGCGCTGGTCGCCCGTGAAGTCGTAGCCGGTCTCCTGCAACAGGATGCCCAGCTTCATGTGGGCCACGGCGTAGGGGGCCATCAGCAGCTCGAAGCCGAAGACGCGGGGCAGGAGATGGGTTTCGACGTAATCGCTCCAGGCACCGGCCTGGCCCATTGCCATCAAGGTCTCGTGGATTTGCTGGATGACGAAGTAGAGGAAGGTCGCCGTGCCAACGGCCGGGTCGAGGATGAGGGTGTTGGTGTCGGCCAGACCCAGGGGGCGGTTGAAGCGGGTTTTCACGATGTGATCGAGAGAACGGACGATGTAGGAGACCACCGGCTCAGGGGTGTAGTAGACGCCACGGGCTTTGCGCGTCTGGGGGTCGTAGGCGCGGAGGAATGTCTCGTAGAAGTGGACCACTGGGTCCTCCTGCCGCGTCCGCCTGCCGAAGTCGCGCAGGATCTCCGCCATGTCCGCCCGGGCCAGCAAGTGGGCCAGATCATCCACCAGCCAGGCGATGCGCTCGTCCAGTCCCGGCCCAGCGATCTGGTTGAAGAGCCTACGCAGGAAGGGGTTGGTCTTGGGCAGGTTCCAGGCCGCCTTCTCACGGGTGAAATCCTGCCCGGTCGGGACACGGACGCGGGCGGCGAAGAGGCCGTAGGTGATGGTCTGAGCATACATGTCGGCGAATTCAGCCGGGGTGAGGAAGGGGATCAGCGTCTCTCGGAAGGCTTTCAATTGGGCGTGCAGCATACCCTCTTCGCTCTCCCGCTTGAAGGTCTCTTCGATGAGATCGCGGGTCATGCCGGCCAGAGCCGCCATGCGTTGGGCCAGCTCGCGGGGAGTGCCCACCGTGGGCGCCACCTGGGCGAAGAACTTCTGCAACAGCCCCGAAACGGCCTGGATGCCGCCCCTTCGTGCCCTGATCCTCCCATCAATGGTCAGCGTAGCCAGGCGTGCCGTCTCCCGCTGCTCGCCCTCCACGTACCAGCGGAACTCCAGATAGTCGGTGAGGATCAGGTTGCTCAGGGAGTCGCGGTAGCGGCGCATCTGCTCGGACCGCTCTGCCGCATCCAGACTCACGCCCACATCCTTGGCCTCGACGTAGCCGATGGGCGTCCCGGCGCGGGTGATGATGTAATCGGGCGCGCCGCACTCGATGCGCTTGGGCTCGTTGATGGCGGTGATGTTCTCGCCGACTGACTCCAGGAGCGTTTTCAAAGCCGAACGGTGGGTGTGCTCTGTCGCCTGCCCCGTGGAGAGGTTCTTTTGCAGTTCCTTGAGATAGACTTTGAAAGGTGTTGATTCCATAGCTCAATTCCTTCTCTCGGTGGGATATGAATCCCGCTCGACTTACTCCCTCCCCCAGGGTTGGGGGAGGGCCGGGGAGGGGGCTGCGAAAACCTCAAAATCCGCCAGCAGCGAGTCGCCTTCGGCGACATTTAATGGGTCAGAAACCAGAAATCCAGAAACCAGAAGCCACGGGGAGAGCAGGAGCAGCACACCACCCAACCCGACAAGCGTCGCTGCGGAATTGGGGGACAGGATCGCTGCTGTTGCGATACGAGCAGCGAGCGTACCCCTGACTGCCACTGAAGGAGGCGCCCCGCAACACCCGGGGACTGCCTTTGACCTCCAGATCCTCGCGTCCATCTTCCGCCTTGTAGGGGTAGAAGCTGAAAAGGCTGCTGGTCCACTCCCAGACATTGCCGGCCATGTCGGCCAATCCGTAGGGGCTGTCGCCTCCTCGTGAAGAATACTGTCCCACCGGCGTGGTGTCGCCGATGTCCGATTCATTGGTGTTGCACTTGTTCTTGTCGAACTCGTCGCCCCAGGGGTATCTGCGTTCGGGGTTGGGATTGCCCACCAGTTGGATATTAGAGATTGGATATTGGGGATTGGGGATTTGTAGGCCGCCTCGGGCGGTTTTTTCCCATTGGGCTTCGGAGGGCAACACCGCTCCCCGCCAGCGGGCGTAGGCGACGGCCTCGTACCAGGTGATGTAGCGCACGGGATGATCGCGCTTGCTTTTGTGTTCATCCCACTCGCTGGGTTTTGTTTGCCCTTCCCTCCACTCCCACCCCGCTTCGGTCCAGTATTCCCGCTTCTCGTATCCCCCAGCCGCTATGAATTCGGCGTATTCGGCGTTGGTCACCTGGTGGCGGGCCATCCAGAAGGCGTCCAGCCACACCTGGTGCACCGGCCCTTCGTTGACGCTTTCTGTGCTGCCCATGATGAAGGGGCCGGCGGGGATCAAGACCATGTCGCCGGGCGTCCAACGGGCCAGGGCGGCGGTGGCCTCAGGGCACGTCATCTTGCTCAGGGCAGCCACGGCCCGCCGCTGGGGTGCGGTGGTCAGACTCAGCACGTCGCGCATCACGCCCTCTGCGAAATCGGCCTCCACCACCGGCACCAATTGCTCCACTAGCCACGCTGTGCCGATACCCCCCAACGCAACAACAGCTTCCTCTGCGGTGGCCTCATCTTCCAATCTACTCAGCCACTTGTCTGCGAGCCTCTTCAAAAACTCAGCCTGGCCGGCCCTGCTCCGCCAGTACTCCACCTCGCAGTCCGCCGCCAGTGCAGAGCGGAAGAGCAGTTCCAGTTCCTCGTCGTTCAGGCTCATCCCGTCGCGGTAGTCATTCACGATCTCCAGCCGATCCAGTGGCATCGGGATGCCCAGGTTACGATAGTTGTTCAAATCCTGACGCAGCATGTCCCGTGTGTACTTGAAGCGGGCCTCCTCCTCGGTCACCCACTGCCACACCTTCTCCACCATCACCTCGTGGGCCAGCTCGTAGCTCTCCCCCTCGGCCAGGGCCAGCTTGCGTACCACCCGGCTGTCCCGCAGCTCGGCCAGGATGCGATTCACCGTCACCTCGTCCACCCCCAACTGCCGTACGATCTCGTCCTGGGCGATCTCCCTGGCGCTCAGGGCGGCCTTGGTCTCCTGGCCGGTGACCATGCTCTTCAGCACGCCCTTCGCCAGCTCCCGCTCCTCCTCTGGCAGCTTCTCCAGCACGTCGTCCAGGTAGCGGGCCATGATGGCCGTGGTTCCGCCCAAAGCCTGATAGCGATCCAGGGTGAAAGTGTCCGGCTGCCCGCTGTTCGCCAGGTCCTCGTACAGCTTGTGGCACACGATCTGTAGGTGGGCCGGTTCCACCCCACCGCTCTCCAGGTCGGCCAGCAGTTGCTTCAGCAGTGCGTCCTCAAAGGATAGGCCAAACTGCTGGGCCGGCAGGAAGATGGCCAGCCGCGCCTTGTCCTCGTCCAGGTTCCGCAGACGGAAGCGGTTGTCGAAGACCTTGGGGTAGCGCTCATCGAACTCGTCCAGCCGCTGGAAGTAGTCGTCCCGCAGGGAAAGGACGGCCCGCATCTCCAGGGCGTCGTCCTCCAGACAGATGGCCAGCTCCTCGACAAAGGCACGCCGCACCCCGTCCCCCAGCCGAATGAAAAACTCCTCGAACTGATCGAGGAACACCACCAGCCGCGTCTCAGCGGGCAGCACCCGGCGCAGGTAGGAGTGCAGGGCCGTCGTTCTGGCTTCTTCGTCTAGTGATGCCTCCGGGCCGTGAACCAAACGTAGAGCCTCGGCCTTGATGGCCCGGGCCGGGTCCTCCAAAGAACGGACGTAGAAACTGGTGTAGCCATCCTCGCGCAGGCGGGGCATCACGCCGGCCTGGATCAGCGAGGTCTTGCCCACCCCTGAGGCTCCGTAGAGGACAGTCAGCTTGTGGGCCATGATCTGCCGCTGCAGAGCCGGGGCTTCCAGTTCACGTCCGTAGAAGATGGCCCGGTCTGCTGCCTCGAAATAGTCCAGGAACTTGTAGGGGCGCTCTGGGAGCGGGATTTCTTCTTCGATCTCGACGACGGGCGTGGCCGCCGTAACCGCCTGCTTGAGAGCAGTCAGGAACTTGGTGGCGTCGGCAGGAATGATCTCCAGCCGCTTGGGCTTCCAGAAATCGACATCCACAGGGTTGGGGTTGAGCTGCACAGCGTAGGACTTGCGGCGGAATTTGGCGAGGTTGCGCGTGACCTGCAAGTAGATACGGTTGAAGTCGGTATCCTCCAGGCCGTGCCCCACAAACAGGAGGCTGTGCTTGGCGGCCTCGGAGCCCAGGATGTTGGCGATGTTGGGTCGTCGCTCAAAGAACTCCCAATAGTCGTCTGTGGTGATGACGATGGACGCTCGCTGGTTGACGCAACCGTGGATCTTCAGCAAGTTGACCGCGTCCTCCTTCCAAGAACTGACATCCTCGTCAGTGACGATGACGTTGTGGGATTTGCCTGCTTCCTCTAGTGCTCGCTCGATGAGACAATCGTAGTTGGTGGAGACGATGGTTTTTAGGGGCAAGGAGGCGATCAGCTTGTGCGTCTCCATGGACTCGTCCCTAGCCTTCTGGATGCGCTCGCAGACGTACTCCAGCAAGTCAGCCCTGTCAATATTGTTCTCGTAGTACTGGGCCACGCGGGGCAGGGAGAGATCTTTGTCGGGGTAGTCGCAGCGCTCGGCCAGCTCCTGGGCCAGTTGCCGTCCGCTGGGCAAGCCACCCTCGCCCATGCTGATGCCCGCCCCCACAAACAGCACACAGTTGCCTTTGCACAGTTGCTCGACCAGGTTCCTGGGTATGGTCAAGTCGGTCATGATGAATGTTCTCCTTCCCCCCGCGTTTCCGAACCCAAAACCTTCATACAATCAATCTCTCCCAAGGTTCACTCAATCGGCCACGCCGGTATCAACTCATCAATCTCCCCCATCAACCGCATGGTGTCTTTCAGAGCGACGACGATCTTCTGGTAGTGGAAGAAGTCGTCAAAGATGAGCTTGCGGCCTTTGCGGTACTTGAGCCACTTGTGCAAGACCTGGTAGCCGCCGATCTGGAACTCCCAGACCTCAGGCTCGATTCCCTCGAAGTACTGGGTTTTGTTGATGTAGACCCGGCCTGTGGGTTTGGGTTCAGGCTTGGGCTCGATCTTCACCCGCACTTCATCGTCGAAGGTAAGCGGCAACCTGCGGTTGAACACCTTCAATGATACGGGATAGGCATCGGTGGGGATTTTCTTTTCCTCTGTGACCTTCTCTACATAGCGGACTTTCTCCACCCTGTCGGAGCCGGGTACAGGGAAGCTAGTGACGAGGTTGTTCAGCTCTGGTGACTCCATCAGGTGCAGACTCACCAGCTCCTCGCCTTTCGCAGCCAGGGCCTTGAACAGATCCCGGTCGGAGGTGAGGGGTAGGCGGGGGAAGTCAATCTTGAGGAATTCGGCGTAGCGCTCGCGGTAGGTGGGGGAGTGGAAGACAGCGTAGGCGTAGTGGAGGATGTCCTCCGGGCCGAAGGTAGCCCCCAGGTCCCCCTTGCCCTCCCGCACGAATTCCAGGCCCAGCTTCTCCTCGACGGCGGCGATGAACTCAGGAGAGAGGTTCGGCTTCCGGGTCTCGTACTCCGCTTGGGGCTCAAACAGCGTGAGGGCAATGACGCTTCCGCCACCTTTCGTGGATTTCTCTTCAAGGGTGGTGTAGAGGTAGAGAGGAAATGTAGCTTGTGACACGTGATGACTGGCCAGTATGTTCATATCGTTCAATGTGTCAGAGACAAGAACATGTCGGAATGGATCCCCCACAACTTGACGCATTGTGCACAGTGAGAGATTCTTTCGCAACATATGGCGCATCACAAACTTGCCTGCACCGCCTCTGCCGATTTCGATAAGATTGGGCTGGTACAGCATCCAACGCTTGTCAAAAGGACGGTAAAGATACGGAACGATATTTTGACGCCAATCTACATCTCTTATCTTTTGCCTCTCGCGACTCGTATTCCAATACCTACTGTCTTTCAAACTAAACCTCGATTTCACTTCGTCGTCACTCATTGCTATGTCAGCCAATACCTGTATTCGATCCTCCAGAACATGCCTATCAAAATCAACGAGTAAACGATCTCGATTTGTTTTGACCCCACTTACCCAACACTTGCCCCGATCCTTTTCGGGATTGCCAGTCCCGAATATGTCTATCACACTCCAGCCGCGCTCATACTCACTCAGCAAGTCAAACTCCTTCGGCACAAAGAAGAAGTGCGGCGACACCGGCTCAAGCGCCTGCCAGTCGGTAGTGCTGACATCGTTCCCCAGCAGATAGCAGTACTTCCCACCCCGCACGCCCCAGAGGTCGGCGTAGTAGACCTTTGAGGTTTCGGAAACCTCAAAGGTCTGGGTGGGCCGCTTCACAAAGAGGGAAATCGCCACTCCTTGCCTGATGTCGAAGACATTTTTGTCTGGACCGCCATCGGGCGCGGTCTCCCCCATCAAGGCGTTGCCGTGCAGGTTCAGCACGTAGATCTCATCGAAGGTCTTCATCAACTCCTCTCTCATCCCCCGATGGATCAGGCCAGAGAGGTAGGAGTGGTTGGTGATCATGCCAATGACGCCGCAGCCAGTGCGCTCGATGCGGTCGTGGGCGAAACGGATGAACTTGATGTAGTCGTCGGAGAGGGGCTGGATGTTGCGCTCGTCGCGGACGGCGGCTTTGTAGCGATCCATCAACTCCTCGATGTGCTCTCCCTTATTGGCCGAACTGACCGAATAGGGTGGATTGCCCAGCACCACCATGATGGGCTTGTCCCGCTTGATCTCCGCCGCGGCGTTGGCCTCCTCGGTGATGAACCTGGCAAAGCCCAACGTCGAGGCCTGGGTGATCGCCTCCTCCAGCGCGTTGGTCAGGTAGATGCCCAGCCGCTGGTCGCCCGTGAAGTCGTAGCCGGTCTCCTGCAAGAGGATGCCCAGCTTCATGTGGGCCATGGCGTAGGGGGCCATCAGCAGCTCGAAGCCGAAGATACGGGGCAGGAGATTGGTTTCGACGTAATCGTTCCAGGCGCCGGCCTGGCCCATCGCCATCAAGGTCTCGTGGATCTGCTGGATGACGAAGTAGAGGAAGGTCGCCGTTCCAATGGCCGGGTCGAGGATAAGCGTACCTGAGTCGGCCAGGCCCAGGGGACGGTCGAAGCTGGTTTTCACGATGTGATCGAGGGAACGGACGATGTAGGAGACCACCGGCTCAGGGGTGTAGTAGACGCCACGGGCTTTGCGCGTCTGGGGGGCGTAGGCGCCAAGAAAGGTTTCGTAGAAGTGGACCACTGGATCCTCCTGCCGCGTCCGCCTGCCGAAATCGCGCAGAATCTCTGCCATGTCCGCCCGGGCCAGCAGGTGAGCCAGATCATCCACCAGCCAGGCGATGCGGTCATCCAGCCCTGGCCCAGCGATCTGATTGAAGAGCCTGCGCAGGAAGGGATTGGTCTTGGGCAAGTTCCAGGCTGCCTTCTCCCGGGTGAATTCACCCCCTGCCCCCCCTCGATCCCCCCCAACTTTGGGGGGTAGGATAGGAGAGGGCACACGGACGCGGGCGGCGAAGAGGCCGTAGGTGATGGTCTGGGCGTACATATCGGCGAATTCAGCCGGGGTGAGGAAGGGGATCAGCGTCTCTCGGAAGGCTTTCAATTGGGCGTGCAGTGCGCCCTCTTCGCCCTCCCGCTTGAAGGTCTCCTCGATGAGATCGCGGGTCATGCGGGCCAGAGCCGCCATGCGCTGGGCCAGCTCTTGGGGAGTGCCCACCGTGGGCGCCGCCTGGGCCAAGAACTTCTGCAACAGCCCCGAAACGGCCTGGATGCCGCCCCTTCGTGCCCTGATCCTCCCATCAATGGTCAGCGTAGCCAGGCGTGCCGTCCCCCGGTGCTCGCCCTCCACGTACCAGCGGAACTCCAGGTAGTCGGTGAGGATCAGGTTGTTGAGCGATTCGCGGTAGCGGTACATCTGCTCGGACCGCTCCGCCGCGTCCAGACTCCTTCCCACGTCCTTGGCCTCGACGTAGCCGATGGGCGTCCTGGCACGGATGACGATGTAATCGGGCGCGCCGCACTCGATGCGCTTGGGCTCGTTGATGGCAGTGATCCCCTCTCCCAGGGCTTCAAGAAGGGCTTTGAGGGCCGGGCGGTGGGTGTGTTCGGTGGCACTCCCCGTCACCAGGTTCTTCTCTATATTTCTCAGGTAATCTCGGAAACCATCAGGGGACATAGACTCGTCTCCTTGTTTTAAAAACACCGATGCGCAGGATTCGCAGATTTTGCCTCAGTCCAAGTTAGTTGATCCGCTGACCCTGCTGATCCGCTGTCATTAGAACAGGATTCGCAGAATTTACGGATAACCGATCCGCTAATTCTGCCAATCCCTGCTCTCCTCACCCCCACAAATGCGCATACTTATGTCAGCTGCCAATATTGAGCAGCACAACCGTCTCGTGGTCGCCGATCCAACCCTGGCGGCGGAGGCGCTGGAAGGCAAGCGGCGGAGGCGCGCCTTCGGGACAGACGAACATCCCCTGGGTGCGACCGATGAGGTTGGCGACTTCTATGATCTCCTGGTCAGACACGGCGACGGCGGCGCCCCGCTCTCGCGCAGGGTGCGCAAGATCAGGAAGTCGCCGACGGCGGCGGGCACGCGCAGCCCGTCGGCGATGGTGCCGGCCCCTTGCCAGGTCTAGGCAAACTCGCGGCCTTCGTGGAAGGCTTTGACCATGCGCGGTCGCTGCGGTCCGATCCAGCCCAGCTTCTCCAGTTCGTCGAAGGCCTTCCACATCCCGATCAGGCCGGTGCCGCCGCCGGTGGGATAGATGATGACGTCGGGCAGGGCCCAGTCCAGTTGCTCGGCCAGCTCGTAGCCCATAGTCTTTTTGCCCTCCAGGCGGTAAGGCTCTTTGAGAGTGGAAACGTCGAAACGGCCAAACTGGCGCGCCTCCTGAGCCGCCACCCGACCACAGTCGATGATGAGCCCATCCACCAGCGTGATCTCGGCGCCCGGGCGCGGCATTCGGCCACGAAGGGCTGGGGCACGTCGCGGGGCATGAACACGTAGGCCCCCATCCCGGCCAGGGCAGCGTAGGCACTCATGGCCCCAGCCGCGTTCTCCGCCGATCGGATCGAGACCTCCTCGACTCCCAGGTCCCAGGTCCGTGAGACCGCCACTGCCAACCCGCGCGCCTTGAAGCTGCCGGTGGGATTCAGCCCCTCGTCCTTGATGAATAGCCTGGTGAACCCCGCGACCTAGCCCAGCCTGGTAGCGTGCACCAGCGGCGTAAAGCCCTCGCCCAGGCAGAGGGCGTAGCAGGGGTCGCGGACGGGGAGCAGCTCGCGGTAGCGCCACAGGTTGGCCTCGCGCCCGGCGATTTCCTCTGGGGTCACGGCCCGGCTGGCCCCCTCCAGGTCGTAGCGAGCCAGCAGCGGCTTGTCGCACGACGGGCACAGATTCCAGAGGCGGTCGGCCTCAAACTCCTGGCCGCACAGGGCACATTCCAAGTGAGTTAGAAAGCTCATCACCACTTCTCCCATCTCTCAAATCACCGCCACACGGTTGCGCCCGGCCTGTTTGGCCGCGTACATGGCGGCGTCGGCGCGGTTGAGTAAGGCGGCTACATCCCCATCATCTTGAGCATTGCTAGCAACACCCAAACTGATGGTGACGGTAAGATCACCTTTGTCGGTTGGGACAGGGGCATCGGCAACGGATCGGCGTAGCCGTTCAGCCATGGTTCGGGCGCCCGGCAGATCGGTTGACGGTAGGATGACGGCAAACTCTTCGCCGCCATAGCGCCCCAGCACGTCAATATCGCGGATGCTTTCGCCGCAGCGTTTGGCCACGACGCGCAAAACCTGGTCGCCGACGGCGTGGCCGTAGGTGTCGTTGACTTGCTTGAAGTGGTCAATGTCGAGCATGATGGCGGACACCGGGTGCCCGAAACGTCGCGCGCGGTTCAATTCACTCTCGGCCAACTCAAAGAAATGGCGGCGGTTGTATATGCCGGTCAACCCATCAGTGGTGGCCAGGCGTTGCACCTCCCCGAACAGACGGGCGTTCTGCAGCGCGATGGCGGCCGCGTTGGCCAGGGGTTGCAGGCGTTCGGCGTCCTCGACTGAGAATCTGCCGGGGGTATCGCTGTCCAGTCGGAGTAGCCCCAGGACCTGGTCGTGCAGGCAGATGGGTACTACGAGATACGACCTGATCCAGGCTGTCTCATCGAACAACACCCAGCGTAGTTCTTGACTTGTATCGGGGATGACCAGGGGCTGCCGTGATTGGATGGCGTCGAGATCCACCGTCAAGTCGTCCAATGTCTGCACCAAGCTGGAGATCAGTTCCTCGCCCCCAAATGCTTCGTAGCCCCGCCAGCGAGCGACACGTAGGGCGTCGCCTTCCCACAACGCGATGTTAGCCGTGCTATAGGGGGCAACGCGGTGCACCTGGCGCAGGATCTCGTCCAGCACCGCCTCGTGACTGATCAAGGAAGTGATGGCCAGAGTCACCCCGGCCAGGGTTTCGGCCAGGAGGCGTTGCTCGCGTTCGGCCACCAGCAGACGCTCTCGCTCTGCCTCCGCCCGCTTGCGCTCCGTAACGTCCAGGTACACACCCAAGAAAGCCTGTTCACCTTGAATCTCAATCTCTGATACGGTAGCCTGTGCCCAACCAACTCCTCCATCCTTACGAATGAAACGGTGTTCATAACTATCAGGCACAACCTTTCCAGCCTGACGATCTCTGTATCTCTGGGCTATCATTTCCTGATCGTCTGCATGGACCATGGCATATACTTCATCAAGTGTAAACTCCAACAACTCCTGGGTTGAATAACCTACCATATCTGCAAAGGCTTGATTGGCAAGGACATACTTGTCGCCCTGCCTTACTACAACCCCTTGGAGTGATCCCTCAACGAGCTCTCGGTACTTCTCCTCACTCTCCCGCAGCGCATTCAGTGCCTGCTGCCTCTCCTCGACGAGGCGCCGCTGCTGGAGCACCTGCTCGATCACGGTGGGCAGTAATTCGAGGTACCCGCCGTCCACGTCCTTGACCACGTAATCGCCCACGCCCAGTTTCATGGCCTCCACCGCAACCCGCTCATTGCTCGTGCCGGTGACCATGATCATAGGCGGCAGTGGCCCCTGGGAAGCCAGAATGCGAATCACGTCCAGCCCACTGTGGGCAGGCATCTGTTGATCCACCGCCACCATGTCGTAAGAGCCGGCTGCGTACATGGCCAGACCCTCTTCACCGTCGCGGGCAACGTCCACGGTGTAGCCCGCCCGCTCTAGCCTTTTCTCAAAGAGACGGGCTAAACCAGGGTTGTCTTCCATATAAAGGATGCGAATAGGTTCGGTCATGCTGCCTTCACTCCCCGTTCGGAATAGTGACCACCGACAGGAACAACCCGATCTTGCGGATCGCATCGGAGAATTGCTCGTAGTCCACCGGCTTGGTGATGTACACGTTACATCCCAGATCGTAGCACAGCGACACCTCCCGGGCGTCATCGGTGGTGGTCAGGATAATCACCGGGATACGCCTGGTAAGCTCATCTGCTTTCATGCGCTTGAGCACCTGGTAGCCGTCGAGCACGGGCAGGTTCAGGTCCAAAAGCACCAACAGCGGCGAGGCATGTTCGCTCCCCACGTAATCGCCTTCACCGAACAGGTAATCGAGCGCCTGCTGGCCGTCGCCGACGGCGATGATATCATTCTTGATGTTCGAGCGACGCAGGTTCTTCTCGATCAATCGAGCATGACCTGGGTCGTCTTCCACCAGAAGAATGGATACATCCTGCATTCTAGGCATCACATCCCTCCTTGATTTCAGATTTCGGATTGCACAACCCATCTCCATCGCCGCGTCTCCTCACCCCAGGCGATTGGAGATAGTGAAGCTAAACGTCGTCCCCACCCTCAGTTCGGATTCACACCAGATGCGCCCACCATGACGGCGGACCAGAGCTTGTACGTAGGGCAGGCCCATTCCCTCGCCCGGCACGTCCTGCCGGCCGACCCGGCGGAAGGGCGCAAACACCTTGTCCATATCCTCCGCCGCAATCCCTCGCCCGTTGTCGCGAATGTGGAACGTCGTCTCATCGCGACTGGGTTCAGCAGTTATCTCGAGCTCGCCAGGACGGTCGGGATCGAGGTATTTAACGGCATTGCCCAGGAGATTGCCCACGATTTGCACCATCGAGGTCTGGTCGGCGACCACCTCGGGCAATGGCCCCACGGTCACCTCCACCTGATGCTCCTCAATCTGGTGGGCCAGGCTCTCCAAGGTCGCCTGGACAACAGTTTCCATATCTACTGATTCTAGATTGAGCTCGCGGCGACCCAGACGGGACAGCTTCAGGAGCGCGCTGATAAAGTGATCCATTTGGCTCGCGGAGGAGTTGATGAAACCCAGGGCTTCGGGCACATCTTCATGAAGTGCAAGGGTCACATCCTGCCGCTGTTTCTCGTCCAAATGGGGCAAGGCCATTTCCATCGCGGAATCAACCGTTTCCAAGGAGAAACGAAGTTCAGCGGCGAAGCCCTTGAGATTGACCAACGGAGCCCGCAGGTCGTGGGAGACGATGTAGGCGAACTGCTTGACCTCCTCGTTGGCCTGCTCCAACTCGGCGGCATAGTGCTGCAACTGCTCCTCCGCCCGCTTGCGCTCGGTGATGTCCCTCATTATTCCTATGGCGTTCCACTTGCCTTCTAGCTTTACCGCTGAAAGAGACAGTTCAACCGGGAACTCTATTCCGTCTTTTCTCACCGCCGCTAACTCGAGCGTTTTGCCAACGGCAGCCCCCTGCCCTGTCGTCTTGAACCTGGCAAAACCCTGCCTGCTAGCTTCGTGATAACGCTGAGGGGCGAGGAAATCGTGCAACGCCTTACCCAGAACCTCTTGACCCGAATAGCCAAACATCTTTTCCGCCGCCTCATTCCAAAGGGAGATATTTCCCTCATTATCTAGCATAATGATGGCGTCTTGGGCTGAAGCGCTGATCGTCCTGAACTTCTCCTCGCTCTCTCGCAACACCTCCTCTGCCCGCTTGTACTCGGTAGTTGTGCCTAGTCGCTTGGCAATGGCGTTGATGAGACTTCTCTCTTCCTTCAGAAAAGGCCCCTCATCACTTTCTGGTCTTTGCTCCAGGTAATAGACCCCCACAGTGCCGATCCGCTCGCCATACACAACGATGTCACTGCCTTGCCTCCAGATGGCTTCTCTGAAGTCTTCCGTTTTCAACTCTCGACCCTCCAGAACGATTCGCGCACAAGTGATTTCTGGATACTGCCAGGCGGGGGGAATGAGATCAACTGTCCCCTGAAGGATCTCCCCCAATGAGATGCCCGGCTTCTCAACGAGAGCAGAAATGCCATAGAGGCAGTTCAGTTCCTTGACTCGCTCGCCAAGATCGTACGTCCGCTTCCGTAGCGCCTCCTCCGCCCGCCTGCGCTCCGTAACGTCCAGGTACACACCCAAGAAAGCCTGTTCACCTTGAATCTCAATCTCTGATACGGTAGCCTGTGCCCAACCAACTCCTCCATCCTTACGAATGAAACGGTGTTCATAGCTATCAGGCACAACCTTTCCAGCCTGACGATCTCTGTATCTCTGGGCTATCATTTCCTGATCGTCTGCATGGACCATGGCATATATCTCATCAAGTGTAAACTCCAACAACTCCTGGGTTGAATAACCGACCATATCTGCATAGGCTTGATTGGCAAGGACATACTTGTCGCCCTGCCTTACTACAATCCCTTGGAGTGATCCCTCAACGAGCTCTCGGTACTTCTCCTCACTCTCCCGCAGCGCCTCCTCTGCCCGCACCCGCTCAGTGATGTCGCGAACGATGCTCTGAAACCCAGCGACCCTATCTCCCTCGGTGAGGAGCCTCACTGTTTGCTCAGCCCACTTTTTCTCACCGGTCCGGGTGATGATGGGAAACATCAGAGTCGTCTCACGGTCACGCCCCCCAAACTGTTCTTGGTAGAACGACTGGACTCGCTCACGCCAATCGGCGGGAATCAATTCCGTGAAGTGCATCCCAACCAATTCGTCGGTCGAGTACCCAGTCAACTCTTGAGCAGGCGGATTGACGTAGGTAAAGAACCCCTGAACATCGGTGATGTAAACGACGTCAACGGCCTTCTCAACGATTTGGCGATACCATTCTTCGCTCTCCCGCAGCGCCTCCTCCGCCCGCTTGCGCTCGGCGATGTCGGTGTAGACAACGACTACACCGATGAACTCACCTCCCACCAGAATCGGGGAACCGGCCACGATGACATCCACTGGAGAACCGTCCTTCCGATAACGGACGACCTCTACGGGAAGCACCTCCCCCCCGTCCATGAGAGTCTGCGTAAAACCGACCGCCTCCTCGAAGACACCGGGACCGGTGACCAGATCGTCAATACCTTGGCCGATCGCCTGCTCCCGTGAGTATCCGAACAGCATTTCTGCGCCCGCGTTCCATTCCACGATCCGTTGGCGGGCATCCAGGGTAACGATGGCATCAGGAGCAGCCCCCAGCACCCCTTCCAGGTACAACCGCCGCTCTTCGATTTCGCGTTCCGCCCGCTTGCGATTGACACTGGCGCGGGCCAGAATCCAAGAGCCGGCCGCCGCCAACATCGTCAAACCCACATCCAGTAAAACGAGGCTACTCCGAATACCGTGCGCCTGGGCGTTCAGGGTGTCCGGCGGCACATGCAACACGATCTTCCAATAATACTCCCTACCTTCCAGCCAGGCAGCGCTGGGCTCGAAGGCTTGGCCCGAACCGATGCTTGATTTCCAGGCTTCCAGGAGAGGGTACACAGTTGCGAAGGTGAACAAGCCATCCGCATTGCGAAACTGTCCGGATTCAGCGCCAGAGATCCGCTGCCACGTTTCAGGAAGGACATTCCCAAATGTTAGATCTCCTCGCTCTGGATACATGAATCCCCACTCGTCTTCCGGTGCAGGGCCTTTGAGCCAGTATCCATCGCGGTTCAGGAGCATGGCCTGGCCCAACATGGGGTGCGCCTCCTGTTCAAGATGAAGATGCTGAATCAACTCGGCGCCGAAATAGTTGAGAAGAACAATCCCCCGTTTTTGACCCTGGCTGTCAATAACCGGCGTCCCAAACCGGATCATTGGTTTCAGTGGTTGCTCTATCTGTCCATGTTCAATATTCAGATCAAAGGGCGATACAAACACCTGACCCTGCTCAAGCTGGAAGGCGTCTTCGAAATAGTATCGCCCTCCTTTGAACTGAAGTTGGTCTGGGGGCACAACGCTGGGCTGACCGTCATTGAAGTTGACCCTCACGACTTCCATGCCCGTCTCATCCAGGAAACGTAGCTGGTCATAGAGGGTCTTTCTGGCGGAAAAGGAGAGGAACTCTTGGGTCAAAGACTGGTAACTTGCGGCTTCGCCATCTGCAAGGAGCGCTTGCAGGTCTTGGTTCTCAGATAGGATCATCAAGTCAGAAACCACCAACTCGAAATCGCTGGAAACGATCCCTGCCAGCAGATTCGCGTGGCTGAAATGATCGCTTCTGATGATATCCACTTCATTTCCGGCTTCTATGGAGTATATGGCCGCTATGGTGATGCCTATCACCATAGCCAAAGGCAGAAAAATGATCAGGAAGCGTTTGACCACTATCCACGGAATCTTTTGCAGTAACGTTTCCCGTTTACCTTTCACCAGAAGCCTCCTTTCTTCAACACCGCCACGCGGTTGCGCCCGGCCTGTTTGGCCTGGCCCCTAACAGGCATCAATCTCAGGAAACTGCTACCCGTCCTCCGACGGCTTCAGCGCTCACGACCGGAGTGTAGCGTTGGTAGTTGTCCCGGCCCCCGTCCTTCTTGGCTGCCGCTTCACCCTGAGCGATGTTCAGCATTTCCAAAGTACGATTTCCTGTCCATGTCTTCCATTTCACCACCTCCAGATTGAGGCAGCAACATCTGCTACCGGGCGGTGGGTGGGTAAAGTCTCGTTCTCTAGCTCTCTAGTTCGCACCTTACACTTCACCGATCACTCGCAAAAAAGCTTCGACAACCTGGGGGTCAAAGTGCGTCCCCATGCAGTGGCGCAGTTCCGCCACCGCTTCCGCATGGCTGCGCCCTTTGCGGTACGCCCGATCGTCGGTGATGGCTCCATAGGCATCCACTACGGCCAGCACCCGCGCCCCCAGGGGGATGGCTTCACCTCGCAGCCCGTCAGGGTACCCCGTCCCGTCCCACTTCTCCTGGTGGGCGCGGACGACGGGGAGCACGTTGGCCAGCTTCGTCATCGGCGCCACGATCTCCGCCCCGATCTCGGGATGGCGATGCATCACCGCCCACTCCACCTCGTCCAGAGGCCCCGGCTTGTGCAGGATGGCATCGGGCACGCCGATCTTGCCGATGTCGTGCAGCAGTGCTCCCCAGCGGATGGCTTCGACCTCGGCCTCATTGCAACCTAGCTCCCGGGCCGTGGCTTCGGCCCAGGCGGCCAGTTGCTGGCTGTGGTCGCCGGTGTAGGTGTCCCGGGCGTCCATGGCCTTGGCCAGGGCCAGCACGGTCTCGAGGTAGGCCGCTTCCAACTCGGCGTGCAGGCGGACGCGGTAGAGGGCGCTCGCCGCCTGGTCAGCCAGCGACGCTGTGAAGCGCAGTTTGTCTGCGTCGAACGGCTCGCGGGCCGGACTACGGACCTCGCCCAGGGCCAGCACGCCTGCGACCTCGTCGCCCACTCGCAGGGCGGCCAGGCAGAGGCTCTGGGCCTGGTCGAGAAAGAGCACTCTGCGCTCCTCGGCGCTGAGCGCTGGGTCATCCTGGTGCAGCACCAGCGGTTCGGCCTGACTGATCGCTCGCTGGTAATGAAACCAGGCGGGAACTGGCTCAGACCGACCCGCACCCAGGTCGCAGGACAACAGGCGAACCGGGTGAGCAGCCCGGCAGACGAAGGCGTCATCTTCGAGGATCAGGAGGCGGCAGAAGGTGACGTGCACTGTCTCCACAGCACAGCGGATGATGCTGTCCAGCACAACTTCCATATCGTCGGTGGCGATCAGTTGGCGGCTTAGCCCGTAGAGAGCGTCCAGTTCCTCCCGTTGGGTCTCCTCGGCGGTGAAGAGCCGTGCGTTGTCGATGGCAACGGCGACCTGGTCCGCCAGCGCCTGGCACAGCCGGATTTCGTCGGCTGTGAATTCCCGCTCTCGCTGGCTCTCATCCAGTTCCACCAGACCAATGACCCGCTCACCGACGGCCAGTGGTAGCATAAGCAGGCTGACGACCTCGTTTTGTCGCATAAGGGCAACCTCGGCCGGATCAGCATCGGGATCCGTGGCCAGGACGGTGATGGGCTGGCGCCTCTCCAGCACGGCTCGGGTGGTCGGGAAATCGTCCAAGGCATAGACGGTGCCTGGCTCGTCGATCCATTTGGTCCACTGTTGACGGTACTCTATCCAGGTGACGACCGCATCGGCTTCCCGATCCCAGCGGGCGAGGGTACAGCCAGCCACCCCGATAGCCTTCACCATCTGCTCAGCGATGATAGCCAGCACTTCTTCGAGATCGAGCGTGGACGACACAGCCCGGGCTGCTTCCAGTACGGTAGACAGCTCCATAGCTCGTTGCTTGAGCTCGGCGGTGCGCTCCTCAACCCGTATTTCCAATGTTTCATTCAAGCGCTTGATGGCTTCCTCCGCCCGCTTGCGCTCGGCTAGTTCTCGCTGAGCCGCCTCGTACAACCGCGCGTTCTCAATGGCCACGGCAACCTGGGCTGCCAGGGTGTCCATCACCATAACGTCTCCCTCATCAAAGGCATTGGGCACATCAGCCTCTACCTCCAAGACTCCGATCACCCGCCCAGTGATTTTGATGGGCGTCGAGAGCGAAGAAGACGAGAGCCACTTGCCCACCCGGTAAACACGAGGGTCGCCGGGGGCATCTACGACCAACACAGTTTCCTCTGTCGCGGCCGCTATCCCAATCGCGCCCTTGCCCACAGGCTGACGATGCCCGTCGGGGATGACCTCCCAGAAGTTATCGGTGGCGGCAGCTACCCAGAGTTCGTTCGCTTCTTCGTCTACTAAAAGAATGGCCGCCTGGAGATAGCCCAGATCATCCCGCACGGTGTCTATGGCGTGCTGGAGCAACTCCTGCTGATCAAGGATGGAGGCGATGTGGTGTCCGATACGATTGAGTGTGGCCATCTGGACAGCCCGCCGCTCTAGCGCCTCCTCCGCTCGCTTGCGCTCGGTGATGTCGCGCAAGACAACTAATCGCCCGGTGACGCGGCCACGCCGATCATACAGTGGCGAGATGCGCAAGTCATAGGTTCGCTGCGCTTCCTCTTCATCCAAGACGATCTCTGCGTGCGCTTCTGTCACGTCAGAGTAGTGCTTGACCAAGTCGGGCTGACCAGCTAGTATGTGGGCGGCCGGCTGCCCGATTGCCTCTGCTGCCGAACGGCCGATGATGCGTTGTGCGGCCGGGTTGAGATCCACGATACGGTTCCGCATATCCACCACGATCACCCCGTCGCTCATGCCTTCGATGACGGCGTCGCGCGCCACTGGCACAATGTCAAGCAGCCGGAAGCGGAAGAGCCCCCAGGCCACCGCCAGGCCAGTTAGGGTAAAAGCAAAGGGTGTCAGATCCAGGTGGGGGAATGGACTCAGACCAGAAACGTATAACGCGTTGCCCATCCAGGGTGCCAGCGTACCAAGCAGCAAGGCGCCGGCCTGTCCGCGGTATAGGCGCGGTGAACGAATGAGTGCCCGGACGAGCAAGAGAGTGCCAAGGAAAAGTAACAGATAAGAATATGTTGTGTTGACCCAGTACCACGCACCGCGGTCCAAGTCCAGCACCGAGAACGAACCGCTGGTATCCAGTATGATGTTGCTCCAGATCAGACCGTGGACGTCGTTGGTCCAGACCAGCAACAGGGTGATCAGGGGCACGATAGCCAACAGGGCCCCGTTGCGGCGCGTCAGCCACTTTTCTCGGCCGGTGTATTGGAGCACAAAGGCCAGCCACATCACTGACACGCTGACGATGCCCAGGTACTCAACCTTGGCCCAAAACACTTGGGAGGGCAAGTCAGCGCTCCCTAGCTCCAACGCGTACCCCAGCGACCATTCGGCTACGGCCAGCATCAACAACGCGAGCGCCGTTGCACCAGGCACAGAGCGGCGTCGCCATGCGAAGAGTGCGAAGGCAGCCGATACAGCCGCTGCTATAAGCAAAAGTAACACATAAGGGTTATACTGCCAGTACATCATTCTCCCTCCTACCGTTCCACTGGCCAGTATCCAATAGCTAATAGCCTATGGCTTATGTCATCTGCTATTTGCTACTTGCCGGCCGGCCTCAACCCCAGGTCAGCTCAATCCCCCGCCGTGACGGCCACGGCAACCAGCTCCGGCGGCGTGCGCATGAACTGGGTCAGCACCAGCGAGACCAGCACGACGCCGACTCCCGCCAGAAACGGGGCCTGCGAGCCGAACAGTTGCCACACCGTGCCGCCAATCACCGGCACCACAATAGCCGCGATGTGATTGATGGTCTGCTCCACTGACAGGTTGCTGGTGATCTCTTCGGTAGTGACGGCGATCTTTTGAAAATAGGTCGTCAGCGCCAGGTTGAAGCCGAACAAAACGTTGTCAATCACGAACAGGATAAACAGCAGTGGCAGATACGTCACGTAGGCGTAGCCCAGAAAGACAAAGGCCAGGGTGCCGAAGGCGACGCTCAGCATCAGCCGCTCGCCCAACCTGCTCACCAATTTGCCCACCAGTGGCAAAACGAAGGTATTGACCAGGCTGTTTACCAGGAACAATATCGTTGTCGTCTGCACACTGATGCCGTATTCGCTCACCAGCAGAAAAATTGCAAAGGTGGTAAAGATATGACGGCGGCTGCCCATCAGAAACGCGAGGGTGTAGTAAAGCCAGTAGCGCCGCCGCAGGATGATGCGGCGACGCGGCGGCAAGCCACCTTGGGCATTGCTCAGCGGCAGCAGCAGCAATCCTCCCACGGTGACCAGTCCCCCCACAACCATAAACAGCAAGCGGTAGCCCCATCGCCCCGCCAGAAGATAGACTGTGCCGGCGGCCAGAAGCGCGGCTATCGCTCCCAGACCTCTCAATTGACCCAGCGCCTTGGGCGTGTGCTGCTTATCCACGGCCATCAGCACCACGGCGGTGTTGGTGGGATAGAAGAAGTGGAAGCCGAAGCTCATCACCAGCGTGCCGACCAGCAGGAAAGTAGTGTTGGCCGATTGCCCGGTCATAAACGAGCCAATGCCCAGCAAGATGACGCTCAAGGCCATGATGCGGACTTCGGACAGAAAAAGAGCCAGGAAGCCAACCAGAAAGCCCATCAAGCCGGGCAACTCTCGCACCGCCTGTATCCAGCCCATGCTCGCTGGCCCAACGCCCATCTCCTCCACGGCAAAGTTGTTGAACATTGTCTGCCAGACGCGGAAGCCGAAGTAGAGCATGAAGTTGGAGACGACGAGGTAGACCAGCATCCGTCGGTTGTCTTTCCACATCTCGCTCATGTGGCTGGCTTCAACCCCAGGTCAGCGTACAGGGCATCGAAGTCGAAACGCTCGTCGAGCATCTCCTGGAAACGCTGCACCTTCTTCTCTTGATGGAGGCGAGTCTTGCCGAAGAATTGCTCAATGATCTCCACCGTGGTCAGGGTGTCCTGCTTGGTCAAGATCACCGGCACTCCCACCTCCTCGGCCCGGCCCAGGATGAGGGGGCTGGGGTAGAGGTTGCCCGTCAGGATGAGGCACCTGGTCGAGGTCTCCAGAGCCGCCAGTTGGATGTCGGAGCGGTCGCCGCCGGTGATGACGGCCTTGTTGGGCTTGCGGCGGAAGTAGGTCAGAGCTGAATCCACGTTCATGGCTCCAACCATCAGGTATTCCACCAACTCCCCGCTTGCTTCAGGCGCACAGATGATTTCGGCACCCAGGCCGTCGGCCAGCTGGCCCACGCTGATGGACATGAGCAGCCTCTCCTGGGGCAGGACGGCGAAGACCTTGACGCCCCGTTCCTCCAGATAAGGCTTGACCATCTCCTGGACAAAGCGCATCCGTTGGCGCGGCACGGCGTTGATGACGATCCCGATCATAGAATCCCCGAACAGCACTTTAGCCCCCAGGGCGTCGTCCACCACCAGGTCGCTGGTGTATTTGATCACCACCAACTCGCGCGCCTCCAAGAGGCTAGAGACCAAAGGTGCGGACAGTTTGACGAGGGAGCCCTCCATACAATGAGCTCCCCCTTCCAGGATGACCACGTCCTTCCCCTGGGCAACCTGGGCATAGGCAGCCTGGAGCCGGGCCACGAAGTCGGTCTCCTCTTCGCCCGTTAATATGCCCTCCACCACCTTAGGCGTCAAGGCGATGGGAGCGATGGCGTCCAGAGGTTCGGCCAGATCGAAGGTCTGCCGCATGAACTGGGCGTCCTCGTCAACCACCCGGCCAGCCACCTTTCTGGCCGTGGTGCTCAGCGGCTTCATGTAGCCGATGGTGAAGCCGTCGCGCCTGAACTTGTTTCCCAGGCCGATGCAAAGAGCCGTCTTGCCCGAGAAAGTCGCCGTTGAAGTTATGTATAGCGTGTTCATATTCCCTCTCCTTTCTTTTAAGCGTCCTAGCGTCTCAGCGTCTTGGCGTCACAGCGGCTCAGCGTTAGTTGCGGGTGCGGCCTTGCTGGATTTGCTTTTCGATAGCGTTGATAAACCCTTGTAAGATCTTGGCTGTCTCTTGGCGAGCTTCCTTCAGCTTGCCGACCTTTTCCCCGTCAAGATAGCACAGCCGATGGCTCAAGTGAATGTAGTACTCCACCTCCGACAAGGAAGCCCTGGCTATATAGAGAAAGTGCCTGAACTCCTTGAGATACTGTTTTCCAGAGCCTTCAGCGATGTTGGCAGCCACAGACACCACTGCGCGCCGCAACTGCGACGTCAACCCGTAACGCTCTTCTTTTGGGAAAGCCTTACTGGCTTCGTAGATCAGTACCACCAGGTCATCGGCCTTCTCCCAAGCCATGATCTTGCGAAAATCCCTCATAAACCCCTCCTTATCAGCGTCTCAGCGTCTTGGCGGCTTGGCGGCTCAGTATCGTAGTCGCTTGGGCGCTACGCCGCTTGGACGCTATGACGCTAGTACCAGCCGCATGTCAACGCCCACCACTCCCCGCCCGGCCTCGAACACGATGAGCGGGTTGATGTCCATCTCCATGATCTCGGGGAAATCGGTCACCAACTGCGAAAGCCGCAGTAGCGTATCTACGATGGCTTCGATATCTGAGGGCTTCTCGCCGCGGACTCCTTTGAGCAGGCTGTAAGCGCGGATCTCCGCGATCATCTCCTCGGCCTCCTGTCGGGAGAAGGGTGCTATGCGGAAGGCCACGTCCTTGAGGGCCTCGACGTAGATGCCACCCAGGCCAAACATCATCAGCGGGCCGAACTGGGGGTCGTAATTCATGCCCACGATGACCTCCTTGCCTCCCCTCACCATCTCCTGCACCAGACAGCCCCATATCTCGGCGTCGGGCATGTAGCGGGTGGCCCGGTAGACTAGCAGGTCGAAGGCGTCCCGCACATCGGTGGAGCTGGCGATGCCTAGCTTGACGCCGCCGATGTCGGTCTTGTGGAGGATGTCCGGCGAAGCGATCTTCATCACCACCGGATAGCCGATCTCCTCGGCGATCTCCACCGCCTCATCGGCCGAGGTGGCCAGCTTGGACGCGGGGATGCGGATGCCGTAGGCTTGCAGTATGTCCCGCGCCTCGGCATCGCCGATGGTCTGCCGTCCGTCGGCCCTCACCTCGTCGAAGATGACCCTCACCCTCTCCCGATCCACGTCAAACTCCTCGATCTCCAGAGGGGGGCGATCCAGCCAGCGACGGTAGTCCAGCATGGCCTTCAGCGCCGCCACCGCCCGCTCGGGGAAGGGATAGTTGGGCACCTTGTATTCGTTGAGCATCTTGATTCCCACACCGACCCTGGCCTGCCCCATGAAGCAGCCCAGGACGGGCTTGTCGTAGCCAGCGGCGATCCGACCCACCGCCTCGGCCGTTTCCTCGATCCTGGTCATCACCTGGGGGGTGAGGATGACCAGGACGCCGTTCACGCCTTCGTCCTTGAGAGCGGCCTCCAGGGCCAGGGCGTAGCGATCGGTCGGGGCATCTCCCAGGACGTCTATCGGATTGTAGACGTTGGCCGCAGCAGGGAGATTGTCCCGCAAGACGTCAATCGTCTCCCGGCTCAACGAGGCCAGCGAGAGGCCCTCCCGCTCCAGGGCGTCGGTGGCCATCACCCCCGGCCCGCCGGCGTTGGTGACGATGGCGATGCGGCCCCCTCGGAGCACTGGCTGATAGGCGAAGGCCAGCGAATAATCGAACAGGTGCTGGATGGACTCGGCCCTGAGCACCCCGCTCTGGCGGAAGGCAGACTCGTAAGCTCGCGCCGATCCCGCCAGTGAGCCAGTGTGAGAGGAAACGGCCCGCGAGCCAGCATCGGTAGAGCCGGACTTCACGGCGATGACCGGGATGCGGCGGGTAACTCTGCGGGCAACCTCCATGAACCTCCTGCCTTCGGAGAGGCCCTCAATGTAGGTGAGGATCACTTTGGAATGGGGATCGTCCTCCCAGGCCGCCAACAAGTCAACCTCGTCAACGTCGGCCTTGTTGCCCAGACTCACAAAGCGCGAGAAGCCGATCTCAACAGCCAGGGCCCAATCGAGAATGGCGGTGCAAAGGGCCCCCGATTGGGACATGAAGGCGATCTTGCCCTGGGGAGGCATCCCGGCGGCGAAGGAAGCGTCGAGCGGACAGATAGTGTCTATCACCCCCAGGCAGTTGGGGCCGATGATCCGCATCCCATGCCATTTGGCGATGGCGACGAGCTCCCGCTCCATCCTCACCCCCTCCAGGCCAGCCTCGCGGAAGCCCGCGCTGATGATTATGACCCCCTTGACGCCCTTCTGGCCACATTCTTCCAGCGCTGCGGCCACGTAGTTGTTGGGGATAACCATGACCGCCAAATCTATGGGGCCCGGAACGTCCAGGACGCTGGGGTAACACTTGAGCCCCAGGATCTCATCGGCCTTAGGGTTGATGGGATAGACCTGGCCTGGGTAGCCATGTTCGATGATATTAGACAGCACCCCATGACCCAGTTTCTCTTTGTCGCGAGAGGCACCGATCACGGCCACCGCTTGGGGGCAGGAAAACATTTCTAGCATGTTCATCTCCACGAGACGTGATGCGTAAAACGTAAAACGTGAGGCACTATGGTTACGTTTCACGTCTTCACGTTTCACTCTTTCCCAATGATATAACACAATCTCAAAAATGGCAAGTCCGAAACCACTCAACCCACTCGCAACCGATCCGTAAATCCTGCCGATCCGTGTTCTTCTTTGACAGAAACCAACGGATGTGCTAGAATAACTCCGACGATTAGCGGAGGACAAAAAATGCAAAAACCATCGAAGACAATTTACCTGGACCACGCGGCCACTACCGCCGTTGATCCACGGGTGGTGGAGGCCATGCTCCCCTATTTCAACCCCAAGTACGGCAACGCCTCTAGCATCTACCGGCTGGGGCAAGAAGCCGGCAAAGCTATTGACGACGCCCGGCGTACGGTGGCCGATGTCCTGGGTTGCCAGCCCAGAGAGGTGATTTTCACCAGTTGCGGCACCGAGAGCGACAACCTGGCCCTGCGCGGCGTGGGTTGGGCGCGGCGCAATCTAGGAAAAGGCAACCACATCATCACCTCGTCCATTGAGCACCACGCCGTGAGCCATACCTGCGAGCAACTGGAGAAGCACTTCGGCTTCGAGATCACCTACTTGCCAGTGGATAAGCACGGCGTGGTTGATCCCGATGACGTCCGCCGAGCCATCAAAGACGACACCGTCCTCATCAGCATCATATACGCCAACAACGAGGTGGGCACCATTGAGCCCACCGCCGAAATCGGCAAGATCGCCAGGGAAAAGGGCGTTCCGTTCCACACCGATGCCGTGCAGGCGGGCGGCTCTCTGAGCCTGGACGTGAACGAGCTGAACGTTGACCTCCTTTCCCTCTCGGCGCACAAATTCTACGGCCCCAAGGGAGTTGGCGTGCTCTACGCGCGTAACGGCGTGCCCCTGCTGCCAATTCAAACTGGCGGCGGCCACGAGCGCAACCGCAGGGCCGGCACCGAGAACGTACCCTACATCGTCGGGCTAGCCGCCGCGCTGAAGATAGCCTACGATGAGCTACAGACCAACAACCAACGCATCACCGCCCTGCGGGATCACCTGATCGGGGGCGTTCTGGAGACCATAGATGAGGTAGAGCTTACTGGCCACCCCTCCAACCGCCTGCCCACCAGCGCCAGCTTCGCCTTCAAGTACATCGAGGGAGAGTCCGTGCTGCTCAATCTAGACCTGGCGGGAATCTCCGCCTCCAGCGGCTCGGCCTGTAGCTCCGCCTCCCTGGAGGCATCTCACGTGCTGCTGGCCCTGGGCATCCCCCCCGAACTAGCCCACGGCAGCTTGCGCCTGACCCCGGGCAGGGAGAACACCACGGAGGACATTGACTACGTCCTGGACATACTGCCCGGCATCGTCCAAAAGCTGCGGGCCATGAGCCCACTCTACTCAAACTAGACCTTCTCAGGGTTTTGTGCTATAATCTCCAGCGGGAAAGGAGAGTACTGAAACATTGAAAGTAGAGACCGAGAGACTAGAAAATTGTCAGATGGCCTTGACCATCGAGGTTGATGAGAAGCGGGCTAAGCAGGCCTTGCGCAGCGTTGCCCGGCGCATCTCGCGACGGGCCAAGATTCCGGGCTTTCGCCCCGGCAAAGCACCCTACAACGTCGTGGCGCGCTATTTTGGCAAGGAGGCTTTGTACGAGGAAGTACTGGACGAGCTGGGAGACGATGTCTACAAAGAGGCTTTAGACCAAGCAGGCATCGAGCCCTCCGGCCAGGCGCAGCTCACTGATTACGAAACCAACCCCCTGGTGTTGAAGATGATCGTGCCCCTGGCTCCGGTGGTTGAACTGGGCGATTACCGACAGATGCGATTAGAGCCTGATGAGGAGGCACCCGGAGAGGAGGAGGTCAATGAGACCCTCAGAAGAATCCAAGAGCAGAATACCTTCTGGGAGCCTGTGAAACGACCTGCCCAATGGGACGATCTGGCGATAGTGGACATCGAGGGCACAGTCGAAGGAGAAACGGTTGTCGAAAACACAGCGGCGGAGATGATCCTGGAGGCCGATTCCCCTGATCCACTACCGCCTGACTTCAGCGCCGAACTCTTGGGCATGACCTTCAACGAGCAAAAGGAATTCACGTTGACTTACCCTGAAGAGTATGAGGATAGTGAACTCGCTGGCCAGCAAGTTCACTTCAAGGTCCAACTCCAGGATCTGAAAGAAAAGGTGATGCCCGACATTGACGACGACCTGGCTCGCACTGTCGGCAGCTATGAAACCCTGGAGGATCTCAAAGCCGAATTGCGCCGCAACTTGCAAGCCAAAGCCAAACAGGAATTCGCCAACCAGGCTTTGGCAGCCCTGGTCGAGAGATCCCAGATAGAGTTCCCGCCCATGATGCTGGAACGAGAAACTGATGACTGGCTCAAAGAACTCGACCGGAGCCTCGGGCGGCAGGGGTTGAACCTCGACAATTACCTGGAGATGCAAAAACTGACCGAAGAAGAGTTTCGCCAAGAGGTCTCCCCCCAGGTCGAGGAGAGGCTAAAGCGTTCCCTTGCCCTGGGTAAGCTCGTCGAGCTAGAAGACCTGGATACCGAATCTGACGAAGCAGCGGGAAAAGCCCTGGAGCGACTGGCGACCATTGCCAGGGGTGAACTGGAGGAAGAAGAACCTTCGCCTGATGAGGAAGCTCCCTCCGAAGAAGAGACGGAAAGTACAGAGCAACAAGCTGTAGAGAATGAGAGCGAAAGGAGTGAAATAGAATGAAATCCCTGATCCCCTATGTCATCGAGAGCACAGGCCGTGGCGAACGGATGTACGATATCTATTCCCTGCTTCTCAAGGAACGGATCATTTTCCTCGGCACGCCCATCAACGGTCAGGTAGCTAACGTGATCGTGGCCCAACTGCTTTTCCTGGATCGAGAGGACCCGGAGAAAGAGATCTCCATCTACATCAATTGCCCCGGCGGCGAGATATATCCTGGCCTGGCCATCTACGACACCATGCAGCAGGTACAGGCTCCTATCTCCACCATCGCCGTGGGCTGGACGGCCAGCCTGGGCACTATTCTCTTGGCCGCTGGCATGAAGGGCCGTCGCTATGCCCTGCCCCATGCTACCATCCACATGCACCCCGCCGGCGGCGGAGCACGGGGCTACGCCCCCGATGTGGAAATCCAGGTCCGCGAGCTGCTGCGCATGCAAGACCTGCTCAAGAACCTCCTCGCCAACCACACAGGGCAGTCGGTGGAGCGAATCACCAAGGACTTTAATCGAGACTACTTCATGGACGCCCAGGAAGCCGTGGAGTACGGCATCATTGACGAGGTGTTGAGTCCCCGCAAGGAAAAGGTCGAAGAAGAAGAAGAAGAAGAAGAAGAAGAAGAAAAAAATGAGGAGTAAGCATTTGGGTTTCGAGTTTTGAGTTATGAGTTGCGAAATGAGAAACCCGAAAAGAAAGGTAGGCCAGGATGGCCAGAATGCGACAGGAAGAACGATACTGCTCTTTTTGCCGGCGAGGTCAGGATGAAGTCAATCGCCTGATAGCCGGCCCCGACTCGATCCATATCTGCGATGAGTGCATCTACTTGTGCCTGGAGATTTTGAAAGAGGAAGTCCCAGACTCACCCGAAGAGAGATTCTTCTTGGAAACGATTCCCTCGCCCAAGGAGATATACGACCGCCTCAATGAATACGTGGTCGGCCAGGATGGCGCCAAGAAGGTGCTCTCGGTGGCGGTGTATAACCACTACAAGCGCGTCAACGCCAAAGCTGAGGCCGACGATGTAGAGCTGGAGAAGAGCAACATCCTGCTCATCGGGCCTACCGGCTGCGGCAAGACGCTGCTGGCTCAAACCTTGGCTAGAATCCTGGACGTCCCCTTCACCATCGCCGATGCCACTGCCCTGACCGAGGCTGGGTACGTGGGCGAGGATGTAGAGAACATCCTGCTGCGCCTGATCCAGGCAGCCGATTACAACCTGCCCCGTGCCGAGAAGGGCATCATCTACATTGACGAGCTCGACAAGAAGGCTCGCAAGACGGCAGACAACCCCTCCATCACCCGTGACGTGTCAGGCGAGGGAGTGCAACAAGCCCTCCTGAAGATCATCGAGGGCACAATAGCCAACGTCCCTCCCCAGGGCGGTCGGAAGCATCCCCACCAGGAGTTCATCCATCTTGATACCACCAACATCCTTTTCATCTGCGGCGGCACCTTTGACGGCCTGGAAAAGATCGTGGGCGAGCGCGTCGGGACGAAGGGGCAGCTAGGCTTCTTGAGAGGAGAGGCAGCCGAGTTGCAGAAGGAAGAGCGAGAAAAAAGAATCGCCAGGCTCCTCAGGCAAGTCGTTCCGGATGACTTGATGAAATACGGCATGATCCCGGAGATGGTGGGGCGCTTGCCGGTGATAACCAGCGTTGCACCTCTGAGCAAGGAGGACATGATGGGGATCCTGACCCGGCCCAGGAACGCCATCACCAAACAATTCCAGCGGCTCCTGGCTCTGGATAACGTGGAGTTGATCTTCACCAAAGAGGCGTTGGCTACGGCAGCCGAGGAGGCCATGAAGCACGAAGCCGGCGCTCGTGGCCTGAGGACCATCATGGAGAGAGCTTTGCTGGACGTGATGTACGAGATACCCTCGCGGCGCGACGTTAAGAAGTGCATCATCAGCGCGGAGGCCGTCTTAGGCAAGACCCCCCCGCTGCTCCTCACCCAGTCGGAGCGCCCCATTAACTTGAAAGAGACCGCCTGAGGCCTGAAAACTGCTATCCAGGGGCGTCCCCGCCCCGCCCAGGGGAAGTTCAGCCACGCAATCGGGGCGAGGACGCCCCTCCGTAGCAGGAGCATCGCACCGGCCCAAACGAATAAAGGGAGCAGATCGAAGCCTGGATCTGCTCCCTTTTTGCATTGAGGGGGGCTGGCCCCTCTGCAAAAGGGAGAGACGTGAAAAGCCCCCTTCACCCGTCCTGAGATGAAGGGGGCTTACGAGCAGGCAACCTGCGGCTATGGATAGCTCTTCAGGACGAGGGGCAGGTAGACCCGGTACCGCACGGCGCTGATCATCCGGCTCAGGCCGGCGTCCGTGCCCACCCAAACAGCGCCCGAGGGGTCAATGGCGACGCTGTAGAGATAGCTGTCCACCAGCCCGTCGGCTACGCGCCAGGTGAGCCAAACGTCGTCCGACTTGTCGTGAGGGGTGCCGGCCGTGTCCAGGACGCTCAACCCGTCGCTCGTGGCCAGCCACAGCCGGCCTGCCGCGTCGAAGATGATGGCCTGGATGCTGTTGCCGGCCAGCCCGTCATCGGTGCTGAACCGGGTCCAGGTGTCGTCGGACTTGTCGAAGGGCGTGCCGGCGTGGTCCAGCACGTTCAGGCCGCTGCTGGTGCCGGCCCAGACCTGCCCGTCCCCGTCCATAGCCACCGAATAGACCCAATCGCTGGCCAGACCGTGAGTGCTGGTGAAGACGGTCCAGGTGTCATCGGACTTGTCGAAGGGCGTGCCGGCGTGGTCTAGCAGGGCCAGCCCCCCGCCCACGTACTGGCTGCCGTCCCACCACGGGTATGTCGTTGCCCACATCCGCTGCGGCCCGTCAGGGGCGATCTCGTACACCCAGCCGTTGAGGATGTCGCCGCTGTCCGCCGGGACGTAGGTCATCCAGGTGTCGTCCGCCTTGTCGAAAGGCGTGCCGCCGTCGTCCAGCACGCTGAGGCCGCCGTCCACGTACTCGCTCCCGGTCCACGACGGCCGGGATCCCACCCACAGCCGTCCCGCCACATCGAAGTCCAGGTCGCGGACGTCGTTGGTGTTGAGCCCGTCGTCGGTGCGGAAGCTGGCCCACGTGTCGTCTGACTTGTCGTGGGGAGTGCCATCGTCGTCGAAGACGCTGAGCCCAGAGCTGGTGCCAACCCACTTTAGGCCGTCCTGGAGGGTGATGGCGTAGACGTAGTTGTAGACCAGGCCGTCGGAAGTGGTGAAGGTGGTCCAGGTCTCCTCATCGGTGACGGTGAGGCCGCCGCCGAGGGTGCCGATCCAGGAGTGGTCGCCCTCGGGGAGCAGCGCGTAGACGTCGTTATCGGGAAGAGGATCCTCGGTGGCGAAGGTGGTCCAGGTGTCGTCGGACTTGTCTTCGACGGTGCCGGCATAGTCCAGCCGGCTGGTCCCGTACCCCCAACTGCCAGCCCATACCTGCCCGGCGGGCTCGTCCAGCACCAGGGCGTACAAGGAGTTGGACGCCAGGCCATCGCTGGTGGTGAACTGCGTCCAGGTGTCATCGGACTTATCGAAGGGCGTGCCTCCGTGGTCGAGCACGAAGATGCCGCCGCCGTAGGTGGCGATCCACACCCAACCCTGGCTATCCACTGTCAGGTCGTAGACATCGTCGTCAGTCAGCCCGTCATCCCAGGCGAAGGTCGTCCAGGCGTCGTCGGATTTGTCAAAGGGCGTGCCGGCGAAGTCCAGCACGCTCAGGCCGCTGGTGGTCCCGGCCCACACGCGGTCCTCCTGATCCACGACGAGGGCGTACACATAGCGGTAGACCAGGCCGTCCTCCTCGGAGAAGGTTCCCCAGACGTCATCAGGCTTGTCGTGGGGTGTGCCCCCGTCGTCCAGCACGCTTAGGCCGCCGCCGTAGGTAGCCATCCAGATTCGGCCCTGGCTATCCATCGCCAGGTCGTACACATCGTCGTCGCTCAGCCCGTCCTGCGTGCGGAAGGTCGTCCACGTATCGTCTGACTTATCGGACGGCGTGCCGCCATCCTCGAAAGCGTTGAGCCCGTAGTCCGTGCCAACCCACTTGAGGCCGTCCTGGAAGGCGATGGCGTAGACGGAGTTGTGAGCCAGCCCGTCGGCGGTGGTGAAGGCCGTCCATGTCGCACCATCGTAGGCCGCCAGGCCGCCACCCTGCGTGCCGAACCAGGTGATTCCCGAGGCATCGGGCGCTACGGCTCGCACGTAGCCGTCCCCCAGCCCAACTGGCGCCAGGTACTTGGTGTAACTGCCAGTGAACAGTCTCCACCGCACAGCCCCGCCCTCGGTGCCGGCCCAGAGCACGCCATCTTGCAGGGCCAGGCTGCGCACATAGTTGGCGTTGGTCCAGCTCTGCCAGGGGCCGGCCGCCTCGACTTCCGTCGTCCAGATGCGGATGCGTACCTGGTCAGCGAAGGTATCGTGGGGGCGACGGAAGACGTTGATGCTGATGTCGGTCAGCTTCTCCCAGTTGGCACCGTAGAATTGGCCGCCGGCTTCCAGGCCGCCCGCCGCCCGCGTGTTGATGCCAGGTCCGCCCGGAGCTGTCGCCCGGGTCGAAGCCCGCACCACATAGACATTGGGATTGCCCTCCAGGTTGTGGGCGATCGTCCGTATCTCACCCTGGGCCACGTCCACCCAGCCGCTGTCGTAGTCGGGCGGGTCCGGCCGCGTGATGAACACGCGCACCTGGTCCGCGAAGAGGTCGGCCCCGAAGCGCAGCACCTCAACGGTGGTGTCGGTCAGGTTCTGCCAGGCAGCGCCCAGGTACTGCCCACCGGCCTCCAGCCCGCCGAAGGCGTACTGGTGAATCCCCCGGCCGCCGGGGGTCGTGTCACGGAACTTCATGCCCACAGTGTAGTCGTCCACGTCCTCACCCAGATTGTGCTGGAGGGTGAGGGGTTGGCCGGGGTTGACGTCCACCCAGCCGCTGTCATACAGGGGTGGGGCGGCTATCCAGATGCGCAGGCGGACCTGGCCGGCGGCCACGTCGTCCGGCCAGCGCACGACGCTGATGGAAGTGTCGGTCAGGTTCTGCCAATGGGCGCCGTGACGCTGTCCGGCCACGTTCATGCCGCCGTAGGCCCGGTGGTGGATGCCCAAGCCCGGCGACCGGGTATCCCGGAACCAGAGGTCCATGGCGTACAGCGCCGGGTCGCCGCCCAGATTGTGGGTGAAGGTCACCGCCGTATCTGTGGCAATGTCCACCCAGCCGCTGCTCCAGCCTGAGGTGGTCTGGAAAGCAACGGCGTTAGGGTAGACATCGGGGCCAGCGGCCCGGTCGCCGGCTACGGCATTGCCAGCCAGGAGGAGCAAGGCCGCCAGTGCCAAGCCTCCCACCGTTATCCAAATGTACATTCGCCTCTCGTTCATTTTTTCCTCCTTTTTGTATTATGTTTGCTCCCGCTAGACTTCCGAAGTCTCCACAGAGCCCTAGACTTCGGAAGTCTTAACGGATTCATCCCTCCCGGGATAGCGGGATAGGATGACCACTTCCATCTGGCACAGGTCGCCGAAGCGCTGGGCGTCCTCGGCGGATCCCACGATAGCGCCCCAGTGCATGGGGATGGCCAGTTTGGGCTTGATTCTGTTCGCGGCCTCGGCTGCCTCGTCGGCGGTCATGGTGTAGGTCCCCCCCACAGGCAACAGCGCGACGTCGGTCTCGATATCGTCCATCTCAGGGATGACGTCGGTGTCGCCAGCATGATAGATGCGCTGCCCCCCCACGGTGATGATGAAGCCCACGTGGCCGCTCTCCTTCGGATGAAAGGGCACGCCAGGGCTGCGGAACTTGCTCACGTTGTAGGCAGGGACCGTCTCGATGGGGATACCCTGCACAACCAGGCTCTCGCCCGGCTTCACCACCCGCACGTCACCCTTCAGCTTCTGTGCCGCCGCAGCGATGGTTACAATCACGGTGTCATCTTTGGCCACCTTGGCCACATCGTCTGGAGAACAATGGTCGAAGTGGTCGTGAGTGATTAGGATCAGGTCGGCCTTTAGCGGCCTGCCCTTCAGTTTAATGGGATCAATGTAGATGGTCTTGTCGTTTTCAATTCTGAAAGTGTCATGCCCTAGCCAATGGATGTTCTCTATCATTTTTCACCTCCAGTTAGTTGTTTGATTCCCAGCTTGTAACTACCCAGCCGTCCCCAGGCAGGACGGTTGGAACATATCCTTCAGGACGCAGATTAACGCTGATCCACGCTGATCTTTGATTTTATCTGCGAGAATCTGCGTGAATCTGCGTCCAATTTCAGGGTTGGCAGAGGGTCTGGGTAGTTACCCCAGCTTAATAGTGATGCCGGGTATCTTGATACTTCACAGTATATCACCTTTCTCGTCCTTAGTCAACAGCTTGTCCTTTGGGCCAGGGTGTGCTATAATGCTGTTCGCCAAAAACAGAATCAGGAAAGGTTCAGGATGAAACTCGAAGAGATCAGACAAGAGTTCCCTCTGACGGAGGAACTCACCTATCTAGACCATGCGGCTACCTCGCCCTTGCCTGGCCGGACGCGAGCGGCTATGACCAAGTTCATAGAAGCGCGGCGTTTCGTCCGCCAAGCCTGGGAGGAGTATCAAACGTTAGACCAGGATCTACGCCAGGCCCTGGGCCAACTGATCAATGCCTCCCCCGAAGAGATCGCCCTGGTGCAGAACACGGCCGAGGGGCTCAACATCGCTGCCCAGGCCATCCCCTTTCAGCCCGGCGACAACGTGGTCTTCTGCGACATGGAGTATCCAGCCAACGTCTACCCCTGGATGAACCTGGAGCGACGGGGAGTGGAGGCCCGCATCATCCCCCACCGTGAGGGCGGGCTGGCTTTGGACGACCTCGAAGAACACCTTGACCAGCGGACCAGGGTGGTGACCGCCAGCTCGGTGGAGTTTATTACGGGCTTCCGAAACGACCTCAAGAGTATCGGAGAGTTATGTAGAGCCAGGGGCATCTACTTCGTGGTGGACGGCATCCAGTCCCTGGGAGTGATCCCGCTCGATGTGCGGGAATGTCACATTGACATGCTGTCCTGCGGCGGCCCCAAGTGGCTGATGGGCCCCTGTGGGCAGGGCTTCCTATTCTGCCGTCGGGAGCTGATCGAGGAGATGAAGCCACCCTATGCCGGCGCCACCAGCGTGGTGGACTTTCTCAACTTCCGTGATTACGATCTCACCTTCCTGCCCGACGCCAAGCGCTTCGAGTTGGGGACGCTAAACCTCGTGAACATGGTGGGGCTGCTGGCTTCTGTTAACCTGCTACAGGAAGTGGGCATTGAAGAGATCCGGCGCTGGACGCTGCACCTCACCGATATTCTCATTGAGGACCTGCAGCAGCGGGGCTACCAAATCGCCAGTTGCCTACGACCTGAGCATCGCTCGGCCATCGTTTCATTCACCACACCCGACGTCCAGGCCGACGGCCAAACGCCGCTTCGCTTACGGACAGGCTACGACAAACTCATCGCCCACAAGGTCATTGTCTCCCTGCGCGAGAGCTACATCCGCGTCTCCCCCCACTGCTACAATACCGAGGAGGAAGTGTTGCGGGTGGGCCAGGTTCTTGATGGTAGGGATGAGGGATGAGGGATAGGGTTTTGAACTTCGCCCACCGAGGAGCCAGCCACGATGCTCCGCAGAACACTCTGGCCGCCTTTCGCCTGGCCGTGGAGATGGGAGCCGATGGCGTGGAGCTGGACGTGCAGGTCTCCAAGGACGGCGAGGCCGTGGTCATCCACAACTTCACGGTGGACGCCACCACCGACGGCCAGGGACGGGTCGCAGACAAGACCCTGGCCGAACTGAAGGAGTTGGATGCCGGATCTTGGTTCGATGCCGTGCCAACGAAGTTGGCCTTCACCAGCCAGGGCATCCCCACCCTGCAGGAGGTCATCGTCGAGGTCGGCCACCAACTGCTCCTGAACATCGAATTGAAGACCAGGGTGTTTGGCAGCACTGGTCTGATAGCCGAGGTGGTGCGGCTCATCGAGGATCACAACCTGGTTCACCGAGTCGTGGTATCCTCGTTCAACTCCTTCGCCCTGCGTCGGATCAAGAAGCTCAACCGTCGCATCAGCACTGGCCTCATCTATTCCTTCGACCTGCCGGCTCACCTGGCTCGGAGCGTGCTTGTGCTCTTGGCTGATCCCGATGCCTTGTACCCGGAGAAGCACCTGGTCACCCAGAAATACATGGATTGGGCAAAAGAACGAGGCTATCGCGTGAACGCCTGGACGGTGGACGAACCCGCCGAGATGAAGCGCCTCATCGCCCTGGGCGTGGACGGC
>SDBT01001048.1_pt1 | contig 47183 bp, 33 predicted proteins | sample 2277101 | NCBI WGS metagenome assembly SDBT01 (sample SAMN10404973, study PRJNA504765) | marine sediment metagenome | isolation source: marine sediment core GS10_PC15, 103 cmbsf | place: Arctic Ocean: Southern Knipovich Ridge | collected 2010 | reverse complement strand
GGCCACCTGAGGAGCCAGGGGCTTGTTCTTGTCAAGCCGCCTCAGGTATGCCTTGCCGGTCTGGACGCCGGTGATCTCCCACATCTTGTTGCCCAGCTCCGTCGGGTCGAGATCGGGCGCCATGGCCAGGGTGGCCTCGCGCCAGGCAAAGTGCTGAGCCCGGACGATTTCGCACAGGACTTTGAAGCGTTTCTCAATCGGTATATCCATAGTCAATCCTTCCTCAACGGGTGGCCGGTGGCGAACGGTCGGCCAGAGCGTATCGAATCCAAGTGTAGCGGCCGACGCCCCTGTCGGCCGAGGAAATCAGCAAGTCGTCTACGTCCGACACGGGGGTCGGACGCTACGATTGGATTGATTCTCTGCTAGCGTTTGAACTGGTAGGCCTCGTGAACCTCCGCGGCGTCGTAACACTTGGGCAACTCGAACCGGATCGCGTCGATCGGACAGACTTCGGCACAGATGCCGCACTCCTCGCATAGCATCTGGAGGTACGCGGCTTTTCCGTTGATCAGACCCATGATCTGAGCCGGGCAGCGTGTGATACACACGCCGCAACCGTCGCACTTGAACGCGTTGACTACTGGAAACATGTTCTCATCCTCTCTCAGAAGGTCATACCCAGGCGGTACCCGTCGTGCACGGCCGCGCTGGAACGGCGCGTGACCGCGGCGTCGCCCACGGTGTAGGCCTCACCCGGCTTGCATTTCAGTTCCCGGTTGGGGGCCATGTTGGCCAGGACGATCGTATCGCAGGGGATTAGAGTCTCCTGGCCTTCGGGATTCTGGGCGAGCACACCGTCGGGTTTGAGCTCCTTGATCTTGTGCTTGGTGTACTGCGTGACGCCGCTCTGTTTCAGCTTCTTGATGTAGCGCCAAATATAGGAGGGATTTACGTCCAGGCCGAATTTCTTGGCGGGGCCAATGATCGACACTTCGTGGCCGCCCTTGTCCACCAGGAAGAGGGCGGTGGAGATGGCCACCCCTTTCCAGCCCACAACCACGACGCGCTTGCCGAGCTCGGCCGTGCCGTTCATTACGTCCAGGCAGCTCACCACGTTCCGGCCGTCGCCGCCGGGGAAGGCCTCGCGATCCGGCACGGCGCCGGTGGCGATGACGACCTTGTCGGGTGATTCCTGCTTGATCAGCTCGGGCGTCACGGCGGTCCCGGTGACGACTCGGCCGCCGTGCTTCTCGCAGGTGGTTTTCAGGTGATTCACCAGGCGCGTGAACTCGTCGTCGCCCCAGGGGCCCTTGGCAGCCGCGGCGGCCTGGCCGCCGATCGAGTCCGCTTTCTCGTAGATGGTGACCTCGTGGCCCTTTTGGGCGGCGACTGCGCCGGTCTGCAGCCCGGACAGCCCCGCGCCCGCGATCATGATCTTCTTCTTCTCCGGCGAGCGCTTGAAGCCGTAGAAGCCCCAGTCGGCCTCGCTTTCGTGACCGAGCGTGGGGCGGACGCCGCAGGTCAGTTCGGCGTCGCGGAAGAGGCGGGCAAGGCAGATGTTGCAGGCCATGCAGGGGATGATGTCCTCCTCGCGGCCCTCGAGGATCTTGGTGGGGAGCATCGGGTCGGCGATCATGGCCCGGCAGCTTTCCCAGAAATCGATAATGCCCTCGGACAGGGCCGCCTCGGGATACTTGGGCTCGAACAGCCGGTAGGCCATGCAGACGGGCATCTTCAGCTCATTCTTGAAGCGCTTCGCCACGTAGAGCCAGTTGCCCTGGGGGATGTCGCGGGAGATCACCGATTCGGCGGATTCCTGCCAGCCGACGGTGACCGAGAGCATGTCCACACCGGCATCGCAAATGATGCGGTTGATTTCGAGGCTCTCTTCCGGGGTGTTGCCGCCACGGTCGAGCAGCAGCTCCTCGCCGCACAGGCGGATGATGATCGGATAGTCCGAGCCGACCTCCTTGCGGATGCCGGCAACGATTCGGCGGGGAAACTCGGCCCGGCCCTTGAGATCGCCGCCGAACTCGTCGGTGCGCTGGTTGGTGTATGACGAGATGAAGTTGGAGAGCAGGTAGCCGACGATCCCGGAGATTTCGACGGCGTCGAAGCCGGCTTCGGCGCAACGCCGGGCGCCCTGCACGTGTTCGGCGATGCAAAGTTCGATCTCCTCCTTGGACATCTCGCGCGGGGGCCGGAACCGCGGGAGCCGCTGATCGACGACCGACGGGCCGACGGTGTAGTCCAGGTGGATTCCACCGACCCGGCCACAGTGCATGAGCTGCAGGACCGACCGGGCGTCGTACTTGCGGATCACGTCGGCGATGCGTTTGAGGCCGGGGATGAACTTGTCGTCCGAGATCGCCATCATGCCCACGTAGCCCTTACCCGCTCCGCTCGGGTCGGTGTAGGCGCCCTGGGTGGTAACCATGCCGGCGCCGCCGCGGGCCTGGGCCTCCATGTAGGCCACTTCCTTGTCAGCGACGTATCCGTTGCCGTAGTTGAAGTTGGTCTCGGTGGAGGCGTACTTGATGCGGTTCTTGGTTTCGAGCTTTCCGAGTTTGCCAGGCGAGAAAATGTGGGGGTACTTTTTTTCTCCGGGAAGCATGGGCTATTCCTTCCTCTCAGATCCAAAGGAGAGTGGTGGCGGTTGACGCTTTACGATTGACGATTGTAGATCGGTGCGTCACGAGTGAACAGGGCCGTTGCTTGATCGAAGGCAACGTCCATGCAATCGCAGCGCTCAATCGTCAATCGTCAATCGTAAACCGTCAATCCTCACAGGTCAGTCGACTCGGACTATTACCGCGAAGGCCGTGTCGCCCGCCGCGCAGCCGGTGAACAGTCCGTAGCCGCCGCCGCCGAGTACGAGCTCTTCGATCAGTTCGATGATCAGCCGGGCGCCGGTGGGCGCCTGCGGGTGTCCCCAGACCAGCGAGCTGCCGAAACGGTTCATCGTGGATACATCGATCTCCATCTCCCTCGCGAAGTAGACGTCGTTGACCGCGAAGGGGTTGTGGGTCTTGATGGCCTTGATTTCCTTCATGGCGATGCCCGCCCGCGCGAGGGCCTGCCGCGTGGCCGGCACGTTGGCCATGGCCATGAAACCCTTGTCGGCCCGGCCCTGGCCGCAGGACACGATCCGCACCACGATACTCGGGTCGCGGCTGAGCTCGGCCGCCTTTTCCTTGGTCGCCACGATCACGCCGGCGTTGCCGTCGGCCGGGTAGGTTTGCGAGCCGAAGGTAACGGTTCCTCCTTCGATGACCGGCTTGAGCTTCGCCAATCCCTCGGTCGTGGTGGGAAAGACGCCCTCGTCGCCGGCGACGGTGTTGATGACCTTGCGGCCAGAGGGGTCCTTGACCTCGACCGGTAACACCATGAAGCGTCTGAGAAACGCGGAGTCGTCCTTGAGGGCGTCCTGATACTGCTGGGAGCGCATCAGCGCGACTTCGTCCTGAGCGGCCCGGTCGATGCCGGCTTTCCGGGCCACGTTCTCGGCGGTCTGGACCATGGAGCTTCCGGCGAAGGGATCGCGGTTGAAGTTGTCCCAGATCCAATCCTCCTTGTCGCCGATCCCGCCGGCCGCCAGCGGGTTGGGGTAGTAGATGTGCGGCGAATTGCTGGTGCGGTCGCACAAGAGTGCGAGGATCGCGGAGTGGCCGCCCAGCTCGATCTCCGCCGCCGCGTTCGAGATCACCCGGCCGGAGGTGGCGCAGGCCTGGCCGATGGTCGGTCCGGTGATCCCCGGCGCGCCGATCAGGCCGGCCGCCCATGGTGCCCCGTAGAAGCTGCGCCGCTGGGGCACGGTCATGCCGAGGAACAAGCCGTCGAGCGACTCGGCGGAGATGTTGCGCTCGGCGAGCGCCCCTTTCGCCACTTCAGCCGCGAACTTCAGCGAGTGCAGATGGCCGAAGCTGCCCTGCCAGCGGCAGAATGGAGTTGACCAGTAGCCGCCGTAGGGGATGTATACACTTTTGAACTGCATGTAAACCTCACAAGTAGGGTCCGCCGTGCGGACCGCCATAGCTCACGTTGCTGTCTGAACTGATCCGCACAGCGGACCCTACACAACGATCACAGGTGGATCACGCCACGGTTCTCGACTCCCTCAGCCCGGCGATTTCCTCCGAGGAAAAACCGACTTCCCGCAGGACATTTTCGGTATCTTGGCCGTATTCGGGGGCGTACGAGAGGCGTCGGTCCGCCGACGCCAGGTGTTCCCGCTCGACCGAGGGCGGCGGCAGGCGCACGCGTTTGCCGGACGGCGTTTTCGTCTCGAGCAGAGCGTCGCGGATCGGCGGGTAATCAACAACTTGCGGGATCGTGTGGATCGGCGTTGCGACCAGACCCTGGGATGTCAGGAGCTTCACCAGCTCGGCGGTCTTGAAGGTGTGTGTGATCGCGCTGATGTCCTGGTGAATCGACTGCCGATCCCGCCGGCGGCCCTCGTTCGTCTCGCGCGCGGGCAGGCCGAGGTCCAGGAACGCCTCGGTGGAGACGAGCCGCTTCCACTGCACGTCGTTGCCGATGGCGATGTAGATGTAGCCGTCGGCGGTCGGGTAGACGTTGACCGGCACGAACTCGCGGTGCTCGTTGCCGCTACGACGCACCTCCTCCGGCTCGTAGCCGAGGTCGAGCAGCGGGATGGTGGTCACCAGCCAGGATGCCGCGGCCTGGGCCATCGAAACGTCGATCCGGCTGCCCTTGCCGGTCTGGGCCTTCTCGGCCAAGGCGAGGCAGACGTTGGCGAAGACCTCGTCGCCCGCCTTCAGATCCACGAACGGGACGCCGCAGAGCATGGGCGGGCCTTCCGGATCGCCGGTGATGTCCATGTAGCCCGTGACGGCCTGGATGGCGGGGTCGTAGCCGGGGGCGTCGGGATAATCCGGACCCATGGCTGAGAGCCCGGCCCAGATCAGCCCGGGATTGGCGGCGCTCAAGGTCTCGTAGTCGATGCCCAGCTCTTGATACCGCTTGGGCAGCGTGTTGCAGGCGAAGATGTCCGCCGGCAACTCCGCAATCAGGCGTTTCAGCACGTCCCGCCCGGCCTGCTCCTTCAAGTTCAGGCTGATGCTTTCCTTGCCGACGTTGGGGCCGATGAAGTAGGCGTGCAGGTCGTCGCGCTCCCCTGCTTTCCCCACGTAGCGGTTCGGATCGCCGGGCAGGCGATCGCCGAAGGGCGTGGCCTCGATGCGAATCACCCGCCAACCGAGGTGCACGAAGCGCTGCGTGGCATACGAGAGCGAGAGCGCCTGCTCGAGAGAGAGAATGGTGAGTTTCTTCATACCCAAAAGGCCCCTGGTGCTCCGCCAACTTCCAACTGATGGATGGGTGGCCCATGGCTTTAGCCGTGGGGGACACGAATCGAAGCACTATTCGCGTCCCCCACCTCTAAAGAGGTGGGCCACCCGGCCGATGTCGCAGATTCCGTACTCCGCATTCCGAATTCCGCACTCCGCATTCCACAGTCGTCAATCGCTTTCTCCCCGCGCCTCTTGCAGCCTGCTCAGAACTCGCTCCGGGGTGAGCGGAAGCTCCGTGAACCGCACGCCGGTGGCGTTGCTGACCGCGTTGGCGATGGCGGCCGCCACGGGAATCATGGGCGACTCGCCGATCCCCTTGGCACCGTAAGGACCGGCCGGGTCGCGCGTTTCGATAAAGGAGACGTTCAACTCGGGGAGGTCCGTCGCGCTGCAGGTCTTGTAGTCCGTGAAGCTCGGGTTGAGGACGCGGCCGCCTTCCACCTTCAGCTCCTCCATCAGACCGTAGCCGAGCCCCTGAGCGATCCCCCCCTCGACCTGGCCTTCGATGCCCAGGCGGTTGATCACGCGCCCCACGTCGTGCGCCGCGCTGATCCGGAGCACCTTGACCACGCCGGTCTCGAGGTCGACCTCGACCTCGGCCACGTGCGTCCCGAACGCGTAGCAGGGGGAGATGTTGCCCATGTGCTCTTCGTTCGGCGGCGTGCTCGACGGCTCGTAGAAATCCGTGGTCATGACCAATTCGTTTCTGGTGCGCCCGAAGTGCAGACCGCGGATGATGCTGCCGATGGACTTCAGCGGCTCCCCGCTGGAGCGCTCCACCACGTCTCCGTCAACCAAGTCGAGCTCGTCGGGGCTGCGCTGGAGGCGTTCGGCGGCGGCATCGAGCAGCTTGCGCCGCGCCTCGCGTGCCGCCCGCAAGGCGGAGTTCCCCGCTATGAACGTTGTCCGGCTGGCGTGAACGCCGACGTCCCAGGGCGTCAGGTCCGTGTCATTGTTGATCACCCGGATGTTCTTGATAGAGAGCCCCAACTCCTGGGCCACGATCTGCGCGATCACGGTCTCCGAACCCTGCCCGATTTCGGTCGAACCGGTCAGAACCGTGACTGCGCCGAAGTCGTCGATCTTCAAAATGGTGCCGCAGCCGTCGGAACGGTAGATCTTGGCGCCGCCGCCCACGTGAAACAGGGAAGCCATGCCGATTCCCCGCGCCACTGACGATTGACGATCGGAAGGCGCGCACGAGGCTGACGGCTGATCGCTGACGGCTGATCGCTTCTCTCCCCAGCCCGCGCTGTGTGCCGCGGTCTCCAGGCACTCCTTGAGACCACAGGTGCTCAAGACCATGCCCTGGCCGGTGGTCTCGCCGGACTCCTGGGCGTTCTTCAGCCGGAGCTCCAGTGGATCGATGCCCAACTCCTCGGCCAGGTGATCAACCTGGGACTCGAGCGCGAACGTGGCCTGCGGGTTGCCGTACCCCCGGAATGCGCAGGCGTAGATGTTGTTGGTGTAGACCACGTCCACGTGCTGGCGGACGTGCGGCACGCGGTAGAGCGACGAGAACGTGCGCATGCTGATCCACGGCGTGGTGGCACCCCAGGACGTGCGACCGCCGTTGTCCAGCGTCATCCGCACGTCGCGAAAGGTGAATGTGCCGTCTCGCCGCGCGCCGCTCCGCAGGTGGATCACCATCGGCTGCCGCGTGGGCGTCGCCAGGAACTCCTCCTCCCGGGTGAAAACCAGCCGCACGGGTCGTCTGGTCGCTCTGGCGAGGAAGATGCAAATCGGCTCGAAGGGATGGATGTCCAGCTTGCTGCCGAAACCACCGCCGATCGGCGGCTGGATGATCCTGATTCTCTCCGCGGGAACCCCCACCACCCGCGCGAGATCGCGCTTGTACAGGAACGGCACCTGCGTCAATGAGTGCAGCGTCAACCGGCCATCCGCGTCGAAGTCGGCGATGATGCCCGCGGTACCGAGGCAACAGTGCGCCTGACGCTGCAGAGTGAAGGTGTCCTCCACAACCACGTCCGATTCGCGAATTCCCCGCTCCAGGTCGCCGTGCGAGTAGTTGTATGTGAACGGCGTATTGTTCGGCGTCTTGGGATGGATGACCGGCGCGCCCGCGGCCAAGGCCTCCTCGGGAGAGGTCACCACCGGCAGATCTTCGTAAGTGACGCGGATGCGTTTTACCGCCTCGGCCGCCAGCTCCGGCGTGTCGGCCGCCACCGCCGCCACTTCGTCCCGGATGCAGGTGACCTTGTCCGCTTTGAGGGCCGTGTTGTCCTGGCCGAACCCGAACGGTACGAGCTCGATGTCGCCGGCCGTGAGCACCGCCCGGACGCCTGACAGGGCCCGGGCGGCCGAGGTGTCGACGTTGAGGATGCGGGCATGGGGCCGCCCGGCGAAGAGTATCTTCCCATACAGCATGCGGGGCAGCTTGATGTCTTCGATGTAGCGGGCCAGCCCGGTGGCCTTCTCGGGGGCGTCCAGCTTGGGAATCCGCTTCCCTATCAGGGTTTTCCGGCCCACCTCCAGATCAACCGCGTTGTCAGCGCTAACATCAAGCACGACAGACACCTCCCCGCGCCAGCGACAGGACGGCGTCGATGATCTTCCGGTAGCCCGTGCAGCGGCACAGGTTGCCCTCGAACGCCCGCTTGATCTCGTCTTCGGTCGGAGACGGATTGGTTTCGAGCAGCGCGTAGGCGGCCATGATCATGCCGCAGGTGCAGAACCCGCACTGGATCGCGCCATGGTCGACGAAGGCCTGTTGGATCGGATGCAGCTCGCCGTTGGCCGCCAGACCCTCGATGGTGAGGACTTCTGAACCCGCGCATTCGAGCGCCAGCACGAGGCACGAGCTCACCACCATGCCGCCCAGAATTACCGAGCAGGCCCCGCACTCGCCCTCGCCGCAACCGTACTTGGTGCCGGTCAGTTCCAGGTCGTGGCGGAGGACATTCAGTAGCGTGTCCGACGGCGACACGCTCAGCGTGACGGGCTCGCGGTTCACCACGAAGGTGAGTTCAATCTTGTCGCTGACCGGCGGCATGCTCCAGCATCCTCCTCAGCATCACCCCCAACACTTCTGTTCGATAGGTCGCGCCGGCGCGTACGTCCGAGATCGGCGTGATCTCGGCCCGGGCCGCGGCGACACATTTCTCGATGACTCGCTCGGAAAGGGGGTTCCCGAGCAGCTCGGTTTCGGCGTGGCGACCACGCAAGGGAATCGGCGCCACGGAGCCGTACCCCACCCGCGCGCGGGCGACCACCCCCGCTTCGAGTTCGAGTGCCACGCCCACCGAAGCCACGGCGATCTCCATCGACGGGCGTGTGCCGAGCTTGTCCCAGGCCGCGAACGCGTTCTTGGGCGGGAGCTTGAATCGAATGGCGGTCAGGATTTCGCCCGGAGCCAGGATTGTAGCACCGGGGCCACGGAAGAAATCGCTGATCGGCACGTGCCGTATCGCAGCGTCCTCTCCGCTCCACGAAGCCAACTCGATGATCGCATCGAGCAGGATCAGCGGGACGGCCGTGTCGGCGGCCGGCGAGGCGTTGCAGAGATTGCCGCCGATGGTGGCCCGGTTGCGAACCTGGGGGCAGGCGACGCGGCCGGCCGCTTCGGCCAGGATCGGCGCTGCCGACCGGATTAGCGGGTCCACCGTGAGCTCGCTCATCAGCGTACACGCGCCGACGCGGATTTCTCCGTTTACGCGTGAGACGCCGCGCAGCTCAGCGACGCGTTTGAGGTCTACTACAGTAGCGGGTGGGGGGATCAGTCCCCTGGTCCAGCGCACCATGAGATCCGTCCCGCCGGCAAACGCGGCGGCGTTTCCCCGGGCCACAGCTCGGGCGACGTCTTCCAGGGTTCGCGGTGCCGAATATTTCTTGATCGTCCCCATCGCCGAACTTCATTCCGTTTCCGGGTCAGCCGGGGGAGGGGGGATCAGCTCCTCCAGCACGGCAATCAGTTGTGAGATATGAGTCGTGGCAACGCTCCAGATCAGTTCATCGTCGATCTCGCCGTACTCGTGTGCCAGGACGTGACGCTGGGCAATGATGCGTCGCCACGGAATCTGCGGATGGGCCTGCTGAACGCTCTGCGAAACCCTGCCGGCGGCTTCGCCAATGATCTCGATTCTGCGTTCAATCGCGAGGCGAAGGTTCTCATCCGCCCGGTACTGCTCCAAGGTCAAGTTCTTCACGGATCGCACGACGCCTCGGGATGAGTCGAGCATGTCCCACAGGTAGGCTGCATCGCTCCGATCAAGTGGCATGGATCACTTCCCGCGTGGTCAGTATTTCGTGCCTGCGGAAGGGGTTTCGCAGCCCGCGTTTCGAGACCAGATCAACCTCCCGCCCGAACAACGTGCGGAGCTCGTCGATCATGTCCACCCAGTCGAACAGACCCAAACCGTGGTTGGGGCTCAACTCGACCAGCACGTCGATATCGCTGTCGGGGCCGAAATCGTCACGGAGCACCGATCCGAAAAAGGCGAACTCGATGACCTTCCACTTACGGCAGAACGCAGCGATGCTTTCCGTCGACACGTCGATGCCTATCTTTCGCACCGCCACACCGTCTCCACGATCCTGAGCTTTCGATCGTCCGTGTCGCGGCATCATACCCCATTCTGGGTTGTGTCACACGTGCGGGCCATGACGGCGAACGTCCCCACTGCAGAGCAAATCAAAACCGCACGGGCTCGTCGTATCTCCCGTAGGCTTCCACCAGCACGCGCGTCAACTCGCCGACCGTGGCATAGGCTTTGACCGCGTTGATAATGTTGGGCATAACGTTGCGCCCCGCCTGGGCGTCGGCCAGGACATTCTGAAGCAAGTCTCTTACCTCGGCGGCGTTTCGCCGGGCGCGGGTGCGATCGAGTCGCGCAACCTGCTCCGTGCAGACTTCCTCCTTGAAGGGATGAAACTCGACCGGCTGCTCCTCTTCTTCATCCATCCGATAGCAGTTCACGCCCACCTTGCGTGTTTCGCCGCGCTCCTGCTTCCGCAGTTGTTCGAAGGCCTGCTTCGAGACGGTGTTCTGGATATGGCCCTCGGCGATCGCCGGCACGATGCCGCCCTGGGCGTCGACTTCGTCCATTACCGCGCGAATTCGCTGTTCGAGCTGGTTCGTCAAGGTTTCGACGTAGTACGAGCCCGCGAGCGGATCGACCGTGTCACAGAGTCCCATTTCCTCGATCAGGATCTGCATGGTTCGCAGCGAGATGCGGGCGGCCTTCTCGGATGGAATCGTGTAGGCCTCGTCGTAGGAGCACAGGGCCATGGTTTGCGTGCCGGACAAGGCACTGATCAGCGCGTAGTAGGCGCTGCGGGCGATGTTGTTCTCGGGCTGCTCGACGGTCAGCCCGCCACCGCCACCGCCGGCGATCATGCGCAGCCACATCGAACGCGGGTTCTGCGTGTGGTACTGCTCCTTCAGGAGCTTGGCCCACAGCCGACGGCCGGCCCGGAACTTCGCCACTTGTTCGAAGAGCTTCCCGTGAATATCGAAGTTGAAGGACAGACGCGAGGCGAAGTCGTCGATTTGCAGACCGCGCTCGAGCACGTGATCGATGTATGCCTTGGCAATGCAGAAGGCATACGCCATCTCCTGCACCGGGTCGGCACCCGACTCGCGAATGTGGTAACCGCAGACGCTCACGGGGCTGTACAGCGGTGCTTTCTCGGCGCAGTACAGAATCGTGTCGCCCACGAGCTTGATCGACGGCTCGACCGGAAATATCCACGTCCCCCGGCCGACGAACTCCTTCAAAATATCGTTCTGGGCGGTGCCGCGCAGTTTGCTGACGTCATACCCGCGTTTCTCCGCCATCGCGAAATACATCGCGATCAGTATCGCGGCCGCACCGTTGATCGTCAGCGAGACCGTGATCTTGTCCAGATCGATGCCCTCGAAAGCGATCTCGAAGTCATCGAGCGTATCGACCGCCATCCCCACGCGACCGACCTCGCCCTCGGCCGCCGGGTCGTCGGAGTCCAGACCGACCTGCGTCGGCAAGTCGAAGGCAACGTTCAACCCGGTCTGGCCGTTGGCGATCAGGTAGCGAAACCGCTGGTTGGTTTCCACCGGCGTACCGAAACCGGCGTACTGCCGCATGGTCCACGGCCGCTTGCGGTACATGTGCCGGTGTATGCCGCGGGTGAACGGAAACTCGCCCGGGCTGCCGATGTCGTCCGCGCCGCCGCTGCGCTCGATGTCCTCGGCCGTGTAAACCGGCTTGATCTCCAGCCCGGACTCATTGAAGACGGGCGTCAGGTTTTCCTGCTTGCCGGGACTCATGACAGCTTCTCCCGTACGAAATCGACGATGGCCTGAGTTGGCGTACCCACGGCGAAGACGGCATCAACCCCGAGCGACTTCAATTCATCGTGGTCCCGCCGTGGGATGTTCCCGCCAACGAGCCAGAGGACATCCGTCAGGCCGTACTCCTGGAGCAGCGCCTCGAGGCGCCGGCAGATCGGGATATGGGAGCCGGACAGAATCGACAATCCGAGCACGTCGACGTCCTCGTCGCAAGCGGCGCGGGCGATCTGCTCGGGGGACTTCCGCAGGCCGGTGTAGATCACCTCGCAGCCGGCGTCCATCAGGGCCCGCACGACGATCTTCGCGCCGACGTCGTGGCCGTCCAGGCCGGGCTTGGCCAGTAGAACCCGAATCTTCTTGCCGCCGTCCATCAGTCCGATCCCTTTCCGAGAGACACCGCGGGGTCACCGCGCCTGCTCGTGCGCCGCCTACTGTAGTCGGTCACGCTGTTCGCATCTTATTCAGGGTGGCACAGGCGTCTCGCCTGTGGCCTCACGGGCGGGACGCCCGTGCCACCCACTATGCAGAACTTCCGTGAAGGCACACTACGTCGTCATTCCGCGCGCGATAATCGATTTCAGGATTTCGCTGGTGCCGCCGCCATAGAGGGTGAAGCGAATATCTCGAAAGTAGCGCTGGGCGGCGAACTCCATGGCATAGCCATACGATCCCAGCACGCGCGTGGCCTTGTCGCAGATGTCGACCGCCCGTTCGGTGGCGAAGAGCTTGGCCATCGCCGCCTCGCGCTGATAGGGCGCGTTGCTGTCCTTGAGCCAGGCCGCGTAGTGGACCAGGCGCGTGGCGGCTTCGAGGTCGGTGCCCATTTCGGCCAGCTTCATCTGGATGGCCTGGAAGCGGTTGATCGGCCGGCCGAATTGGACCCGCTCGGCGGCGTACTGGACGGCGTCGTCCAGAGCCGCGCGGGCAACGCCGATCGCCAGCGCGCCAGTGATGATGCGCACGTCGGACAGAATCTCGCGCAGGCTGGCTTCGCCTTGCCCTTCGTCGCCCAAGCGGTGGTCCTCGGGCACTAGGCAGTTCTCGAAGAATACTTCCGAGGTAAGCGAAGCCCGGCAGCCCATCTTCTCGATCGCCCGGCCGACGTTCAGGCCGGGGAAGTCCTTTTCGACGAGGAAAATGGTCAGTTGTTTTTCCTCGCCGGTGCGCGCAAAGACCGTGAAGAAGTCCGCCACCGGGGCGGAGGTGATCCACGTCTTCTGCCCGTTCAAGCGATAACCGCCCGCGACCTTCTCAGCCGTGGTCGCGATCGCGGACAGGTCGCTGCCGGCGTTGGGCTCGGTGATACAGATAGCACCGATCTTCCGGCCCTGGATGGCCGGCTCGAGCAATCTCTCGCGGATGGCCTCGTTTCCGAAGACGTACAGGAAGTGGGTTCCCATCAAGGACTGCATGGCGGCGGCCGCGGCGAGGGACAGCGAGCCGCGCGCGATCTCACTGAAAGCCAGGCAGTACGAGACCAAGTCCAGGTCGGTGCCGCCCAGCGATTCCGGGTAGCGCAACCCGAAGACGCCGAGGTCGGCCAGTTCCTGAAATAGCTCGCGCGGGAACTCTCCGGCTTCGTCGATCTCGGCCGCGCGCGGCCTGATCCGCTCGTCGCAGAAGCGCGAGAGCGTGTCGCGCAGCAGTCGTTGCTCTTCCGACAGATCGAAGTTCATCGCTTCATTTGCTCCCGGTACTCTTCTTCTTTCTCAAGCGCGCGGTTGCCGCGGCGTCCAACTCGAGCGAGGTCTCATCCACGGCAACGCCATACATTTCTCGGGCCGCTTCGACGGAGACCATGCCGTTGCGGACCTCCGCGGCTACCAGTTCCGCGGGACGTTCTATAGGATTTCCATAGCCGCCGCCGCCGCCGGCCAACTGATGGTACACAGTCCCGCGCGGGACGCCGGCGATCAGATCGAGGCTGAGCGGAAGCCGCTCTTCCCCATTCGGGTACGTCAGCTTGATCGAGTTGAGGCCGCCGTTGCCGCCGCCGAACAAACCGAAGGCCGGCTCGACGTCGCCGTCGCCGAATATGACCAGTTGAGTGTCGTCCGCACCGATTTCGAAGATGGTCTCGACACCCAGGCCGCCACGCCATCGGCCGGGCCCGGCGGAGTCACAAAGGTACTCGTGCCGAAGCAGCAGGTGCGGCGTCTGCTGCTCGAACATCTCGTAGTCCTGGTCGAGCAATCCGCCGGAGGCATCGATCATGCCGATGTGGTCGTAGCCATCCACGCCGCGGAGCGCCCCCGAGCCGCCCTTGAGCCCCATGAAGCAGATGTCCACGTACTTGTCGTTCTTGCGCGGATCGAGCCCGGTGGTCAGCGAGCACAGCAGGTGGTTCCAACCCGCCGTAACGCGGTCCGGCACGACCGGAGCCAGGGCGCGGGCGATGGCGTCCGCGTTGGCAGGACACAGATGATTCCCGTAGGTGGTAGCGGCCGGAAAGGCGGCGTTGAGAATGGTCCCTTCCGGAATGATGATCTCGATCGGCTCGAGCATGCCCTGATTGTGCGGAATGTCCGGGTTGACCATTTGCAGGAACGTCAACACGGCCGCCGAGGCGCTCGAGGTGTAGGTTCCGTTGACGAATGCGTTCGATTGCGGATCCGTGTCGGAGTAGTCGAAGGTGATGTGGTGGTCCGCGACGGTGAGCTTGACCCTGATCTTGTATTCCTTGCCCTGGTTCTTGCCGTCGTAGTAAATGGTCGATTCACCGCGGTACACGCCGTTGGGAATCGCGGCGATCTCCGCCTCCATCATCTGCCGGGTCGATGCGAAGAGCGCTTCCTTGTGAGCCTCGAAGCATTCGCGACCGTACTTTTCTAACAGATGCAGCATCCGCCGTTCGCCGACGACGCAGGAGCCGATCTGGGCGCGCAGGTCCTGCTGGACGATATCGAAACGGATGTTGGCGAAGATCAGATTCCAGACGTCCTTGCGCAGCTTGCCCCGCTCATGGACCTTGACCGGCGGAATCCGCAAGGCTTCCTGCCAGACTTCGGTGGCGTTGGGGTTGTAGCCCCCCGCCACCGCCCCGCCGATGTCGGCCTGGTGCCCCTTGCAGGCCGACCAGGCGACCAGCTCGTTCTCGAAGAAGATGGGTTTGTAGACGGCGACGTCGTTGTTCTGGTTGCCCATGCTGAAGACGTCGTTGTGGAAGATGACGTCGCCGGGGTGAATATCGTCGCCGAAGTAATCGATGATGTACTTACAGACCGGCCCGAGTGAGAACGAGAGGATCGGCAGGTTCTCGGTCTGTTCGAGCATGTTCCCGCGCGCGTCGTAGACCCCGGTGACGAAATCCTTGGCCTCGCAGAGGATCGGCGAGCGCGTGGTCTTCTGCAGCGAAATGCTCATCTCGCCGGTGAGCGATTTGAACGCCCGCGCGAACACCGACAACAGGATGGGATCGACTTCGCTCACGCCAGCATCTCCCGCAGCGCCGCTGAAAGCCGGCTCTCCTGTTCCTTCCGATACACGACGAAGCTGCCGAGCTGGTCACAGAGGCAGTCGTACGAAGACGTCAACAAGAGCGTCGTGTTCACCTGCTCGATCACCGCCGGCCCGGGGATGTAGTTGCCGTGACGCAGTTTGTGGCCGTCGTACACAGAAACAGACCGCAACGCACCCTGTTCGGGAATGTAAACCGGGCGCTCGCCCTTCAACGCGTCGCCGGCGTCCCGGCCGGCGTCGGGCTCTTCCGCATAGGCGGGCTTCTCGGTCAGGCCGGTGGCCCGCACGCGCACGTTGATCAGCTCGATCGGCGCAGCTTCCTCTTCGAGCGAGTAGCCGTACATGCGCTGGTGCTCGACGTGGAAAGCCGCCGCGATCGCGTTCGCATCACCCCGCTGCACCGTATCGACCGCCACCGGCAGCGAGACTTCGTGGTACTGCTTCACGTATCGGCAGTCGAGGTGGAGCGTGAACCGCCGCCTATCTTCCGGGATGCTCTCCCGCGCGAGCAGGGCCGCGCCGTCCCGAATCATGTCGGAGATCACGCTCTGCAGTTGCCCCCAGTCGATCCGGTCGAACACCGAGACGAAGGAGGACACAAAATCGTGTCGCAGATCGCTCATCAACATGCCGGCGGCGCAGAAAATGGAGGACTCGCGTGGCACGATGAACAGCGGTATTTCCAGCTCTTGACAGATCATGCAGGCGTGCAGCGGACCGGCCCCGCCGGCGGCCACCACCGGGAACTCGCGCGGGTCGTAGCCGCGCTTGATCGAGATCTCGCGGACACCCTGAGCCATGTTGGTGTTGATGACGCGGTACATTCCCGCGGCGGCGTCTTCGAGCGTGAGTTCCAGCGGGCCGGCGATCCGCTCCGCGATGGCCGCCGACGCCGCTTCCTTGTCCAGTTTGATCCTGCCGCCGGCGAAGAACTCCGGATCGAGATAGCCGAGCACCAGGTCCGCGTCGGTGCAGGTCGGCAGCGTGCCGCCCTTGCCGTAGCAGACCGGGCCGGGGTCGGCCCCGGCGCTTTGCGGCCCCATGCGCAGCAAGCCCCCCTCGTCGATCCAACCGATGCTGCCGCCGCCGGCGCCGATCGTGACGATGTCCAGCATCGGCAGCGCGATGCGGTGGCGGTTGATCTCACCCTCGGTAATCACGTTCGGGGTGCCATCGCGGACCAAGGCGGCGTCGAAGCTGGTGCCGCCCATGTCGACGGTGATGCAGCTCTGGTGGTCGTGCACGCGGACGTACCCGAGCCCCGCTTCGGGACCGGCGGCGGGCCCGGAGAGCAGCGTGCGGGCCGGACTGTGCTGGGCCACCTCCGGGCGCATGACGCCGCCGTTGGACTGCATCACCAGCAGCACGCCGCCGAACTCGATCTCCCGCAAGCGGGACTGGAGGTGGTCGAGGTACGAGTTGAGCTTGGGGCCGACATACGAGTTCAGCACGGTGGTGCTGACGCGGTCGTAGAAGCGAATCGACGGCAACAGGTCGGAAGAAACCGTCAGATAGGCGTCGGGCAACTCCTTTCGCACCAGTTCCGCCGCCTGCTGCTCGTGCTCCGCGTTGGCAAAGGAGTTCATGAAACAGACGGCCACGGCGTCGACCTGTTCGTTCTTGAACAGCCGGAGAGCCTCACGGATGTCATCGGTGTGCAGCGGTTCCAGCGTATCGCCGCGGTAGTTCAATCGTCCGCGAACCGGCCTGCGCAGATAGCGCGGCACGAGCGGCGGCACATTGGTGTAGCGGTTGTTGTATTGCTCCTCGCGGACGCCACGGCGCATTTCGAGTGCGTCGCGGACGCCGGCGGTGGTCAGCAGGCCGGTCTTGGCGCCGGTGTGGGTCAGGACGGCGTTGGTCGTGACCGTCGTGCCGTGCACGATCGTCTCGATCGCTCGCGCCAGCGCACCGAGCGAGAGCTTCATGCTCGCGGCGATTTCCTTCAGGCCGTTGACGAGACCGATGGAGGGGTCGGCGGGTGTCGAGAGGACTTTGTAGATCCGCGGTTCGGCGTGCGGCCGGGTGACCAGGAAATCGGTGAACGTCCCGCCCACGTCGACGCCGACCTTCAGCTTCATGACGCGCCCCCGCCGACCTGGAGCCCGGCTCCGAATTCGGCGCCCCGCAGAAACGCCTTCACGTTGCTGTCTTTCAGCTTGGGCGGGATGCTGCTCGAGACGCTGTTCCAGAATTCCTCCGCCGTGCAGGGCAGGGCGCCGGAGCCCAGCAGACCGCCCAGCATCACCATGTTCAGCGTCTTGGCCGACCCGGCTTCCGCCGCATACTCGGTGGCGTCCAAGGCGAACGTGCGGGGGGCCGCGGTGCGCACGGCATCGATCAGCCGCGGCACATCGGGGTAGGCCGCCCCATCTTCATTTAACACCGCGCGCTGCGCCAGAACGAAGGGAACGACCGGCGTGGTATTCATGAAGACCATCGTCCGCGCCGAGATCAGCGGCAGTGCCCGCGCGGTCTCGACCGGTTCAAAACCCAACACGAAATCGGCCCGGCCGCTCGGGATGACCGGGCTGATACCGCCGTCGACGATCACGGAGGATTGCACGGCTCCGCCGCGTTGGGCCATGCCGTGCAACTGGCCGCTGACGACCTCGCGGCCGGCCTCGACGAAGTAATCACACAGCAGGCGCGCGGCGGTGAGCACACCCTGGCCGCCGGTGCCGGCGATCAGTATCCGCCAGCCGGATCGGCGCGGTTGCCGTGGGACCGAACTCATTCAGACTCTCTCCAAAGTAGCCGGTTGAATGGCGTCGTGCTGGCAGAGGCGGGCGCACAGCTCGCAGCCGACGCAGAGCTCCTGGTCGATTGAGTACTTCTCATCAACAACCAGCACGGCGGGGCAACCCAGCACCCGGACGCACAGCGAGCAGCCGTCGCACTGTTCCTGGTTGATCACCAGCGGCGGACGCTGCGCAGTTCGATTCACTCTGCGTTGGTGGACCACGCAAGGAGCGTGGCAGATGACCACGTTGACCCCCACGCCGTTCTTGGCCAGCTTGAGAGCCGCCAGCGTGGCTTTCTCATCGAACGGATCGACCGAGTAGACGTCAGGCACGTTCAGGCCGCGCACCGCGTCCTCGATCGCATGGCCATTCAACTGACTGGCAGACGTCCCCGACCCGGCCGGCGGTGCCTCCTTGGGTTTATGAAGCTCGGTCGTCAAGCTGGGTTGAAAGCCGGTCATCGCGGTGATGTAGTTGTCCAGAATGACAACGGTGACTTGGTCCTGGGCTTGTACGGCGTTGACCAGTGCGGGCAGACCGCTGTGAAAGAAGGTCGAATCCCCGATGTAGGCCACGGTCCGCCGGCCGGTGACCCGCGCGATCCCACTGGCCTGCGTGATCGAAGAGCCCATGCACAGCAACACGTCGCAGGCGTGTAGGGGCGCCCCGTATCCGAGCGTGTAGCAGCCGATGTCGTTGCAGTAGACCGTGCGCTTGCCGAAGACCTTCTTGACCATATACAGACTGGCCCGGTGCGGACAACCGGGGCAGAGCACCGGCGGCCGCGGCGGCAACTCCGGAACAGCTACCGCCGACTTCTCGCGCTGCTCGAGTTTCAGGTAATCCCGGACGGCGTCTTCGACGAGATCGGGCGAGTACTCGAACTCCACCGGGAAGTGCCCACTGTGCTTTCCGAAGATGGGAATCCGAAGATCGTTCCGCAGCGCGCACAGGCCGACGTATTCCTCAATGAACGGCGTCAACTCCTCGACCACCAGCACGGAGTCGACCGATTTCAGGAAGTCGAGCAGCAGTTTTTCGGGAATCGGGTAAGCTCCGACTTGCAGCAGTGTCACTTCGTTCTGGAGGCCGAGATCCTCGATAACTTGACTCGCGTAGGCGTACGCCACACCGCCCGCGATGATCCCGCGCCGGCCACCGCCGCTGCGCGGAAAGAAACCGGAGGCCTGCAGCAGTTCCTCGGCCCGTCGATAGCGCTCGGTCAGCTCGGTGCGCATGCGTCGGGCGTTGCCCGGGATCGGCACGTAACGGGACGGGTTCTTGGTAAAGCGCGTCTCGTTCCTGGCCGCGGGCAACGATCCGAACTCGACCATCCCGCTGCTGTGACAGACGCGCGTGGTGGGACGCAGGATCACCGGCAAACGCGTCGCCTCCGAGAACTCGAAGGCATAGCGCGTCATCCGGCGGGCGTCCTCGGGCGTCGCCGGATCAAAAACCGGGTAATACAGGAAGCGGCTGAAATGCCGCTGATCCTGCTCGTTGGGGCTGGTGATGGCGGAGGGGTCGCCAGCGGAGACCACGACCAAGCCGCCTTCCACGCCGACGTAAGGCATGGTGGAGATCGGATCGTTGGCGTAGCTCAGGCCCAGGTGCTTCATGCCGCACATGGCCCGCGCGCCCGCCAGGCTCGCTCCGAAGGCAACCTCGACGGCGACCTTTTCATTCACCGAGTATTCGAACCAGACGTCCGCGTCGCGGGCGATGCGGGCAAACGTGTCGCTGACCTCGGAGGAGGGCGTGCCGGGATAGCACGAATAGAACTGAACACCCGCTTCGAGCGCCCCGCGCACAATGGCCAGGTTCCCCAGCAGGCACGCGCGCGTGCCGGGTCGGTCCTGCAATATCTCATGCCCGCGTGGTGCGCTCATCCGCCATCCCTTGCCGGCGGCACAGGCGTTACTTGCATCGCTGCCTACTTCGACGGAAAGATGCGCCACGGCCCCGAAGGCACCCGCCGACGTCCGCCCGTAACCCGGCAGGTGCATAACTGACGAAGGAACAGCAGGCTTCGATCGCCGCTCGGAAGCTGCTCCCCACTTATCCTCGGAATGATACTGCGGCCAACCTCGATACGCCAGCGAGCCCGGCGACGGACTCGGCGAGGTGTGACCAATCTTCGTGGCGAAGCTGACCTGCTGGAGACCACTGGCTGCGATGATACTCCGGTCATCAAGGGTGCCGCGGATACGCGCCGCGACCGGCGCCGGTTCCGAGGCAGAAGGGGCTTGCGGATCGCGATGCCGGCGGCTGGCGCAAACCGGCAGCTTGCCCGTGCTGCTCGAGTTCGCGCAAGCACGGACAAGGGCCGCGGCGACCTCTCGCTCATCAATGCGAGCAACGCAGCGCGGCCCTTGACCGTGGCACCCTCGTTGCCACCAAGATCAGTTACAACCGCTCATCGGCACGACGCGCCGCAGCGTTGACGCGCGCCGGCGCGCTTCCCTAAGATCAGGATGGGGGTGGCGGAATCCGGCCGCGGAGCCAGGACGGAGTGTTCTCCGGGCACAGCTCGCTGGAGCGGCAAGATGGACGAGCAGAACGACAAGCCGGGCTCGACCGAAGAACTGGTGCCCCTCGTGTACCAGGAATTGCGGGAGGTGGCACGACGCTACTTCCTGAGCCAGCGGCCCGGCTTCACCCTACGCCCCACCGAACTGGTCAACGAAGCCTGCCTGCACCTGCTGCGCCAAAGCCCGGGACCCTGGAACAGTGCCGAGCACTTCCGCGCGATCGCCACCCGAAAAATCTGGCAGGTGGTCGTCGATCACCTGCGGAGACGTCACGCCGCCAAACGCGGCGGAGCGCCCAGACGCGCGCGGGCGGCCGATCCGACCGGCGCGGGGACAAAACCCGACCAGCCCACTGCCGCCGACTCACGCGGCGCGTGGCGCCGCGTTCCGCTGGAGTCGGTCTGCGTCGAATGGCACGACCGCCGGCTCGAGCTGCTCGACCTGGCCGACGCGCTCGATGAGTTGACCCGAGAACACGCCCGCCTGGGTGAGGTGGTCATGCTGCATTGGTTCGGCGCGCTCAAGTACGCGGACGTCGCCGACTTGCTGGGCGTGAGCCCCAGCACGGTGGAGAAGGACTTCCGCTATGCCCTGGCTTGGTTGAATCGCCGGCTGGATGGAGCCCGCGCCGATGGCGATTGACTCCCACCTGCGTGTGCAAAGCATCCTCGACGCCGCCACGCGCCTGTCGCCGGCCGATCAGGCGGCTTTCATCAAGCAGGTCTGCGGCTCAGACAGCGTCTTGCTGCGCGAGGTGCGCTCGCTGCTGCCGCACTACCAGCAGACGCGTGACTTCGAGCCGGATCGCGGGCCGGAGTGGTTCCTGCCCGGAACCACCACGATCGCCAAGGCGCAGACCGATGCCGAGGCGGCGGACGACGACCCCGTCCCGCCGTTTTGCATAGACCAGTACCGCTGCGAAGAGGTGCTGGGCCGCGGGGGGATGGGGATCGTGTACCGGGCGGTTCACGCCACGCTGCAGCAGCCGTTCGCGATCAAGTTGCTGCGACGCGGGCTGCTCTGCTCGGAAAACCGCTGGCGTTTCGCGTTCGAGGGCGAGCTGCTGCGCCGCCTCCAGCACCCCGGGATTGCCCAGCTCTTTCACGTCAACGAGGTCAGGTCGGCGGGCGGCACGCAACCCTACTTCGTCATGGAGTACATTCGGGGCCAATCGCTGGTGCGCCATGCCGAGGCGCGCGGGCTCAACGTGCTGGAACGGCTGGCGCTGCTGGCCGGCGTGTGCGAAGCGGTCGAGCACGCGCATCGCCGCGGCATCGTCCACCGCGATCTCAAGCCCGACAACATCCTGGTCGACGATGCCGGGCAGCCCCGGGTACTCGATTTCGGAATCGCGTGGATCGAGGAATTCACGCCGACGTCCGGCGACGACCGCTCCGGCGGGTTCGTGGGAACCTACGAATATGCCAGCCCGGAGCAGAAGGCCGGCCAAAGCGACCGGCTGACGCCCGGCTCCGACGTTTATTCGCTCGGCCTGATCACGCACGAGCTGCTCGCCGGCCGGCTACCCGCAATCGTCGACGGAAAGTTGCGGCTGGATCTGGAGCGCGTTCGGCTTGAGGGCTGCCCCCGCGCCGCCGTGGCGCGACGGAAGGAATTTCACTACTTCCTGCGCCTGATCCTCTCGACGGCCCTGGCGCGGACCACCGGAGAGCGCTACCTCTCCGCCGGTCAGCTCGGGGCAGCGTTGTCCGCGCTGGCGAGCGAGTTCGACCAGCCCTCGGCCTGGTCCGCCCTGCGGGCGCGGCTGGCGCGCCTCTTTTCACCCCGCTCAGCAGCGCCGGCGGGTCAAACCAACCGACCGCTCAATGCGGTACTGCGCGCTCGCATCGGGATGTCCATGGAATCCGACCGGGCCGACCGACAGGCGCACGACCAGGCACCGAAGTCGCCACCAGCCGACGAGCATGACGACGAGGTCTATCGCGTAAGCGAACCCGATACGCAAGAGCAACCGGGTGACCGGAAACTCGATCCCCCCTGATCGCATCGACCGGTGTGGCACAGCCGCCTCGCCTGTGGTTAGAGCGGTGTGGCACAGCCGCCTCGGCTGTGGTTAGAGCGGAGCTTTCCCGCCCCCTTGATCACACAGGTCGCACGGCGGCAATTACCAAGGCAACGGCGTCGAGGTCCCCATACCCGGACCCAGCAGCACCGCGTTGAGCAGCAGCCGCCCGCTGCCCTCCCAGTAGCCCCGGAAGAACGGGTCGTTGGCGAACAGGATGACCTGCCCGCGGCCCACCGACTCGACGGTGACGTAGGCCGTGTTTGCCCAACGCTGGCGGGCTTCCGGCCAGAGCAGGCCGCTCAGTCGCAAGTGCTGCTCATCGAGCAGTCGAACCGGGGTGGCCACCGAGTGCTTGGACATGTACGCGTAGCTGCCCGAGAAGAAGACCGGCAGGCGCTCGCCCAGGCCGAAGCACAGCCAATGCTCGGGGTCGAGTGACGCGGCGAAAATGCAGCCGCGCGGGCGGAACAGCCGCTGCCATTCGTCGGCGCGCCGCAGGGCGTCCTTGTCGGACTTGGCCGCGCTCTTGGCGGAGGTCTTGTCGCCCTTCTCCGGCGGGGCCTCTTCGTCAGGCTGCGAAGCCGGCGGGCGCGCGTCCCATACGTCGGCCGGATCAACGTGCACCTGGCGCGCCGCTTTCTCGCGTTCGAACGCCTCGTCGTAGACCGCGAGTTGATCGAGCACGTTGCGCTTCAGACGAACACGCGACAGGCCGCGCTCTTCTTCGGCGAGGTAGGCGGCCGTGCCGCCGACCGCGATCAGCGTGCCCCCGGCCTCGACCCACGTCTTCAACTTCCTGACTGTGCGTTCGCTCAGCACCGCGCGGAGTGCTCCACCGCCCCAGGTGCTGGGCAGCACCAGGACGTTGTACTTTCTCAAGTCGAGGCCGCCGAGGCTTTGAACGTTGACCGGTGAGGTGCGCAGCCCCACCCGCGTATCGAACAGGTGCCAGATCGTGCCGAAGGAGCTGCTCGAGATCGGCCACTGCGAGGCGATCGCGACGCGCGGCGGTTGCAGGAGACGATAGCGGCCGGCCCCGAGGTCCGACCCTTCCTGGCACAGTGCGGTCTCCACCGGCTGAACAGCGAGGCTCAGATCGTGCAGCACGTCGGAGAGAATCCGCGGGAGGTCGGGCGGGTTCTCCAGGCCGCGCAGGAGAATCGTGCCCGGCTGAAAGTCGCGGTCAGCGATCTTGAACGGTTTGGTCGCCACGCGCGGCTTGCAATCGCGATCCAGCAGCCGCGCCAAAGCCCGGTAGACATCGCGATCGGCCCCGTCGATCAGGTAGCCGTAGTACCTGCGATCATCCAGCGCCGGCAGCTCGGGTCTGGGCAGCGCGGCCGCCGGAGCCGTTGAAGAGGCGTCGACGCGCTCGGCCCAGTAGGCTTCGAGTCCGTAAGCCATCGGCAAATTCCAGGCCGTCGTGTCATAGATCCGCGAGCCGCGACGGCGCTCGATTTCCTTCCGCTCCTCGGTCAACACCGCGTCGGACATGTGCGGATCAAAACCGAGGACCGCGTGAAGCAAACGCCGGTGCGGCTGAGCTGATTGGACTATGAGCGTACCGGGCTCAAACGAGCGACTGTCAACGCGTTCACCCCACACGTCGACGACGTCCTCGGCTTCAAACTCGGCCGCGGCCAGCGTGGCCTCGAAACCGCGACGCTCCAGCAGGTCGAGAAAACGGTTGAAGGTAGAGCGGTCGCGGCCCTCGTGCGGCGGGCGCAGCAGGAAGACTCCCTCGTGCGGACCTTGGTCGGAGACCGCCCATTCGCGATCGGTGAAGTAGTCGCGCAAGACCGCGCTGCGGTTGACCCGCAGCGTTTCGAGATTAGCCAGACTGCTGGCCAACTGGTGATGAACCGTCTCGCGATAGGTCAGCACGCGACCGGTGGCCTGCTTTACCGAACCACCATCCACCCGGGCCTGCTCGTAAAGCAGCCCGACCGCCCCCAGCAGACTGCCCCAGGCGTTGCTGTAGCCGGGGTACCACTCCTCGTGCCACTCGCCGGAGTCGTAGCTCAAGCCATATCGGTCGAAGGCCCGGGCCTGGTCGGCGCCGAAGTGGCGGCGCCAGGTCATGTTCTGCTCAGACAGGTAGGGGTTCAACGGCTCACGCGGCGGGTCGAACAGGTACGTGCCCAGCCCACCCATCTCGTGCGAGTCCACCAGCAGGTGCGGGTTCCATGACAGAATGACGGCGGCGCGGCCGCGGGTCTCCGGATGCACCTGCATCAGCCAATCGCGGTTAAGGTCGAACAGGTAGTGATTCCCACGGCCGGCCGACCACAAGCCCCCGTGATGCAGGGCCTGGTAGTCCGAGTTGGGAACCTTGCCGGTCAACTGCGCGATCTGCGACAGGTAGCGCGCGCGGCCGTCCGGGTTCATGAGCGGGTCGATGTGGATCACCAGCTCCTCGCGGAGCCGCTCGGTTTCGTGGTCGGTGCCGGCGGCGAGCTGGTAGGCCAATTGCATCGCCGCATCGGTGCTGGAGAGCTCATCGCCGTGAATGGCATACGCCATCCAGGCTACCGCGGGGAGGTTCTCGATAATTCGGTCCGCGTCGCTGGGCTGGCGGAGTGTCCGCGGGTCGGCGAGCCGGGCGTTGTCGGCCTTGATCGCGTCCAAGCGGGCGTGGTTGGCCGGCGAAGTGATCGTCAGGTAGTGCAGAGTGCGGCCCTCGTGAGACTCGGCGTACGGCGTCAGCGTCACCGCCGGCGATGCCTCGGCCAGAGCCCGCAGATAGCGCATCAGCGCCGGATAGCTGACCGCCCGATCACCGACGGGGTAGCCGATCACCGTCTGCGGCGCCGGGATGGCGGGATCGAGGTGGGCCGGATCAACGAATGCCGGCGTCGGACCGTCACGCCCACTTTGGGCCGCCGCACAACTGGTGATACCGGTCGTGATGAGCAGCGCGGCTGCCGCCAACGCGTTCCACATGAGATGACCACCTCGCCCGCGGGTCGAATTCGGTGTGCTGATCAAGGGAGACTCCTTGCGAAGAATCGAATCGAGTACCGGTCGTCATTCATCTGTTGAGCCGTGCCGGAGAACGGCGAGTTGCTGTACGGTTCGCACGGCGGACGCCACCAACTCAAGTGGGTGGCCCAACTCTTTAGAGGTGGGGGACACGAATGTTCGACCGATTCGTGTCCCCCACGGCTAAAGCCATGGGCCACCCGTCACAACCAAAGGGTGGCACAGGCGTCTCGCCTGTGGCAGATGCCGCCCGGGAACCACACAGGCGGGACGCCTGTGCCACCCTGACAAGGGTAGTCTCTTCGCCTGCCGCCCGGCAAACGGACCTCTGCGTTACGGAGACCGGCCGCTGCTTTGGTGAAAAGCACTCTACGCGTAACTGTCCAGCGTCTTCATGTAGTTGGCGCGCTCGAACGCGGCCGGGTCCGCGACGGACTTCTGGCTCATGCTGCCCTTCATCTGCTCGACCGATTCGTATTCGTGCGCGACGGCCCAGGCCTCGACGTCTTTGAGGATCTCCGAGAGCCGGCCGATGCCATGACGCAGCAGAACCGAGCAGACCTCGGTCACGTCCGCGCCGGCCATCAGCAGCTTGAGCACGTCCTGGCCGGTCGCGATCCCGCTGGTCGCCGCCAGCGAGGCCTTCAGATGCCCGCGCAGGATCGCGATCCAGCGCAACGGCAGGCGCATCTCGAACGGCGTGCTCAACTTGAGATCCGGCATCACCTCGAGCTGCTCCAGATCTATGTCGGGCTGGTAGAAGCGATTGAACAACACGAGGGCGTCAGCGCCGGCGTCGTCGAGCCGCCGGGCCATTCCGGCCAGCGCGGTAAAGAACGGGCCGATCTTGATCGCCACCGGGATGTCGACGTTCCGCTTGACCGTCTGGAGAATCTCGACGTAGCGATTCTCCAGCTCTAGGGCGCTTAGCGTCGGATCGGTGGCGATGTAGTACACGTTCAGCTCCAAGCCGTCGGCCCCGGCCTGGGCGATCTCCTTGGCATAATCGATCCACCCGCCGACCGTCGCCCCGTTCAGGCTGGCGATGACCGGGATGTCCACCGCCTGCTTGGCCTTGGCAACGTGCGCCAGGTACTCCTCCGGGCCGAGCTTGAAATCGTCGACGTGCGGGAAGTAGCTGAGCGACTCGGCGAAGCTTTCGGTGCCGAGTTCCAGGTGCTCGTCCAGTTCGGTCGCGTCCCGGGTCAGTTGCTCCTCGAAGAGCGAGTGCAGCACGACGGCGGCGGCGCCGGCATCCTCCAGCTTGCGGATCGAGTCCACTTCAGCGGTCAGCGGGCCGGCCGAGGGCACCAGCGGGTTCTTGAGTTTCAGCCCCATGTAGGTTGTGGTCAGGTCCATTCCGTCAACCTCTCTTGCCGTGTGGCACAGCCGCCTCGGCTGTGGTTAGAGCCGGACACACGCCGGTCAAACGCCACGAGCGCCAATCGGCTAGCTCTCGGGTTTGCCCTCCCCGTTTCCGCCCGCGCGGACCGCGCCGGCGTACAACTCCGCCAGATTCTCGTAAAAGCGCCAGCGAGCCTTAACTTCGGCCTGGGCCTCCTTCAGGAACTGCTTGGCGGCCTCCGGCCGGCTCTTGGTGAGCATCTTGAAGCGGGTCTGGCTATAGGCGAAATCCTCGTACGGAATCGACGGCGGCTTGGAATCAAGGACCAGCGGCTTCTTGCCCTGCGACACCAACTCCGGATTGTATCGGAAGAGCGGGTAGTGTCCGCTCTGGACCGCGAGCTTCTGCGACTGGAGACCCTTCATCATGTTGATGCCGTGGGCGATGCAGTGGCTGTAGGCCAGGATCAACGAGGGACCGTCGTAAGCCTCGGCCTCGATGAAGGCCTTGACCGTCTGGCCATCGTTGGCGCCCATCGCGATCTGGGCCACATACACGTTGCCGTACATCATCGCCATCATCGCCATGTTCTTCTTGCCCTGCGGCTTGCCACCCGCGGCAAACTTGGCGATCGCACCCTTCGGCGTGGCCTTCGAGCATTGCCCGCCGGTGTTCGAATACACCTCGGTATCGAGCACCAGCACGTTGACGTTCCGGCCGCTGGCGAGCACGTGGTCGAGCCCGCCGTAACCGATGTCGTACGCCCAGCCGTCGCCGCCGACGATCCAGACGCTTTTCTTGACCAGCATGTCAGCCAGGTCCAGCAGTCGATGGGCCTCGGGCGTATCGATCGGTTGGAGCTTCTGCTTCAGCTCGACCACCCGCTGCCGCTGAGCATCGATGTCGGCGTCGGTCTTCTGCGCCGCGTTGAGCAGGCCGTCGGCCAGGTCTTGACCGACCGTATCGGCCAACTGTCCCAGCAGCTCACGGGCGTACTCGCTGTGCTTGTCGATCGTCAGGCGATAGCCGAAGCCGAACTCGGCGTTATCCTCGAACAGCGAGTTACACCAGGCCGGCCCGCGCCCGTCGGCGTCCTTGACCCACGGCGCCGTCGGCAGGTTGCCGCCGTAGATCGACGAACAGCCGGTCGCGTTCGAGATAATCGCACGGTCGCCGAATAGCTGGGTCATCAATTTATAGTAGGGCGTCTCGCCGCAGGCGGCGCAGGCACCGGAATATTCGAACAGCGGCTGGAGGAACTGCGAGCCCTTGACGGTATTGATGCGGAGCTTGGTGCGGTCGGGCTCCGGCAGGCCGAGGAAGAACTCGTAGTTGGCGCGCTCGCTCTCCCGTAACGGCGGCTGGTCGGCCATGTTGATCGCCCGGAGTTCGACCTGCTCCTTGTTCTTGGCCGGGCAGGCCTGCACACACATGCCGCACCCGGTGCAATCTTCCGGAGCGACCTGCACGGTGGTGACCCAGTCGGGGAACTCCTTGCCGATGTAGCTCTTGTGCTGGTAGGTCGCCGGGGCGGCCTCGAGCAGTTTGGGGTCGTAGACCTTCAGGCGGATCGCGGCGTGCGGGCAGACCAGCGCGCACTTGCCGCACTGAATACAGACCTCCGGATCCCAGACCGGAATCTCCATGGCGATGTTACGCTTCTCCCACTGGGCCGTGTCGGTCGGGAAGGTCCCGTCCTTCGGCATGGCACTGACCGGCAGCTCGTCCCCGCGGCCGGCGATGATCTCGCCCAGCACTTTTCGCACGAATTCCGGGGCCCGCTCCGAGACGGGCGGCGGCATCTCGATCGTGCTGGTGGCCTGGCCCGGCACCTCCAGCTCGTGCAGGTTCGCCAGCGTCTGGTCCACCGCGTTCCAGTTCTTCTTGACCACCTCCTCGCCCTTCTTGCCGTAGGTCTTCTCGATCGCTTTCTTGATGGCGGCGATCGCTTCGTCCTTGGGCAGCACCCCCGAAATCGCGAAGAAGCAGGTCTGCATGATCGTGTTGATCCGCACGCCCATCTCGGCCTCCTTGGCGACCTGGTAGGCGTCGATCACGAAGAGCTTGAGCCGCTTCTCGATGATCTGCTCCTGCACCTTCCGCGGCAGCCGGTCCCAGACCTGGTCCTTCGCAAACGGGGCGTTCAGCAGGAAAACCGCGCCCGGAACGGCGTTCTTGAGCATGTCGTAGCGCTCGAGGAACGTCCAGGTATGGCAGCCGACGAAGTTCGCCGCGCTGACCAGGTAGGTCGAGCGGATCTCGCGCGGGCCGAAGCGCAGGTGCGAGACGGTGATCGAGCCGGCCTTCTTGGAGTCGTAGACGAAGTAGCCCTGGGCGTAATTGTCGGTGCCCTCGCCGATGATCTTGATCGAGTTCTTGTTGGCGCCGACCGTGCCGTCCGAGCCGAGCCCGTAGAACATCGCCCGCACCACGTCGTCGCCCTCGGTGACGAAATCGGGATCGTAATCGAGGCTGGTGTTGGTCACGTCGTCGCGGATGCCCACGGTGAAGTGGTTCTTCGGCCGCTCCGCTTTCAGGTTGTCGAAGACCGCCTTGGCCATCGCCGGCGTGAAGTCCTTGCTCGACAGGCCGTAGCGCCCGCCAACCACTTTGGGCATCTCGAACGGCAGAGCACCGTTGCCCAGCGCCTCCGCCAGAACGGTCATCACGTCGGTGTAGAGCGGCTCGCCCACCGCACCCGGCTCCTTGGTGCGATCGAGCACGGCGACGGCCTTCACCGACGCCGGCAGGGCCTTGATCAGGTGCTCGCCCGAGAAGGGTCGGTAGAGGCGGACCTTGATGATTCCGACCTGCTCACCCTGTGCCACGAGGTAATCGACCGCTTCGTGGGCCGCCTCGGCACCCGAGCCCATCAGCACCACCACGCGCTCGGCGTCGGGCGCCCCCACGTAGTCGAACAGGTGGTACTGCCACCCGGTGACTTTCGCCAGCCGATCCATCACCTGCTGCACGATTCCCGGCGTCTGGGCATAGAACGGGTTGACCGTTTCGCGGGCCTGGAAGAACACGTCCGGGTTCTGAGCCGAACCCTTCAGCACCGGACGGTCGGGCGTCAGAGCCCGCTCGCGATGGGCGTGAATTGCTGCTTCGCTGATCACCGCCCGCAGATCGTCGTCGCTGAGCGGCTCGATCTTGCTGACCTCGTGCGAACTGCGAAACCCGTCGAAAAAGTGAATGAACGGGATGCGCGCTTCCAGCGCCGCGGCGTGCGTAACCAGCGCCAAGTGCATGATCTCCTGGATCGAACCCGAGGCGAGCTGGCCGAAACCGGTCGCCCGGCAGGCCATCACGTCGCTGTGATCGCCGAAGATGCTCAGGGCGTGGGCCGCGATCGTGCGGGCCGACACGTGGAAGACGGTCGGCAGGAGCTCGCCGGCCATCTTGAACATGGTCGGGATCATCAGCAGCAGGCCTTGCGAGGCCGTAAACGTGGTGGTCAGCGCACCGGACATGGCCGCCCCGTGCACGGCCGCACACGCGCCGCCCTCACTCTGCATCTCAACCACATGGGGAATCGTGCCCCAGAGGTTCGTCTTCCCCTTGGCGGACCACTCGTCGGCCCATTCGCCCATGCCTGACGATGGGGTAATGGGATAGATAGCGCAGACCTCGCTCAGCCGATGCGCGACCGAGGCAGCCGCCTCGTTCCCTTCAATGGTTACCATATTACGTTTACTCATGAGCTTGATTCTCCAAGGTAGCTAACGCGCAATCGCCCGCACGGAGTCCACGTCGCCGCATCCGTCCGCGGACGCCAGCCCCACCCCTTCATCCCCAAACCCGACCATCGTAGAAACCCCTCCCTTGCCGGCGCCACACGGCCCGGCGTCACAAAGGCCGAATTTCGCACATAATAATGCCCACGCGGCTTGGCGCCAAACCGTCCGGCAGGAATCCCAGCGATCGCGTGTGACGATTCTTGGTGGCCGAGCTAAGTCCTTGAATCAAGGCGAGCTACGTTGACATATCCACGATTTGGGGTGGCACGGTCTGGCCTCGCCCGAACCAGCCCGCATCTGCCGAGAAAACGTCCTGGCGAGGACAGGCCGTGGGTTGCGTCGGGAGCACAACGTCGCATCCGAGCCGCCACGGCCTGGCGTCGCGGCGGCGTTTCCCACAGATCGCGGCCCACCCAACGCGACGCCAGACCGTGCCACCCCTGTCGCCACCAAATCTAGGCACACCCCAGCGATCCTGGATAGCCCCGGGTCAGGCAACTCGCGTCAATCTGGGGAAGCCGCCCGCCCCGGATAGCGCGGTCCGGGTCAATCTCGGGTGGTCTCGGTGCCCGAGGGTGTCCCCGCGGACGCCTCTGGCTCCAGCACGATCTCGCCGGCCCGCGTGTCGCGCACCGCCGGACCGCCCGCGGATGCCCGGCGAGTCGGGAACGCCACCGTGAAGGTGGAGCCCTCTTTGGGGCGGGATGTCACTCGAATACGCCCCCCCGCTTGCTCGACAACCTCGCGTACGATCGACAGCCCCAGCCCGGTGCCGGGGATGCCGGCGGTCAGGGCGTTGTTGCCCCGTCGAAACGCGTCGAAGATCGGTGCTTGCCCGGGCGTGCCGTCTTCCGAGACCAGAACTTCCGGGTTGATCCCCATCCCGGTGTCGGTCACCGTAATCGTGACCTGTTCGGGGCCGTGCGGCGGTTTCTCGACCGCCACCCTCACGGTCACGCTTCCCGGCCCGGGGGTGTACTTGAGCGCATTTTCGATCAGGTTCCCGGCGCAGTCGCGCAGGTCCTGCTGGTCGACGCTAACGCGCAGCCCGCGGTCGTCCGGCAACTGCCAGGTCAGGGCGATCTTCTGCTCCTCGGCCAGCGGCTTGAAGTGCTCGCACAGTCTTTGCACGACCGCGCAAACGTCGGCCTCGCTGCGCCCGTGTCGAGTTGGGTCGCCTTCCTGAACGCGCGCCAGCGTCAACAGCTCGGTCACCTGGGCGATCCCCTCGCGACAGCGATGAATGATCTTGCCGCACGTCCCGACCACGGCCTCCGGCGGGACGATCTTGCCGCGGATCAGCTCGGTCAGCGTCTGGATCACCGCCAGCGGGCTCTTGAGCTGGTGGGCCGCGGTCTGCATGAACCGCGAACGCCGCTCCTGCAAATCCTGAATGGCGATCTGCGATGTTCGCAGGGCCTCGTTGGCGTTGCGTAGAGCTTGTTCGCGCGTCTGCAAGCGGCGGGCGATCTGGAGCGTGAAGTACAGCGTTCCCAGGATCCCGCAAGCCATGATCGCCAGCGAGGAAAACACGAATTCCGGCATGTTGTGCAGCTCGATCGTGCACTGCGGCAGAAAGCTGTAGTGCGGCGCGATCCACTCGCGCCACTCGCCGATCACCAGGACGGCGTAGAGCGTCAGGGCCCAGATGCCGTTCAGGATCGCCTGCCAGCGCTGCAAGAGCAGGGCGATGATCGCCATATGGAAGAGATAGAAGATGGCCGCCGGGTTCTCGACGCCGCCGGTGAAGCGCAGGATGCAGGTCAGCAGCAGGAGATCGACGGCGATCTGCGCGTTGGCAAACAGCTCGACGTAGCGTCGCGGCGCACTGGAGATCTCCTCGCGAAACCGGCGGAAGAGCAGGTGGGACAGCGCCATCCAGCCCAGGTTGACGCCCCCCAGCACCGCCAGCACGACGATCAGACCCAGTAGCGGGCGCTGCACCTCGGGCAGTGCCAAACGTTCGATCGCCAATACGACCACGGCCGCCACGAGGAACACCCAGCGCAGGCGGATGAACCAGTGCAGGCGGAGCATGGTTACCAGGGCCGCCGCCCGCGGGTAATCTCTCGCACCCAGGGCAGCGTTGACGCCGGCCAGTGACGTGTTCGCGCTGGTCATGGCCTATTCCCGGTCCCGAGGACCTCGCGAACCGCCGCCAGCAGCGTCTCCGCGTCGAGGGGCTTCTCCAGAAAGCGGTCGGCGCTGACGGAGTCCACGCCCATCTGCCGAGCCAGGTCCGCGCCGACTTGTCGGCCGATGGCTGAGATCATGATAATCGGGATCCGCTCCGACCGGGGATCGTGCTTGAGCGTCGCCGCCAGTTCCAGGCCCTCGGACGGCGAAGCCAGCATGATGTCGAGCAGGATCAGCTTGGGCGGCTGTCGCCAGACGGCCTCGAGCCCCGCCGGTCCGGTGCGTTCGCTGCTAACCTGGTAGCCCCGCGGCCCGAGGATCAGCGTGATAACGTGGTGCATGTCCGGGTCATCGTCAATCAGCAGGATGTGTTCATCGACACCACGCACGGGCGACCCGCCAACATACCAACGCAATGGAAGGAGTGTGAACTGCTGGAATTACGATACTGCAAGATCCGCGACCCGGCAACGCGTCACGTGCCATCCCGTTCACTCGTGGTCCACTCGGGGCGGTCGGGCAGCCAGTCGGGGTCTGCTCAAGCGCAGCGGCACTCGGCGAGTAGTCCCGGAGGGACGCCTGAAAGTAGCCCAGGGCGCCAGCCCTGGGTGACTGGTGACGACCCGAGATGCGAGCCCCGGAGGGGCGACTGAGCGGTTCATCGGAGGTCTCAATCGCCCCTCCGGGGCTCCGGCCGCCAATGCCGCGCTTTCCACGGGCTCGCGCCTTGCTGTTACCCACATCTCGCGAGCCGCGGCGAGTATGCCCAAGCCCTTGTCCCGTAGGGGCAGGTTCCCGAGAGATGTGGGTAACAGCAAGCCTCGCGCCCGTGGCTACTTTCAATCGCCCCTGCGGGGCTCCGCACAGCGGCCGCAACGGCCGTGGTCCGCACGGCGGACCCTACTCTCTGGCATTTGACCGGTTGAAAACCGGTCCCACAATAGGTTGAAAACCTGTTCCACAAGAGCCTACCGCCGGCGGGCGACGATGAATTCGGCCATCGCCGTCAGGCTGGCTTTGGCGTCGCTTGGTGGGAGTTCGGAGAGGATGTCCAGCGATTTGCGCACGTGCTCGTACGCGACTTGGCGGGCGTAGTCGATGCTGTCGGAATCCGCCACGAGCGTGGCGACCTGGTCATTGCGCCGTGGATCGCCGTCGCGTAACAGCGCGAGCATCTTCTCTCGCCGCGACTCGGCACCGGTTCGCAGGTAGTGGATCAGCGGCAGCGTCAGCTTGCCCTTGTCCAGGTCGCGGCCCAGCGACTTGCCCACCTCGGTCTCGTCGCCGATCAGGTCGAGCAGGTCGTCGGTGATCTGAAACGCCGTCCCGAGCCCGACGCCGAACTCGTCCATCCGCCGCACGGTCTCGTCGTCGGCGCCGGCGTGGCGGGCACCCAGCCGGCAGCAGGTCCCGATCAATGACGCCGTCTTGCCCTTGATGATCTCGAAGTACTCCGCTTCGGTCAGGTCGGTGTTGTCGCAGTTGCCGACCTGCATCAACTCACCGCTGCACAGCGTCACCGCCGTCTGGCCGATGAGTTGCGAGGCGAACTGGTCGTCGAGGCTGCTGCACAAGCGGAACGCGTGACTGAACAGCAGATCCCCCAGCAGCACGGCCGACTCGTTGCCCCAGCGTCGACTAACGGTCGCGGCGCGGCGGCGGACGTCGGCCTCGTCGAGCACGTCGTCGTGGACCAGCGTGGCCATGTGCACCATCTCGACCACCGCCGCCAGCACACGATGCGCGGGCCGCAATTCGCCGCAGGCCTGCCCGGTCAGCAGCAGCAGTGCCGGGCGCAGTTGTTTGCCGTGAAAGTGCTCGATATGCTCGCAGAGCTGACGAACGTGCGGCTGCTCGGTGCGCAGCTCGGCGCGAAAGATGCGCGAGCTCTTATCGAGGTCATCGACGATCGAACTGAATAGTTCGGCCAGACGCAGCATTTCTGGAGGCCATGGTCACAAGCAAGGTCGCAGCTCAGAGCAGAATCAATCCAATCGTAGCGTCCGACCCCCGGGTCGGACGTAGATGGCTTAGTGATGTCCTCGGCCGACTGGGGCGTCGGTCGCTACACTCGGATTCGATACGCCCTAGCTCACCAATATCTTTAGGTGAAACGGGCCCTGGGTGTCCAGTGTGTATTGAAGCTTTCAGAAGTATTGAAATGGCTGACAATCCACGGCCCGGTCTCGACCGGCATCGTCGGAGCCGAATCAGGGGGCCAGCCGCTCCATGATCCAGCGTCCTTCACCGTCGAGCCGATAGCACAGCCGATCGTGCAGCCGCTGCCGGCGACCCTGCCAGAACTCGATCATCGTCGGCCGAATGAGAAAACCGCCCCAGTTCGGCGGGCGCGGGACCGGCTGGTTTTTGTATTGCGCGGCGAACTCGCGGAAGCGGCGGACGAGCTCCGCCCGGCTCTCCAGCGCCTGGCTCTGGGGTGAGGCCCACGACGCCACCTGGCTCTCGCGCGGACGGATCGCGAAGTAGGCGTCCGACTCTTCGTCCGAGAGCTGCTCCACGGTGCCCTCGACTCGCACCTGGCGATCGAGTTGGCTCCACCAGAAGCACGCCGCCGCGTGCGGGTTCTCGAGCAGCTCGCGACCCTTGCGGCTCTCGTAGTTGGTGTAGAAGACGAACCCGTCCTGGTTGAACCCCTTGAGCAGCACCACGCGCACCGAGGGTCGGCCGGCGGCGTCGGCGGTCGCCAGCGTCATCGCGTTCGGATCGGGCAGGTTGGCTTTGAAGACGTCGTCGAACCACGCGTCGAACTGCCGAAACGGATCAGAGCGGGCCCGGCGCTCGGTGAAGCCGCGCTCGGCGTGCTGCCGTCGAATCTCGCTGATCGGCTTGTCCATCGTGCGGCTCTCCGCTTTTGAGCGCTCTGCCCGCCGAGTGTTCTCACCGGCAATGGCGGGCACGGGGAAGGATATGAAGTATGGTAGCACACGCGTCGTCTGCTGGCATGTGGTCGACCGGGCTAGCGCAGATCGCTGAGCTGCTCGAGCGCCGGCGGCGCCAGCGGGGGATCCAGGATCACGAGAGGTGGTACCCACGCGGAGGCTACGGAGGACTTGATCCACTTGGCGTGGCCAGCGACACTATCACCATGTTAACTCGGCTCCGCGTCCGCAACCTCAAGCGCCTTGATAACGTCGACATCGAACTTGGCAAAGCCGTCGTGCTGATCGGGCCAAACAACTCCGGCAAGACCACGGCCTTGCAGGCGCTCGCCCTCTGGGACATCGGCGTCCGCCGTTGGAATGAGAAGCGAAAGGGGAAGGCGTCGCCGGAGAAACGCCCGGGCGTCACGATCAACCGCCGTGACCTTATCTCGATTCCCGTCCCCCATGCGAACCTGCTTTGGCGCGACCTGCGCGTGCGCAATGTCGAACAGGTGGAATTGGACGGAAAGAAGAAGCAGAAGACCCAGAACATTCGGATCGACATCATCGTCGACGGCATCACCAACGATAAGCCCTGGTCGTGCGGAATCGAGTTCGACTATGCCAACGAGGAATCATTCTACTGCCGGCCCTTGCGGACCGGAAACGACAGCACCTCGAAGCGCATGGAAGTGCCTGAGGAGGTGGCCGACGTGCGGGTCGCCTTCCTGCCGGCCATGTCCGGACTGGCCGCCGTCGAGCCGAAATGGGAGCTGGGACGGGTCAACGTCCTCATCGGCGAGGGGCAGACCGCCCAGGTACTGCGAAACCTCTGCTTTCAGATCCATTCCCAACTGGATATTTCCGTGGCGAGGTCGGAACAGAATTGGGAAGCCCTCGTCGCGAACATACAACGCCTGTTCGGCGTCGAATTGCAGCCGCCGGAGTACATCGCCGCACGCGGCGAGATCACTCTGGACTACAAGGAGCCCAATGGCACACGGTTGGACCTTTCGTCCTCCGGCCGCGGCTTGCAGCAGACGCTTCTGCTGCTCGCGCACCTGTACGCCAACCCGCGCACGGTCCTCCTGCTGGACGAGCCAGACGCCCACCTGGAAATCCTGCGGCAGCGCCAGATCTACAAGCTGCTCACCGAAACCGCGGAGAAACAGGGTTCGCAGATCATCGCCGCCAGCCACTCGGAGATCGTGCTGAACGAGGCTGCCGGCCGCGACGTGGTCGTGGCTTTTGTGGGGCAGCCGCACCGCCTCGACAATCGCGGCTCGCAGGTGTTGAAGGCGCTCAAGGACATTGGCTTCGATCAATACTACCAGGCCGAACAGACCGGCTGGGTGCTCTATTTGGAGGGTGCAACCGATCTGGCGATTCTGCTGTCGTTCGCGCGGACGCTGGAGCACGAGGCGGTCGCGTTTCTGGAACGACCTTTCGTCCACTACATCGGCAACCAACCCGACATAGTGCGGCGCCACTTTCACGGCCTGCGCGAAGCGAAACAGGACCTCGTCGGCGTTGCTCTCTTCGATCGCCTCGAGCGCGCGTTGCCAGACGATCTGGGCGCCAGCGGGTTGACATGGCAGCGGCGCGAAATCGAGAACTACTTGTGTCTACCCAGCGTACTCAGGGCATACGCCCGACACGACCTCGCCAACGATCTTTTTGGGCAGGCAAAAGCCGACCGACGCGTCCGGCTTATGGAAGAACTGATCCAGGACCAGGTCCCGCCCGTCGCGCTCCGCGATCTGCAGCACGCGTGGTGGTCGAACACGAAGGCCACGGACGAGTTTCTCGATCCGCTTTTCGCCGCGTATTTCGATCGCCTGAAACTGCCCAGTCTTCTGCGCAAGCGCGACTACCACCAGTTGGCTGCGCTCGTACCCCCAGACGACCTTGCGCCGGAGATTCGCGAGAAGCTCGACGCGATCGTCGCGGTGGCGAAACGGGCAACGCCGAAGGTGGACTAGTCGACTTGGTCGAGCCGCCTCGATTTCATCGAGCTCGAATCCGCCGTGCAAATCCAATCACGTATTTGGGGAAGTCGCGCGTCTTGCGGGGATTGGACTGAAGCGCGCTGCCAGTCGTATGTGCTGAGGCTTCCAGCGCGGAGCTGAGATCTTGCATCGGGGCCTCACATGGTGCTATGTGACGCCTGAAGACCACGCAGCTCAGCGGATGGAAATCCCTGTCCGACCCCACGGCTTGAAGTTTGCGCTACCGCTTCAGCGGCTCTTCCAGCGGCTGCTTCTCAGCGCCGGGCTGAACCATCTCGATCGGCAAGCTGCGCGCGTCGATAACGCCGTCGCGGTGGTCGAAATTCACCCGGCGAAGCTCGTCCCAGTAGCGTCCGGCGTTGAACTCGAAGCCGGCGCGCATGACCAGCTCGGCGACCAGGCCGGACATGATCGCGATGAAGCCCAGCACGAACAGGATCGTCCCGACCAGCGGGGCCTTGCCCCAGAACGCCGCCCAGGGGTCCTGGTCGTAGACCGCCTTGATGACGGCGAACGCGAAGCACGCCAGCGTGCCCGCCCAGGCCCATTGCGTGATCTTGCCGAAGAAGTGGATCGGCTTGGTGCGGTACTTCTGGAGCATCCGCACCAGCACCATGTCGAGCGCGACACGCACAATCCGGCCGTAGCCGTACTTGCTCTTGCCGGCGGTGCGCGGGTGGTGGCGGGTGACGACCTCGCAGATCCGGGCCCCGTGCATCGAAGTAAACACGGGGATGAAGCGGTGCATCTCGCCGAACAGCCGGGCGTCGCGAACCATCTGGGCCCGGTAGGCCTTGAGCGTGCAGCCGTAGTCGTGCAGCTTGACGCCGGTACGCCAGCCGATGATCCGGTTGGCGATGCGTGAGACCGTGGTGCGCAGCCAGGCGTCCTTGCGGTCCTTGCGCCAGCCGCTGACCACGTCGTAGCCCTCGTCGAGCTTGTCGGCCAGCATCTCGATGTCGTCGGGCTCGTTTTGTCCGTCAGCGTCGAGCGGGACGATGACGGGTGCGCGGGCGGCCCAGAAGCCGGCCATCATCGCGGCGGTCTGACCGAAGTTGCGGGCGAAATGGATCACACGCAGCCGCGGCTCGCCCGCCGCAAGCTGGTCGAGAATCTCGCCGGTACGGTCGCGGCTGCCGTCGTTGACGACAATCAGCTCGAACGATCGGCGTTGTTGCGAGAGCGATTCGATGAAGCGCGGAATCGTCTTGCCGATCAGCTCCTCTTCCTGAAAGGCAGGTACGACTACCGAGATTTCGGGGCGGCGAGTGCTCATCTTATATTCCACGACGGTTCGGGCAGCGGAAATCAGAGCCCCGAGCGTAAGCGAGGGGTCAGGCAGCACAACCCGTCGCATACGCTCGGGGCTCTGTCAGGCAACCCGTCGCTTACGCTCGGGGTTATGCGCGTGCCGCGCTACTGCATTGCGTGTAGTATAGTGCCTCAGCGGACCAATCAAAGCTCATTTGGAGCGCCCAGCAGAACTGACTGGGGGACCGGCCTCCGGCCGGTCACGTGACAGGCCAGAGGCCTGTCCCACATAATACTGATACGCGCTTTTAGACGGGTGCACACATGCCAACCGCCGTGGACGTCGCAATTCTGATGGGCAGCAAGAGCGACTGGGAAGTCATGAAGCACGCGGTCAAGACGCTGCGTGAGTTCGATGTCGCGTGCGAGGCCCGCGTTTTATCAGCCCATCGCACCCCGGCCGAAACCGCCGATTACGTCAAGCAGGCCGACGCCGCCGGAACGAAGGTTTTTATAGCGGCGGCGGGGATGGCGGCGCATCTGGCCGGCGCCGTCGCAGCCCACACGGTCCGGCCGGTGCTCGGCGTCCCGCTGGCCGCGTCCGACCTGAACGGACTCGACGCCCTGCTGGCCACGGTGCAGATGCCGCCGGGAATGCCGGTCGGCACACTCGCGATCGGCAAGCCCGGCGCGATTAACGCGGCCCTGCTGGCAATCGCGATCCTCGCCAACGAGCGGCCCGAGCTGCGCGAGGCCCTGCTCCAGTATCGCGGGAAACGCGCCCGGAAGATCCTCTCCGAAAAACTCACGGAGTGAACGCCGATTCGACTCAGCCCGCTGCAGACGCCCCCCCCGCGGCCTATGCCGCCCCGCCCCGCCCGCGTCCCCTGGTGCTGCCGGCATTAGCTTTCATGGCGGGCATCATTCTTTCCGAGTTCCTCGGTCTCCGCCCGGCTCTGATCCACAACGCCACCCTCGCCCTTTCGATCGTCGCGCTCGTCGCGCTGGGGATCGTCGCGGTGAAGAGAAAGGAGCCGCTTTATCTAACGCATGCGCTCATCATCGTCGCGGCGATCGGCTTCGGCTTCACACGCCATCAGTCCGAGCTGCGACTGCCGCCGAATCACATCTCGCACTTCCTCGCCGACGAACCGATCTTGACGCGTTTGGCCGGCCGCATCGTTACGCAACCCACCATGACGCCCGCTGATAAACGCAACCCCTTCCTGCCGACCGAGCCGTCGGCGCGGACGCGTTTCGTGCTCGACGCCACCGAGCTGCGCACCACCGATCCGCCGACACCGATCACCGGCTTCGTGCGGGTCAGTGTCGAAGCCGAGGGGCTGCAGGTCGGAATGGGAGATACCGTGCTGGTCACGGGCAAGCTCCGTCGCCCGATCGGCCCGCGCAACCCGGGCGAGACCGACTGGGCCCGCTGGAACCGGCTCCAAGGTGTCTATGCCAGCCTGTCGGTGGAGGCACCGGTACACGTGTCGCTCGTCGAGGCGGCGAGTCCCGGCAGTCTGAGATTATTCGCATTCGTGCGCAGCTATACCCAGGGTCTGCTCTTCGAACCGTTTGCGGCAGACGATTCCGACCAGTCGCTGCGGCTGCTGGACGCAATGGTGCTGGGGCATCGCTCGGCGGCGGGTCGGCAACTGAACGAGGCGTTTCTGCGAACCGGCACGATCCACTTCCTGACGGTTAGCGGGTTTCACGTCGGCGCGCTCGCCGGAGCGGTGTGGCTGCTGCTGCGCCGAGTGTTCGGACGCAGCCCGCGCTCGGCCGCTGTGGTCACCATGGTCGTGATCGCCGCCTATGCTCTAATCGTCGAACACAACGCCCCGATCCTCCGGGCGACAACCATGATCATGCTGTTCTGCCTGGCGCAGCTCACCCGGCGACCTTTCTGCAGCCTCAACTGGCTGGCACTCTCGGCGTTGTGCATCCTGGCGTACAACCCGTTCGAACTGTTCCGGGCCGGGTTTCAGCTCTCGTTCGTGCAGGTCGTCGCGATTCTCACCATCGTCAAGCGCGCATATGGTCTGCTGGTTCGACGCCGCGTTGAAGGCGACATTCCAGCCGATGCGGACACCTGGCCAGGGCTTTTCGCGCGATGGCTCTGGCGCTGGACCGCCGGACTGATCTGCGTCTGCACCATCTGCTGGATCGTCGGGCTGCCGCTGGTGCTGCTCTATTTCGGGCGTTTCGCGCCGTGGGGCGCGCTCCAGTCAATCGTCATTTCGCCGCTGGTGATGCTGACAATCGTGCTGGGGTTTCTCACGCTGGTGACGCAGATGATCCTGGCTCCGCTGGGTGGCGCCATCGGATGGCTGCTGCACGGTGCGACCGACCTGCTGTTGTGGGCGGTTGAGCAACTGGGACAGCTTCCCGGCACACTAGTCGAGGTGCGATCGCCGCCGGCCGTGCTGGTGATCGCAACGTATGTCTCGTTCATTCTGTGCCTCCTCATCTGGCGCCGGAATCCGATGGGCGCCGCCGGCCAGCCGGAGGCGAGTCTGCGCCGCGACGGCGAAACGCCCGAACGATCAGTGAAGAAAACAGCGGGCGGCTTACTTGCCGGCGTGACGGCGGCGTGCCTGTGGCTCGGCTGCCTTTTTCCGCCGCCGGTGGATGCGGACGAGGCTTACGCCATCCATGTGCTTTCGGTCGGCAGCGGCAGCGCGGTGCTGGCCACGACACCCGAGCGTCGCGTTTTGTTGTGCGACGTCGGCACGCTGCACAACTTTGACGTGGGCGAAACGGTCGTGCGCGCGGCGCGCGCGCTGGGCGTCCGGCGGCTTGAGACAATCGTGATTTCACATGGCAACTACGACCATTACAGCGGGTTGCCGACCGTCCTGAAGAGCTTTCCGGGCGCGCGACTGCGGACCGATCCGTACCTCGAACCGTCCGCCGCTGAAAGCCCAGCCGTACGCCAACTCCTCGAAATGCTGCCACCCGCGTCGCGGCCTCCCGCGACGCTGCGCGCCGGAGATCACTTCACCCTCGGCGGCGCGTCGGTCGCGGTCTTGTGGCCGCCCGACGATCTGGGCGAGGACTGGCGGCCGAACGACCGCTCGCTGGTGCTGCGGATCGAGGCCAACGGGCGCAGCATGCTGATCCCCGGCGATATCGAGCGCGCCGCGCTCCGCGCCCTGCTCGAGCGGCACCGATCCGGCCGGCTCGATCTGCGCAGCGACGTGCTGGTCGCTCCCCATCACGGGGGCGTCGTGCCACACGACACCGCCGCCTTCTACGAAGCGGTCAAACCCCGGGTGGTGGTCAGCTCCACCAGCCGGCGGCGCCCGAAGCTCGAGCGGATGCTACGCGAGACCTTCGCCGGCGCCGTACCCTTGTTCAGCACGCGCGACAGCGGCGCGGTCACGGTCAGGTTAACCCCCGCGGGCGAGATTGAGGTCGAGACGCCCTTCGCCTCGCAGCCGAAACGGGTGGGTGGCTGAGCGCGACAGGGTGGCACAGGCGTCTCGCCTGTGTGGCTCCCGGCCGGCTCCTCCACAGGCGAGACGCCTGTGCCACCCTTCGATTGTGGCCTGACCACGCCGGGCGGCTCTCTCGCGAATTGAGCCAAAGTGCCGGTTTCGACTTTACAACCCGGCGAAGTTGCGGTTTGCTACCAAGAAGTGACACCTGCAAGGCCCATTCGACACTGAGGAGGATACCATGAGGCATCGCACGCTGCTGCTCGGTCTTAGTGCTCTGGTTCTGGCTGGCTGCAACAACAACAAGCAGGAACCCACCGCGCATAGTGAGGAGCCCTACACTCCGAGCTACACCTCGCTCGACGCGATGGAGAACGCCCCCGCCGCCGACACCACCTACTACGATCCGCCACCCGCCCAGCAGGCCGCCGACACCACCGTGGCCCAACCGGCGGACGAGCCGCTGACGCCGGTCGGCGGGCGGGTCCACACCGTGCTGAAGGGCGACACGCTCTACTCGCTCGCCCGGCACTATTACAACGACCAGGCGCGCTGGCGCGGCATCTGGGACGCCAACCGCAATCGGCTCGGCGACCCCGACCAGCTCGCGGTCGGCATGAAGCTGATTATCCCGTGATCTGATTGGGGATTGCGGATTGCGGACGTCCACGCAATCCGCATTCCGCAATCCGCAATCCGCAATCCCAATGCCCTTCCGCAACGACAGTTCGATCCAGTATGTCAAAGGCGTCGGGCCCCGCCTGGCCGAACGCTTCGCCACGCTCGATATTCACACCGTCGGCGATCTGCTCGAGTACTACCCGTTCCGCCACGAGGTCGAGCAGGGCGAAATCGATATCGCCGATCTCCAGCCCGGGACGACCGCCACCGTCCGCGGCGAGGTTCTCCGCCTGCGTGGCCGCTGGCAGAGTCTGAAGGTCGAGATCTACGACGGCACCGAGACCTGCACGCTGCGCTGGTTCAACCAGAGCCATGTCGGCCCCGGACTGCACCAGGGGGCGCTGGTCATCGCGACCGGCAAGGTCCAGGAATTCAACGATCGAATGGAAATCGTCCAGCCCCGGCTCCAGGTCTTTCCGCCCGACACCGTCCTGGCCTCGCCCGAGCAGGGCAGCCAACGCGTCGGCGTCTACCGCGGCAACGCCGAGATCAAGTCACCCACCATCCGCCGGGCGGTGCTCGGCGTGCTGGCTCAGCGGCATCTGCCGGCCGAGGAGCTCCTGCCGCCGGAGCTGTGCAAGAAACACGACCTGCCGACGCGCGCCGCCGCGATCCGCCAGATGCACGTCCCGACCAGCGAGAAACAGCTCGAACGCGCCCGCCGCCGACTGGCCTTCGAAGAGTTCTTCCTGATGGAGCTCGCGATGGCGCTGCGGCGCTACAAGCTGGTCTCGCTCCAGCGCGGCCGCAAGCTGCACGTGACGCCGGAGGTCGATCGGCGAATCCGGGCGCGTTTTCCGTTCACGCTGACCGAGGCACAGAACAAGGCCGTCCGTGAGATTGCCCACGACCTGGAGAGCGGGCGGCCGATGACCCGTTTGCTGCAAGGCGACGTCGGCTGCGGAAAAACGGTCGTGGCGCTCCACGCCTGTCTGGCCGCGATCGCCAATCGCCGCCAGGCCGCCATCATGGTTCCGACCGAGATTCTCGCGCAGCAGCATTTCGCGAACATCGAGAAGTATCTGGAAGGCAGCCGCGTCCGCCGCGCGCTGCTGCGCGGCAAACTCGGCCGGAAGGAGCGCGCGGAGCTACTGGCGGCGATCGAGGCCGGCGAGATCGACCTGGTGGTCGGCACCCAGGCCCTGCTCGAAAAGGACGTCGCCTTCAAAGACCTCGCCATGGTCGTCGTCGACGAGCAGCACAAGTTCGGCGTGCTCCAGCGGGCCAACATCCGCACCAAGGGCCCGCTGCCGCACTACCTGGTGATGACCGCCACGCCGATCCCGCGCACGCTGGCGATGACGGTCTTCGGCGACCTGGACGTCTCGATCATCGACGCCCTGCCGCCCGGGCGCGGTCAGATCATTACAAAGCTCGTCACGCGCTCGAAGTGGAAGACCGTGATGGAGTACGTCCGCGGCCGGCTGGAGGCCGGCGAGCAGGCGTACGTGGTTTGTCCACTCATTGGCAAAGACGACGTCGAAGGCACGAAGGCAATGCGGAATGCGGAACGCGGAATGCGGAATGACACGAGCACCGCTCGGCCCGGAATCCGAACCCGAAGCGCCAGCGAGGGCCCGCGCACTCCGCATTCCGCACTCCGCATCCCGCATTCGCTCATCTCGGCCAAGCAGGCCCATGACCGTCTCACCAAGGGTCCCTGGCACGGACTCAACGTTGACCTGCTGCACGGCGCGCTCAAACCGGCCAAGAAACAGGAGATCGTCGAGGCCTTCGTCGCGGGCAAGCTCCACGCCGTCGTCGCCACCACGGTGGTCGAGGTCGGCGTGGATGTTGCCAACGCCACCATCATGATCGTCGAAAACGCCGACCGCTTCGGCCTCTCCCAGCTCCACCAGCTCCGCGGCCGCGTCGGCCGCGGCAGCAAGGACAGCCTCTGCGTCCTGATCGCCCACGGCCGCGGCGAGAAAGCCGCCGAACGTCTCGACGTCATGGCGAAAACCACCGACGGCTTCCAGATCGCCGAAGCCGACCTCCGCCAGCGCGGCCCCGGTGAACTCTTCGGCACCCGCCAGCACGGCCTGCCGGAGCTCCGCGTCGGCGACATCATCAACGACTTCGGCCTACTAGAGCAGGCCCGCCAAGACGCCTTCGCCGTCGTCGCCCGCGATCCTAAGCTCGAACAACCGCGGCACGCGTGCATGGTCCCGGCCCTACGAAAGATGTTCGGCGGCAAGCTGGCGCTGATCGACGCGGGGTGATACAGGCAAACCCTCGATCGACATGATCGATGTGTTCACCTCTGGGCGCGCCGGAGAGAAGCAGCGCGCCGCCGCGAGAAATGGCCGCTCGTCAGTCCGGCAGGCTCAACTGCGCCACGAAGTCAAGCACCGTGGACCACGCCTCGTCAAATGGGATGAAGTCAGGATCAACATCTTTGAAGAGGTAGTCATAGTCGAAGGCAGCCCGCTGGCGTGCCTCTTCGTCGAAGGAACTGCGCCGCGGCACAATACCCCGGGCCCGCGCCTTTCGCACGAGGTACTCAGACACCTTCCGACGGTCGATCTGGTCACCGATGCAGCGCACCAACCGCGCGATATCGTATACATCCTGTCTCCGATGCCGATTGCGGAGGCGCTGTTGGAGCAGGGCACGCAGCTTCTCGGCGAGAATGTCCTCGAGTACACACACGCGTATCTCGACGGAGGAACCGGGAACAAGCGACTCCAGACTGGTCTCGCATACTTCGTCGTTCAGGCTGATCTCCACGCGCACCACCGTGCTGAGGCTGCCGCTCCAGCTCTCGAAGTCTGGGAAATGCCGATCGTCGGGGAGCTGGTAGGCAACGGAGATGTCATAGGTCGGAAAGGTCTTATCCCGACCAGGAGGGTTGGGCCTGATGCGTTGACAGCGCGCCTTCACGTCGAACCGCACTGCGGCGGGCGCGAGTGCTGCATCCAGCAGGGAGCGTATCTGCTCGCTGTCATTTGGAAATCCGCTCTCCGCCGTGAAGTCAAGATCGACAGTGCTGCGCGGGCTGCGGTGGATGAACCGCAGCGCATTGCCCCCTTTGAATGCCAGCATCCCGCGCAGCACCGATGCCCCGATGCGGTCGAGCACAACGAATTGCACGAATCGCTTGCGGGCCTCGTCAAGCGACGTGGAGTGGTACCTGCGCCACCTTTCGATCTCGGCCAGCGAGATTGGGTATAGCCGGTCTTCCATGAGCTAATCCGCAAGGATCGCGAGAATCGACTCGGGCACGTTGAGCGACAGATTCCAGCGCTCTGAGAACGTGGCTGCGTATGGCGCGCTCGCCACCAGCTTGAGCGAACCTCCGCGTTGTAGGCTCTCACGCCACTCTTCCAGATGTGGATGTGAATGCCCCAGCCTTTCGAGCAGGAAACCGACGCGCTGCCTCAACACGGGACTCTCAAACCGCGCCGTGTAACCGATCAGCCTGTCGACGTTAAATGCCGGGGAGGCCTCGCGCCAAACCCCCAAACTTTCCCGAATCCCGCCGACCTTGTCCGGAGCGCGAATCGCATCGAGCAACGTGCGCTCCACGTCGGTGACATAGATGGGCAAGCCATGCACAAAGCTGATCGCGTGGCCAAAGTCGAACGCGCCCTTCATGCGCGCCCACTGTATGTCAACGTCGCCCACGCGCTTCGGTTGCCGAGCGGGTGGCAAGTCGAGTTCCGACCATTCCTCCGGCCTCGTCCCCAACGGCCAGCGGTCCAAGACTTCGTGTTCGTAATTCGTTGCGTGGATGTATCTCGGAATCACACCGGTGAGTCCATGGTGCCCCAACGCCGTCAGGTGGCTGAACACCGCCCAGGGGTTCGTCTCCTGCACGACCTGCTCGTCAGAGACCAGGATGACACCCGCGAACCCAAACTGCGTCGTTACCTTCCAAAAGCTATCTACTACGGGTGCATGATGATGTTCGCGCGGATCGGGCAACGTCACTCCCGCCGGGACCCTATGTCCTACTCTCTTTTTTTCTAACTTCCCTACGCTTTTTCTTGGCGCAGAGATTGTTAACATAGGTTCGCATCTTTGTGCCGATCTACCAGCATTGATATGGTTTCCTAATACTGCCAGACGGGGCTGTTGTAATACAATTGCACTGCGTGGGTACGAATGGGTACAGGCGGATCTTTGGAATCTGGGTGATTTACCGCACCGGCACGGATCTGGTCAGCGAGGTGCTGTTGTGCAATTGGTTGGAAGTGTTGGAAGTGTTGGAAGTGGAAAGGAAAGGAAATTTGCGCGCGTGCCTTCCTGGCATACGTGGTGGATCTGAGGCCATCGTGGGTGTTTGAACCGGACGGACCCCTTGTGCGCGCTGTGCCATCCTGGCAAATCTGGCAAATATGTAAAAAACGTCTATACATCCCAAAAAATCCCCCTAGTTCGTGGCACAGGAAGGGGGAAAGGCGATCT
>SDBT01001047.1_pt1 | contig 47216 bp, 78 predicted proteins | sample 2277101 | NCBI WGS metagenome assembly SDBT01 (sample SAMN10404973, study PRJNA504765) | marine sediment metagenome | isolation source: marine sediment core GS10_PC15, 103 cmbsf | place: Arctic Ocean: Southern Knipovich Ridge | collected 2010 | reverse complement strand
TAGTACACCTTTATCCTATAAGCGACAGGGTTGTAGGCGGGGCTTGTGGTAAGAATCTTTGGGAGTATGAGGAGTGTGAGATAATAGGTAATATCAATGATGATATTATGATAAAGAAGATATTGGAGTTTCAAAGATGAGTAAAAAGCTAATCCGATTTGAAAGAGGGGCCTTAAACATCTATCCCGAGAAGGCTCATTTGGAAGGTGGAACGGGAAGAATTTATGATAAAATCTATCATTATAATTATTACGACATCGAAGACTTGAAGAACTTAATGAGCATTATCAAGGCTGCGATAAAACAACAGAGATTTAACATTGAATGAGAAGGATGCCATAGCTGAACAAACGAAGGAGGTTAAACATGACAAATAAAGAGATAAAGGGCATAGAGCGAGAGATCAATAAACAAGTCGAGAGGATTCAAGATCTGGAAAATGGAATTGTCAGATCTGGAATGCTTTGTTTCAATGTTGCTCCACCGGAGCCAGGCACGGAGGAGGCTAGGGAAGAACTTGAACTTCGCATCCAACTCTACAGCCTCCTAGTTAAAACATTGATTAGAAAACGGCAACACATGAAGGGTATAGAGGGATGAAAACATTACCGCAAGTACAAGAAGAAAATAGGAAAGCCATTATTATGGCCTGCAATCCAGAGGCTAAAACATATGAGGAGGCTTTGCATATGGAACTAGGGCTTGGGTGTATAATTATGGATATACTGCATCAATTCTTTGGTAAAAATGCCCCAGAAGAAATGCTTATGTTAGAAGCGTTTGATGAAGATGAAGATGTAGATTATAAGCATTCTTTCTTACATTACAGGGGCAATCCTTTCGTATATTTTAACATGAAAGAAATTTTAGATAAGGATAGATTTACAGTTATGGGCAAGCCTTTGACGTTTAATCGTGTTTTATCTGCTATTGATAAGCCGCCCCAAAATTGGGATGGGTTTTATATCACACTTAAAGCTGGTGCAGAAATGATATACTTACCCAAAGGCACTCCAGCTTGTGATCGCTCAGAGGAGTACAAATATTCAATAGAAATCTACTGGGATTTTGATAAAGACACCCTAGAAGAGCAACATGAACGCGTTCAAAGGGAAATTAACGTGTTGTTAGGGGGTGGGGAATGAAGACAGAAAACGCACAAAGCAAAATTATGCTGAAAATGACTGATTTGTTAACATATCGAATGACATGTAACAGTATGGTTAATTTAGGGCTTATGCGCATGGGAGGGAAGAGCATTTACCATTTAAACGCTGCCTCAATTAATGCTGAGGTCGGAGAAAATGCCCAAGAGATAGTTTTTGATGATGAGATTAACGCAGCTTTAGCCATTCTTAATGCTAAAGCTTTAAAACAACATTTCAAAGATGATGGGATGGTTGATCGCCCCCTTCCTCTGAAAAAGTATTAAGAAAATGAAAACAGAAAAAGGAATCATATTCAACGCTGATATGGTCAACGCTATTTTAGCGGGGCGCAAAACTCAAACTCGCAGGGTGATTGAGGAGACGTGGAGGGTTGGAGATAGGCTTTTTGTTAAAGAGGCAATCATGCACGGCGGATATGAAGGTGCTCCATTAACTTATTGCGCAGATGGACAGCATAGTAAATATGAATACCCTGCACACATATTCCGGAAAAGACATTATAGGTCAGCTTATCATATGCCAAAATGGCTCTCAAGAATCACCCTAGAAATTACAGGCATTAAAGTCGAAAGGCTCAGTAGTATAAGTGAGAATGATGCTATTGCGGAGGGCTGCTATACAAACCAAGAATATTATGATTTAGCTGGTGATGAAGATGTTTGGCCTTGCCCTAGCTGTAGAGGTTATCAAGTTCATGCAGCACTTGGTCAAAATTACGGGGTAACTGAGGTGGATTGCAATTCTTGCGAAGAGGCTAGTCAGAGGTTTAAGCATCTTTGGAACTCAATCTACAAAAACGATCCCGTCAAATCATGGAAGGCTGATCCTTTCGTGTGGCGTTTAACCTTCAAAGTAACAAAGGACCAATAAAATGAAAACAATATTAATAGTGTGGGAGATGGTGATGAGTAAAAAACAGAAGTATGAAAAATATATAGACCGGGAAACGCGTGAAGTAGTCGCCGTGTTTAAAATGGCAAGTGGAGCGTTTTATAAGATTAGAACTAAAGGCGGGGTTGTTATTAAACACAGCACTAGTTTCAATAAACAATATAGGATTCAAAAATATGGTAGATAGATTTAAGAAAGAGTTAGAAGAGTTTCTAGCAGAACAGAGGGCTGATATTATAACAGAGAAGAAGGATATACCAGATAAAAATTGTTTTGCGGCCGGTTATGAATCGGGAAAAATTGGAATGATTAATCTTATTTTATATAAACTAAGGGGAGAAAATGAAAAATAGATTGAAATTTAGGGCTTGGATTCCAGAAGCTCCAATGCTCCGTGAGAATGCGAAGAGTGGAATGTTTTATCAAGAAGATCAATATTTATCCTCTTTTCTTGATAGGATTTACCATCAATATGGCGTCAACCATCCTGCTCATTTAGATTTTCAGATTGAAGAGAGGTTAATTCAATGTACAGGCTTAAAAGACAAAAGCGGCAAGCTGGTTTATGAGGGGGATATATTGAATTATTCAAATAAAGATAATCATCATACTAAATTCTCAGAATTCTTTGTTGTTGAGTTTTGCGAACAAGACTTAGGTCATTCTTCTTACCAACAAACTATCGGTTATAATGCAACGCCAATTTATCAGTTTAACAAACCCTCTAGCATGGATAGTGGCAGACTTTCAGACGGAATACTTGACCTTTTTGATTCCCATGATCTTACGATTATCGGCAATATCTATGAGAATCCCGAACTTCTGGAGGTGGTGAAATGATTAATTTTTTTGGAAAAAAACTACAACACTCTAGAAAGCTAAAGAGGATGACTCTTGAAGAGCTAGGCAATGAAGTAGGCTCTTCGAAATCTTATATTTGGGAACTGGAGAACAAGGAGCATTGCAACCCTGGCGCAGCTATCGTCTGGAAATTATCAAAAGTCTTGGATGTATCTTTTGAATATTTGATAGATGACCAATATAATATTGGCACTTATCCTAATTTACCTTCTTACTCAAAAGAAGTTGAAGATATATTCCACGAGGTTTCAAAGGTGTATTGCGAAATTACAGGAGGTAGGATGAGTTATCCCCACTACTCAGCAAGAGATGTTATAGCACAGTATGAAGAGCATTTAATGGATTTACAAGATAACGAGCTTATAGAGCCAAACGATGCCTAGGCAAAAAGGAGTTAAAGACTCCAAACCCAGAAAAAGAAGAAGCGGCGAAATTAAGAATACACCTAAAAGGAATACTAGAGTGGTGAGGCTTCCTGAAGAAATTATTGCATTAGCTAAACTTATGAGGAAACTACCTGTCAATTTTATTGATAAAGTAACTGAGTTCGTAAAACAGCATTTAGAGGAAAAAGATGAGAGCAAAACACGCAATTAAAAGGTTTCGCAGGCGCAATAGATACCGCATACTTATTCTTAAGCAGTCACTTATAATGACTTTTATTACAGTGAGCTTTTTATGCATTGTTCTACATATTATAATTTTATTGTTTTACTAAAAGAAGAGGTTGACGGATAGGAAGTCACGCCCTACAGTAGGTTAAGTTAAATTAACCAAACAAGGAGAAAGTAATGCAGAGTAAAACAATTAAAAAAATCCTTAGAAACAAGATTGATGCGTGGATTGAGTCAATAGGTGACAAACGCACACGGGAATTAATGAGCGAAAACGTCATAGTCACAGGGGGCGCGATAGTCTCAATGTTTTTAAATGAAAAGGTAAATGATTTTGATATTTATTTAAAAACTAAAGAGGCAGCTAAAGCTATATCAGAATATTACGTAAAGGAAGCCCGTAAATTAGATCCGAATCTAGCCCCAGATTTAGGTTTAAGAGTTTTAGATGGGGCGTTTGATAGCCTTGACAAGGAATATAATAATGTGTTGGAAGATGTCTCAACTCAAACGACGATTGCTTTAGAAAGTTTAGATGAGAAGCGCATAAAAATCTTTATTCCAAATACAGGTTTTTGGAAGGCGCAAGAAGAGAAAATTGAGGATGAAGGTAAATTTAAAGTCGCCTTTATTAGCTCTAATGCAATCACCCTCACTGATCAAATACAAATCGTTATTCGCTTCCATGGTTCCGCCGATGAGATCCATAACAATTATGACTTTATTCACGCTACAAATTATTTTGATAATGAGTCCAATAAGCTTATTACTAATACAGCAGCACTTGAATCAATTTTAACTAAGCAACTGAAATATAGCGGCAGCCTCTACCCGGTTACTTCTGTAATAAGAAGCAAGAAATTCATTAAAAGAGGTTGGAATATTGGGGCGGATCAATATCTAAAAATGTGCTATCAGATTTCTTTACTAGACTTGTCGGATCCAGCCGTTCTTGAAGAGCAACTGGCAGGAGTAGATGTGGCATATTTTTCAATGATTATTTCAATCTTAAAAGATGCTAAACAAAAGGACCCACTGTTTTTGCCAACATTTGAATGGATTACTACAGTGCTTGACAGAGTCTTTGGCGGTGATGGTGAAGATGCATAAAGTTAAATTAACTAAAGGAGAAAAAAGCATTGACGAATAGGAAGTCACGCCCTACAGTAAGTTAAGTTAAATTAACCAATCAAAGGAAAAAATACTATGTTAGATAAGCTCGAAAAAAATGAATTAAAGTTGCTATTAGCTTTCTGCTCTGTAGCACAGCAATTCATGTTTAAAAGAATGTATAGCCCTAAGAATCTTGGTCTTTCGATAGATGATGTTATAGATCAAATGGATTCTGACAAAATCAACAATGCCATCAAACAGGCTCAAAGAACTAAAATCAACAATCTAAAACATAAAAGGAGATAAAGATGAATATAATAAAGTCATTAAACGACAGTAACCAATGTAGAATTAATTTAGATCGGGTTGAAGCTTATGGCGCTTCTAATATAAATGTGGATTATGACCCTGGCTCAAAAAACTATACCACTCCCTCAATAATATTTTATTGGTGTCAGGCGGGGGATAGTTATAGCAGATGGGATTATCAATCCGATAAAGAAAGGGACGTAGAACTCGCACGCATTGATAGCATAGCGGTATCGCATATGTGGACAAAAAAATAAAACATAAAAGGAGAGAACAATGGAAGCTATAGAAATAAAACACAAAATTAAAGAGGCTGAAGCCAAATATCCAGAGGGCATTTATTTTGATATGCCAGAGGATGATTATCATGCCCTACCTTTCTTTTCCCGATCTCTTGGTGAGCATGTAGTTTTTGATTTAGAAGAGGCTGCGTATAAACTGGTGACCCCGACAGAATCCACTCCAGCAATGCAGCTTGGAACCGCTATTCATTTAATGTTATTAGAGCCTGATATTTATAAAAAAACTTATGTTGTAACGCCCAACCCTGAAGATTATGAGCAAATTATTTTAGATGGTTGTAATGATCTAAAGAAATTCTTAGAGAGTGTGGGTGAAAAGAAAACAGGGAATAAGGAAGATTTGATTGCTCGGACTGAACCTTTTATTGACTCTAAAAAACATGTGATATGGGATAAAGAGCTTGAAAGTTTTAACAAAAACGTTGCTGAGAATAAACTAGAAGTTTTAACAAAAGATGATTTTGAATTATTATCTGGTATTCAAGAATCCTTTAACAAGCCCTTCAGAGACGAAATAAGAGACGTCTTATCTAAAGGATATCCAGAGGTCACGATCGTCTCGAAAGATGAGGAAACTGGCCTTATGTGCAAATGTCGACTAGATTATGTTAGAATAAGTGCAATTGGGGAACTTAAAAGTTTTAGTGTTAAAAACACAAAGGGCACTTTAGATCAGTGTATTGACGATGAAATAAGATATCGTAATTATAATTTACAAGCGGGTATTTATCAGTCGGCTTTAACGTTGGTTATTGATAAAATCAACAATGGAAAAGCAAAAGTCTTTGGTAATGTTGACAAGGTGTGGATAGATAAATTTTTGGCAAAACCAACTAAGAAATTCTACATGGTCTTTGCGAGAACCCAAGCCCCGTATCAAATGAGAGTTAGGCCTTTGAGTGGATATGAGGAAGAAGGCGCAAGCCCTCACGAGTATTTGATCTCTGCAAACAATATTTGGAGGTTGGCATTGTCAAAATTTGCTCATGCCCTACAAAAAGATATTTGGTATGAACAGCAAGTCATTGAAGACCGTGATATTCGTAATGTTGTTTATCAAATGCCTATTTATTAGTGGAAGAAAAGGGTTGACGGATAGGAAGTCACGCCCTATAGTAGGCTAAGTTAAATAAACCAAACAAAGGAAAAAATATGACGAATTCAAATCAATTGCCTATGAAAATAGTAGCCGAACCTATTTCTAAACCCAAGCCACAAGTTGCCATATCAAGTTATAGTGGCAGCAAATCATTGTCCCCAACTACAATTGACGAAATGTATAGGATGGCTAGTGCTTTTGCTAGTAGTGCTCTTGTGCCTCAAGTGTATAGAGGTAAGCCAGATGATGTTTTCTCGGCAATGACCCTAGGTATGGAAATAGGACTTCCCCCAATGCGATCGTTGCAATCAATAGCGGTTGTAAAAGGCATACCGTGCCTTTATGGGGACGCACAATTAGCCCTTGTTAGGGCTAGCAATAAATTGATCTCTTTTGGAGAATCCTATGACGGAGAAGAAGGAGCTGATAACTTTAAAGCTGTTTGTAAGTTAAAAAGAGAAGGAGATGACGATTTTACCATTGAAACTTTCTCTGTCGCCGATGCAAAGAAAGCTAGGTTATGGGGTAAGGATGGAACATGGTCAACTCATCCAAAAAGAATGTTGCGCTATAAAGCAAGAGCATTCGCATTGAGAGATAAATTCCCAGATGTTCTATTAGGCCTAACTCATTCAATTGAAGAAATGGAGGGAGAACACCCAGTTAAGAATATTACAAAAAATAATGATAATAAGCCAACAATAGAAGCTATTACCGAAAAGATGTTTGAAGAGAAACCGGAGAAACTCTTTCATAAATCAGAAGAGTAGAAATATATTAAATTATGATAGGGCGCGCGAAAGTGCGGGGCGATTTCTCTCCTTTGGGGCTTGGCGGGTGGTTCCGCCCCCTATCACCTCCCTCAATTATATGAATTTAATGTTATGTTTTTATTTCGTCATATTCTATTGGTTATCGCTATTATGTCCTATTTCGCTATAACTACACACCGCGATTTTGTGATGGAAGAAGTCATCGAGAGCTGCGAACAACAAGGCTTTTTTACATATGAAGGAAAGAAATTTAAATGTGGTGAAAGAAAATGACTAAAACTGATTTACACGACAAATTTAAGATTCAACATCTCAAATTACACTGGGCAGAGCATCATCTTCAGCACTATAAGAATGTAGTGGATAAGCTTATATTAACAGGTGAAATGAAGTATCCTGATACATCAGACAAACCACAAATAAAAGGATAAATCAGGTAAAACAAAATGAAATGGATTGCAGAAATAGATTATGAAGATGAATTCATAGCGAGCTCTTTTGAAGGTCTTTCAACAAAAATAGCAGAACACTATTCTAGTAGAGAATGCAGTGACATAGGAGACATCAACTCTCTTATTCGGGAAGTCGGTGGTAATAACAAATATTTCCCTTGCTTCCAACAGATGATTAGAAACCTTCAGAAGGATTCTGAAAACAAATTGGAGGAGCTGATAAAGGAGAACTTGGAAGATAAGTTCGAACTAATAGAATTAAGAAAAGATTATTATCAAAGCGTTTTGTAAAATTAAAGGAGGATAAAATGAAACCACTAAAGAAATTTCTAAAAAAACATCAAGCTTATAGTTACCTTTACAAGGTTGCTGAAAATTTAACATTAGAGCAGTTTCTTGATACCTGCGAAATAGGTGATTGGATCTTATGGCTGTTTCGACAATCCAATCCCGAATCATTACGAGAGCTAGCTTTAGCCAAAGGGCATTGTGCCAATACAGTCAGACACCTAATGATAGACCCAAGAAGTAGAAATGCTGTAGATATGGCTATCAAATTCGGCGAAGGGAAAGCTACTAAAGAAGAATTAGATAAAGCTACTGATGAGGCTTACGTTGCTGAGACTTACACTCATGCTTATAGTGCTATGTATTCTCGTCATGCCGCTAGAATTGCCGTTCTAGCGGCCAACACTACTAAGGCTTTTGGGGCTTCGGGGACATTAACTTTGCTGTTGGACACTCTTGCAGGACAAATAAAGGCTAAAGAAATAGCGGATAAAGATAGGAGCATTAAGAGGATGTCTGCTGATGCTGCTGCCTATGAAGCCGGACAAAAAGCAAGCCAAAAGCAAACAGCAGACATCTGCAGAAAATATCTGCCGTTACATATTTGGAATATTAAATAATAAAAGGTAAAAAATCATGACATTAAATAAAGTTCAATTCATAGGAAATTTGGGTGCGGATCCTGAAATAAGAACAACACAGGACGGCAAAGAAATTGCGACTCTATCTCTTGCCACCTCCGAAAGCTGGAAGGATAAAACCACAGGCGAAAAAACCGAAAAAACCGAATGGCATCAAATAGTTATCTTCACCCCCGGACTAGTCAAACTAGCAAAATCTTATCTAAAAAAAGGTTCAAAGATATATCTTGAGGGACAATTGCGACATAGGATGTGGACAGACAAAAGCGGGATAGATAGATATTCAACGGAAGTAGTGCTGAGTGGTTTTAATGGTTTAATCAAAATGCTCTCCTCCGCATCCGAGGGGCAGGCTCCACAAGAGCAAGCCCACGCTCCAGAACCAGAAGAGCTAAATGACGAAATCCCTTTTTAAAAGAAATTAAAAAAGTAGTTGACAGATAGGGCGCTACGCCCTACGATAACCAAAAGGGCAGTTAGCCCTCTGTTAATTTTTAAGGAGAAATAAAATGAAACTACATAATAATAGAAAAGTAAAATATCAAGATACATTAAATAGCATTCTACAATCTGGAGATATCAGCTTCAAGATGGCCTCTAATACTATTAAGGGTGGCTTTAATTATATTACCTTGTCGAAGACAATAGAACATTTCTGGAAAGATATTCAGAATGGCTTAGTTGAATATGTTGGGGACACTAAATCTAATACCACAACTTTTAAAGTTGGTAAGGATAAACGCCCCATATTCATTCAGAACAAGCAAGACAGTTGGAAAATCTGTGAGCTGTTAGAGATATATCATCAAGATTATAGGGGGTAGCCTTGTTGTATGTCGGAGCAAGCAGGAAAGTAGGGTTTCTTGCTTGCTCCGATAGACAAGTGAATATATTAAAAAGGAGAATAACTATGACAGAACTCGAAAAGAAATTTAAGTGGATGGCTCAACATGACAATAGAGTCTCCCAAGAACCTTCCTCACCGTTAAACTTTTTTAAGTCGGAAGCAGAAAAGCGGTTCTATATTGCACTCGTTAAATGGAAACATCTGCCTTGGTATAAAAGAATCTTTACTAAACGACCAATATTACAACCACCAGAGCAAATTAATTGCCGCTGTGTACAACCAACAAAGGAGATGGAAAATGGCAAATAAAAATGACACCTACCTAAGCGTAAATGGCGTAAAGTATAGGATCGGGGATAAGTTTCTTTCTGTAGCATACGATGGAATAATATGCGAACTGCATGTGTTCCGAGAAAATGTCAACAGCATTTGCGTAGAAGATAAAGACGGGACAGATTATTGTTTCGCAACATCGGAAGTAGAAAACGAAGAGGAAGAGATAGAGCAAGAGATTGCAGAGCAGGCCAACCGAATCAGAGAGTTAGAGCAGCTCTTGAAGGACAAGAAAAATGATTGAAATAGGACATAGAAAACTGTCAGTATTGCTGATACAATCATTCAGATATTGTTTAGGCCGACATACTTACGCGGTAAGTGATTGTGTTGATGATTTGATAGAGTGGAAAGATATCCTTCTTTCTAGCCAGAAAGGCGAGATAATCAATACTTTGAAGGATGATTATTTCCCGCATTATAAACATGAGCATGATTGCGATGTTGCAGAATGGAAACGTTTATTGACAGAACTAGAGGATATAAATAATGGCGCATGAACTTGAAGATGAAATCATCTGCCCCTATTGTGATGAGCAATATGCTACTAATATTTGTGACTATTACGACCGCGACGGCGATGAATTAGAGTGCGATAATTGCGAAAAAGAATTTACCCTCACAGTTGAGAATACAATAACAGTTTCAACCTATAAAAAACAATGTCTTGATAATAAACATAATTACGGCGATCCGTCCAGCTATAGAGACAGCGATGGGCATGGTGAAGTAAAATGTAAGGATTGCGATAAAGAAAATTGGGTTAATGATGAAGTATTAATGGGGTGGTAAATGAAGAAAACACTAAACGACTTTTTGACGAAGCATGATGGTTACAGCGACGTATACAAATTTGCTAAAGACCTAACTCTAGAGGAGTTTCTGGACACATGTAATAGAGGTGATTGGATTCTATGGTTATTTGCTAAATCTAACCCACACTCGTTAAGAGAATTAACTTTAGCTAAGGCACATTGTGCCAATACCGCGAGACATTTAATGAGGAATCAAAGAAGTAAAGATGCTGTAGATATAGCTATTAAGTTCGGCGAAGGGAAGGCAACAAAAGAAGAGATGCTTATGTCCTCATATAGTGCATATGAGGCTTATGATGAAGTGGGAGATGCCGATGATGCCTTTTCTTATGCTGCTTTCGCCGCCTTTGCTGCTGCTGATGAAGATGGTCTCGCTAGCCATGGCTATTCCCGCGCCAATGGTGCAAGGCGCGCCGATGCTGCTGCTGATGCTGCTTTTGCTACTTATTGCGAAGCTCATGGCGATAGCTGGGACCATTCTTGTTACGAAGCTTATATTGCTATTGGCCTAAAACAAACCGCCGACATCTGCAGAAAATATCTGCCGTTACAAATTTGGAATATTAAATAATGGCCGAAATAATAAATCAAACAAATCCTAAAGCAAACAAGCGTCACCGGTGCGATGGGCGTTGGCAAATCAAACGCTGCGCAGAGGATATTGAGGAAGCGCAACTAGGAAGATGCTCCGGAATTAACAAAGGGGATTATTATATAACCCAGACGATTAAAGATGATAATGGAATATACACATGGAAATCATGCCAGAAATGCTACGATATAATTGAAAAATATAAACTTTATGATCATGAATAAGAAAGAAGAACAGATAAAGGCAGTTATAAAGACCTTGGAACCTTACGTAATAGCTCACGAATATTATTTTCGGGGGCTTATGAAAATAAAGAAAAGGAAATATGCTAGATCAATAAGAACATTAGCTAGGCTAAGAGTAGATAAACCTGATGACGAGTATCTTTCTGATATTTATAGGAGTTACTTTAATAGGGATGTGGTTAGCGCAACAGTTAAGGAGTTAGCTTCTGATTTTCAGGATTATTTAACCTATTTTCTTTGCAATTCTATTTATAAAAAGCATCCTAAGAATGGGTTGTTTAGCTTATTAGATGAAAGTAATGACACCTAAAGAATTTAAGGAATATAGGTTAGCCCTTGGTATGTCTAAATCAGTTTTGTCTAGATTATTAGGCTTGGGAACATTCAGCCCCACAATAAGGAAACTAGAGAATGAAGAGGTTAAACCTAACGCTTTGTTATTGAAGGCGTTTGAGTTATTAATTGAGAATATGAAATTAAAAAGGGAAAATGAGAAACTGAAGTATCAACAGTTATGAAAATTGAGAAGGTTTGAGGCATAGTGGCGAAATAGGTAGTCGCAAGTATTTAGGAAAATAATCAAATGATCCTTTGTATATACTGATTAGGTTAAGGGTTTGATTAAGGTATTTGTCCACCTTGGGGCTAATAGACAAATGACAACGCTCCTACATAATCAATGAAATCATGTTAGGTGCAAATCCTAACCTATGCCTCAAACCTTCTTAATCTTCATTAATGAACAACCAGCGAAATAATGATAGATAACCGTTGACAAATAGGGGGCCATACCCTATTATATATTCTCTTTTTTAACAAAGTTTAAACAAAATGACACCCGAAGAATTCAAACAACATAGGAAGAGCTTAGGGCTCACACAACGAGAATTAGCTGCAAAACTAGGTTTAGCTAAAAATGGTGGCAGAACCATCCGTAGGATAGAGGCGGGAGAAAACGCAAGTGGCATTTTAATAAAGTGCTTTCGGTTTTTAATTAAATCAGAGAAGGATAGAAAAATTGATAAAAACGTTCCTAATCTCGGATAGCCATTTCGGACATGCAAATATATTAAAATATGAAAAGACGCATCGCCCTTTCAATTCTATTGAAGAGATGAATGATGTGCTAGTGGAGAAATGGAATAGCGTTGTTGGAGAAAACGACAGAGTTTTTTACTTAGGAGATTTCTGCTTCAAAGAAAAGAATCTATCAATTGCCGCACTGCTTAAGGGCAAGAAATATTTGATTGCAGGTAATCATGATATGTTAGCAACGGAGAAATATCTAAAATACTTTCATAAAGTTTTAGGTGCAATCCAGTATAAAGATTGCATACTAACTCATATCCCAGTTCATCCGGGGCAATTCTATAGATACAAATATAATATTCATGGTCACACTCACTCAACGAATATTGACGACCCTAGATATATTAACGTTTCAACTGAAGTGTTGAATCATACACCTATAGAGTTCGATGAGTTAATAAACACTAAGGCTCCTTCGTCTAAACGGTTAGGACGCTAGATTTTCATTCTAGAAATAGTGGGTTCAACTCCCCTAGGAGCTACCAATTTAAACCAATTTGTTGAGGTCAACAAAATGATCCATCTAAAAATTAAACCTCTTTCTGTTAATGAAGCATGGCAAGGAAGGCGATTTAAAACTCCTAAATATAAGGCGTATGAGGAAGAGTTGTTATATAGGCTGCCAAATATAGAGCTACCAGAACCGCCCTATCAGATCAATTTCCAATTTGGATTAAGTAACAGGCAAGCCGACTATGATAATTGTGTTAAGGCACTACAGGATGTAATGCAAAAAAAATATGGGTTCAATGATCGAGATATTTATAGGGCCGTCATCGAAAAGGTTTTTGTTAAAAAGGGTGAAGAGTTCTTCAAGGTGAAGCTTGAACACTTACCTACCTAACACATTTAATGTAGTGTTCTTGGTTATAATTGTCTATCTGTCTGAGAGTCTCCTCTGTTAGAAGTTCGTCAAGTTCCTCCTGCGTTATTGTTATGGGGCTAGCCCACAAACAAAAATCATTTACGAACGTTTTTTTGCATCCTGTGACGAACAGCGTTAATACTATCATTACGCCTATTAGCTTGACGATGGTTAGATTTTCTTGCCTCACTAATCATTCCCTCCATTTGTTCATTTCTTTCAGCCTTTTTGCCTTTTTGATATAAAAAAATACCAAAACCACCACAACCTACTAAACCAATTATTAATTTTATAGCTAAACCTTCAATCATTTTTCCTTTTTATTCCCTTTTATTCCCTTCTCAAAAACTCCAACACCTAGAATGCCTCCTCCCGACATTAGGAAAATGTTTATTATTCCTAACGCAGTCACCGCATCAGCCGCACCCGCATAAAGAGAATAGGCAAATAGTATAGCAGAGAACAATAACCCCGTACCTAGCAGGATTGACCCCCACAATCTTTTAGAGCTCTTATTGCCTTTGGAATCTTGTAAATATTCAATCATATTAAATATATTAACTAAAAATGTTTATGCAAATAACTCCCGAATGAGATAACTCCGGGAGTTATGGAGGGTTCAGTTATTTCTATTTTGGAAACAACTGCCCTCATATGGTAGTTTATGCAAATAGCCCCTGGAATGAGTTTCCTGAACACTAACAGGCTACAACCCTTCGGATGCCACATTTAAACCCAGCGCGTGCTATAAGCATAACGTAGTATATATCACCCATTTTTAAAATAAATAGTTATAAAGCACCTTCATCATTTGGCTTTCCTATTTTTAATCTCGTTCTTGAGCTCTTCCTCAAGCTCTAGGAAATGTCTTCTTTGTTCTTTTCGATAAACTTCTAAAGCATCATGGAACATTAGTTTTAATTCTATTTCAAGGGCCGTCTTCTTTGCCTCATAGACTACTTGACTACCCTCTTTTAAAGCGGTTATGTCATCTTTAATCCCCTTGAATGCGGTCTTCTGCGACTTCTCGAAGCCATTATAAATAATCTTGATTAAAAATAGAATTACGAGCAAAAATATTATAGAAGGGCCGTTAAATATTTGCGCGAGATCTATTTTATTGATCATAAGATATTCCTAGAAACCCAATTAAATTTCTCCAATTTATTAGTAAAATATTTAATGCCACAAGAATTCCTGTTTTCTTCAGTAGCTAATCCCACATTGAAAGAATTAACATCATCATAAAATATTTGCGATACTGAAGGTAAACAAGGCAGCACCATTAGAAATGAAAAATAAGCAATACTGACTATCACACAAGTACTACCAACCGGACAGGTAAGTTTATTATATATTCTTCTACTTCTATCGTAAATAAATCTATGATACATAATCCTAATAAACAAAAGGATGCCTTTCTAAAGTGCCAGAGCCATTGTCCTCAATAGCAGCATCTGTATGACAGTTTGCTACCGATGTACCGTTTGCTGATCCGGCAATAATTATTGTACGTCCTGTCCCTCCGCCTTTAGGGCCAACCCTGCAATGATGTACACCATTATGATCGCCACTAATATTAATATCGCCATCCACAATCATATTAGAGAATGAATTAAAATCCCCTGCTGAATCAATGCTGCCACATGCAGAATTAGAAATCAGAATTTCCCCTGGCTCAGTACCAGCGACTAAATCTAAATCAAACTTTCCACCTATTGTGCAATTGGTAATTAAGATTCTATCTAGAGTAACAGTAACAAAAATATCTCCTGAGATAATAGAAACATTAGATAGGGTTGTCTTTGCACTCGGTAGCTCAATATCCAATTGATCACTATCAGGTCCGATTATATTGGTTATAGTTCCTCTAAGAACAGTCGAATAAGAAGCTGTTGCAGTTGGTATGCTAGAAAAATCCAATCCATTTATAATGCATTGAGTGGATATATTTATGATTCTACCACCATCCTCGAAAACGCCTTTGAATTTGATGTTTGCATAATATGAGGTGGTCCCAACAACAGAAGCAGTCATAACATTTTTACAACTTGTGCCTCCACCAACAAAGGTAACATTAGTTGCTGCATTTAGAGGCTTTGATGTTTCTGATGATGCAAAGTCTATTCCAGCATCCGAGAAATTTGGTAGATTGAAAATTATATCATTATAAATCTGAGAGCTAACATTGGCAATATTAGGGCCGTTAGATGTTGAATTATTATTGACGGTTAGGTTTCTGAATTTTATGGCGGAACCAACAGAAAACGCGCCTGCATCAAATGGAGAGTAAGTTGCAGCAATTGCATATGTAATTGAAGAACCGGCCATGCCTTCTATATTAAGCGTTTGATTAACTTCCCCATGAGCAATTTGAGCCGCACCAAGATTCCAATCCGCACCAGGATTAATTACAATATTATGATTTCCTGTAGATAATGTAGCGTTCGTGGTTTCACTTACATTCCCTATTATTAGATGATTATTATTCCCCGCATCTGAAGATGCTTTGAAAGTTGTGAAATCCGCACCAGAAGGGCCTATAGTCACTGGTAAGCCGGTTATTTGTCCCGCTGTATAATCGTTGTCAGCAGCAACAATCGCTCCAGCTCTGCCAAACACAGAGACGACTTGATTTGTATTGTCTATTTTTTCCCATATCGTGCCATTATTTACAATCCAATCTGTTGGGTCCCAGACATTTATTCCATCTATAGAAGTAGTTCCACCATTGTTGACTACGAGATAATCACCTTTGACACCTCCTGCCCCGCTATTGCCTAATGTAGGAGTGTTAGTGGCAGCATCCCATGTTCCCACAAAATTAACCGCTCCCGTTATAGATGCTGGCAATTCAGCTACCAGAATTTTTCCAGTTCCATCTAAACTAGCATAGCCGTTTATTTCACCTTTATTAGCAGGATCTTCAGGAGTATAACCTAAAGCCCTCTCAATTGACTCTGGTGTTAATGCGGGAGTCCCGAATGGATTTTGAAAGGGTCCTGCCATTATTTTAATTGAAGTTCAACGTTAACATCTTCTTGGGTAAGACTGATAATATCAAATCTCAAACCGAATAAAGGCATAAAAGTAGTAAGGGTTCTGTTCCCTGTTAAACCGTCAAAATCTGAGCTATTCCGCCAAGCGGCATTGGTATTATCAGAAATTTTAAATTGCACATTATAAATGGTGCTAGGATGTGCGACAACGGAAAGAGAGAAGCTTTGCTTATTAATTGCCTCTTCGATTTGTGCCTGTAGGCCCTCACTATCATATGTGACAGCTTTAAATCCTGAATTGTTAGCCATTTTCTAAGAATGTTTATAGGGTGAATAAGATATCAACCCATATATAAACAAGATGCTGCTTTTTTACAATAACAAAAGTACCTTCCAACAAGAAGGTTGTCTAATAAAGATATTTAGAAACTTATATCTAGCTGCTCGACTTCCTCTACGCTTACACAAGCATCTAGACTTGCATTAAGTGATGCTTCTCGAAAATATCCCTGACTTCTTTTATTAATTATCACAACAACTAATTCCCTGACTTGAATTGTTGATAGAATAATGCTATTGCCTTCAATATCTAACCAATTAATTGGCTCATCTAAGAAAGTAAATGCTGCTTGCAGATTGTTACCTGCAATTTCAGTATTGATAAAAGTTGAATTATTATATTCTATTGGGGAATAGATAAAATCTTTTCTACTATTTGAGACTTCTATCTTTTTTAAACTCTTAGCATCCTCCAACATTTTAGCGCTTTTCTCATTATCAGAGGCCACCATATAAGGGGACTTTCTATAAAGCTTTGCTAAATTGGCATAATTAGGTGCCTCTAGAATTAATATTTCTGAAGTCCCAGTATCTTTGATATAAAATTCCATAATGTATATTATAAGTTATTATCAATCCAACCTATAGAGCGGATGCTTAAAGTTCCTGTAGCAGACGTGCTTCTCACTCTTACCTCAGATGAGCTATTAGTTCTAACATCTGGATAAGCCATCCCGTTATATTGACTTGACGAACTAAGAGTGGCAAAACTTGCGTGCAAAGGCGTAGAATCGGTAGCGTTTAAATCGGTAATGAGCGTTGAACAGTTAGCACTCGAGGTCTGATTAGCCATCAAGAGCGCAAGCATATTAGGCGGGCATATAACAGGTTTCGGCACGGGACCAGTCGTAGTTGCACCTTGAAATGCCACGACGAAAGTCTCTAATTCAAATCTATAGCTGCCGTCCTGGTCAAAGAACCAGAAGCCTTGCCTAATGTTTGCACTACCATCAGTATGTAGGGCAGCTATCTTTTTTTGCTTGGTATAGCCACTAGGTAAGGTGGGAGCAGTAGGAGATAAGGAAAATAGGAAATCACTCACCTCTGCCCCTATTGTGGGGTCATGAATTGCAAACATATAATAAACGGTATCTGCTGCAACCGTCCCAGTGTCTAAGCCACCAAGGTCATTTCCAACAACCCAAACAGCATCAATTTGTTTTGTTAATGCGGAGGCAGTCGCTTGTCCGCTGCCATCGTCAAACTGAAAGTTCCCAGCTGTAAAATCAATATCATGGTCAGGCTCTCCGGTATTATTAGAGATGGTAATTTGCGAAGGAAGCAAAGATTTACCTCTCACCGCCGTTGTTGCCTCCGTAGCTAAATCAGCCAAGTCTCCTAATAATAACCAATTAGCAAGATCAGTTACAACATTACCAATATTATTGTCAGTAATCGATCTATATAGATTAGTTCCGGTAACGTCTCTTTGGATATCTCCAATGAAATATTCTGTAGCCGCTTCCCATTCTGGAATCCCTTTATTGAGCAGATAAGCTATTTGTCGAGTCGTTAGAAAATGCAATCCTTGGAGTTCTTCTAAAGCTGGCAATTCTTCTCCTGAGATAACTGCATCATTCCATCCTGCGAGGAAAGCAGCCAAAGCCTGAATAACATCAGTATCAGTGGTAGTTACTTTAGTGGTGGCTTGCAAAGATCCAAACTGACCATTATTAATGGCGTTTTCTGCAAAAACTTTCTGTCGTTTTCTACCTAAATTTGCCATAATTATCCCCTATTTAAAACTGCTGTTGCATCTATAACATCGAGATCGTCTGCATCACTTCTATTTTCAATCGCAAACATTAAACCCTCCCCTTGCTTAAGAATTGTTAAATCATTCAAACCTGAAGATTGAGGTTTAATATTGGTAATATTAACAATTGAACCTCTCACACTCACCGTTTCTATAAAACTTGTATCAGTCTTAATTAAAACTGATCCTGCATCTTTAGTTCCAGAACCAGTCACCTGTAAACTTACATGTGCATTTATAATTATTTTCTCTTCCTCGTTCCCGATATAAATAATCCAAGATAAAGCATTAATTCCTGTTACATGTCTATAATAAAGCGTTCCTGAACCATTGTCAGTAAAATCTACCACACCACCGCCGTCAGTTAGTGATAATTGGAAAGTAGTTGCAGTGCTATTTATAATAAAATAAGAAATTGTATCGTCAAGGCCGGCTGGTAAAGTTCCCAAAGTTATAAGGGTTACATTATCTCCATTAACTAGATTATGATTAAAAGGAGTTGTGCCATCATTTAAAACTGAAGTAATAATATCAGTAGTAAAATCGGCAATAAATTTATCTTGAAAGACCATTCTTTCAGGTAACTTTAAATTCCATCTAGCATTGATTGCTTCAGGAACATTCACAGTATTAATGGTTGTAGTTAAAGCATTAATCTCAAAGAAAATTTTTATAGTAACTGTTGAATCTGGTATACCTACAGATCCGAAAACAGTAGCATTCAAATAATCTTGCTTAAGGCTAGTTGATGAATAAACATCACCGCCCAGAGTTGTATCAAAAAATGCTTGTGTTGCAATGTTCGTACCTTTCCCTCCATTTGCAGTAGCTAAGGAAGGGGCAAAATCCAAAGCTATAATATTGGTATCTAACGTCAACCTGGAATCTTGTATGGCGACAACGTCGATATTTCCTGAGATCAATATCATGTTTGTTGTTGTGATATTTTTCCAACCGAAAAAAACACAATGACTAATACTTACGCTACTCCTAAGCGACAAATCATCTTTATCAGAAAATATAAATCCAGTATCAATATCTGTGAATTGCGAAAAAAAAGCAGTAAAATTATCTATTCTGATAGATCCACAACCTTGTGCATTTTGGAAGAATGAAGATATCAAAATACATGAGCCTAAACCTTCAAAATCAAAAAACTCACCTGCTGGTGCTTGAAATAAGGTTAGTTGAGTACTAAACAATCCTATATTAACACCTCTGAACATCCCGCCTGAACCTGTATAAACCAAAGCATTTGTAATGCTAGATGCTTGAATATTGACGGATCCCCCTACTGGTATTTCAAAATAGAAACTTGATACTATAGATTGATTTATAATATAAGATATTCCAGTTTCCAAAATAATCTTAGTTCCATCGTCAGGAGGGAAGTCACTCAACTTATTTATTATCACTTCTTTTGTGGCTAATTTTAGATCACCTAATAATTCCCATTTGGTAGGATTTGTTAAAACCTGAGCTATATTATCATCAATAAGAGATTTATAAACCTTAGTTGTTCCTGATTCTTTAACTATAGAATTTATAAAATATAATGTTCCATTATCATATTCAGGGATTCCTTCTTGGAATAAGTAGGCAATCTGAGAATCAGTAAGAAATTTAAGACCATTAAATTCTTCTAATGCAGGCCTTCTTTCTCCACTTATAACAGCATCATTCCAACCTTCCTCATACGCAGCTAGAGCCTGAATAACATCTAAATCAGTTGATACAGTAGGAGCTCCCAATTGAGCAGATCCAAATTGCCCTATCTTTGTAGGGTTATTGTTCCCAAATATCTTTTGTGTTTTTCTTGCTATCTTAGCCATTTTTTAAAATGTAATTACTTTATCATAAGTTAATATTTCACCAATCTTAGTGAAACCATCAGTATAATTTGTAAATCCTGTCACATTATTTGAAATATTTGTATTAGTATAATTTGTAAAACCAAATATTCTCTTATCACGCTCAATAATGCCATTCAACTTTACACCCATTGGTTTAGGTAATACAGCTTTATTAAAGGCAATTAGTGCTGTTTGAAAATTAGCATTATTAGAAAAATAAGACATGGTCATATTTTCATTTGCCGACATTACCAAGCCGTTCCCAAAAAATATAAATAATCCATCATCAATAGATTTATGACTGTGATCAGAATTATTTTGAACAATCTTTAATTTTAATATATTTCTATAATCATCATCATTTAAAGCTTGAGTGATTAACAAATCATCATAAGTTAGAAATTCTCCAACATCCGTATCAAAATTAGCATGATCAGTCATACCCACCTCGGTATCGGTACCTAAAGTGGCATAAGTTGTCATTGCAAAGAAATCACCTATTAGCGGCACTGCGCCAGAAAAGAATCTATCAACTCCTATATATGTTCCTAAAATATCTAATTGAACGCCAACGGCTGTATCTAGATTGAAACCATCTTGTACTTTACAAACAATATTATCATCTAATAACGTACGGATATGTAAATCAATGGTAGCTCTTGCTCGTTGCTTATTATTATACTGAATAATAAGTAGGTTAACATAATAATCTATGACATTTTCTAAATCTAATGCCATTATAAGATCGTTATTGCAATTCTAACGGTATCTACGATCCATTTCTCATCTTTAGTAGAGGTATCTAAAAAATCCACAAAAAGTATACCATCATCTGATATTTCAACATTTAAAGGCACACCCCCGCCACTAGTGTTATTTATCGCATCTTGAGCTACGGTTGTAATGGTTGAAGTTTCTGCAGATGCTCCAATTGCAAAAGTTAAATTATCAACTATAAATTGCTTGATAGCATTTTCATCAAAAATTTGAGCCAACACTGTTTCTTGAATATCAAATCTGATAAAAAGTTCTTTAGATTGTGGCCGGTCAAATCTCGCTGTAAATACACTGCCGTTTACTGTGGTAATATCAACTGTAGTTACCCCTTTCATTCCAGCACCAGCATTCTTCGTGGCATAAATGGTATCCCCTATGTCGGTATTAGCCCCACCCTCAACAATCGCCCAAATAGAATGCGCAGGAATCCCGTCTGCATCAATTATATTTGAGAAATTTTCAAATACCCTAGCGTCCGTAACGCCTGTAATATTTAACAATAATCCAGTTAATCCATCTATAAATCCTTTAGATTTGTTAGCTGTTGATTTGGTAGCTCTGAGTTTTAATGTACTATCTAATTCTCCATCTAGACCTAATTCTAAAACTCCAGTAGGATTGTTTATAAGCGTTACTCCAAGTACAACGGTTACAGGATTGGTAACTGTGTTTGGTAGGGTTGTTATAGAACCTAAATCTTTAGCTCTAAAAGTAAGGTTATGGACTCCTGCCCCTGGAGCATTAAAAGTATCAAGTAAAATAAATTGTGTCCCAGCATTATCAGCTACAGTATAACCTATGCCATCAGGATCATTGGCAGCAGCATCTAACCCTTCAAGAGTTAAGCTCCTATCAGTTGTTATCTCTACCTGTTGCTGAGTGAAAGTTGCGCCTTGCCTTTGAATACTAAGGGTGGTGATTCTCTGATCTAATATAACACCTATCGCTTGCTGTAAATCAAATCCTGTATACACCTGTTGAAGCAATTCTAAAACGTCTCGGATAGCTTGCGCATATATGTTGATTACTTGACCATCAGGCGAATTGCTATCAAGAATAATATCATTGCCATAAATATCTTTATAACCCTCTTCAAATTTGATTATAACTTCTTGAAGCGTATCAATGGTTAAGCCATTTTCATCTAATGTGGACATTTAAGAATATTGTTTAAAGCAACTTAATTTACCACCGTATGTTACTCATTCTCCTAGAGAAAGCAAATTTAATATTAATCGTAATGGTGGGGTAATAGGTTGGTAATTGACTTGGTGCTTGACATAGTTAATGACCTCGTTAATATACTAGTTAATACTTAACCATAAAAAGGGAGGAATACAATGACAATAACTGTAAACGGCACACCTATAAAATCCTTTAATTTTCCGGGGGGAGAATGTTCTGTTACTGTGTCTCAGGATATTATCGATTATGATGATGATGTGAAGATTGTCGCAGAGCTTAATGGCTCTGATGACATTATGTGTTTATTGTTAACGGTAGATGCATTAAGAAGAATTATCCCTGATATTGATATTTGTTTATATTTACCTTATTTTCCCTATGCTAGACAAGATAGGGTTTGTAATGCTGGTGAAGCTCTGAGTGCAAAAGTCATGGCTGATTTGATAAACTCTTTAAATTGTACGACGGTAATGATATTCGACCCTCATTCGGATGTTGTTGGTGCGCTATTAAATAACTGCCATATCGCGACACTTGACGTGATGATTAAGGTGCCTCATTTTAAGGCTTTTAGAAAAAAAATTATAAGTTGCAATTTATTAATGGTTTCTCCAGACGCAGGGGCAGAAAAGAAAGTGCGATCGTTAGCCAAAACCCTGTCTACTTTAGCTAAAGGGGGTAGAGATTATATCTGTGCAAGCAAAATTAGAGACACATCTACAGGAGAGATCACATCGACTAAAATATATGATGATGTTAAAGGGAGGGATGTAATTATTATTGATGATCTATGCGATGGGGGCAGAACCTTTATAGAATTATCCAAAGTACTTAAAGATGCTGGGGCAAATGATATCTACCTCTATGTTACCTATGGAATATTTTCCAAAGGATTGGATGTGTTAAAACCTCATTTTAAGCATGTATATTGTTACCATGCAAGATTGGAATATGGGACTAACTTTTTAACTATTTTATATTAAAGAAGGGAATTATAATGAACATTAATCCATTGACAGCAATTGACTTTTATAAAGCAGACCACCGCAATCAGTATCCAAAAGGTACTACCGAGGTCTATGCGAATTTTACACCGCGTAGTAGCAAGTTGGCTAGGGTGTTAAAAGATTATGACAATAAGGTCGTATTCTTTGGGCTCCAATATTTCATTAAGGATTTTCTAATAAAAGCTTGGAATGAAGAGTTTTTTGATCAACCAAAAGGGAAGGTGATTAATAAATATAAACGTCGTATGGATTGCTCATTGGGTGAGGACGCTATTGATACCTCCCATATTGAAGCTTTACATGATTTGGGATTTTTGCCAATAATAATCAAAGCTCTACCTGAAGGTACTAGGGTGCCAATAGGAGTGCCGGTATTGACTGTAGTAAATACACATCCTGATTTCTTTTGGTTAACCAATTACATTGAGACAGTTATTTCATGTTATTTGTGGAAGCCTATTACTTCAGCAACAACTGCGTTTGAATATAAGAGGTTGTTAACTAAATATGCAATAGAAACGGGAACACCTCTTGGGGTCGTTCAGTTCCAAGCGCATGACTTTTCATTTCGTGGGATGTCCGGTCTTCAGGATGCGGCCATAAGTGGCGCGGCTCATTTACTTTCATTTGGGGGAACCGACTCAGTGCCGGCAATAGATTTAGCTGAAGATTACTATGGCGCAAATGCTGAGACTGAAATTCTTGGATGCTCAGTACCCGCAACAGAGCATTCAGTTATGTGTATGGGAATGCAAGACGGAGAGCTTGAAACTTTCAGGCGATTAATAACTGAGACTTATCCAAGCGGCATTGTTTCAATAGTATCCGATACCTGGGATTTTTGGAAAGTTGTTACGGAATATACAGTGGAATTAAAGGAAGAGATCCTAAGTCGTGAAGGTAAAGTAGTCATCCGTCCAGATAGTGGTGATCCTGTCAAGATTATATGCGGAGATCCTGAAGCTCCTAAAGGTAGCCCCGAATATAAGGGGGCAGTTGAATGTTTATGGGACATCTTTAAAGGGACTGAAGCCGAAGCCGGCTGTAGAATGTTAGATGAAAGGATCGGCCTGATTTATGGCGATTCGATTACCTTAGAAAGAGCTGAACTTATATTAGAAAACCTAAAGCAGAACCACTTTGCTTCAGGCAATATAGTATTTGGTGTTGGCTCTTACACCTACCAACATGTAACCAGAGATAGCTTTGGTTTTGCTATGAAAGCCACAAGTGGGATTGTCAATGGAAAACGGAGGGATATTTTTAAAGATCCAAAAACAGATTCTGGCATAAAAAAATCTGCTAAAGGATTATTAAGAGTGGAAAGAGAAGATGGAGGGTTAGTATTGTATGATCAACAGACTGAGGAACAGGAAAAGGGTGGCGAGCTTCATACGGTGTTTCGTAATGGGAAACTTACTAGATCTATAAGTTTTTCAGAGATAAGGCGTAATGTTGAGAATTCGCTTAATGTTGAGAATTCATTGTGGTAGATAAAAATGTCAAAAATAACTCTAATACTAATATTGTTAACATTCTTGTCAGGATGTTTTGATGATAGAGAAGTAACAACCTTGACTGCGCCAAGAGGTTATCTTTGTATAACTGAATATGGGACAGAGAAGTCGTATTCTTGCCCCCGTAATACTTATTTCTATAGATGGAATTGCAATAAAGAAAAACAAGCTCAATTTATAATAGATTGCGCTAAGGCTGCAAATCCTATGAGTGATGAAGAAGGGGAGGATTTAGTGGAGCAATGTGAGAAAACATCACATCCTTTATTCTGTGAGAAAGAATATTATGAACCAGCTAAAAAAGGTAAAGGGAAATGATTAAGACAATACTTGTTTTCGCCGGTTGTAACATGGTGACCGTTATAATAGGGAGTATGATCGCTTATTCAATTGTGTATTTTGGCACGGGGGAGTGGCTAGACCCTCTGGATTGGGTGAGCTATTTTGGGGTTACTTTTTGGGTGGTGATATTTCCTCTATGTGGGATAAATATGACCCTCGTGGATAAGTATAGGTATAGAAATGGTAGTGGTAATATAAGATGAATGATAACCAAGAAGGTGAAACAAAATGAATATCAAGACAGGGCTTGCAGAAATTGACAATGCAAAATGGGTAAAAGATATATATGGCAGTTTAAATCTTGATGTTACCCATGAAGATGGCACTAATATACATTGTTTCTTATCATTAAGAAACCACTATTGTGATCGCGGACATATCCAACTAAATATAGATAGTGGATCTATTGATTTAGATCATTCCGATTCTTTCCCCAGATTCTTTTTTAGCTTCGAGGAAGCGGATGCGCACACAAGAACTTTTTTAAAATGGAGAATATGGAAACATAGGATCCATCCTCATGAATTAGAAATAAATGGAAATGGCAACCAAGAATTTAATAATGGAGATTCTGTTCAGGTAGAGAATATTTCTCTAACCCTCAGCGGTGAGATAGTGCACGAATGGAGAGATGCTTTCTACTATACTCATACAGTAGTTTATCAAGATAAAGGTAACGAAATGGAAGCTTGTCATCCAGGTATGAGAATAAGGCGGCCGCAATAAATGAATAGAGAATTCTGCTTAGTACAAAACCAATATACAACAGATCCCTTGATATATGTTAAATATGAACCAGATCTAGATAAAGGCATTATAAAAGCTACAATCACTATAAGTCACGAAATCCCAGATTATAATAATGTTGGTAAAGATCTTATGAATGAAATTAAAAAGAACTTACAATTCACTATTAGTGATTTGCGAAAATTATAATTAAATATCAATAAAATCCGTCACAGGTTCCGTCGAAAATATCGTCTTAATACTATAATCTAATCTCAGATTTCTAGTTGAACTAGTGAGATTCAGATCTAAATTGATGACATCTGTAATGCCATCAACCTTAACCATTAGAGATTTAATCTCATTCTGTAATGGTTTAACCTGAGACCTCTTAGCTAATCGATTATTCCAATCAATCCCAGCCTCATTATCAAAGAAACAATCTCCCACCCATTCCTGGATCTTTGTTTTTAGATTTTGACTAAGAGCTAGCAAATCAGCTTTATAAGCAGATTTACCATTCCCGAATGCCCAATCGCCCTCACTGTCTATACATCTTATTATCATTCTAATAAATCTCCTACTCTGGGTGATAAAGCAGCTAATGCCGCTGCTGTAGCTGCTGTAATAGGTATTTCACCTACCACTTTTAAGTTAGTCACAATTGTTATTAGTTCGTCAATCAAATCCTTTAAATTCTCAGCTGTGTTTTTTAACTCCAGTTTAGCACCAGTAGATATAGAGCCACCCAAAGAATGTACCGAACTAAACTTAGTAGCATCTATAGAAAACTTGTTATCGAGAAAATTAAGCTCAGTTGCGTTGTTATTATAATTAGGGATTTTATTAACTTGATTTCTAATCCCAACTAATGCTATTGCATCTGAAAAGTCATGAGTTCTCAAGGTGTTAGGCTTCTGTATTAAACCATCTACAGACCAATTATCTATGTCTCTGTCATTAAAAAATACAAGGCAAGTGTCTCCAGAGATAATAGGGATCGTCAACCCTCCATTAGTGCCTTTGTTTATCGCTACAGGGCAATTTTGCAATAAAGCAAAATCTATTACTTCTTCTTTTTCGCCTGACAAAACTATGCCCTTATCAACAAGCCGAACCGTAGCCGTTTGATTACTAGGATCAAAAGTCTCAATAATGCCTATCCTATGCGCATTGAACGCGCGTAGAAAATCTTCAATTGAAGCGTTTATCACGTCGGTTAAATTTGGATTGGCTGGGTTATCTCTCATTCTATACTGCTTTTAATTCCCCTAATAATTTATCTCCTAAAGCTAATTCTAATTTAGTTTTAGCAGCTCCTCCAACACTATCAGAGATGATTCCATTATGCTGTATTCCTACAACTTTAAATTGACCATTAAACACTTTATTAAATTGAGAATCAATCTCAACTAATTGTGCCACTTGTACTCTTGGTTCAAAAAGTAGTTCTATAACTAAAAAACTTCCTTGTCTTAACGGCGTTCCTAGCAAACCTGTTTCAGAGTTAAATAATAATACCTTACCGCCCGAACTCTCAATATATTCATTGACATTTAAGACATTGATCTTATTTAAATCTATAAAAACTTCAGTGTCTTTATCTGCATATTTTTTCATTAAATTGAAGGTATTGCCGTTTATTGCCACCCCTCTTTTGGCCCTTCCTTTTACATCACCAACAGCACCTTCGCCGACACCTTTACCTTTTAAGCTGCCTATTAAAGTTTTCATTAAATCCTTAAAATCAATTCCTTCTGTCAATGCCGCTGTAGTGGTTGCCGTGTAAGTAGCGAGGCCGCTATCTAAGCAATTTAAATAAGTTACTACATCAGGACCTTGCCTAAATGAATAGCCTTCCACAATATTACCTACAAAAATTGTCGAAAGATCATCATCTTTATTTGGAGTGGTACCATATCCCGCCTCTAGAGTTATAATCCTTTGTCTTCTTACAATATCTGTTCTACTTTGAAACAGTGTATTTCTACTGGTTTCACTTAGATTGCGGATTTTAAAAGTGCCGGTATTAGAACTAGCAAAAGTGTTTCTGATGATACTAAACTCTATTGTTAAAGGGTTTGCTATTTCAAGAGCTATATCCCCTCCAACTTCAGTTTGAACCGTTAATTTATATTTGCGATTTAATTTTACAACCATTACAAATTATAAAAATCAGATTCTACTTGGTCAACCTCTTCAGCAGTTAATAAAAACATAGTCACCCTCTCACTTGTAAAATCATCTATTAAGAAAGGTTCAGTTTTATCATTGGTACCTATAGCAATGCCAAAAGGTAGTATTTCTTTAAAAGCGCGCAATATATTAGGGCCAGTTATAATTCTTGAACCGTTAATTATTACAGTATCGTCAAAATTTATTGAATAAAACCAACCCTGCTGTTGATCACTAAATTCTAGTTTTAATTCAAAAATTTGATTATCTTCTGTTACTACATCAAGAACTTGCTTTGGATCTGATGATATTTCGCTTATTATTTTCATATTAATTAAAAAAAGTATTAAAAAGGAATGATGCCTGCTCTTCATTACCTGCAACGGTACCTTGGATCTTTGGTTCAGCTTCTTGATTACCTCGCCTACCTTGTGAGCTCTTCTTCTTATCAAATTCAACTAGTTTAGTTGTAGCAGTTCTAAATTTCTTTAAAGTAACTGTAAAATCTGAAATAAACCTATTCTCACCTTGAGTTGCTACGATATTTTCAATCGCCATATCTGAGAAGAAGCCAAAAGGAGTATCTACCGCCACAAGTTGTTTAGCTTCAAATAACGCCTTAAAGAATCTATAACCTCTTTCTTGATTTGTTGAGGGTGGTATTAACTGCTGAACAGCTTGGAATATATCTACGCCTGTGCCGACCTCATCGCTTAAAGCGGCTACTCCGTCATCCTGCTTGCTCTTTTTTATTAATCCTTGTGATTGAGTCGCTGCATTGTCTAATACAGGAAGGAGGCTAGCTACTATTGTTAGTTTTTCAAAAAGTTCAATTACTTCAGTTTTGGCGGTTGATCTAATATCTGTTAGCTCACCAATAAAACCTCTCAAAGTTAATTTCTCGGGCTTTATAGCAATGTGATCTTGGATGGTGGAGTTATCTTCTACAAAATGATCTGTTATTTCTGCTATTAATTCTGATTTATGCTCTTCAGCAATATCAAATTCAAACCCTGCAATGCCTAAATTTACAATAGGGCTAACAACGGATGTAATAATATTATTCCTTACCCCCTCCCCATTGAAAGGCGTAGTTAAAGTTAATGGATTAATAGCTGACATGATTGATTTCTTTTAAAGAATATTTTAATTCTGATTATACTTTTAATGATTGTATCAATCAAAACAAAACTTTCAACCTCCCGATTTTATCGGACAGTTGAGAATAAAAGTTATTCGGGAAGAATAAAAGTTATTCGGTTTAGCTTTTTAAATAAGATCTTTTATGATCACTAGTGATGATAAACTTTCACTAGTGATCATAAACTTACCCCTTGACATAGTTAACGACCTCGTTAATATAGTTAAATAGGAGTGGCAGTTAGCCCACTAAAATTAAAAAGGTAAAGATCATGATTAAACTTTCAAATAAAACACTTATTATAAGCTCCATAGTTGTGATATTCTTGATAATCCTTCTTACAATTATCAAGAACGATTATCAAGTTGTAGAATCAAATCCAAACATGAGAGATATGATTGCAAATAGAATTATTAACGATAGAGATCTAGCTAAGAAATCTAGGGAGCATAGAAAAGAATTATCATTTATAATAATTGATAATCTTTTTAATAATAAAAAGGTAGAGGGTATTAATTAGAAATTGTTGGACCTGGCAGCAGTATCCACATTAGTTACATCTTGTTGATTAACTGGAACTTTGGCCGCTTCTAAACCACCTTTAGCACCATCAAATGCTGCTTCTTTAATAGCTTTTATATCTGATGTTCCCGTAGAGGAAATAATTTGATTAATAGTATTATTAATAACGTTATTTCCAGACGCCCTTCTTTCTGGATCGAGACTTCTATCAATACCAAAAAATGCTTTAACTCTCTGATTAATTTTTTTATCAGATCTATCTTTTAAAAATTGAAGTGATTCAGGAATGGAGGCAGCTGCTGAGCCTTTTCCAAATATTAACTCTACACCTTTTTGTGCCAATTTTTTAGTGCTACGTTCCTCCCCGTCTCCTAGTGCTAAACCTATCAAGCTTTTTCCCCCCTTCTTAAAAACCGCTATATCTTCAAGTACGGCAAATAAAGCTAATAATGTTGCTGTTATAGGTGAGATCGCTAAAAAGAGTATTCCAAAGACAGCGGCAAGTGCCAGCACTCCGTCTTCTGCTCCTACAAATTTCTCCAACAATTCACCAAGAAAACCTACTGCTCGACTTATAGTAAGAGCAAATTTGGCAAAAATATTGGCAATTTTAGTTATAATACGGATAATCCTATCGCCATTTACTTTGAGCCATTCGAAAAAATCCTCCACCAATTTGGTTAGACCCGGAGCAAGTTTGGCAACTGCCTGATCTTTTAAAGCGACAAGCCTTAATGTTACTTTTTTTATTGAGGTTCCTGCGCGATCAATATCTGCTCTCTGTTGTCTATTTAAGAAAGTATTCTCGCCTAAAGCCTGAAACTCTTCTCTTGTTAATCTAAGAATATTAATAAACTCAGGGCTGAATCCTAACTGAGTAATTAGATTGGTGGTTGTAGCGGGATCTAATCCTTTTATTGCTTCTCTTGCTTGTTCTAAAACACTAAAGGCATCTCCTGTGGGATCAATACCTAATATTCCAAAAGGCGAAACGTTACCTTGACCAAGCCTAATAGCAGCTAGATTCTTTTGTACAGCAGCCATCGATTGTGATATCTGCTCAGCGCTTAAAGCTAAATTAGATAATTGCCCTACTTGTTGTAATTTCTGTAATTTCTCAATGGAAAGACCGGTCTGAATATTGATATTCTGGAGAGCTACGACTCCCTTCAAAGAGCTATCAACAAATCTATCTAATGCAATAATTGCCCCCGAGAAAGCTGCCGCGGTACCGAGAAGACCATTGCGTAAATTAGCAACTGCTCCACCAACTTTCTTAAGAGTTGCAGTATCAGCCTTAACCCCTAACGTTAGAAATAATTCACCAATACTAGCCATTGTCTTTATTTAAATTGTAAGATTCGTCTTCGTAGTCACTACAAAAATTCTCATAATCAACTAATTTCATAACCCAGTGAGAACTCATTCCGCCAATAACTTCTGGATTGCCCCCATAATAACCGACTTTAGCAAGCCTTAAACAAATAATATCGGCCTCATTAGCCGAACTCTTTATTTTTGGGCTGCGATTTTTGGTTGTCCTAGAAGTTTTTTCAACTTCAAGAATAGGGGCTCGAAAAAAGGGCTCAGATTACCTTGTAAACATTCTATGATTATCTCGTAATAATCTTTTCTAGCTTCAATCGGTTCAAAAGTCTCCGGAGTTATCTTCTCGCCATTATAAAGGCAACGCTTAAGACAAACGAATACAGCTTTCTCGACTTGCTCGCTACTATCAGCTGCAAGAACCATCTGCCCAATGGCATTAATGCTAGCCAGTTTTAGATTGTCGAGATCTATACTAGTAATATCCACGCCGCTTTCTTTTACAGCTACAGTTACAGCCCTCTTCAGCTTCATTGCAGTTAGAAAGTCGGAATCGTGAAATTTAAAATCTCCGTTCATATTAAGCTATTGATTTAGGTGCATTAGTAAATTTGAGTCTGTAAAGAGAGATAGACTGCTCAGTATCTCCTTCAACATTAGATTTAACGTCAACATTCTGCAGAACTACTCCGCCACTTAAAGTGTATATTTCGTTGGTAACATTACCTAAACCATCACCAACACGTTTGTTAAGCTCACCGGTTAACAACGTATAAGATGCAAAATCTCTTAGCATATCTAGCAGGTTACTATTCAAAAACTTATCATCAGAAGAGCCTCGCAAGACTCTAATTTCTGCATCCGCTTCTTTACCGGTTTCGTTAAGAGCATAAATAGAATTACCACTCTTACCCGTTTTAACTCCAACTAATTCATTAGGGAAAGTTAAAGTGAATATATCACCATCTCCAAAATCAACAAGGGTTCTACCACCTATAATTATAGTATCTTTTCCGGTTAAACTAGCTGTTGGCATTTTTCTTAAATTTATTTAAAGTTAATATTATCTTTCAATTATTACGATTACATCAGATGAGTGGATTGCTCCAGCTTCTTTTACTGCTATTTGCACTAACGGTGCTTGTCTAGCAGTTCTTTCAACTTGATCTTGTAATGCGATAGGTTGGCTAAAAATGAAATATCCTTTATCTGTAATATTCCTTTTTAAATCTTCAGGATTGCCGAATGTTTCAGAAGAATTCCATTGTAAGCCTTGACCAATAAATCCGTTAGTTATGCCTCTTTCAGCAATTCTACCATAAGCTGCTTTTAAGCCATCCATACCTTCTTCAGTTTGAGGAGCTTTAGTATTAGTTTGCTTCAAGAAGTTAAATCCAGCTACTTCTAAAGCGAATTTAAACCAGATAGAATTATAAACATTATCAAAGAAGAAATTAGCCCCATTTGATACAACTATAGGTAAACTTGAAACGTCACCATAAAGATCTGCTCCAGCCACTTCAGCTTTCGTAAATATAGTTTGAGTAATATTCGGGTCAGGGAGGATATTAACCAAAGCTTTTAAATTCATAGTTTGAGTAGTGTTAGATCCTGAGAAATTAACACTAAAAGCTCTGCCTGCATATGCAGTTTTCATCTCATTAGCTTCAGTAACGCCCGCTCTAGAATAGAATAAACATCTAGTTTTAGTTTGGGTGCTGTCTTTAACTATTGAGCAAATACCAGTAGATGGCTCTAAATCTTCAGTACTTCTAAATTGATGTACAAACATCTTATCTTTAGATTGTACGGTGGTAGCTGTAGATGTTATAACAGCATCTTCCATCTCCAAATCAGTTATAACTCCAACATACCCTACATTATCTTCCGTGCGCGCGATAGCTGTGGATAAATCTTCACCTTGAGCATTATTACCTGCCGTGTCTACTCCCGCTGCAACATTGAATAATCCAGCAACACTTAAGTCGGTTCCTGAGCCAGCGGGTAATTGAACTAAATCTACAGTTGAAGCAGTTCCCACTTTCTTACTTAAAAGATCAAATCCTGTAGCGTTACCTGTTACAATTACATCAGTTAATTTTTTCTGCAGAATTTGAGCAATATCATTGAAAGTGGTAACATTAGTAAAATCTAAATCTGTTAGATCTATATTATTACCATTAAGAACTACTCTAATATCGCCATCAGCTATAGCTTGAATAGCTGATAAATTAGCTGAAATATCAGTGCCTATAAAATCACCGGCAATTGCGCTGAATGAATTTACTAAAGGTATAATGACTAATCTACCACCACCACTTAAGATATTAGGTGATTGTGAGAATATTAACTCAGCCATTTTAGCAGTTACGGAATTTGTGCCAAAATCAGTGGCTACCTCTTTAGCATTTACATAAATTCTAAATTCATCAACATTACCAGGGGTTTCCGTGGTAAATAATGCTAAACTATTAACGCTTGGTTCTGCGAGACCTTGAGGAACGTTAGTTATCGTTACGTTAATAAAATTTACAATATCTATGGACATATCAGCAATCTACGATTATTTGTTTAGGAAAAGTTTGATAATAAGGAGTATCGTTCGTTTGGCTATAATGTGCAAGCAAAGAAATTGTAATTGCAAACCTATTCACCATGCCCGCGCCTTCTAATTCGGAAACATTATTGAAGCTATTACTTACTCTAGCTATTTGGAATTGGAATTCATTCTGTTTCTCTTGAGAGAAGTTAGAATTAAGTGCCATGATTGCCTGTTCTTTTCTTTGCCGAGCCTCATCATTTTTTGACATCAGATTAATAATATAATCCTCTCTGGTCTGCATAGATATATTCTCCTGTGCTCCTTCGTCCTCTTCGGCAGCGGGGATAAACTGGTTAGTTGTGGAGTAATTCTGAGTAGTGCCATAATTCAGCACCACAAACAAACCCTTGGTGGGTGGTATCTTAATATCTTGATTATAGATAAATATTTGATCATCAGTCAAAGTCATCAACTCTTTCAGAATATCACCTAAGATCTTTATGGGTTCTCTAAGCAAAGTCTTCTACCAAATGATATTCAAAATAATTATATAGTTCAAAGTCATTTTTAAACTCGACTTCAAATCTTTTACCATCTCTTATAATTAAATCACCAGTATTTAATTCAATAGCAGTCTTGGTATGTATCATTAGCCATACCCAACTCCTACTTTCTAAAGGTTTGCGCTTTAAAGCTTCTGGAGTTAAAGGTTGAACTACACCTTTGAATTCTAATGTTTCTGTAGTTTCGACAGGCTCAAAATCAACTATTGTTTTAGTAATTTTAACTAAACTTATAGGACTCTCCCAGCCATTAAAAGCAACTTTTATCTGTGGTATTGGCATTACGTTCTTTTACCTACTTTACTTGTTATAGCTCTTCTAAGCTGTGAAGAATCAATCAATATTGTATCACTACCTTTTGCTGTAGTAGTTTTGTCTCTAAGTTCTGGCCAAGTGCCAAACCCTCCTGTTTCAAAAGCTTCTTGCACTATAGCTTCCGCGGAAATACCTATTAATTCAAGAGATTCTCTAGCTCCATTTTCTTTATCAATATTTGCTTTTACTATCTTATCTACGTCCTTTAAAAATTCCTTACGCTTTTCTTTTAAAGGATCTTCTAAGAATGACCTTCTAGGTATACCTTCGCTTATAACACCAAATTCATGTCTAGCGCCTATATCAGCATTAGTATTTTCGCCTTCTCTCGCATTCTTATTTGCAAATATTCCTACGCGCGCAACTAAATTCGTCTTTATATTTTTAATTAATCTATCGAATCCTTTTAGATTTGATTTAACATTGACCGAACTAGGCAATTGTAGCGCCATCAATAGCAACAACATTACCTGCTAAACGAGGCAATACCATATTCAGATATTTGAGGCCATAAGTAGATCCGACATAGAAGCTATAAATTGGATTGTCTAAATATGCTTGTGGAATACTAAACCCTTCAGAAACATTACCAACACTTCTTGAATTAACAATGCCGACCTGGCCAGTGCCACTTACTCCATTAGCATTTAAATCGTGCACTAAATAGTGAGCACTTAGGTATAGAAAGCCTAATTTAAGATTGGCATCACTCGTGAATAGAGCATCGTTAAAAGTTATGCAAGCTTCCGTAAAAGCATTGTTAATATCTAAATCACTTATTAATTCATTGAATGGTACTTGCTTCCATTTAGTGTCATCAGTAGGAAGATTGCCGATATTTGCAGGAACTATACTTTCATAAAAGCGTTTCTCGACATCATAGAATACTTTATCTCCGGTCTCGTAAGTTTTCGTAACAAGCCACGTATCTACAAAAGTAAAATCACGGAAGAACTGATTTTTAAAATCTTCTTCCGTGATAGCCTGAATAACGGGATTCTGAGACATTATTTAGCTTTAGCAGTTACTACTTAGCTTCAGCTAGAGCTGCAGCTTTAGTAGCAGCTCTAGCCTCTGCTTTAGCCTCTGCTTTAGCCCTAGCTTCTGCTTTCGTTTCTACTTCTGCTTTTTCAACAACCTCAACAGCCGCATCCAATAAAGATTCTGGAGTGCTAATTCCAGCATAAACAGGTGAGCCATCTTTCTTTTTGCGAAGAAGGATTTTTGCCTCTTCATCGCTAAATTCCATGACTCTGCCTATTTTAAATTCACCTTTAGAAGTGGTAAATTTAGTTTTTGAATTATTTATAAGTTTCATAATATTTTATTTATTAAGTTTCATAATATTTTATTTATTAAATGTCTACAGCATTGTCAAAATAAAGAATCTCAGCAGTTCTTAAAGCAATAACACCTGAGAATTGACCATAAGCTACACTTGCAAAATCAAAACCGTTAGCACTTGCAAAAGATGTTGAAGTATAATCAATAGGCATGTTCATTTCTAGAGTATCGTTTTGGTTATTGTATAGAACGTATCTATTAACACCCAAAGTGTTTCTATCTTTATTACAATAAACAGCTCTTCCGATTTTAAAATTAGGATTCCCAGTTTGTTGTCTAAATGCTTGCTCTAGGAAGTCTAATTTGCTTCTTTGAGTTTGAACCTCAGATACAAAGCTCGCTAATCCTATATGGTCGGCTTCTGGAATTAAGAAAGTATCCGGCCATGCTGTATTATTAGCGTTAGCTCTATAGATCTTAATTAAAACCCCAACAAAAGTGTTGATCTCTGTTGAAGTCATGGAAGAAATCGATTTAACAAGGTCAGTCGTGTTGATGTTTACACCTTGATTGTTAAGGGTTAAAAGCCCATCAATTGCAGCAATATCCTCTTGACCTAAGAAAGCAGTTGCTTGAATACCTAATTCCCAGTTGGTCTTTTGAGCTTTCTCTTTTTGTGCAATTAAATTAATTGCACTGCCCATATTCTGAGCAGCTTGCTGTACTTCAAGTAGTGAATATTCAAGCTCTTTAGCCCAGAGAAAATTCGTAAGTCTAACTTTATCATAAGCAGTTTCTGATTTGCCTTTTCTTGTGCCCGTTCCTTGTCCGATGATGCCACCAGCGAAAGAAGAAGAGAGTGAAAAGTTTTTATAATATAAAGACTCTTCAGTAAAGGCACCTTCACCAACTTTAATTGGTACAAAATCAGCAGGGTTTAATTGGGTTTTATCATAAAACTTTTGACCAATTACCTTTTCCTTAATTTTTGTAAGTGTAGTAATTACGGTTTCATATCCTGCAGGAGCAGCATTTTGTAAAACTACAGGTTCAACGCCATTAGTTACAGAAGACACATAACCTTGATGGGCACCACTATTAGCGGTCGCTACCATCATATTTTTAATTATTCTAGGATCCATAATATTTTTTATTAAAGTTAATAAGTTAATAAATTAAGAAGTTTTAATTAAAACTTTGATTAAATCGCCATCAGCAGTCGCCTTCTCTAAAGCCCTACCAACGATGGTTCCTGAAGTTTGAGTAACAACTCTATTACCTGTTGGTAAAATCTCCACTAGCGCACCTTTTACAATTGCTGCAGAAGCTTCCATTAATATAACTGTTAAATTAATACCTACTCTGACTAAATCACCAGCTACGTAAGTGTTAGTTTTAATTTCAAACGGGATGAATCCGAAAATGTCATCTGATGCAGCGGTTGCTAGATCTACAGTTATTTGTTTACTTGAGCTATCAACAATTTTTATAGCAAAACCATTAGCATTAGTAAAATCAGCAACAGAGTTTGGGTCTATTCTAGCATCAAAGACATTCCAGTTGATGGCAAGATCTAACTGTCCTTTTTCAGGGGTTTGACTAAATTGATTGGATGATTGTGTCATGTTATTTTTTATTTTAGTTGGTTAATATTATTAAGAAACTTTTTGAGGAGAGCCATAAAGAGTTGCTCCTTTTGCGAATCTATCACTATCTAAAATGACCTTGACTTGAGGCTCTTCTGTATCAGGCACGCCGTTATCATATCTATCTTTAGTTGCCTTTATTTTCTTAGCATCAACACTATTTTTAGCAGCTTCAGTACGTGACTTTTCTTTTTCTCTTTTTTTCTTTTCCTCTTCGGTTTCATCTTGATTTTCTTTTTTATCTTTGTCATCACCGGTGTTTTCTTTCTTTTCGTCCTCTTCATCATGACCAGCATTTTCTTTTTTATCCTTGTCGTCACCAGTGTTTTGTCTTGCTTTGAATGCTTTTATCAATTCAGACATTTTAACTTTCTTACCATCAATTTCAACATCATCATCAGCATTGAATTTAGTAGTTTCCTCTTCTTTTTTCTTTTCTTCTTGAGCGTTTCTATATGCATTTACCAATTGAATACCGTCGACCGTAACGCCTTCTTCAATTTCAAATTTTGAATTTTCCAACTCTACTTCTTTAACTTCAGCAGAATTTTCTTTTTTTTCTTTTTTAAATTTAAATAACATAATAGTTTTTTTGTTAGTTGAGTTTTCAAAAATTTCAGCTTCCTCATAACGAGGATGCTCTACAATAGCCATGTGCACAGCTTGACCCCCTATAATTTCCCTATCGTAAGGAACATTATGGAAAGTTCCGCCTTCTGCAAATTCAGGGTTATAAGCACAACTAATCGAGAAACCTTGATTAATCAGACCTATAGCTTCGTCATCATTAATAGTAAAATCACACCAAGCCCAACCGTCACTAGGATCTATCCACACATTTCCAACGTAACCTAAAATTACTTCAGTGTTATCTAGATCGACATCTTGATGGTCGACAATGACGTGCACACCTTTAAAATCCTGAGCGATCTTATTCAGATTCTCAGGTTTTATTAAAACTATCTCATCTTCGCCGCCTATCGTATAGCCAACTACTCCTGGCTCAAGAAATCTTGCCTTAAATGATCTAGCTTTTAGTTTGGTGCTTATTACCATTAATAATCAGAAAATTAAAAAAGTTTAAGAATATGCAAAATAACTCTTTACATTAGTTAACTTGCGCATTAATATAATCATACATCGATAATAGGTATGGCAATACAACGACAACCAAAAGGCTCTCCTGGATTAGCCCTATCTCCTGTATCTTTGTTTTCAACCGGAGGCTGATCAAAGAAAAAGATCTTGCCGTCTAAATCTTTATGATCTGGACGAACACGACTATCTTTGGATGTTGACCACTTATACTTTCTTATTCCCGCATTTTCATATCTAATCTGTTTGTACTTGGAAGTAAAGAGTTTTATTTCTTGACTTGCTAAGAATTTCGCTTTTGAGGCGCTGATGCTAAATCGCTCCTGGAGGCTTTTCTGTAATGATTCAGCCCTAATACCTTGGAAGACCACATTATCGATATCTTTCCGTAAAGCTAAAATCTGCTCATCTGAGAATTTCTTAATTGTTAATTTGAGATTTTCTGAGAATCTCTCGGCTATTAGATCCTTCTCATCATCTAATAAATCAACAGTGATGCCAATAGGCCTCTTAACTGTTTTATCATAATCTTTGTCAACAGCATCAACAACAGAACTAAAATTGGCTGTAAAATCTAACCCTTCAAGAGTTCCATCAATATCTATCGCATCAACTGCAACCTTCATATTGGCTGCCATTAGCTCAAATTTAGATTCCGTTTGGACGATAGCTATTTGAATCGATTGAGGTAGTTTTCCTAACTCTTTACGATAACCAGCAATCCTTGCGTCAAATTTAAGGCCTAATTTTCTAAACTCTTTAGTAATATTCGCATTGAAATTACCTTTAAAAATACCTTGTGAGAAATGAATTCTTCCACTCCTTATTGCATCCTCAAGAACAGATTTAGCATTGAAGAGAAATGTCTCCTGCATTTCTTTTGCAACCGGTGCAAATATGACACCGGTTAGAAACTTCATTATTTCAGCTTCAAGAAGTTCATCGAATTTAGATGATAATATTATTGGTTGGAGCGGCTTTTCTTTCATTAAGGGTGAGTGTTGCTAGTGTTGCATGAGTAACCGTATAGATTAGCGTCTTGATGTAGTATCTAAGTCTAACTTGGGCTTTTGAGGAGGCGGTAATGGGAAGTCTTCACCACCTGGTGTCAATTCAGTAGCAAAGATATTTTGGGAGTTAATTTCTTCTTTAACCAGGTCTGAATCCATTAGGCCTCTATCATACATTAATACTATATTATTAAGCTTAGAAGTTTTAACATTTTCCTCTTGTTCTGCGGAAAGTACTCTAAGCGGCTTATATGCAATTTCTAAAGTGTCTGGAACAAAACCAAATAACTTTTGAGAACCAAGTTTTAATATTTGAACTATGAGATTATCAAATCTACCTCTGATCTCGCTTTCAATCATGGCATTATAATTTTCAATATCATCTTCACCGGCATTAAATCCGGAAGCAGACTGGCCGAATATTTTAGTAAGAGGCATGCGTAAATCATTTGCTATACCGATTCTTATCTGCTGTAACATTTCAGATAATCCGCCGAAATTTAATTGCTTCTGCTCGTAAGTATCCTCTGCATCTGTAACAATAGCAGCTTGAAAATTCTTCACTTGATTAGCAAGCTGTATTTTTTTGGTTACGGAATCAGTGCCAGCAGGAGTCAATAAACTATTGTTGAGATTCTTAATGCCATATACATCAATTTTAGCCTCATCTAATAACTCAAATATTAGATCCTGATTTTTAAGATATTGGTTAAAAGATCTGATCAATCTTTCAACTTCACTCATTCCCCAACCTCTAAGTTGTTGCCTTGCAAAGGATGGCGCTCTTTTGCCTTTTGTAATTAAAACTCTACTGCTGTCCAGCTTATTCCCATAAAAAAAGAATTCATCAGTTATGCCGGGTTTAACATATGGCTTTTTTTCTGAATAAGATTGACTATTTGTTTTATTTAATTCCCATAAATCAGCTGCATAAAATTCTAAGAATGTATGTTCATTTATAGCATCTACATTCAGAGGCTTGTCAGATCTGCCGATAGTATTAATAATCATCGCACCGCCGCCATAAAGCCTATTCCATTTGGCCAACTCTTTAACTTCTTCTAGAATGTCATTTTCAGTTACCCAATTCTGAAGCTCTTTAATATTATCGGCGTCTAGTTCATCGGATTTAACATCTATACCACCTCTAAACGCATCATCTATGGGCTGGTCTATTAATGTTTGGATTATACCGTGGGTAGTGTATGCATTTGTGAGAGTAGTTCTGTCATTAGAGATAAAATGATGTCTATTATTCTTCATCAGTGTGGCAGTTTGCGACAATTGCACACCAAATTCTTGAGAAAAACCTAGAGCTTGAGTTAATTGGATAAACCCATTCGTTAGAAGTTCACTGTCAAATTTACTGTCAAGTTTTTTAGCCATTATGTGATTCTTGATTCTTGATATGCAGGCGAGATAAAACTCCAAAGGTCTTCTCTGCCTAGAGAGCAGGCAAAAAATATATATACAATAAATATTATATGCAAGTTTTTCCTCTCGGTGCATGCTGATAAGCGCTCCAGAGATAGGGGAAGTAACCTATCATCACTTATCAGCGTGCACCGAGAAGAAAAACCAAGGAAAATCAATGGCCTATTTTCGTAACATGTCTAACTCTATACATATCTAGACATAACTTGGACGTATTGCAAGGAGGGGAATGGTATAGTGTAACCTTTAATTAATTAGGTGGCCACCATTTTCCCCGCGTGAGGAAAATGGTTAATCTTTACTTTTGATTCTTACCTTCAACCCCTCTTTTCTCTCTTTCTTTAGTTCTAGCTTCTTGCCACATTAAAGCTTCTTCTAATTTAGTTATGGTCATAGAGTTTTCCCGACAAGGAAAATTCCCATTTAACTTTTTTAAAATTGTTAAAGCAATTTCTAATAATACGGTCCACTGCACCCCATTTACTCCTACATCGCCAATAGCCCCGTCTTGAAATTGCAAATCTAAAGTTCTAAGCCCATCGTGCTTTACGAGATCTAAAAGAGCCTCATCATTACCGCAAAGTATATCATTTAATTTTATATAATAACTCATTTTTCTTCACCTTTTAAATTAAAAAATATTATAAAGTATCCTCAACAGTAATGCTAGACACACTCAATCCAACCATAATAGCATCAATCATAACGTCCACTTGATCATCATGATTGTGACTATCATTTCTTGTGAAGGCTTCACATTCAGCTAAGAAAGCTTCAATAAATAATTGATCTTTAGGTAATATCACTTTACCAGCAAAGATAAATTGTAGTACACCCTGAAGCCTCGTTAGCTTGTCCTCACCTTTCCCTCTTTGTAATGCTATAACGGGCAAACCATCTCTATTTAATTCCTGGATAAGACCTGTACCACTAGTTTTATCCTCGATAAAAAAACCAGTACAAAAGCAACCACCTACTCCAAGCCTCCATTTCTCCCATAAGTTTTTAGCCACAACTCGAAGTTCTGGCGCTTCCCATTTGCCCCTGACTAAATCCAATAAATATAATCCATCCTGAGCGACGCCCCACACACCAAACACACTAAAATCATTATGCTGTTGTATTTTCTGAGCAGTATCTCCAGTGATGAATATCGTACGAAATGAGGGTAATTCAGAGTAGTATTTAAACCATGCTCTCTTGATGATATTGCCACCAAACGAGATAGGGTCTTGCTGATATTGTGAGTAGAACATGCCAGGAGTAAGATTCTTAATGAGCTCCAGGTCTTCAACAGGATATCTTTCGGGCCAAAATGAACTACCATCCTCATTTATAGCCGGAATCTCAATAAATCGCCATATATGAGGTTGAGTCGTCTTAAGCCAACCTATTAGATCTCCTGTAGATTCTTTGCTATGTTTCTTTAAACGCTGCATAATGACAATGGATGGCGTAGTGATTGTGCGCCGTCTCGGTTCGAATTTTTCGCTATATAATCTAATTACATCTTCAATTGCAATCAAGCTAGTTATCTCTCCAGCATCTAGGGGATCATCCAAGATAAGTGCCCCACTGTAGCCCTCTATTCCAGGATGCCCACTATCTGCACCTGTTGCAGCAGAGCCCATGGTGCTAGTTACCAATCCTGTCCGACTCATTGCCCCCTTAAAACTCCAATTAATCTTACTCTTCTCGTCCTGCTTTAATATCGAGCCAAAGATGGCAAACACAAACTCATTCGAGAATATATCTTTGACTTCACGTGAGAGTTTCAAAATATTTATTCTCGAATGGCAACCGTAAACATAGGATAAATTAATGGAGCGGCAAAATGTCCATGCTATGAAATATTCAACTATTAACGATTTCCCCGAGCCAACTGGGAGTGATATCCCAAGATTACGCTTTGTATTTCTTTGAAAAGCAATATCCTCTAATGCTTCAATAACGATTAAATGAAATGGCTTAAAAGTGAAATGTACTTTATTTACAGCATAATAAACTACATTGATAAAGTCCCCAAAGCTCCTTTGTAAAGATTTTAAAGTTGCATCTTTATCGGCTAATAAAGCTTCAAGATCTTCATCAGTTAATAAAGCTCCAAAAGCTTCATCCGTCATTTTTAGATTTGAACGTATATTTCATGGTACGGTATTCTTTAGCCGTCATGTCGACCACTTTCTCAGGAGGTTTTTTAGATTTTTCCCACCTATAATTACAAATAATACATAAATAAAAAATCCTATTATTAAAATCTCCTATAGTTTCGTAATGTCGTTTATAGGCAATACGATTGCATTTTACGCATGTTTTATTCGTTTGTATCATTTTTCCGCAAGATGCCTTGTACTCTTAAAAGAGCCTCCTCCGCTTGTTTATCAGTCATGCTAGGGCCGGTGGTTAGGTTAGTATCAAGCTTATCAGTTGGTTTCTGACCTGAAGTATCTCTGAGGTATTCAGCAGCTTTGGTATCCCCATTAAATGCTTTTGCATATTGTGCACCAACAACAACAGCTGTATTATCTATATCTTCCTCTTTTAATTCAGGAAAAGCCTTTTTTAATAGGGATACTTCTTCCTCATTAGGTTTAAGCTCACCAAAAAGCTCTACAAATTCTTTATATGCTTTCTGTTTCCTTCGAGCTTCGCCGCTTGCTATTCCGCCTTTTTGGTTGATTCTTTCGACCTCCCCTCGACTTAAACCCTGATTCTGGACTAGATTATCTTGATTTGGATTAGGATTTGCCATTTTGCTTTTTACTTTTTACTTTAAAGCGTAATTTATCTTTATTAAAATAATTAGTCAGTATTCTTATGGTATCGATTGTTGGACATTTAGTTTTACCAGTCTGAAGATTTCTTAATGTTACATAGGCAAGCCCTGTATTCTCAGAGACTGTAAGGAGTTTCCTATCTTTTAATATTATTTTAATATCTATTACATCTAATAATTCAATCATAATACTTTTTATTTTGTTTAATAAACATAATCATCGCACCGCCAAAAAATTAACTATTCTAATGTACTCTGTTATATAGTGAATATCAAGTTTTAGAATATCTCTCCCCATCCCATGATTCAGACCCGATATCATGACTAATATAACGGGGTGCCGGTCTAAAACTACCTCTATACTTTTCCAAACCTGAGCCCAAAGCCTTCTCTAAATCATCCATAGTTCCACGAAGATCTTTAGTTTTAATAGCACCTATCATTTCAATAATGTGTCCTCTTAAAAGGTGAATCTCTTTATTTTCTAGAGCAACACGTTTACCATGAACCCATAGATATAGATCATATGAAACAGTAGCGGGATAATTAGCGACAATCTTTATGTTGTTTTTCTCTAGGGTAATACTGATTGCTCTTCCTAACTCTTCTTCCCCGACCTTATACTCAAACTCACCTAATCGCTTAGCTAATTCTTTTATTTGCTCTCTAATCATTTCGATTGCTGTTTTAATTCAGCCTCTAACTCAGAGATAACTGTTGGCCTAGGAGGTATGACATCTTTCATAATAGAATTCCTTATGACTTTTTTCTCTCTCCTGTTCAAAATTAGCTCGCGATCATTAATAGAAACATCCATTGTATTATAGCTTTCTATGTTAGTGTGGACGGTAATATCAATCTCTATTGGACCTCTAAACACTCTGTATCTGAAATACGTATTGCAGATGCGCTTTTCTTCGAAAGAAAAATTATGTAATTGACTAATAAGCCTTTTAACTTCTTTTCTCACAACAAAGGCTCCTTTAATATCTGTAAAAAAAAGAAGGGCATATATAACAGCATATATAACACTTACGATCGTTATTGTACCAACTACTGCTTCCATATTCATAAGTTAATTAGGGTTAGTTAGTTAAGATATAATTGTGTCTTGTCCTATAAGATTTACATACAAAGTTAGCACTGTCACCTCCTGCAATTCTTCTTATACCATCAAAAAAAGTATCCTTAGATATTCCGATTATCTCGACATGAGTGCCATTTTTGAATATAAAAATGGCGTGCTTATTCGTGCCACTGAAGTTAGCACTAGTAAAATCACATAACTCATGCAGGTAAATATCGCCTGTGACCGTAAAGGAAATCATGTCTATATTCATATTTTTTATCCATCATTAGTTAATTAAGGTTATTTCTTATCATAAAGAACATCGACAAAATTCTTAATCATATCAAGATCGATACCTTTACGCTCTAGAAGCATAATAAAAAAAGTATTTTCTAACAACGGCGCACCTTTGGGTTTTGTCTTTAAGGCCCTGCGAAGTCCCTCGCCACTATACCCGATATATCTGGCAAATTCCGCTTTAGTAATATTGTATTTTTTTAACTGTTTTTCCAACATACTTGCTATATTACCCCCCCTTTTCTAAAAGTCAATAGCGCAGATTTTCTGTGTATAATCTCGAGATAAGGTCTATATATAAGCATATTTATTAGTACCCCTAAGACTCTTGAAGACCCCAGAAAAGTTCTTATTTAGCCGTTGACTTATGGGCTCCTATACATAAGGTGGAATGATTAATAACTTTTGTTGTGTACCATTTTAAGAGCAAGAATGTATATAAAAATCAATAATTGGTCTTCTTACCAATCCTACAAAGACCGCAAGCCTCCTTGGATACGCTTTCATAAAAGCATGCTCGACAATTACGAGTTTCATATAATGACCAGTAATGCTCGCGCCCTGCTTCCCATGCTGTGGCTATTGGCAAGCGAAGATGATGATCCGGCTTCTGGATTAATAAAAGATAGTCATAAAAAAATTGCTTTTAGATTGCGTTGCACTGAAGAGGAGCTAATTAGTGGAATAGCAGAATGCCAAGAAAACAACTTTCTAGAGGTTATTGATCAACAAGAAAACCAAACAGAAAAACCCCTGGAAAATCAAGGTTGTAACGAAACCGTAACGAAACCGTTACAAAATGGTAACGAAACCGTAACACCAGAGACAGAGACAGAGACAGAGACAGAGACAGAAAGAACTATTGTTGAAAACAAGTTTGAAGAATTCTGGATCAAATATGGAAAGATAGGCAACAAGCAACCAGCTAATAAATCATATAATAAACAAATCAAAAAAGGAGTTACCCATGACGAAATCATCGACGGTCTTGAACGTTACCAAAATTATTGCTGCAAACTTAGAACAGAGCGGAAATATATCAAACATGCCAACACCTGGCTTAACCAAGAAGGGTTTAGAGATGAGTATACAATCCATGCAGAAGAACAACCAAAAATTGCAGAATCTAAGGGCTCCAGAGCAGATCTCGCAATGCAACAAGGGCTTGCAAAATACAATAATATGTTTGGTTAAAGACTCTGAAACTGATAAAGACAAAGTTCTAGGCCTTCTTCGGATATGTCACGATTCTTTACATAGTTACGGAAAAACTCCTGAGCAGCTAACAAATGCAACGTTTGCCTTCCTGATGGTTCTTGGTGAATATGAATACAAAGAGGTTGAAAGGGCGTTTACAAAATATCTGAGCAAGGAATCAACAGTCCCAACACCAGCCGATATCGTAAATATTATAGAACCTAAGCCGGAATGGTGTAGCCTAACCGTTAAAATTATTCGGGAGAAAATGAGTGAAGGCAGTACTTACGTAACAAATCAAGAGAGGCGTTACGTAGAAGAATATTTAAAATTTAAAATTAATTCATATAAATAATCATGAAAAACAAACAATTAGAAAAACTATTGCAAAAGGTCTTAGATTATCCAGACGATAAATTTAGATCTAACGCTTTTTCCCCAAAAGAGATAAAAGAATCTTTGGAGGATGCCTATTCTGAAGTAGCTAACTCTAACGAGGTTGAAGAGGTCGAAGAATTTACTCAAGAGTTGAAAGATTACGAGGCCGTAATCAAAACAGGAGATGATCTAATCTTTCCGTATTTAATTTAATTTCTTTGTTGACCTTTATTTTAGTAAGTGTAACTTATATTAAATTAAATACTTGGTGGGGTTGCCAAAAAGCTATTAAGTACGGATGGCGAAGTGGCCAACCTGTCGGCTCACTGCAGGGTTCAATTCCCTGCCCCCGCCGCCAAGATTTGTATTAATTGATATAACTTACCAAAGGAGATAAAGATGACAGATCATAACATGGACAGATTCAAAACTAGAGTTTGGGATAAGAAAACTAAGAAATATTTAGATGAAAATGAGTTTTTTATTAAAGCTAATGGTGGCCTGTCTTTTTATCAGCTTGGTGGACGAGGTGAATTTAATATTAAAAGATATGTTAAAGAGCAATGCTCAGGTAAAAAAGCCAAGGACGGCAAACTGCTTTATGAGGGTGATTTAATAGTTTGTAAATACTATCCGTTCTATAGGGA